>Ga0163154_10005584_pt1 | contig 15872 bp, 5 predicted proteins | sample OliLakLV19MP9P1_FD_148649 | JGI IMG/M metagenome (GOLD analysis project Ga0163154, IMG submission 148649) | Freshwater microbial mat bacterial communities from Lake Vanda, McMurdo Dry Valleys, Antarctica - Oligotrophic Lake LV.19.MP9.P1 | ecosystem: Environmental > Aquatic > Freshwater > Lake >... | reverse complement strand
GACTTTGACCTAGAAAAATGTAAAAAAGACCCTCGACTGGCAGGGTTCGAACGCGCGACCCCTCGACACTCAACCCAGTGTCTTACCAACTGCGCCAACCCGTCATGTGGCGTTTTAAGGTAACTTGCGCAGGAGTGATGCTTTACTCATTTGTAAATCAACAGTATCAATGAAAGCAGTGATACCACAGAATTAAACTGCGGGAAGTATATAATATTAATTATTGAGCAGAAAAATGAACTTGAGACAGAGTGTTATTTATTCTCTATAATAACTATTTATTTGTGCCTAAAGTAAGCATCTTGACCCCCAATTCCGCACACCCATCGTGTTTCACCAGCGCCACTCCAGATACTGTATTCAATCCTTGTTTAGAACCAAGACCAAAAAACCCATCATATGCCTCAAACTCGTTTGAGGCATCTGGTGATTGGTCATCTAGTCGTTGTTGGTGTTGTTGGTGTTGTTGGTGTTGTTGGTGTTGTTGGTGTTGTTGGTGTTGTTGGTGTTGTTGGTGTTGTTGGTGTTGTTGGTGCTGTTGCAGTTGCAGTTGCGGTTGCGGTTGCGGTTGCGGTAGTTGTTGTTGTAGTTGTAGTAGTTGTTGTAGTTGTTGCTGTTGTTGTAGTAGTAGTTGTTGCTGTTGTTGTTGTTGTATTGGTGGTGCAGTTGGTTGTAGAAACTGCATTGGTTGAGGCACTTGATATGGTGGCATTGGTTGATGATATTGTAGTAGGGGTTGCTGTTGGCTCCATTGATATGGTTGTTGGCTCCGAAATGTACTTAACTCTTTAAACTCCATAAACTGGCTCTTAAGCGCTTTCATTTTCTCCTTTTTTTTTTTCAATGCCTTTGTCAGACTATTGTTTTCTTCACGAAGCCTTTCGTTTTCATCTTTAAGTGACTTTTCTGATTGCTGTGCTGTGGTTGTGGTTGTTGTTGTTGTTTCTGATGCCTTGTGTCGTTTATTTGTCGGGTTGTTGGGTTGGGGTTGTACTTTATTCAGGGTTTCTCTTGATCTTTTTTTGTTGGTGGATTGGCGTTTTCCTGATGCGGTGCTGTCAGAGGACAAATCCTCGACTTCGTCCTCGGGCGAATTCGAGGCGTGGTCATCGGAGACATCAGACAATATCGGAAGAAGGGGATCAGCTTTAGATAAAGATAAATACCATCGAGCTTCAGGTATTATTGTAAACATAATTAATGCTGATTCGGCACTTTCCTTTGAACTGTCAGCCTCCTCCTCCTCCTTCTCCTTCTCGTCAAGGTGAACATTTATCTTGTTCAGCCTCCATCCTCCTACATTGCGTGCCCCCTTCTGTGAAATGCTACCCAACCTGTAGATAGGTAGCGGAGGTGTCGCATCAGTGTTTGTGTTCGGGTTGTTGTTGTTGTTGTTGTTGTTGTTGTTGTTCTTGTTGTTGTTCTTCAGTATATTCGCTAGATCGGTCCAACTCGACTCACCTATTAATTCTTGTATCTCCTTCTTTTTTATAGTAGATGTGACCGCATTGCTCGAGATAGAAATCTGAAACTCAATCTTTTTAAAAAAATCGGCTAACGGCGTTGGAATCAAACAGTAGGTGTTGGATTCATCCTTCAAAAGGGTCAACCCGTCGGGTCTGTAATCGGGCTCGTCGTCCACAACCCTATTCCTTTCAGTCCACCCAGATTTGAATGTATCGCTCGACTCATACTTAATGTTTGGAATTACTGAGAAGGCACAGAGTACCGAATTACTCGGGGCTACCTGCTCCTTCCTGTTAGCAGCCATTCTATACGGGTAGCTCGGACGATTTGGGTAGGTTAGACAATTCTTGTAGCTTGCTTCAATTGGAGATGATGTCTTCCCTCTCTGGGCCTCCCGGTCATTTACACACGGCTTACAACCACAGAACCCAAAGATACAAGGATTATCCGGTGAGGCTGGTAACTGGAGGGACTTCTGCTTCTGCAAGATTTTGTATATCAAGGACGTTATAATTTTTCGGTCTCGGTCTGTCAGCTTTCCCGCCAAGATGGTAAGAGGGTGTTTGACTTCAGCTGTAAGTTGTGAGAAATTAGTTAGTAACACGAGCTGTGTTAATTACTTATCAAACAGAAGAATTAAGAACATACCTTTGTCTTTGCCTTTGTCTTTGCCTTTGCTTTTGCTGTCTTTGACTTTTTCCTTGCTTTTGCCTTTTTCGTTGCCTTTGTTTGGTGTCGAGCTACCTGTAAGTTGTGAGAAATTAGTTGGTAACACCTGTTGTGGTAATTACTTAATCAAACATACCTTTGCCTACGTCCTTTCTAGATGAACTCGAAGAGTCAGCTGTATTTACGGTTGTCCGCCCACTACTACTTCCCTTTGTTGACTGGTTACCAGAGTTTTGTGAATCAGTCTGCGCTGCTTTCGACACTCCTAAATTCGTATTAGAATGACAGAATTAATGTAAATAATACCTCTTGCGTTTGTGGACTGGTTACCAGAGTTTTGGGAATCATTCTGCGCTGCATTCGTCGTCGCTGTCGCAGGCTTATTCGACGCAGTTATCAGCGAAGTTAGCAGCGATGGGTTAAAGCCACGATTATTCATACCCGGAGAAGAAATAAAACAGGAAGTAAAAATCCGAGGTTATAGTGTCGACCAACTCTGTTCAAATAACACGCAAATGCTTGCACCCCTTCATAATTATTTGCAGGTCTGTGGTGTAATATGAACCTATAATTCTTTATATTATTATTATTGACAACAGTGGTGAGGACAAACGGGGATTTCATTTCGCCAACGCGGCGATTTAGTTCGCCATATTTCGCCAACGAGGCGTTTTATTCAGCGAGTGATCGCCGTAATCTGGCGTTTTATTTAGCGAGTGTCCACTGGAAAGGGTGGTAAATGGGCGATTATTAACCAATGTACGAGTATTTATGTTCAATAATATTAATTAATCGTTGTATATTATATTAAGGTTCCAGTTATTCAAATTAATTATAGTTGCCGTTTTAGCTTTAAGCATTCCGATATTTCCGCTGGGACATGGCTGACCCTCTCAAACCCGCGATCTCTGGGTTCGGAAGACGAACCATGGGTGATATTAAGCAACGTATGTGTTAAGACCGCGATGGTGTTTACTTAGTTGTAAGCACTGGTCATTGTGGTGATGATAGCCTTCTCTCTCTCTCTCTCCGCTCGCCTGACCGCTTACAATCCTAATTTAAATAGATCCCATAGTCCTATTGAACGATACTCTTATGCTGAGCAACCCAATTAAAGGCCCCTTTGGGAAAATGGCGCATGCTGGACCTTTGAACCTGACTGACGGACAACCTGCACAGAGCACGGAAATGGACCGGCGGTGTGGTCAACGTCCATTGGACATTAAGAGTAACGAGAATCACTTGGTAACACGAAAATTGGGGTTTGGTGGGCGATCCACTACTAGGGCAACAGTGGTGACTCAGGGCGACCCACAAATGAGCAAAGCACTGGAAATGTATATTGATGAAGCGCTGACACAAGTGACCAGACTTCATGAAGAACATAACCACCACATTGAACAATACAACAAAAATGTTGGCGAACTCAAATGTGATACTGAGCGCGCTCAGAAATGTGCGACAATGATCGCTGAGATTGAGGAATCTTTAAAAAAGGACCTTCATCAACTGGACAATGAGACGGGGCTTCAAATAGAAGCCCGACAGATTTCTATATTGGCTCTGACTGCGACAGTTGAGCGTTTGAAAATGGATACTGTGCTGGGGCAAACGACACACGCGTTGACTATCCTGAAATTGAAAGAAGAACGAGTTGTTTTGCAACAAAAAATAGAACAGCTTGATCGTGAAACGGCTTTACATGAAAGATCATTACAGGAGGAACTATCAACTACTACGTCCAAACTTTGTCACAAACAACAGTGTTTGGACCAACTACACTCGCGTTACCTGGCCGACAAACAGAAAAAAACCCAGGCTGTCCTGGTGACAGTTTCCAGTTTACATCAAACCTCGAATACTTTGCGCGATAAAACTGACGAAATTAAACAAGTGATTGATACATCAACTGGAGAAATGCTCAAAATTAAAGAACTCATGAGCCCGTGTAGCTTTGTCGAAGAACACAGCGAATCTGGACCAATTGTACCATCGGTACCCCGTGATCCTTCCAAATATGTTTTTTCTGCTATTTGGGACTCTATTCAAACTGTGTTCTTAAAGTCAGGACACGATATATTTACCAATCGTCCCTTTTACGAGGTGTACTCTCAGGACCCAGTCCATCTTTATGATTATCAGCGAATACTAGAGTATTTGGTCGGAGCAGAACTCCGACCAGCCCATCACAAATATGACAAATATCTGATTTTGGCAATCAAAATGTGTCAAGTGTTGAGCACGCCGACACATTTACACGCGCGAGAAATTATTGATACCACCGCCACGTTAGTCACGACTTTGCCACCCGACCACCACGCCAGTAGAACGTCACACAACGTTGAAATACCATCCAGTATGAATGTGCTGCTACCATTGGAGTTCCGCGGCGGTAACATCAAAACTGTTGCTGATGAGAGTGATATTATTATTGAACCCATCTTGGAGAGTGCACCGTTTGCCAGCGCGACTGATGTGGACACATTTCCCATCATGGACAGTGTTAGTCTAACCCACCCTGTTGATTTGAGTGTGCATAGTATGGACGTTGCAGTGGACGTTGCAGTGGACGTTGCAGTGGACGTTGCAGTGGACGTTGCAGTGGACGTTGCAGTGGACGTGGACGTGGACGTTGCAGTGGACGTGGGCGTGGGCGTTGCAGTGGACGTGGACGTGGACGTGGATGAAGTTGAGGTTGCTGAAAAGCCACGTAAAAAACCCAAATTGGACATCAGTCAGAACGGTGGAGACTCTCAACAATCACATAGTTCGCCAGATGTGCGTTCGCCCGACGCATTTCAACAGACTACTGTAGAGGATGGACCACCAGTTCGATCTTTGACTCTCTCAGCAATGCTGGGAGCCCAACGTGATATTATTAAAAGGGTGCTACACATACTTCACGAGACTAAGAAAGCTTATGATAATGACGAAATGACCTGCAACACCGACACAATTAACGATTGGAAAACAATTAGGAGACTCAGGGAAGACTATGGACACACTGTGATTAGGGGGGAGGACTCAGTGGACTATGCTGACAACATTACCTTTTCCGTTGGTGGTCCATTGGCCACATCAATGAATACTATTCCTGAAATGAATACGCTAGGCAGATGGTTGAACCAACAGACTCCGATTCACACCAACGGTCCTTCTGTCTCTGATTCTGCTGCTTCGGTTACTGATTCTGTGACTGAGTCTGCTGATACCACGGTCAATACCGCCAATACGCCGATGCATGGACCGGCGGATTCACCAAAACCAGTCGTAAGTAACATTCGTGCGACGTTTACGGTAAAACCACGAAGTTGTTTGGAAAACTATAATAATGTTGTAACTCGTATGTTGGATAACATGTCCACATTTCCCAGACTAACCAAAATAATGGTAAACGAACACATTAAAAACGCAGAGATTGACGAGAGTTTGTATCTGGGCGGTTCTACCGACAACCAGGACATATTGAACTGTCTCCATGCGTATGAAGGTATAATGAGACAACCACAACCACCCGTTGTTATAACCTCCAAATATAGCAAAATACATCTTGGAGACGCTGCTGAAAAGGTTATATACGTAAGAACCAACCCAAATCCCAATTTCGGAGGAATCCATTTGAAAGTGAATGCTGAACTGTTGACTGCAGGATTCATTGAGGACCTGCAAATATGTGCCGACATTCATTCTCTTATACAGTCTAACTACGGGAAACTCGAACAAACAGCCAACCCTGTCACTGAAGTCAACAGCGCTGATCACGAATCGGCCGTGGAGCTTACACGATTGTCCATGGGACTGACTGATGTGCAGATCAATGAATACATGCTTCAACTCTACGAATTGAGAGAAACTATGCTGACTGATTCTCAGGAAGCGGTGAACCTATGCAGAATACCCAACAGTCCACCAATGAAGCAGAACAAAGTGTTTGCCGAGACCAATTTGCCCCATTTAAACAAGCTCCAATTGAACACTGCTGATATATTGGATCCCCGTTCTCACAGTTCACTTCGAAAACTATTCGTGTCTGCAGCAGACGCACCCCTCGAGCGAATTAACGTAAACGCCCGCGCTGCGGGCAATCACGCCAGTAAATCTGCAGCTGGTGCTCCAAAACAACCATTAGATGGTGAGTCTATGGGAACAAGCAGGTTATCAAACCAGCGAACCACTAAGCGACAACCTGCAACCAAGAGGTCTGTCCAGACGGAGAATGGGGATGGGGAAAACACCGCCGCTGCTGATGGTGACCGAATGGCGAGCAGAGGAAGAGGAAGGGGGCGCGGAAGGGGGCAAGGAAAGGTGGCCGTAGAAAGCGGCCGTGTCAAAGTAAACATGGATAGTAAGGTAACCAGTACAATCATTACCGATTCACTTCGTTCGAGCCAACCAACAACTGTCATACATGATACGCCAGTGGTGTTCGCTACAAAGCGACGGGGTCGGCCTCGCAAAGTGCAACAGCTCAACGGCAGCATGGGGGGACAAGAAAATTCGCGCCATTTTGCAAACGCGTCCAATTCAGTCGGCCTTAGTACCGGTACCAACTCCAGTTCGGGCTTTGATATTAGGAAACCGAAGGAATCCAGACAGACTGACGACATAAAGTCCAGCCGGACCAGGATAGTTGGACCAAATAACAAAAGACTCACTTCGGCGCCACATGGGAATATTAACAAGAATACCCTCAGGGGAGGTGTCCACCTTGGGCATTCTATGGGTGTTGAGACTGCCGGGGTGAATTATTTACCGCTTGCGCATTCTGCGCCAGCCTGGATGATAAGGGCGTGTCTTAAAAAGGCCTGGGCTCTGGGTACTGGCATAGTTGATGACGAGATTGATGGAAAACTGAATCAGCCAGACCCAGAATCTGCATTAGGGTTCGAAGGACGTGGTATTGTGACAATAGACGAAGTTGCCACCGGGGCTGATCTGGTTTGTGAAGCTCAAGGATTCCTATTTAGTCATGTTGACGATAAGTACAAAGGCGAAAAAGATCAAGCGGGGCGCGGTAACAATACCAACCGGTCTGGTCAACTACCTTCGACGATTGGACATTTTAAGTCTGGAAGGGTTTGGGGACCGATGCCGAAGGGAAAAACGGTAAACCAAAAATCCACACTGGCTGACTTCGACAATCAATATGGGACCAAGTGCGTGTTGAAGGTTAAGTCCACAATATCCCTCATTGCACATTGCGGAAACTTGCCACTGGTGGTAGACGATGTGTGTGTGGATCCCTGCAACCCACACGCTAATTTTGAGGGGTTGATGGACTCTTCTGGGACCACCGGTGCTGCTGCTGCTGGTGCTGGTGCTGGTGCTGGTGTTGACGACGAGGGGGATGTTCCATATGCACGGACTCCAGTGTATCAGGGTATATTTGCCATTATCGGTGGGCATGCTATCCATTTGATACTGGGCATCCACAAACCAGAAGTGTTGCAGCTGCTGAAAGAGTACTGTAAACTGGAGATGCAGATTAAAAGCTTAAACAGCGGCATTGAGCGACGAAGGCCAGGCAAGTGCAACATACCAGTTCAATCTATGATTGTTGCCCGGATTTTGGACAGGCTGTTGGAGAGCTTTCCATTGACCTCCATACGAATACCTTCGGGGTACATGCTCGTCTACGACTCTGTAATACCAATGTGTGTTGTGCCTGTGGTGGTTAATGACGATGATTTTAATTTTGTAGGATTCGACAAGGCCACTATTTATTTACCTGAGATTAACAACGAGGCTGTGGTTGTGGGGGCAGATTTGCCCGACGTGGATAATCCTAACGAGCGCGCCGCCATGTGGAGTGCCAGTGTTGAAAATCCCAAACACTATGACACGTCTTGGAAAACCACTGGGTTACCGTTTTTCGGAATGGGCATTTTTTTTACCAAACGTTCGACTGTCATCAAGCATAACTTGTTGGATTCAGATCAACAGTGTGGTCTTCAACGAGACTTCACGGTGGACACAAGGTACCATGACATCTTCAGACCACTGGAGTTACCAATGACACACTGCATGAAATTGCCAAAGAACATGTATCCTGAAGTGGATTATAACAATCCATTGGACACTGAAAATGTTACACACATAACTGTTCAACCCAAATCGCCCTTTCAGTCAGACGGTGCCGGCGAAGTAGGTGGTTCTAAAATATTTACTCAACCAATGACCATCTTGAGACAACATCCAAATCTCCTTGGCTGTGTACAACATCCAACAATCAAATCTGCACAATCTGCACTCATCCATACCCGAATGGAACCCGTTGTAAATCAGGCTCCTGTTAATGTGCCGCTTCCAATTCGCTCCATCGGTGAATCATTTGATGCCTTTTGGAACATCACTGACAGCCAAAATACTCCAACAACAGCTGATCAGTCTCAGCGCAACTCCGAAAAGACGGCGGTCAGTTCAGACTCCCTTGTAAACGTGAATACAGTGACTGCCGATACATTGGCGCATGATAATATCATGCGGGTGGAGTCGCCTGCAGCCAATGTCAACATGCATACTACTGTTCCTGTTCCTGTTCCCAGTCATGTTGCACATCGGTGGTTTGGAAACAGCAAAATACACAGTGCAAACAGCATCAATTTGACTTCGCTCAGTGGTACTACCTTCAACGCCACCATAGATACCAAGATCATGCAAGGCCCTTGCGGCAAGGCTACGGCAATGTTCGGATACAAAAGCATTAATGCCAAAAATAGCAATTTGGCCAAGACAGCCGCGCAATATCCCATTATGGACGTCAATAATGTCGATCTATATGCAAAGTTAATCAACTGTGGACTGTTCAACAGTCCTATCAGTGTTGCCAGCATCCTTGCTAAAACCGAACACGGGATAAAATTGACAGTGGATAAACCCTTAGTGCAAAAACGCAAGAAAACGCAAAGTGAAACGTGGAACAATAATTATCCTCATCAAACCACTGACAACGGCAGCCCCAATGTGCCACCACAACTATGTCGCGTTCTAAACTGGGACTTGTATTCCGCAGAATATACTCTGGACAAAGTCCTAATTGAGAAATCCAACGACACCATTGACGCTGTCCGATCTGGCAAGCTGTTCAAGTACTTGAACAATAACGAGCTGGTCAAATTGTCAGAAATGTCCAAGACAGTGCTGGGTGCCTTGATTTGCGTTAACACTACTGAAACCTGTTTGTTTGGAAGCCGATTTTTGACAACCTATCCCGGACACGTTAAGCCCAATTGGAATCCCGATCATGTCCAGCAATGGATATTGGGGGATTGGAAAGTACGCGCATTGCCTGCGCACACTGACAATGTGTCGGCACATTCACAGCAACAACCCCATGGAACTAATGGTACTAACTTGGAACAAACGGATGCTCCTGAGAATTCAGTGAGCCGCGATACTACTGTGGAATGTAAGATATATTCGGTGGTGGACGAAAATGCACTGTACTTTAATCAACCAGCGCTGTGGTCCATCAGAACTGGTAGACCCAATGTGAACCCTTATTATATAGCTGCAGGTCACCATTTAATCAATACTGGCAATCGCATGTCTATAACCTGCCCAGCCACAACCATAGAGTCAATATTCAAAGCTTATCCACCTGAAATTCATCAGTCGTCCTTTGGTTTACAAGGATGCTTTTTGAGTCAGGTGCTCAAACTTCATTTCGGAGCACCAGCTGAGATACCTTCGATGATGCGCGATCTGCCAGAATGTGAACTTGAATCAACTGGGGTGATGAGGAATACCTCACCCCAACCGTATCGCTTACCCGAGTATAGCGTTCATCAGGGACAGCCTACTCAAACCATGTTGCATCAATTGGAGCCTAATCACTCTGCAGGATCAGTCCAAAGTACCCTCAACAATCTATGTAACACCATCTATTGTTGTTTGACCGATGGCATGATTGCATCGCCAGGTTGCTCCACCATACTGGGTTATATGAACAGTTTGTTTAGTATAGGGGGTGCCCTCAATGCAACCGGTAAACCGTTGCAACTATCTGAAATGTGGTTACACGAGTACATCAACTTAATGACGAGCTTGCTGCAAACAGACTGTGGCATGGGACTTTCTCTCAAAAACAGAATATTCAAATGTTTGAACCTCACTGTTGCGAGTTCGATGATTAGTACCATCACTCAAGTGAAAGGGGTTTGTATTATCAGTGCACAAAGCGATCTTGCACCGCTTCGTCTTTTGAAGGTGTTGAATACCTACCATAATACAACTACACACGACGACAATGGTGTAGTGCATCATCAACCTGTCAATTCGTCCTCATCGATAATAGACACAACGATGGTTGCAACAAGTGTCTCGTCGCCACAATGTACTGTATATAGCAGTGACCCTCTGGATAATGAACAAGAAATGGAGGAGGACTCCGGTCCGGATGGGTTAGATGAGTATTATTGGCTGATTGGTGGTGGTGGTTGTAATGATTGAACCTCACTGTTGCGAGTTCGATGATTAGTACCATCACTCAAGTGAAAGGGGTTTGTATTATCAGTGCACAAAGCGATCTTGCACCGCTTCGTCTTTTGAAGGTGTTGGATACCTACCATAATACAACTACACACGACGACAATGGTGTAGTGCATCATCAACCTGTCAATTCGTCCTCATCGATAATAGACACAACGATGGTTGCCACAAGTGTCTCGTCGCCACAAGTGTCTCGTCGCCACAATGTACTGTATATAGCAGTGACCCTCTGGATAATGAACAAGAAATGGAGGAGGACTCCGGTCTGGATGGGTCAGATGAATATTATTGGCTGCTGGGTGGTGGCAATGGTGGTTGTAATGATTTGAAATAGACTTTTATTTAATAATAAACATTGAGTAATTGAATTGTAAAGATGTCATTGAGTTCCTTCATAGTGGTGTATTTCTTCATATTGTATACATTAAGATGATAAATGTCAAAGAAAGCAGAATGATGGCCGTTGTGGTACAAGCCCATATTGTAGTAATGTAGGAAATTGTAAAGTAAGGATGCGTGATGTATTCTTTATCAATTAAATGAGATGGCGCGTTGACGGGCGACTCGATGTAGTCCTCTAACCCACTGTTGGTCAAAGTGTCGGTATTTTCGGGGCTGTGGGAAGCTGACCTGGACACTTTGATAATGGAATAGTTTTTGAAAGACCCTATGGAGGGGTTCTTTCGGTTGGTGCAACCATGGGGTAGCTTTTGTATTATATCAATAGGAGTTTCCTGAATGGTTGGTAATGGTTGGAAACTCATTACACTTGTGGGGTATACTCCCAGTCTCAATTGATTTTATTAATTACTGATACTAATTGTTATATTTTAAGCCCACATATTGCTGTGCTGAGAAATGAGTATCGAACTTAATGCTGATTAAATAAGATAACTATAGTTTGATAATTTGGTATAATTAGTAGTAGTTAATCAAGATATTTTTATTTGTTAAGCTGATTCTCAGGTGGGTGATACATTACACGGATAATGGCTTCTGGGCGCTTCAACAACCTTGTTACTGCAACGATGCCGGGAACCAACGTCTTGATGCCCGGTGGTATTGGTGGTCTTGGTGCAACAATGCCTGGTGATTCATTCACACCAAATAGCATTGCTTCAGGAGGTCTCTACGCCAAGCCAGTAGGTGTGGGAGATGGGTCCAGTGGTCCGGCCAATCCACCGCTTGCAGGCATGCAATCTGACAGCGAAGACTACGTTAGCATAGATGTGAGGGTGGCTACAACCAACGGACAGAACCACACTCGATATTTGTACGCACATGCTCCAGCTTTCATCTTCAGAGAAGATCCCATGAATAACAGCACAGCGCAAAAGGTCACCCATAAATTGGTCACGTTACCATGGTTGAATATATTTGCATCACAACTTTACGCTTCCGGTCTCCGCAATATCAACGACTTTATCAAAAACTTTATGTACTCAAATCAGTCTCAATTTCCCACCGTGTTCAAAGAGACCCTTTCGGGCAAAGGGCCCAATGGACAACGCGGTAATCACACTGCCGATCCTTACGGTGCGCCCATGGGTGCACTAGGGTTGTGGGGTGACGAGGACGATGGTGATGTGCCTGATGACATGCTAGATGAGGATCCAATGAGTGTTCTGGACCAAACCGAGGATCACTTTAACGAATTGAAAACAGCATTTACAAAGTATCTGGCTCTCAATATGCCACCAGACGACTATTTATTCACTCAAGCTACTGAGAGCAACAGTAACTATTGCGGACCCTGTTGGTTTTCAAACATATATGACATGCCGCGCAATCATACTTCTGAAATCAGCGAATATGTTGCTCAGGTCAAACAAAAAAACAGGACAGTGGTTCACAATAACGCGCCAGAAGCACGAACTGTTTACATTGATGAATTACAGGACTCGTTAACAACACATACCGCCTTACAACGCTCAGAGAAGGACTATGCTCGCGGTAAATCTGGGAAATCCAGAGATCAAGCCCACCAACAGCATTTCCACGGTGACAACGGCGTGGATATTCTACTCAAATCAGATCTTGAAAAGTTCTTGAACTTCAAAGAGGCTGTCAAGAACAAAGAGTCCAGTATGATTGACGAAGTTATTGCCGAATTTCGCGCCATTATTAATCTACCCAAAACCACACAGTTTAATGCCGTGCCTTCTGGTCTGGATTACTTATTGAAGGGTGGTATCGAAAGTAACTGGAAGTTCCTGGGAGTAGTTAATACGGTGACTAGCAACAATGCTCAAGAGCGCTCATATGGAAAACCTTTCATTGGTCAACCCATGGCCAAGGTGGTTGTTGAGCGAGAGGACTTGTGTTATAACGTCTGGGGACATAATCTTCCACAGGGCACTAAGTTGTATTTTCTCATTAGACGCCGCAATATTCGCCAATCTATCAACCGACTGTTGGCAAGACTCATCGAGCGCGATCTACCCAACAATGACGAGTATAGCGACAACAGCACCCAGTATGGGCTGGAGACTTTGAGTCTGCAGGGTGACATGACACCCTTAAAATTGGCCAAATTGGCCTGGCAAGCTTACGGAGCATATGAAATTGTGCCGTATTCCAACGGACGTCATGGAATAACCAGTCGTGATGATATGGCCTATGTAAATTGTTTTGGACGCATTGAATATCCCACCATTATACCGGTGGGAGTTGCCAAACATGACAATTACTTTTACGACTACTCGTATAGTTGTCGAAACACCGCGTTGGGTATCCCTAATGCTGATACCGGTGCTCCCCCGTTGTTAGAATCTACCCAAAGGGCCATGATTTCGCTCCCCACAATCACTGTATTGTTTGGACTCTTTTCTTGTTAAAAATAGTAAACACCAACCAAATAAATAAATAAATAATACATTCTTGCTGGAAGTATTGCCTTCTATTGAATAAAAGTGAATGTTGGGGCACACAGTCATGTTGGGGGCACCACAACAGTCAGTCACAGGATGATTTTCAACAATTGAAACAAGCTCATTGGTTCATAGGCAATAGTTTTAAGTATTGAGCAAATATCAAATCTAACCACACATTTAAACAAACATTTTAACACATTGTAACCTTTTCAAGTTAATTAGATTAAATAATGTATATTAAATACATTAAAATTAAAGTTAAAGATTACTGACGGCTTATTAGCAATACAAGTATAACCACCATGTCACACACCGGTGCTTATGATAACAGTTATGCATCATCTGATCTTTATGAAAAAGATGGTGAAAGGTCAACTCAAGCCGGCATCACTGTGGATCTATACACACAGCCCATACCAAACTCATTCGCAATGCCAAACGCCAACACCTATCCGGCACTCCCCGCCAATGCACCATCAGCCATGCTTCGTGGCGATTTAGCCGTCGTAGAGCTGGGCAAACGTTTGACTGCCACAGCCGACGGTCCTGGTACAACAACCTGTTTTTCGAGCTTCGGTAATCGTCAGAAACCCGATGAAACTGCTAAAGATGAGTGGTGTGCCAAGTATGGTATAGCAGGAGTCATAAAAAACACCCAGACCGACCCCAAGGACGGGTTTTTTACTGCACACGGAGGCACCCCGCGCATCAACGGTCAGCAGGTTGCCATATTGGTAGGGGGTTCAACCACAGTACCCTACACCAATCCCAATCCCGTACACATGGGTGATGTGGTAATATGGAACCCACCAACTTCAAAAACAAACCGTGAATATCAACGATCAGAACGGCCGGTGCCTATTCTAGGCCCATTAGACTGGAGCCTTTTGAATGGTGTTCTGCGCAACATTTGCATAGTCATGATTAATATGCACCAAAACGGCAAACTCATCAGCGCCAGCCAACACAATGACTCCGGTTGGGCCAAGGTAGCACTGCAGCGCAAACGTCGAATCCTAATCACTGTTATGGTTGCATTATTCGTACTAGTCAAAAGGGGCTTTATTACAATCCTGACACCCCGCGAGACTCGTAAAAGGGCATTGAGGGACCAACTCCTTTTTAAACTAGAAAGCATACAAAAAGATGTAGCGTGGACAGTATTAGTAACTGCTGCTAACGCACCTGTCGTGACAGTAAACACTGCTATAAACGAATACAAAATAGCTTTAGCTGATTTCGACAACATGAGCGAAATGGATGCTAAGAGTCATAAATACCACTATTATGAAAGTGGACAGATTGTCTCTGTAAACAGAGACAAGCGTAATCTTGTTGAAGTGGAAAACAAACTGATTGGAGAAAACACACAGGGCGAGAGTATGAATACTGATAAAAATCAAGCCGATAGTCTTTCTTGGATGATTCACAATTTGGGCTTGACTGGCAACCCTGGAAATGGGAGAGCTGCAAAGAACACCATCGGTGACATTTTAGAGGTGCATTCGGCCGGAGCTATGGATGAGAAAGAACGTTTGAGAAGTTACACCAGTTCCAGGGCGACAACCATGAATTCCACGCTGACCTCGGACGTGGAAAACTTCAAGGGTCAAGTGATTGGGATGATAGCCGAAGAGGAAGCAGCCTATATGGATTTGCGGGACAGGTTCGGCAAGAGATTTGTAGGAATCGCATTATCTTCAGCCAAGGGTACAAGTAGTTCCACCTCTTACGGAATGGCTGGCACATTGGACATTAATCTGGGTCAAAAATTCTGGTAGAGTTTATTAAATAAAAGTTTTGTACAGTTTTTATAGTGTTTTATCAACAATAGTACATTCTCTCCACTAATTGGGACTGATATTCGGTGCACCCTGAATCAGTCAGTTCGGTACATTATCTATCGAGTTCTCGGCGCACCGATAAATTCCCGCCGAGAATTCTACGGGAATTCTAGCCTCTCACTCTAAGTCTTTTTATTTAATGCGGACTTTGGACTCCCGCGAGGGCTAGTTGGGCGCACGGTATCGAGTCTCAAAGGGCCAAAACCAGCTACGCTATTAGGACATTTAGCTGGAGCGTGCCACCGAAGCACGTGGGTCGGGGGACACGTGACTTTGAACCCGTGCTCCCGTGCTGCCGAAGCACGGGGGTCGAGGGGCGCAGCTCCCTCGGTGCGCCCCTCGGCCGATTATTTCGGCGGTATATTTCTGTACATTATCTATCGAGTTCTCGGCGCATCGATGAATTCCCGCCGAGAATTCTACGGGAATTCTAGCCTCTCACTCTAAGTCTTTTTATTTAATGCGGACTTTGGGCTCCCGCGAGGGCTAGTTGGGCGCACGGTATCGAGTCTCAAAGGGCCAAAACCAG
>Ga0163154_10005583_pt1 | contig 15875 bp, 8 predicted proteins | sample OliLakLV19MP9P1_FD_148649 | JGI IMG/M metagenome (GOLD analysis project Ga0163154, IMG submission 148649) | Freshwater microbial mat bacterial communities from Lake Vanda, McMurdo Dry Valleys, Antarctica - Oligotrophic Lake LV.19.MP9.P1 | ecosystem: Environmental > Aquatic > Freshwater > Lake >... | reverse complement strand
AGTGTTCGCGGTGCGACCGCCGCAGTGAGCGCGTTGCTGCACGCAGGAACGCTCGTCTGAGCGGCAGAGGAACGTTTCCGGGGCGGCGTTGGCGTTACGCACGCCGCCGACGAAGTTCGCGACTTCGCCCTGCTGAGTCTGCTCAACCATGATCCCGACCTGGTGATCGGGCGATTGCTGGAGGTGCGCCATGACGAGGAAACGAAATGAATAAAAAAGATGAGCCGACTTGGCACCAGTTGCAGATGCAAGAGGTCGTGCGCCTGTTGGCAGTGGATTTGCAGACCGGTCTGTCCGACGACGAGGTCAAGCGTCGTCAGGAAAAGTACGGCCTGAATCGCATTACGGCCCGGCGTGGTGTTCCGGCGTGGGTGAAGTTCCTCAAGCAATTCCATGCACCGCTCGTGTACATCCTGCTCGTCGCAGTCGGGGTGACGGCATTCCTGGGCGAATGGGTGGATTCCGGCGTCATTTTCGCAGTCGTCGTGGTCAACGCCATCGTCGGTTTCTTCCAGGAAGCGAAGGCTGAGAGGGCCATCGAGTCGCTCTCGCGCCTAGTCACCAGCGAAACCACCGTGCGCCGTGATGGACGCAAGCAGCGCGTCAGCTCCGAGCAGTTGGTTCCCGGTGATGTGGTACTGCTGCTGTCTGGCGACTGCGTGCCAGCCGATGTGCGCTTGTTCCAGGCGAAGGGCCTGCAGATCGACGAGTCCGCGCTCACCGGCGAATCCGTTCCCGTCCACAAGCACTGCGATTCATTGGCGCTTGATGCGGTCCTGGCCGAGCGCAAGAACCTGTCCTTTGCCGGGACGCTCGTCACTGCTGGCCAGGGCGAGGGCGTGGTGTGGGCAACGGGCGATCAGACGGAGATGGGTCACATCGCACGGCTCATTGCGGAAGCGGTGGACCTCACGACACCGCTGACGAAGAAGATCGCCCGCCTCAGCGGGCAGTTGCTGTGGGTGATCCTGGTGGTGGCGGCCATCGCGTTCGCCATCGGCATCGGCCGCGGCGAACAGCCCATTGAGATGTTCATGGCGGCGGTCGCGCTCGCCGTGGGAGCGATCCCGGAGGGTTTGCCCGCCGCGGTCACCATCGTGCTGGCCATTGGTGTGGCCCGCATGGCGAAGCGACGCGCCATCATCCGCAGGCTTCCGGCGGTGGAAACGCTCGGCAGCACCACGGTGATCTGTTCCGACAAGACCGGCACCCTCACCGAAAATCAGATGACCGTCAGAGAGGTCTTCGCGGGTGGAAAGCTGTACGAAGTGGCAGGTACCGGCTACGAGCCGGTCGGCGATATCGCGCTTGGCGGCGTGCGAATAAACGTGCCGGATCATCCTGCACTCAGCGAATGCCTGCGGGCCGGCGTGCTCTGCAACGATGCGCAGATCCTGCGCGAGGAAGGCCGCTACAAAGTGAACGGCGACCCGACCGAGGCAGCCCTGCTGGTCGTTGCTGAGAAGAGCGGCCTGCTCCAGGCCGATACGCACCGCGAATCGCCGCGCCTGGATGTGATCCCCTTCGAGTCCGAGCACATGTTCCGCGCCACGCTCCACGATGCGCACGCCGGAGGGCGGGTCATCTACAAGGTCGGCGCGGTTGAGCGCCTGCTCGACCGTTGCGCCAATGCGCTTGGTGTGGATGGCAATGTGACCCCGCTCGACCATGCCTGCGTCCATTCCACCGTCGAGGCGATGGCCTCACGTGGCTTGCGCGTGCTTGCCCTCGTCCGGCGCCAGGTAGACGTTGGCCATGCGAAACTTGAACACAGTCACGTCGCTGAGGGACTGACCTTCCTTGGCTTGCAGGGGATGATCGATCCGCCCCGCCCTGAAGCCGTCGCGTCGGTTCGCAAGTGCCAGCAAGCCGGCATTGCCGTGAAGATGATCACCGGTGACCATCTGGTCACCGCCCGCACCATCGCCGGGAAGATCGGCCTGAAAGGCCGTGAGGATCGGGGCGAGCTCGTCGCGTTGTCAGGAGGTGAACTGGAAAAGATATCCGACGCGGATCTGCCAGATGTGGCTGAGCACACCGCGGTCTTCGCGCGGGTCGCACCCGAGCAGAAGCTGCGTCTGGTCCGTGCACTGCAAGCACGTGGCCACATCGTCGCGATGACCGGCGATGGCGTGAACGACGCGCCCGCGCTCAAGCAGGCCGACATCGGCATAGCGATGGGCATCAGCGGCACCGACGTGGCGAAGGGCGCGGCGGACATGATTCTGACCGACGACAACTTTTCCTGCATCGAGGCTGCGGTCGAAGAGGGCCGCGCGGTGTTCGACAACCTCACCAAGTACATCGTCTGGACCCTGCCCACCAACGCGGGCGCAGTGACGATCCTGCTGGCGGCGATCCTGCTAGGAACGCAATTGCCGGCCTTGCCGGTGCAATTGCTGTGGGTCAACATGGCGTCGGCGATATTACTTGGCTTGATGCTCGTCTTTGAGGCCAAGGAAAGCGATCTCATGCAGCGGCCGCCACGCGATCCGGCGCGGCCGCTGCTCACGCTCGCGCTCATGATGCGCACGGGATTGGTGTGCCTTATCATATTGGCGGGATCGTTCTGGCTGTTCTTGTGGGAAATGAACAGGGCTGATGGAACGATAGCAGAGGCGCGCACCGCCGTCATCAACGTCATCGTGATGGTCGAGATCGGCTACCTGTTCAATTGCCGTTCATTGAACCATTCGCTCTTCTCCATCGGCCTGTTCACCAACCGCTGGGCTCTTGGCGGTGCGCTTGCCATGCTGTCGGCGCAGCTTCTCTTCACCTATGCCCCGATCATGAACACGTTGTTCCATACCGCTCCCATCAGCGCGGAATCCTGGCTGCGGATTGTGGCGGTGGCGGCCGCGTCGATTGTCGCCGTGGAATTCGAAAAATGGATCCGTTTTGGCGGCCGTCGGGGCGCCCAGGCAATCCCGGAATGAAGGAAAAAACATGCATCCCATGACCACCGTCGCCTACTTCGACACCAAACCCTACGATCGCGCCTATTTCGACCAGGCGCCGGGGGCGGACAGGATCAAGGCGCAGTTCCACGACTGCCGCCTGACCCGCGAGACGGCCGCCCTGGCAGCTGGTTCCGCCGCCGTGTGCGTGTTCGTGAACGACCGTCTAGACCGCCCCTGCCTGGAGATCCTGCAACGCAGCGGCGTGCGATTGGTGGCGCTGCGTTGCGCCGGTTTCAATAATGTCGATCTGGTTGCCGCAAAGGAACTTGGCCTGGCGATCACCCGCGTGCCGGCCTATTCTCCGCACGCCGTCGCCGAGCACGCCGTCGCCTTGTTGTTGACGCTCAATCGGAAGATCCACCGCGCCCACAATCGCGTCCGCGAGCATAACTTTTCCCTCAGTGGCCTGGTCGGCTTCGATCTTCACGGCAAGACCATCGGCATCATCGGGACCGGCAAGATCGGGCGCATCGCGGCGCAGATATTCCGCGGCTTCGATGCCAAGGTCATCGCCTGCGACCCGTTCCCGTCGCCGGATTGGGCCCGGGAGCGTGACGTGACCTATGTCGACATCGATACCGTCCTGGCCACCAGCGACATCATCAGCCTGCATCTGCCGTTGACGCCCGACACCCATCACCTGCTGAATGAGCGCACCCTGGCGCGGATGAAGCCAGGTGCGTTCATCGTCAACACCAGCCGGGGCAAGCTCATCGACACCACCGCGCTCATCCAGCAGCTCAAAAGCGGCCACCTGGGTGGCGTTGCGCTTGACGTGTATGAGGAAGAGGAGGGCATCTTCTTCGAGGACCATTCAGGCGGCGTCTTGCAGGACGATGAATTGAACCTGCTGCTGTCGTTCCCGAACGTCCTCGTCACTTCGCATCAGGCGTTCCTCACCCATGAAGCGCTCAGTGAGATCGCGCGCGTCACGACCGAGAACATGTCGCGGATCGAGCACGGGGACTTCCTCGCCGGAACCAGGCTCGCCTGAGCGGGCCGAGGCCAGCCCAGCGACGGCGTGAACGGATTGCACCATGAGTCTCATCGAATTCATCCTGCTCGCGGTCAGCATGCTGTTCGTGATCATCGATCCGCTGGCCCTGGTCCCGGTGTTCTTGGCGATGACCCCCAACGACACTCCGGCACAGCGCATACGTACTGCGCGCATGGCCTGCATGGTCGCAGCCGGGATTCTCATCCTGTTTTCCCTGGTCGGACGGTGGATCTTCGGCTTCCTCGGGATATCGCTTCCCGCCTTCCAGATGGCGGGAAGCCTCGTCCTGTTCCTGATCGCGTTGGACATGCTGCGGGCCCGACGCCCACCAGTGCACGAGACCCCGATTGGAACCGACGATGGCTTGGCGAGGGCGGAGATCGCCATCGCTCCGCTTGGCATCCCGATGCTGGCCGGTCCGGGAGCGATCTCGACGACCATGCTGCTTCAGGGCAAGGCGACCGGCATCGAACAGCATGCGGCCCTGCCGCTGTGCATCGTGGCGGTCTGCACTGCGAGCTTTCTGATCCTTCGTCTGTCGGCTTTCGGCGCCGGTTGGTTCAGTCCGCTCGCGATGATGATCGGCACCCGCTTGATGGGACTGCTGCTCACCGCGATCGCCTTCCAGTTCTTCCTCAATGCGCTCCGTGACCTGAAGGTCATCCCGTCGTGACCCCCAAGCGGCGCTTGTCCGGTCGGGGGGGATGCAGCGCCGTGCCGGCATCGGCGCGCACCAGGATCGCCGTGCTGGGCGCCGGCAACCTGGGCACGGCATTGGCCCAGACGTTGGCCGGAAATGGCCACGAGGTCGCCATCTGGGACTTTTTCCCCGACGTGGTCGAGGACATGCGGAAGCGGCGGAAAAACCGTCGTTTTCTCCCTGGTATTCGCCTGCATCCGGGCATCTGCGCGATGGAGTCAGCGGCGGAATGCGTGTCGGGGGCATCCCTGGTCATCATCAGCGTGCCTTCGCCGTTCGTGAGGTCGACCCTGGTCCAGGCATTGCCGACGTTGGGCACGGGGGCGGTTCTGCTGAATGTCGCCAAGGGGTTCTCTCCTGGGACACGGCAATCGATGCTGTCCCTGTTCGGGCGCCTTGCTCCCGGTCAGGCCTGTGCGCATCTCGCTGGTCCGTGCATCGCCAATGAGATCGCCGGGGGCCTGCCGACCGCCATCGTCATCGCGTCGACGGATCTGCTGGCGGCGGAGCGGGTGGCGGCCTGGTTTTCCGGGCGGATTTTCCTGCCGTCAACAACCACGGACGTGATGGGCGCCATACTGGGAGGCATCCTGAAGAACGTCTATGCCGTCCTGCTCGGTTGCCTGGAGGGACTCAGTGGACCATCGCGCAACCTGGAGGCGTCGATCCTTACAGCCAGCATGCATGAGATGGCCACCATCGCCGTCGCGCACGGCGGCAAGGCAGAGACGCTTCATGGTCTGGCTGGCCTGGGCGATCTGATCGCGACCGGATCCTCTCCCGACAGCCATAACCGCAAGTTGGGCCAACGGCTCGCCAGCGGAATGTCCGTGGTCGAGATCGAAAAGGATCTGGGTTGGCTGCCAGAGGGAGCGCGCGCAGCGACCACCGCCTGCGCTCTGGCAAGGGCTGGCGGCGTGCGGGCGCCACTGGCCGGATGGGTGCGCCGGGTGCTTGCCGGTGCGCCGCCGTCGCTCGACGGCCTTTCGCGTGTGTTGCGGGCGGCCACTCAGGGGGCCCGTGGGTGATGGCGGCCTTCGATCTGATCTTTTCCGCACTGCCGGTTGCGCTGCTGATCATCTGGATGACCAAGAAGCGCAGCATGCCATCGAACCGTGCGCTGCCGCTCGCAGGACTGGTGCTCTACGTCATCCTGCTGGGGTACTTCGGGGTCCGCCCGCTGCTGGTGCATGCCGCCGTGGTGGAAGGATTGCTGACGGCCCTCACGCCGATCCTGATCGTGTTGGGGGCGATCTTCCTCTTCAAGACCATGGAGCATTCCGGTGCGATGGCCATTGTGCGCGAGTGGCTGAATGGCGTCACCACCAATCGCGTTGCGCAGCTCATGATCGTCGGCTGGGCGTTCTCCTTCATGGTCGAGGGCGTCAGCGGCTTCGGTACGCCGGCGGCGCTCGCCGCTCCGCTGCTGGTCGGCTTGGGCTTTGCGCCACTGCCCGTGGCGGTGCTGTGCCTGATGATGAACACCGTGCCGGTATCCTTCGGGGCAGTGGGGATGCCGACGTGGTTTGGATTTGGCGGGTTGGCCCTGAGCGCGGATGAATTGCAGGCCGTCGCCTTGAAGACCGCGGTGATCCACGCCGGGGCATCCCTGGTGATCCCCTTGCTGGCCCTGCGCGTGGTGGTTTCCGCGCGTGAGATCCGGGAGAACTTCTGGTTCATCATGCTGACCATCGGCGCAACGATGGTGCCGTATGTCGCGGTGGCCTGCTTCAATGCCGAGTTCCCTTCCATCGCCGGGGGCATCTGCGGTCTGGCCGTGTCCGTCTGGCTGGCGCGGCGGAGGATCGGCCTTGTGCCCGCCGAGCACCCGCCGAACGCAGCCGGAATCTCTCCCGGCCGCCTGCTGAAGGCCACCTTCCCGCTGTGGGCTGCCGTGCTGATCCTGCTCGTCACCCGTATCGACGCCCTGGGCCTGAAGGCCATGCTGATCGCCAATTCGCCATCATTTACCGTCCCGCTGTTGGGATTGGGCGAACTCAGCATCAGTCCATCCCTGGTCGTCGAGTGGCGGCAGATCCTGGGCACCGAGCTCAGCTGGTCGCACGCGGTCCTCTATGTGCCATCGGTGATCCCCTTCTTCCTGGTATCCGTACTGACGTTCGTGTGGTTTCGCACGCCTGCGGCAACCGCACGCGAGGCCTGGCGGCAGTCGCTGCGTCAGGTGTTGAAACCGGTGTGGGCATTTCTCGGCGCCTTGGTGCTGGTGAAACTGCTGATGGTCGGGGGTGAAGATTCCTGCGCCGCGATCCTCGGCCATGGGTTGGCCGGACTCGGCGGCGGAGCCTGGCAGTTTGCGGCCGTCTATCTTGGCGCGCTGGGTTCCTTCTTCTCCGGTTCCAATACGGTATCGAACCTCACCTTCGGCGGCATCCAGGATGCCACCGCTGCCACCCTTGGCCTTTCGCGAACCACCATTTTGAGCCTGCAATCCGTCGGCGGGGCCATGGGTAACATGATCTGCATCCACAACATCGTTGCCGTCTGTTCCATCCTCGGCCTGCACAATGAAGAGGGCCGCATCCTGCGGCAGACCATCTGGCCCATGCTGCTGTATGGGGCGATCGCCGGAGTGATCTCGCTCGTCCTGTAATTTGGGGTTCCGCGCTGTTTCGTATGGGACGCCTACCGGCCACCGTCGTCAGGTGCCGTCCCCTGTGTGGCCGCCCGTCCCCGGCTCGCCGCGCCCGACGGCTGGGTGTCTACCGCCAAGTAGTCGCGACGGTGCTCGGCGTCATCGCCGCAGAGGAAGGCGCTGCGGACGCAGCGGGAGATGCAGTGGAAGCAGCCGAGGGCGCTGTCGTCGACGAGGTGTTTGCGGGCCTCAGGCATGGCGGAACAGGATAGGGTTGTAATGGACCCATATCAAGGGGCGTCTGTTCCTTCGGGATCGGGAAGGGAGAAGGTGCCTCAGATGCATGTCCACGCATGACAACCAACTGACACCCTGGCCGAGATCAGGGCGCTCGGCCTGACCCACCCCAACCTCTATCTCCACCCGATCGCGATCCACACGGATTGACCGACGTCCCCGTCCGTGGCATGCATTATCTGGACAGGCCGATTAACATCGGCAGACCCCAATTAAATGCCAATCGAAGCCAGCACCGCTGGCACGTCGGTCGGCTTCTTGACCAGGCTGTACGACCATGCTCCATGCCTCCCATCCTCATTCACTGCCTTCACCCACCGCTCGGCAGCCGCGACTTTGACCGCTTCCAGCGGATCGAAACCTTTGGTCTCCAAGATGAGGTGGACGGGCTTGCTGGCCGTGCCAGCCATGCGCACCACGAAGTCCGGCACATACTCGTGCATCTGCCCATTATTTAGGTACGGAATGGCGAAGCCGAGGCCGGCGTTCTTGGCGAATGCCAACGTGCGTGGGTGCTTGTCGATCAGATAGGCGGCCGACTGCTCCCACGTCTTGGTATCCGCGACCACATAATTGAGGTGGGACTTCATGACCTCGCGCACGTCGCGGCTGGTCCAATAATCGACTTCTGCCGTCGAGCCCATGCCGCGGTTGGTCTCGAATCGTGGCACCTCGGGGCTCTCCCCAGCCGATACATCGGGTCGGATGGCGCCCAGCAGACGTTCCACCAGCCAGCCGAAATACGGAGCCAGAAACAGGTCCTTGAGGTCGGCTGGCGGCTGCACCACGACCCGCTCACGGACGTATCGTTCCGCGATCCTGGCCACTTGAGGAAACAGGATCTGAGCCGGAAGGTCGCATTGACCCTGGGCAGCGAAATCCTTGGTCAGGGTGCGGGCAAGATCGAAGACCAACTCCTGCACCCGGCGCTTGGCGCGGAAATCAGCCAGCGTCACGTCGTCCGCCTTGCCAGGCCCCGACAACGACAGCCGCCCCTGGTTGCTGATATTCAGCCCCTTGACCTCGACCTCAGGCGGTATCCGGCCTGGCTCCAGGGTCAGCGCCGGCACCTGCGCCCAGTCCACAGTGATGCGATTGCGGATCGCGGTCGTGTAGCCTTCGACGCGGGGATAGCGGATCTCGAACGCGCCTTTAGCCGGTAACGCATGCACATGATGCCGCTTCAACGGCTGGGCAGGCACGCTGCCCGCGTTGGCCTTGAACGGGATCACCTCGAAGGGCACGCCGAAGACCTTGGCGACTTCCTCGGTCAGCAGGCCGTTCTCGTCCACGTCATAACTGGCGCGGCGGAGGCCGCGGCCCACCACCTGTTCGCACAGCAGTTGTGACATGAAGGGGCGCAGGCCGATGATGTGCGTCACCGTATTGCAGTCCCAGCCCTCGGTCAGCATGCCGACGCTGACGATACAGCGCACGTCGCGGCCCGGAGGCGACAAGGGGCGACCGAGCTTGAGCGCCAGGTCTTCGAACCCATCGGGATACACCGGCCGCCCCTGACGGTCCTGCGGCCAGTCCACCTTGCCGACGGTGTCGAGCGTCGCCCGCATCCACTTGGTCTCGTCGGTCTGGGCCGAGCCCGAATCGGTTTCCGCGACCACCTTGGAATCGACGCGGATGGTGACGGTGCGTTCTGGCGAATTGCGGAACCCGTCGATCTTGGCGGACGGGATGCCGGTGGGCGTCTTGTCCTCGCCAAGCCATTCGTACACGACCTTGGCCAACTGGGTATTCTTGCACACCAAGATGAATACCGGGGGCCGACCACCCTTCGACGGGTCGGCCTGCCATGCCGCCAGATCCCTCTCCCACAGCCCGCCGAGCATGGCGATGGGCGTGTGGGCATACTTCAGGATGGCCTCGGGCTTGGGATTGGCGCGTTTGCCGCCCCGCTCCGCCGGCGTGAGCTTGGGCAGGATCCAGTGCCAGATGTTGAAGTAACCGGGGATGTCGTGACCGGTCGTGTCGCGCACCGCAAGTTGCGGTATCTTGACCAATCCGGATTCGATGGCATCGATCAGGCCGAAGTCGCTGATGACCCACGGGAACGGACGGTTCGCATCGCCGCTCACGCGCGTCAGGTAATAGGGTGTTGCCGAGAGATCGACGCACAGGTTGATTCCGCGCAGGCGATGGATGCGGTCGAGCCCCTCAACCCATACCGTCGCCTCCTTGTTCAGTTCCTCGACTTCCTCGTCATCGCTGTCCTCATCCTCCTCGCTCTCAGCACGGCGGATACGATAGGCGTGGTGCGCCTCATCATTGAAGACCAGGATATTCTGCTTGCCGCCAACTTCGCGGCCCAGGATGCGCTCGACCAGGGCAGCGTCGCTCTCGACATACCGCGTCGATTCCACCTGGACCTTGAGCAGATTCCCGGCCTCGTCGCGCTTCTCATCGAGCACGCTCAGCATGCCGGCGGCGACCTGACGGTCGAAATCCGCCTGGGTCAGGTAGCGGCTGCCGCGTGCGGTGGTGGTCTTCTGTCCGATGGTGATGGTCTCGCGCACCACCTCGCGGCGGCCCTTCCTCAACACCTTGGCGCTGGTGCCGGCCTCCTGCATGCCCTGAGGTTCAAAGACATGCCAGTTCGTCACCAGCACGCGCCCCTGGCGCAACTGCGGCATCAGGTTGTGCGGCACCAGATCGCGGGTCCGGTACAGACTGCCTTCGTCCTCGTTCGGATCGAGTTCCCGCAACCGGCCGCGGATGGTGACGTTGGGGCAGACCGCCAGCACCACATCCGAGAAGCGCGCATCGGAGCGGTTCGCCACCTTGTTGAGGATGCTCCAGGCGGCGAGCATGCCCATCACCGTGGTCTTGCCCGACCCGGTGGCCATCTTCGCACCGTAGCGCAGAAAGCCCCGATTGCCGGCCGCCTTCTGCTCGTCACTCGGCTCATCGCGCGGCACGCTGATGCCTTGGCGCAGGTCGGCACGGCCCTCGACCATGAAGATCACGGCAAGGGCGGCTTCGACCTGGGCGAAGAACAGCCGACGGTGGCGGCCGTCACGGGTCCAGTGATTGATGAGTTCCATCGTGGTGCGGGTGCAGCCCGGGTAGCCGGATTCACGCCAGCGCGCCATGCGTTCGCGGATGTGATTCACCAGCTTGAGCTCGATGGCGTAGCTGGCCGAACGTCCGCCAGTATCGTCACCGGTTGCCGACTGCGGCGGACGGTAGAAATACTGCGCCGGGCGACGGCCCGGCTTCAATTCCGGAGTCTCGCCTTCACGGATGAACCAGTGGTGCCGCGGTTCGTCGTAGGGCGTGCAGATGATCGGCTGGGCAATCTCGGCGATGTTCATAGACGAAAGGCCTGCTGGATGGCGTCGAGCTTCTCGCGTACCTCGGGATGGATCTCGTCAGGTCCCATGATCGCCGCGATTTCGTGGTATTCACTGTAATCGAGGCCGTGCAGACCGGCTGCATCAAGCAAAGGCGGCAGCAGCAGCGTTCGCGCCTTGGTGCCGATCAACATCGGATGATCGGCAAGCGGATTGGCAAGAACGGCGATAGGAAACAGTTCCGCCAGTTTGGCCCGAAGATCGCTTACGTGCGGGGCAGCCGCGGCCACCCCGACCCTGGCGGTCACGAAGCGCTCGAGCGCTGCCGGGTGGATCAGGTAGCTTTCGATTTCGTAACGCCGCCAACGGATGCGCTGCATACCGGTGCCGGTGATCGGTGCATCGGCTGGCTCTGAACGGCCATCGCCATCGGTGATCTCCAATCCGGGAAGATCGTCACGCACCAGACGCAGCAGATCGTGCATCTCGCGAGATGGGACCCCCTTGGCGCCGTCGCGGTGCTGATGGCTGGTCTGTTTCCAGAACAAGCGGGTGGTCAACGTCTCGCGCGCTGGGTGATCCAGCACCTCTGCCCACGCTCGCAGCAACGCCAAGTCAGAGGATCCCTCCAGGAAGAGGATACCCGGAGCATCGATCGCCTGCATGAGATCGGTGTTGGTCAATACCCCCAGGGCTCGGCGCAAGCGATCCCGATCAGCACGATCGGCGATCCGACGCGGCTGGTTCATCACCAGGAGCAGGCGATCCGGATCGACACTGTTGATGATGACTTCGGAATGCGTGGCGATGACGAGTTGGCTGCCTTGCTTGGCGGCCACTGCGCACAATTCGCCATAGATGGCGTCCTGCAGGATGACGTGCAGATGGGCGTCGGGCTCATCCAGGAGCAGGATGCTAGCCGGCCGAAGATACAGGAATGCCAACAGCATCAGCACTTGCTGGAAACCGCTGCCTGCCGAAGCGATGTCGAGCCGGTGCGTGGCCCCCGTCGGCTGATACTCGGCGATGATGAAGGCACCCTGCGTATTGGGGGCAAGCAGCCTGAATCCGAAGAGGCGGACGATCGAGGATTCCAAGGCCACCCAGGCCGGCTGGCGCTGACTGACCTGCCAGAGCACATTGCGCAGCACATCACCAGGCTTGCCCTGACCAAGCAGATGGCGGATGAATGGCTCCTGGTAGAGCGGTTCGTCCGGTCCCAATCCCGACATGGGCGGAACGAAGACGGCATCGACGTCCAGGGTGCGCAACGACGCGGGATCGACATCAGGCTTCGGTCGAACATAGACTTGTTCGGTACTGTCCGAGATGATCTCCATCGTGACCGTGAGGCCGGATGTGAACGTGATTGCGATCTCGATGGTTCCCTGGTACTGCCGTCGATGCCAGAGGGAGTCGAACGAACGCAGCGGTACGCTCGAAAACGCCTGTCTTGCAATTGGAGCCTTGGGATAGGCGCCGCCATGGCGATGGAAGTCGTTCAATTCCTTCCAACGCATGAAGGCGAGATGCCAGGTGGCGATCGCCTGCAGCAGCGTGGTCTTGCCCGCATTGTTGGGACCAGCGAGGACGACCTGCCCGTCGAGATGGTCGAAGGTCTGGTCGGAGAACCGCTTGAAGCGCCTGAGGATGACGGTGCGGATCATCCCTTCCGCCCCTTCTTGCCGCCGATGACGCCGGCGGGTTTGGTCACCACCAGTTCATTGCCGCGCTCATCGATCACCTTGACCGCCACCTGCTGGCCCGCGGTGAGGACGCGGAAGGGTGCGCTGATGGTGCCGGCAAGGTGGTCCCACACCGCTTCATCGTGGGTGATCTTGAGGGATTTCTTGAGATTGTCCCAGGCGCCGGTCTTGGGGAAGAATGCCTGCGACACCTTGAAGCACATGCCGTTGTAGTCCGTGTCGAGAAACCACGCCGGCACCTCGTCGCCACGGCGATGCACCACGTCCATGGTGATCGGCTCGAACACATCCAGGCCGAGCAGTTCGACCTGGGCACAGCCCTCTTCGGCTGCCGGCGTGACCGCGATTTCCGGCAAACCGCAGACCGAGAAGATCTGGCTGCTGCGCATATTCTTGAGCAGGTCGCCCATCAGCAGGTCGGGGGTGGCCTGGACATAGCTGGCGGGCAGGCCGTAGAGCGTGTCGGCGTGTTCGATGGTCTGCCGAGCGTTGGGATGGATGGCGAAGCCGATCACCACCAGATGCTTGAACTGCTTGGCCTGGGCCTCGCGCAGGGCTTCCACCACCAGCCGCTCGACCACCTGGCCGTTTTCTGGACCAAAGACGAAGGCCGTGGGCTTGTCCTCGCCGTTCACGGCGATGGCCTCTGCGTTCAGCACCAGCGACTTCGCCGGCTGACGAACACCGGTGAGCTTCACCTGCTTGTTGCCGGCCAGGCGGAGGATCGGGGTCTTGCGCAGGATCTCGATCATGCGGGCGGTGAAGGCGGCGTGCTCATCTTCCCCGGGACCGCGCGCCGCTGGCGCGCCCTCGACATGCGCGCCAGCGGCGCGCGGTCCCAGGTCTTGGCCAGCTAAGTCCTGCGCCGGCGGGATGCTGCCTTCGACGACGAAGGGGCCGCAGACGCGCACAGTCTTGTCGTCGCGCTCGGGGCGGTCGACGAGCACTTCTTCGTGAGAGGGCTCGTTATTTGCGATATTTTCTAGCATTATGTGAGGGACAATTCCGCCCACTTCCTCGCCCTTCCGATTTTGCCTTCGCTCGTAATGAAAGCCGCCGGACGGTCCTCGACCTAAATCCTTAAGTTGATACCAGGGAAAGGTCGCGGTTAAGAGTCGCTGACGGGCAAGGGCAAGCGGAACTCTGGAAACATCACAGGTAATCCAGCGTCGGCCCCATTGCTCGGCCATGTATACGGTAGTTCCAGATCCGCAGGTGGGATCGATCACAAGGTCGCCCGGGTCGGTGGCTAAAAGAATACAGCGTTCGGCAACTTTAAGATTAGTTTGCACCGCGTAAATTTTATCGTCGGTAAATGAGCCGGTAAGTGTGTCGGTCCATATGTTTCCAATTTCAGAAAACGGAAAATCGTCAGAAAATCTGCGATATCTTATGCTGTTCTTGGCGACATGGATTCGGCCAGCAGCAGCTAGGCGATCAAGTCCTTCCGGATAATTCGGTTTCCAGTGAGCATTGGCCCCGGGATAATATGTCTTTCCTTCAAATAGGTATGGTTGCGGTTGGTTGGCGGCGCCTTGTGAGGTTAGGTCACCTGGATTGTATAGCTTGGCTCCATCCGGGATTGATGCGTCCCCTCGCTTCTCTTCGCTTGATACGCCGCGATAGGTCTTGTCTGGGAATAGTACCCAGGAGGCATTTCCTTCACCGGGCCGCAGCGTCTTTTTGGCGTAGAGTTTATTTACTTTAACAATTTTCAGGTCCTTGGCATACCAAAGTAAAAAATCGCCTACTGTCGCGATGGTCTTTGTCTTGAAGCCCGAAGTAGTTTGGAAATTAATCTGGGCAATGAAGTTGTCCTTGCCGAAAACTTCGTCCATTACCTCGCGAACATGATGAACATTCTCGTCGTTTATTTGAACAAAAACACTACCCGTTTCAGTAAGCAAGCTGCGCGAAACACTTAGACGCTCGCGGAGATATGTCAGATAGGAGTGCAGTCCCAATTCCCACGTATCCCGATACGCCTGCACCATCTCCGGCTCACGGGTCAGATCCTCATCGTCATTGTGCCCGACATCGCGTTTCTTAATGAACGGCTGGAAGTTGGACCCGAACTTCACCCCATACGGCGGATCCATGTAGATCATCTGCACCTGGCCACCCAGGTTTTCGTATTTCAGCAGGCTGTTCATCACCACCATGGAATCGCCCAGAATCAAGCGGTTGGCCCATTTATCCTGGTGCTCATAGGCTTTCAGCACCTGGTCGGCCACCGAATGCTGGGGATCGGCGAAGAGGTCGAAGAGGTCCTGCTGTTCCGGTTGTTTGCGGAAACTGGTCAGGGTGTCGATGATCGCTTTGGTGCTCAGGCGCTCATGCACGAACAGCGGCATGGTGGGCACGTCAAAGGACTGTCGCTCGGCCTTGCCGGTCCAGTTCAGGAAGGGTTTGCCGAGGCGGGCCAGCTGGTCGGCGGCCTCGCGCAGGGTGCGCACGGTGGCCATGGCCCGACCCCGATTGTCGCTGAACACCTGGGGTGCAGCGAACGCATGCGGCGCCGGCAGGGCGGCGGCCTCGGTGATCTTGGCGATCAGCCACTCGCCCAACTCGCGCACCGGATTGCCGTCCCATTCCAGCACGGGGGCGAGGGACGAGTCGTAGCGGTAGGTGGTCGGCTCGCGCTTGGATTTGGCCTGGTTGAGGTACGCCGGCGCCGCCCCCACCTCGGGCCGCAGCGGGGTGATGGCATCGTAGCGGTAGTCGGCCGAGCGGACCTGATCCGATCCGGCTGGGCTGACGTCACGGCCGGCCTTCGACGAACCGGTTGGCCCCGGTCCGGCAGAGCCGGTGCTGGGGGCTGGGTTTTTCCGAGGACGTCCACGCTGTGGCATGCGATGATTCCGGGTCGTGATCCAGGCGAACGTGTCCTACGCACCCCTCCACCGGGCGCCAGCCTCACGCCGGCGCTCTCGCCTTGAGCAAGCTTGTGGGACAATCGTGGACATGCACCTCATGCGCCCTCATGCGCCCTCCCGGCGCTGACGGTCGATCACGTTCCGCAGAAGCAGAAAGCCGGCCCGATGGGGCCGGCTTTCTGCGTTGACGGGTCGATTCCTGGCCGCTCTGGGAGCAAAATTCCGCTCTCGACCAACGCGTCCCCGGCCGATGCGTGGACATGCACCTGATGCGCCCTCCCGGCGCTGACGGTCGATCACGTTCCGCAGAAGCAGAAAGCCGGCCCGATGGGGCCGGCTTTCTGCGTTGACGGGTCGATTCCTGGCCGCTCTGGGAGCAAAATTCCGCTCTCGACCAACGCGTCCCCGGCGGCCGGTCGGCCGCTATCGGGTGGTCTGCAT
>Ga0163154_10005582_pt1 | contig 15878 bp, 14 predicted proteins | sample OliLakLV19MP9P1_FD_148649 | JGI IMG/M metagenome (GOLD analysis project Ga0163154, IMG submission 148649) | Freshwater microbial mat bacterial communities from Lake Vanda, McMurdo Dry Valleys, Antarctica - Oligotrophic Lake LV.19.MP9.P1 | ecosystem: Environmental > Aquatic > Freshwater > Lake >... | reverse complement strand
CGTTATAAGCAATTTTATGAAAACAACTAAAAGTGTAATTTTCTTTTTTCTGTTTACTGTATTTTTTCAACTTGCATTTTCACAAGACAAGGTTTTCTCTGACATAGAGTTGTATCGCAAGACGATTTCCAATAAACACAAAAATCCGTTCACAAAAATATCGAAAGAGTTTTTTAATCAGCAACTTGATACTTTGCTTTCTGAAGCAACAACGCTAAATAAGGAACAGGTTATTGTTAGATTGTTAAAAGTAAACGCATTAATTGGAGATGAACATACCATAATGTTTCCTAATGCCGAATTCTACCTTCCTTTTCAGTTCAAACTTTTTGACGAAGAAATTGCAATTACTGTAATAGATAGTTTGCATACAAAATATTTGCTATATAAGGTGCAATCAATAGATAAAACCCCGATTGCAGAAATCACTTCCTTATTGAAAACGATTATCAAACAGGACAATCTTTCCTATTCTAAATACTTTGAAGCATTTTATTTTAACAATACTTCCATTCTACAAGGACTTGGAATCATTAAAAATATTCAAGAAGTAAAATTCAGACTCTTATCGCCACAAGGTGACACAGTAATTACCACAGTGAGTGGAATTAAAAAAGAGGTTATTACAAATTGGAAATACGCAGAGCCTTACAAACAGATTTTAGCATATAGTAATTTAAGCAATTACTGGTTTCAATATAATGAAGACAATAAAATACTTTATTTCAATTATAGGAGTTGTGCTGAAAGCGAAAATGAATCTTTTGCAGCGTTTAACGAAAGACTATTTGAGGTCATTAATGAAAAAAGACCTGGAAAATTAATTTTAGACTTGAGATTTAATGGTGGCGGTAATTCGGCCATACTAAATCCATTCATAAAAGCTATTAAAAAAAGTGATTTGAATAATAAAAATAGTTTTTTTGTTTTGATAGGACAAAAAGTTATGTCCTCATCGTTAATGAACGCGATTGAGTTAAAGAGGACAACAAATGCAACATTTGTAGGAGAGCCTACAGGAGGGAATATAAATCACTTTGGAGAGATTAAAAGTTTCGAATTACCAAATCTAAATATGCGTGTTACTTATTCTACTAAATACTGGGAAAACTGGAAAAATATGGAAGGTTCATTAAAACCCGATATATTTATATCAAATTCATATTCTGACTTTCTAAAAGCCAATGACAAAGCAATTGAAAAAATTTTAGAATGACAAAAACTGCTTATAACAGCGGTTTGGCAAAAGTGGCGGCTCAGTGCTCCGCAGACACATTTGTGGTTAATCAAACATTGGTTCTCCGCATCAATATTTGTGGTAAAAATCGCCACCTTCGCCAAGCCGCAAACCGTGTGTGACTTGAAAGATAATCGGTCTGATTATCAATGCTTTAAAACAGATGAGAGTAGGTCTCTCAGTGACGATTTTCAGGAATAGTTACTAAACCGCCTTATGCTGCAAGATTTGGAAACAGTTTTGTGGTGAGCGATAAGGTTAAAAACGGAAGCAACGACTTCTGTAGGTACGAATACAATGAGCTGAACGCAAGTGAACCAATGATGAAGCCTCGTAAGGGCAAAAGACGATGTCAAAAATGGGTAGTTACGTTTGTATCCATGATAAGAGTGTACCGGAAACCTGATTACTGGGTACACGGCATCCGGGGTTAAGTTGGCAGGACATGTATTCAGGCTGTTTTAAGGAACAAGTGAACGCTACTTCGTTCTGTAAAATCGCAAGAGGAAGCAGACATCGAAGGATGTGGATGAGAAGTAGGGGGCAGACTTAGTCGTAGTAGTGTTGAATTAGTTGTAATGACTATGGAGCGAAGGGCTAGGCATGTTAGGTTTCAAAATAATTTACAACCAAAAAGGGATGATCAATTACTATGAAACAAAATCACAGCCAATAACCAGAGTAATGGTTTGGCAGGCATACAAGGAAGTAAAATCCAATGCTGGAAGTGGAGGAATAGATAAAATGAGTTGGGACTATTTGCAGAAAAATGCAAGTACCGAACTTTATAGGCTATGGAATCGCTTAAGTTCAGGAAGTTATTTCCCTCAATCTGTCAAACAAGTTGCCATTTCGAAAAAGGGAGGAGGAGTCCGTTATTTAGGGATTCCAACAATCTTGGACAGAATAGCGCAACAAGTAGTTCGAAAACACTTAGAACGGAAAGTAGAACCGATTTTTCACAACAGTTCTTATGGTTACCGACCTAATCGGAGCTGTCATCAAGCTGTTTTTCAAGCCAATGCAAATTCATTTAATCATGATTTCGTGCTCGACTTGGACATCAAAGGCTTTTTCGACAACATCGACCATGAACTAATGATGAAAGCGGTAAAACACTATTGTCCAGAAAAGTGGGTGTTGATGTATGTAGAGCGTTGGTTAAAAGCAGGAATTCTACAACAAGACGGTGCTTTTAAACCGTCTTTAACTGGCACACCGCAAGGAGGAGTCATCAGTCCACTTTTAGCAAACATTTTTCTACACGTGGTTTTCGACAAATGGATGGATAAAAACCATCCTGAAAAGCCATTTGAACGCTATGCGGACGATATTGTGGTGCATTGCAAAACGGAGAATCAAGTCAAATTCATGATGGGTCAAATTAAACATCGAATGGAAACTTGTAAACTGACTTTGCATGCAGAAAAGAGCAAGATTGTAAACCTGAGAGGATTTTCGACAACGAAATACCCCAAAGGATTTGACTTTTTAGGCTTCACGATACGTCCACGGGCATACACAACAAAAAGCACAGGAAAAGTGAAAGCAATTCCAAGCATTTGTGTAAGTCAAAAATCGAAGACGAACATCTTAGAAAAGTTCAAGGCAATGAATTTACACAAACGCAGAAAATCGTTGGAAGAACTTGCCAAGGAAATCAATCCAGTCTTGCGTGGTATTATCAATTATTACCATCATTTTTGGAAAGATGATATGCGCATTGTGTGGAATCAGCTGAATGCTCGACTACTTAAATGGGTAAAATGGGAGAAAGACTTGTATAAAATGGCATCGGTTAGATACCTGAAAACCAAATACAAAGAACGTCCTAATTTATTCGCACACTGGTTGTTGGTATATCCTTGAATAATTTTATATTTGAGTAATTTATTAACATGAAGAGCCGTGTGACGGGAGACTGTCACGCACGGTTCCGTGAGAACGTAGGGGTGAAATTCCCTTGCGTGACTCGATTATGGGCAATGCTATTGACGACAGTGCTAACTTGAAACAGACGGACTTAGACCAAACAGACGACAACAAATTTTGACCAGTGGACAGACATATAAATACGACCAATTCGGACAGCAACTGCTGACTGACTTGCCGACACGACAGCCCAACGCTTCGTGTTTTAATTTTTTTGCTCCCGCTCAAAATATTTTGAAATTCTTTGGCACCCGCACAAACGGCACATTTGCAAGCCGCACAAGCCGACCCACAACCCAGGCTTGCAAAAGAGCCGTTTTTTGCCAACGCACCTATTAAAATGATTATTAAAAATTGGCACTGATAAAAAAAATACATTTAGCAATAGCGGAATAAAAAATTGGATAAAAGAATTGATTATTGAAGATAGCTTAAAAGCGTTTAAACTATCATCGAAAAATAAAAGTTATTATTTATTTTCTTCGCCTGTAAAGCAAGCAACTGGACTTGCAGTAAACTTTACTACCTGGCTTGTAGTTGATAGAGAAGCTAATATAGTTTTTGAGTTTAAAAGCTTATCCGAAAGCTATAAAGCTTTTTATCTTGAAAAGAAAACAGAGAAGATGAATTTCATCTCCTTGACCTTTGGAGAAAGCTTTTTTCATAAAAAAAGAGATTTTAAAAACCTTATCTATGAAATAAAAATCTATTCGATTGCAAAAAAAACTTATTCTGTTATTGAAGAAAGAGAATCCCCTTGTAATTGTTAGAAATCAACAACCTGCTGTTGTACGCTACCCGCCCTGCTCGCGCCAAAGCTCCGCTTCATTTTAAATACGGCGCTGCTCGTTGCAGCCTGTGGCTGCACGCGGATTAAAGTTGCGGGTTCGGCCCGCCGTCAGTATCCAATGGATTATTGCCGGGGTGCGTTTGCGGGAATCACGGTAGGGGCGACCCTTGCGGTCGCCCTGCATCACGGCGACCCTCGGGGTCGCTGTGATGCCAGGATGAATGGGGCACCCTTGCGTTCTCCCGATATCCACACCAATGTGTTGGCCATCCAAATGCCCACGAGGGGCATTTCGATGGCAGGGCAACCGCGAGGGTTGCCCTGCTACAACATGCCGCGCAATTCCTGTTCGCGTTCGATGGCTTCGAAGAGGGTCTTGAAATTGCCTTTGCCAAACGACTGGCTCTGATTCTGGAATTTTCCAGCTCGTGCCGAGGCTCCCCTATCCAACCGCTTCATTTTAACAACGGCGCTGCTCGTCACGGTCTGTGGCCGTACACGCCCTAAAGTTGCAGGTTCAGCCTGCCGTCAATAATCCAGCTTGACTGTACGGCGTGTCCTCCCGGTTCCGCATTGGCGACGACCGAAAATGCTCATTTATAAAAAACTTCCTGCACCACTTCATCACGTTTAGTGCGACTGATGGGGATTTTATGTTTCTGGATTTCCAACAGGTTGCCATCGAGCGCCTGCACTTTGTCTTTGGCCACGATATAAGATTTGTGAACCCGCACAAAATTGCTTTGCGGCAGCAGCTCCTCTAAGTTTTTCAGACTTTCTAAGGTCACGTAGCGGGCATCGCGGCAAACGATGCGCACATATTCTTTAAGCCCTTCGATGAAAAGAATGTCTTCGTAGTGCACCTTCACCACTTTCCCATCCACTTTTACCGAAAAAAAATCCCGGTTCTCTTCGACGCCGGCCAAAGGGAGGGGGGCGACGGTCGGCGGTACCGGGTTTTCGCGCAGGCGTTCTTTGGCTTTATTCACTGCCTGCAGGAACCGCTCAAAAGAGAAGGGCTTCAATAAATAATCGGCAACGTTCAGGTTGAACGCTTCCACGGCGAAGTCGGCATAAGCCGTTGTGAAAATGGTGACCGGCGGACGGGGCAGGGTGCGCAGCAGATTATTGCCGCTGAGCGTCGGCATTTGAATGTCGAGAAAGAGCAGGTCAATCCGGGTTTGGGTCAGAATTTCCAGCGCTTTGACTGGGGATTTGACTTTGTCCACGATCTCCAATTCCGGAATTTCCTGAATAAAGGTTTCCAGCAGGTTCAGTGCAAGGTATTCGTCGTCTACTAACAGGGTTTTGAAGGTTGTCATAACATTATTTTAAAGCTAAATTTCCAGCCGGACTTCAAAAGTATCTTTTTTATCACTGATCTCAAACGAGAACCGTTCCGGATATTTCAGCAACAGGCGTTTGCGGATATTTTCCAGGCCAACCCCGCCCACCTTGTCTTTTTGCAAATCGTTGTCGCTTTTTGAATTGGTGGTTTGGAAAAAAAGCTTCCCGGGTTGTGTTTTCAGCGTGATGCGAACAAAAGCCTGATCGTTGGTGTCAAAATCACAGTGTTTCATGCAGTTTTCCACGAGGGGGATCAGGATCATGGGTTCCATCATATAGCCTTCGGTTTGGCTCTCCACAGTAAAAAGGATATTGGCTGGCGTTTCCGAACGCAACTGGAACAACTCGATGTACTGGTGGATGTGTTCAATTTCGCGCGGAAGCGCCACCTGTTCTGCCTTGCCATCGTACACGACGTATCGAAGCAGGTTGGACAAACGCAACACCATATTGGCGGTTTTATCGGATTTGGCAACCGCCAGCGCGTAAATATTATTCAGGGTATTGAACAGGAAATGGGGGTTGATTTGCGCCCGCAGAAACTGTAATTGCGCCTCGTTCTGGCGGTTGATGACTTCGAGCGTGCGTTGTTCCTCTCGTTTGCGGTTTTGTAGAATCTGGTATAAGGCGCTGACTAACAAAGCCCCGATATTGGTGACAAGTGCGGCTATGCGCCAGCTGAATTTTTCGTTTCCCAGGAAGAGGGCGTTGCCTTCCATATCGGGAAAAAGGAGGTTGATGCGCGTTCGGAATACGGTTACAGCCAAGACGAGCAGCAGCACCGTGCCCATATAGCGGTAGTAGTGCCCACGCTCCCAATAACGATTGACCAAAAACAGGTTCAGGTAAAAGATAAAGACTAATGGCAGGATATTGCCTAAGCCGCGCAAAAGGGTGACGCCCGGTGAAAAAAAGCGGCTGAAGAACCCGATATGGATTGCAAACGCCAACAGCCACAAGGCAATGTGCAATCCGGTTTGCAGCCTCCGATTAATGACTTTTTCCTGAGTTTTCATGGTGCGTTTTCGTTAAATAGTGTCTGTCTTTATAGTTCGATAGCTGCGTTATGCTCAACCCCAAAAACGGTCAATTACGCGAGTAAACTCCAGTTTTTGGAGCCTTCGCATGCCTTGCTCTCGAACTCTAAATCTCAGACACCAGACTAAATGGACGGACTTCTAAATAACACAGCAAATCTACTGGCCTCTGCTCAACTGTTCCAAAACATTCAACCAATTGCAGAAAACCATCAATGACCGGGTTGGTGAGGCCGGTTTTGCGGATCATTGAACCTTTAGCACCGGTGGTTGAATAAATTTTGTGGGCAGCTCCCGTCAACCCCTTCTTTGTGGCATCAATCGAACAAAACATTTTTTCTAACCTTCAAAATTATTCAGACATCATGAAACTCGCATTTCAAAAAAACACTCAAAACCTGTTCGGCCTGTTTTTGCTCCTGATGGCAAGCCTGTTCGTGGCCTCCTGCAACAAAGAAACGGAAGAACTGCAAGATGTACTTAATGAAGACGAAATTGTTGCTGTTGTGGAAGGCGCCTTGCTCGCCGATACGGACGGCCTTGCCGCGCAATCAGAAGACGCCGTTTACATCGCAGAACAATACATGGTGAAAGACGGGTTGGGCGGCGGGCCTTGCGGCGAAACGAAGGATTCAACGGTAAGCTACAACTACTCCAATCCTTTAGTCACCGCGTCTTACAATGCTACCTTCGTCTGGACGCTGAATTGCAACAATGCCTCGATTCCGCAATCTCTTGACTTCGACCGCACGGCAGAAGGGAACTATGAAACGGCGCGCATGCTTTCCGACGACAGCGCGGTCGGCGACTGGCTGGTCGAAAACATTGTTACCGGCGCTAACTATGTTATCAATGGAACGTATTCCAGGCAGGGGAGTCAAACATCGAAGGTTCGCAACCAAAATGCTTTTACTTCCAGTCTTCTGTTTGGACTCGATGACCTGAACTTAGACAAAGGCACGCGGCGGATTGTGAGCGGGATTGCCAGCTTTACCCTCACCGGCAACGGCACAGCTGGACGAAGCTTCAGCTACGAAGGCGACCTGGTCTTCAACGGCAACGGCAGCGTGACGATCATGGTCAATGGCCATTCGCATACGATTGATTTGTATTAAGGAACGCCGAAATAATAACTTCCCGATTTGGGCGGTGGCTTTTGGCTACGCCGAACTTGCGTTTCCCACCGGACTTCCCGCAATTGCTTTCAGTCGGCGCAATTGCCTTCGTCGGTCACGTAGCTTTGGCTACGCTCCCTTCTTGCGCCTTGTCCGCTGGAAAAATCCCCACGCCGAAAACGCGAACTTATTATTGCGATGTTCCTAAGCGTCTGAAGCTGGTTATTGGTTATTGGTTATTAGAACAAATAACTGATAACCAATAACCCCTTTATCCTTTTCACTTTATCCTTTAACCTTCTTAATCCCCCTTTGGGATTAGGGGGCTAAAACTCAAAACCCATGTACTTCTTCATTGAAAAATTCGGCATTCCCCTTGGCGGGTTACTCGGCGCGGCTACTGTTTTTTTGCGTTATGCGTTTATGGCCGGCGCAGCTTTCCTTATTTTTTATGTTGTTAAGCGGCGCAGCTGGCTGAAATACAAGATTCAGCAGCGGTTTCCCGATCCAAAGCACATCTGGAGTGAAGTGTTGCATTCCGCATCTACGGCATTGATTTTTGCCCTCATGGGAATTTGCATTTATTGCGCCCGGGAAGCCGGGGTTACCCGGATTTATACCGATGTCAGCGCTTACGGTTGGGGTTATTTTGCTTTTTCCTTTGTTTTTATGGTCGTCCTGCACGACACCTATTTTTACTGGATGCACCGGGTGATGCATCATCCGAAAGTTTTCATGCTGACACACCGGGTGCATCACAATTCGCGGAATCCGACGCCCTGGGCATCGCTGTCTTTTCAGCCTTTAGAAGCCGTGCTGGAATTCGGCATCATTCCCATTGCCATTTTGTGTGTGCCGTTTCATCCGCTTGCTTTGTTGCTGTTCGCCGTGTGGTCTTTGTTTTTTAATGTAACCGGCCACCTTGGATACGAGCTGTTTCCAAAAGGTTTTGTGCGCCATCCGGTTTGGAAATGGATGAACACGTCAACGCACCACAACATGCACCACCAGCGGGCCAACTGCAATTACGGGTTGTATTTTAATTTCTGGGACCGCGTGATGGAGACAAACGATAGCCGTTATGAAGTGGAATTTGAGCGCATTAAAGAAAGACAAAGCAGTTGTTAGCCCGCTTTGTCTTTCCAAATGGTGCGGCAAATGCCTGAATTACAATTCATCGTCTTCACAAGTTTTCCGTTTTCGTTGTAGAGTTTGAGCAGGCCTTCTTCTTTATCGCCGTTTTTGTAATAGCCTTCGGCTTTGAGCTGGCCATTGGGGTGGTATTCGACGAAGGGGCCGTTTTCTTCATTTTCCCTGAAAGTAACCGTTTCTTTCAACTGCCCGTTTTCGTAATAGCCTTTCCACAGGCCATCCATCGTGTTGGCTACATAGACGCCTTCCAGTTCGAGTTTTCCCCCAGGGTAGAAGGCCTGGTAATTTCCTTCAAAAAAACCTCTTTGGTAGTGTTCAATCTGTAGGGTGTCGCCCGTTGCAAAAAAAAGAATGCGCTGGCCGTGAAGGGTGTCGTTTTCATAATGCGCCAATTCGATTAATTGCCCGTCAGGATTGAGTTTGTAATAAGCGCCTTCGCGTGCGTAATCCGCCTTTCGGCGCGAAAACCTCTCTAAGTAACCGTCTTCGGTCGTTGCCTCGATGACTTCCAGATTAGCGTCGTCTTCTCCACTTTGGAGTCCTTTATCGGATGGTGTTCCGGAGGAGCCGCAACCAGTGACCGCGCCCATCAGGAGCAACAGAAAAAACAGGTTTCGCATATTTTTTATTTTATATTATGGCTTTAGAATGGTGCTTCGTCCAATGCTGTCGTAATAAAAACCATGCTCTTCCATTTGGTTTAAATCGTAGAGATTTCGACCGTCGAAAATGACCTTGTCGTTCAGCAAATCTGCCATCATCTGAAAATTGGGCGTCCGGAAAACGCTCCATTCCGTCACAATTGCTAAGGCATCGGCACCACCGAGCGCTTCGTACTGATCTGAAGCGAACTGCAGCCGGTCGCCATAAATGGCCTTAACATTCCCCATCGCTTCGGGGTCGTATACGTTCACGACCGCCCCTGCTTCCAGCAATTCATCAATGAGGTAGAGCGCGGGCGCTTCCCGGGTATCGTCGGTATTGGGTTTGAAAGAAAGCCCCCAGATAGCGATCGTTTTTCCATCCAGGTCGTCGTTGAAAAACGTTTTTATTTTCCGGGTCAGTATGTGCCGCTGGTATTCATTGACCCGCATCACGGACTTTAGGATGTGAAAATCGTAGGCGTGATCGCTGGCTGTTTTGGCCAACGCCCGAACGTCTTTTGGGAAACAACTGCCGCCATAACCCACCCCCGGGAACAGGAAGCGTTTGCCAATGCGGGTATCGCTGCCGATACCGGCCCGTACCATGTCCACATTGGCACCAATGCGTTCGCAAAGGTTGGCAATTTCGTTCATGAAGGAGATGCGCGTAGCCAGATAGGCATTCGCTGCGTATTTCGTCAATTCTGCCGAGCGCTCGTCCATAAAAATAATGGGATTTCCCTGGCGCACAAACGGTTCGTAAAGCAGGCGCATAATTTTTTTGGCTCGTTCTGATTGCGTGCCAATCACCACCCGATCCGGCTTCAGGAAATCTTCAACCGCCACCCCTTCCCGCAGGAATTCGGGATTGGAAACGACGTCAAAAAGGGCTTCATCAGCATGCTGGGCAATAATGGCGTGTACGATTTCGGAGGTCCCGACCGGTACGGTGCTTTTGTCAACAATAACTTTGTAATCGGTCTTCAGCAGGTGCGACAATTGGGCAGCCACCCCGGTAATGTAAGAAAGGTCGGCGGAACCGTCTTCCCCGGGCGGGGTTGGCAACGCTAAAATGATGATTTGGGCGGGGGCGATAGCCTCAGCGAGGTTGGTGGTGAAAGAAAGACGCCCTTGTTTTGTATTTCGCTCAAAAATTAGTTCTAAGCCAGGCTCGAAAATCGGGACTTCTCCACGGCGCATCCGGGCTACCTTTTGCTCATCAATGTCCACACAAACGACGTGGTTGCCGGTTTCGGCAAAACAAGCGCCAGTTACCAGCCCGACATATCCGGTTCCAACTACAGCAATATTCATGAAGGATTGCGTTTTTTAATAAGAAAGCGCAAATTTATTATTTTACGCAGAAATAAGTGCTTGTTTTGAATTCCCAAACAAGCTCTAAATCCTGAAAGAGATGAAGCAGTACTTCGAACAACTCTTTTATTCATTTCCGTTGCAATTGTTGCTGTCGCATGTGCGCAGCAATGTGCTACTCATTGGCATGTGGCTCTTGGTCGCGTTGCTCATTACCGGCAAAATCGGCAATAAGCTGGGCATTCCCTACCTTTTTCTGGATCCTGAATACCAGGGTTCGATTGATTTTTTTAGCTTTTTTTTAGTGGGATTGGCCTATGGGGGCTTCGTGATGAGCTGGAACCTGACCACCTACCTACTCAATTCCCATCATTTTCCCTTCTTGGCTTCCCTGTCGCGGCCATTCACCAAGTTTTGTATAAACAACAGTTTGCTCCCTCTGGTTTTTTTCATTTTGTACAGCGGGTATATCTTTCATTTTCAATTGGTTTATGAATCAGTCCCCATTTGGGGGGCATTCCTGCGCTGGCTGGGCCTTTGTTCGGGCGGATTGGCCATCCTGATATTTTACAGCGCGTATTTTCATCTCACCAACAAGGACATTTCCTACTACGAAATAGAACCGACGACCCCGCAGGAAACAGAGCGGCTTTTTGTGCCGGGGCGCCGGGATGTGGATATGGATTACATCAAACAGGATGAAAACCGATGGAAAGTGATGACGTATCTGAATGAGTCCTTCCGGCCAAAGTTGGTGCGGAGTGTGGCTCACTATGATGTGCGCTTGTTGCTCAATATCTTCCGGCAAAACCACCTCAACGTGTTGCTGCTCCAGTTGCTGACGATGGGCTTGTTGCTCGCGCTGGGTTATCTGATTGACGCTGCTGCCTTCCGGATTCCCGCTGCTGCCAGTATTTTTATCCTACTCAGCATTTTTACAGCCATCATTGGCGCCATTATTTACTGGTTCAGCCATTGGTGGTTCACCGTATTTTTGGGCCTTCTTTTTGTAGCAAATTATGTCACCAGCTTCGACGAGCTACACCAGCGCAACAAAGCTTACGGCATGGACTATGGCTGTGAGCCTGCCGAATATTCCCTTGCCCGCATGCAGGAGGTCTGCGAGTCGGGGCAGATTGAACTCGATAAAAAAAACACTACAGACATCTTAAATACCTGGTTATCAAAAGTCAGCGCTCAACGAGAGCGGCCGGGAAAACCCAAGATGGTTCTGTTTTGCGTCAGTGGCGGAGGTTTGCGTTCGGCCATCTGGACCATGAAGGTAATTCAAACCGCAGACAGCTTGATGGACGGGCAATTAATGCCTCACTCCGTCCTCATCACGGGGGCTTCCGGGGGTATGATCGGCGCGTCGTATTTGCGCGAACTGTATTTGCAAAAGCAAAACGGGAAAGTGCTGAATGTTTACGATCATAGCCATATTGACCAGATTTCCAAAGATTTACTCAATTCAATCGCGTTCACGATTGTCACAAATGATATTTTTCTGCCCTGGGCGAGATTTCAGCAAAGCGGCCATACCTACAACAAAGACCGGGGGTATATTTTTGAACGGCAGTTGAACGAAAATACGCATGGCCTGCTCGACAAAAGCCTGTCGGACTACCGCGATCCCGAGCGCCGCGCACTGATCCCCATGTTGTACCTCACGCCAACCATTGTAAATGATGGCAGGCGGCTGGTGGTGTCTCCGCACGGTGCCTCTTTTATGATGATTCCTCCGGTTAGCGCAGCGCATCGTCAAACGCTGGAAGTGGACGCAGTGGATTACGGTTGGATGTTTGGTGCCCAAAGTGCTGACAGCCTGCGCTTCCTGACCGCTTTGCGCATGAATGCCACCTATCCCTACATTTTGCCCAATGTGCATTTGCCCAGCATTCCAAGCATAGAGGTCATGGATGCCGGCGCTTTGGACAATTACGGCCTGTTTTCTGCCATTCGTTTTGTGCAGGTTTTCCGCGACTGGATTGAAAAAAATACTTCCGGCGTGGTTTTGGTGCAAATCAATACGTCTGAGCGCACGAAAGAGATTTCCGCAAGCAACAATATCGGGGTCATCGAAAGCCTGTTTAACCCCGTGGGCATTGCCGGTAAGGTGTTTACCCTACAGGAGTTTCAATACGACAACAGCTTGGGGTTGATGTACAATTTGCTTGGAAAAGACCGGATGGAGGTGATCCGTTTTGTCTACCGCCCCCGTGACCGCAAAAAACTGAAGGCGGCGATTTCCTTTCACATCACCAAATTGGAAAAAGACGATGTGCTGAATGCCATGTGGTTGCCCGAAAACAGGAAAAACCTGGAAGCCTTGCATCGGGCAATTCTGCAATAATCATTGAATTGGCGGAGTAACGAACGCGGAATTGCCATTTTTTTTTACAAAACCAACTGAGAGACAGCTATATTTGCACCGGAATAGCGCACAAGCTTTTCATCGTGTGCCGTACAAGCTACATAAAAAATGAAAATAGTTATTGCTGGCGCGGGAGACGTCGGCTTTCACCTCGCCGAGTTACTTGCCTTTGAACAACGCGACATCGTGCTGATAGATTCCAACCAGGATGTGCTGGATTATGCGGCAACCCACCTCGATGTAATGACCCTTCGGGGCGACGCTTCTTCCATAGAGATACTAGAACAGGCGCAGGTATCGCGTGCTGAGCTGGTATTGGCTGTGACAACTTCTGAAAAAACCAACCTGCTCACGGCTATTTTAGCCAAAAAGATGGGTGCCCGGCAAACCATTGCCCGGGTGAAAACGATGGATTATCTGGAGGACGAGCAACGGAAAATGTTTGAAGAGTTAGGCGTGGATGCCCTGATTGCGCCAAGCCAACTGGCGGCTGAAGAAATCCAGCGGTTGATCGGGCAGTGTTCCTTTACGGATATTTACGAGTTTGAGGAAGGCAGGATTAGTCTTATTGGGCTTACGCTGGGAGAAACATCGCTATTGATCAATGTGAAACTAAGCGAGTTGCATCGGATTGATCCCGAGGCAACTGTGCGTCCGATTGCGATTCTCCGGGGGCATCAAACCATTATTCCCAACGGAGAAACCATATTGCTCCGAAATGACCACATCTACTTCATTACCGACAAGGAAGACATTGATACGCTGGTAAATATGGTGGGTAAAAAGAAGGTGAAAGTTAAAAACATCATGATCCTTGGCGGAACCGACCTTGCCGTTGCAACGGCCAAGTTGCTGGAAAACAACTTCAATGTCACACTGGTCGAACGCGACAAGGATCATTGCAAATACCTAAGCGAAATCTTGAACCATACCCTGGTCATCAACGGCGAGCCCAGTAATTTTGACCTGCTGGTTGAAGAAGGATTAGACAATATGGACGCAGTCATTGCCCTGACCAACAATTCTGAAGCCAACATCATTGCCAGCCTTACGGCGAAAAATCACGGCGTCTACAAAACGATTGCCCAGGTTGAGAATAAAGAATATACCCACATTTCCCAAAACATCGGGGTAGATACGCTCATCAATAAAAAGCTGATTGCAGCCAACAACATTTTCCGCTACGTCCGCAAGGGTCAGGTTGCGGCAGTCACCAGCATTAATGGAGTGGATGCCGAGGTAATCGAGTTTGTCGTTCATAAAGAAAATCAGCTCACCCGGAAAGCGCTCAAAGATCTGCATTTTCCCAAGTCGGCGCTGGTTGGAGGTGTTATCCGGGGGAAGGAAAGCTTGATCCCCGACGGCAATTTCCGGTTTCAGGTGGATGACAAAGTCATTGTATTCGCATTACCGGAGGCCATTGCCAAAGTAGAAAACCTCTTTCGATAAATCACCTAAGCTCAGGAAAGTTGATCAGTTTTCATCCTATAGCCCGTGTCATTGGTGTCACCCTGCTGCTACTTGGCGGACTGATGTTGGCCTGTTTGCCCGCCTGCTACTACTATCACGGCGGAGATGAAGGCCCGATTGCACTTTCTGCACTCATTTGCATAGTTTTCGGAGCGTCGCTGCTGTTTTTTTTCAAATCGGTGAATGGGAAAGGCGTCAACAAACGCGAGGGCTACCTTATTGTGGCGCTGGGCTGGTTGGCCATGACGCTTTTCGGGATGCTGCCCTTTATTTTCAGCGGCGTGTTGCCGGATATTGCGGATGCGTTCTTTGAAACGGCTTCGGGGTTGACCACCACAGGCGCTACGGTTATTGCTGATATTGAAGGAACGCCCAAAGGGATTTTGCTTTGGCGCAGTCTCACCCATTGGATTGGCGGCATGGGCATCATTGTACTGACGGTGGCGCTTTTCCCGTTACTGGGCATTGGCGGCGTCGAACTTTTTGTTGCAGAGGCACCCGGTCCAACTGCCGACAAGGTGCATCCCCGCATCCGGGAAACGGCCAAGCGCCTTTGGCTGATCTATGTGGCCCTGACCGGATTACTGACCCTTTTGCTTTGGGCGGAAGGCATGACGTTTTTTGACGCCATCAACCACGCCATGGCTACCATGGCTACAGGGGGATTTTCCACCAAAAATGCCAGTGTGGCTCACTTTACCTCGCCAATCATTCAGTATACCCTCATCCTGTTCATGTTCATTGCAGGGATCAACTATACGATTATTTATTACGGACTAAAAGGAAAATTCAAAAAAGTATGGAGCAGCGATGAATTCCGGGCTTATTTGGTTTTGGTACTCGTACTTGCTGTCGTCATTACCCTTGGCGTACACCAGGCCACCGACCAGCCTTTGGAAAAATCTTTTCGCGACAGCCTTTTTCAATTAGTATCCGTCATCACGACAACTGGCTTCATTTCTGCGGATTACACCAGTTGGTCGTCGGGGCTTACTATGCTGTTTTTTGTGCTTTTGTTTATCGGAGCCTGCGCCGGCTCAACTGCGGGCGGCATCAAAATCATCCGGCATTTTGTTTTTTTTCGCAATTCTTTTCTGGAATTCAAACGCCTTATCCACCCCAGAGCCATTGTGCCGCTGAAGCTGAATGGCGAGGTGGTGGCGGGCAAGGTTCTTATCCATATTTTTATTTTCCTGTTGTTGTATATGATCTTGTTTGTGCTGGGTTCTTTGGTGCTGTCTATCATGGGCGTTGATTTCCTGACCGCCATTGGCGCCGTGGCTACTTGTCTGGGCAATGTAGGCCCCGGCATTGGCAAAGTCGGGCCGGTGGATAATTTTGTCTGGCTTTCGCCGGAGGTCAAGTGGGTGCTTTCTTTCCTGATGCTATTGGGGCGCCTTGAAATTTTTACGATATTGGTGTTGTTTACACCTTATTTCTGGAAATCAAATTAGTGTCTGTCTTTA
>Ga0163154_10005581_pt1 | contig 15882 bp, 17 predicted proteins | sample OliLakLV19MP9P1_FD_148649 | JGI IMG/M metagenome (GOLD analysis project Ga0163154, IMG submission 148649) | Freshwater microbial mat bacterial communities from Lake Vanda, McMurdo Dry Valleys, Antarctica - Oligotrophic Lake LV.19.MP9.P1 | ecosystem: Environmental > Aquatic > Freshwater > Lake >... | reverse complement strand
GCTCAGCACCTACATTTGCTGGCGCCGTTGCCGACGAGATCCTGCCGTCCATTTCTTGATTGCCAGCACGTGCGAGTTCTTGACCCCAACGAGGCACCGCGTCTGTCCGTTGGCCAAGTGGAGACGTCTAAGCTAGCTAGGCACCCGCTTCCATGAAACCCCTCAACCAACCAGCCACACCACGCGAGGAGGCCGCCGCTGTGCTCCTCATGGTTGCGGCGTTGGGGTTGGTTGTCTCGCCGGTACTGCACGCGTCGTGTCACCGGATGGACCACGTGCATGGCGCTCTGGCGCACGTGGCACCGCGGGCCAGCTGGCCCGCCGCGGCACTGCATCAGCATGGCAACGGCCAGTTCCATGTGGACCTGGAGGGACTGTTCGTCCCCTCCGCGCCGGTGCCTGGCCAAGACGCTCCGGCCCGGAGGGACTCCGAGCGGGACCACGCGGGCCTGTCATTGCTCCATTGCGCGGCGGGCATGACGTTAGAAGCGGTTCCCATGCCAGGACCGCCGCACTGCGACGTTCTCAACGCTGGCGCCGAGGTCGGTGAGCAGCACCGGCCGCTTCCGGCGTTTTTCCTCGTTGTCAGAAGTGCCCAGGGACCACCATCCCCAGTGTGACTCTTTCCGGCCTGCGCGAAACCGTGCGTGGCCTTTTCAACATTTGAAGCATTCACTGAACGCATCGTATGCGCGTCGCTGATACGCGTACGTTCGCGAGCACGCCATGCTGCTCCCGCGGCGTGGTTCATGCCGTTTCCTTGCGTAGCCACCGGCCTTGCCGTGGACGCTGCGCGAGCAGGAGCAACCATGAAGATCACAGCAGTTGTTGTGAGCGGTCTAATTCTGGCCGCATGCGGCCAGAATTCAACCACCACGGGCACCGGCAACGTCCAGGTGTTCCTGACACCGGAGGACAACATCACCACCGGCATGGACCCGGGTATGGAAGCGGGCTTCATCCATGACGGATGGCAAGTCCGCTACCAGAAGTTCCTGATCGCGTTTGGTAACTTTGAGGCAAGGCGTTCTGATGATGCGAGTGCTCTGCTGCACGACGACAAGGTCTACATTGTGGACCTTCTGAACACGCCGTCTTCTGCGCTGGTCATCTCCACCTTTGAGAACGCGGCTGCGGTGCAATGGGACAGGGTCAGCTACCAGATTACCAATGCCACAACGTCGTCACAGAAGCTGGCGGGAGTCTCAGATGCGGACTTCATGCTGATGACCGGCAACGGATACAGCACGTACATTGAGGGAACCATCACCAAAACCGGAGGGATGTCCTGCCGTCCCACGGCGCCCGCGGATTGCGTTACTGCTGAGACGGTGCGGTTTCGTTGGCCGCTTCGGCTCGGACAGTCGTACGCGGACTGCGGTCCCGAAGAGGGGCTCGCGGGCTTTGCGGTTCCGTCAGGAGGCACTGTGCAACTCAAGCCAACATTGCATGGTGACCATTGGTTCCTCTCCAACTTCAACCACACCACGGACCTCTATGCGCAGTGGATTGCCGACGGAGACCTGGACCGTGACGGGACGACGACGGACGCAGAGCTGAGCCAAGTGAGCGCCTCAGACCTCTTTCCGTCACCCAAGTACAACCTCTCGGGGTTCCCGGGCTCATTCACTACCGCCAGGGACTATCTGGACACGGCAATTCGCACTCTGGGGCACTTTCAGGGCGAGGGGGAGTGCAACACTCGCCGCGCGCTTTGAGTTCCCCAGCGCGGGCGGAGAATCACAGCTGATGAGCGCGCCATGGCTTACAAGGTACGGACCACCAAGAGCCAAAGAGCGCTTGGTGCGAGCCGGGCTACGAGCCCTGGCCGACATATGTCCGGCCCGCGGAGCGCGCGCAGCCCTGACTGGTGTGGAGCCCTTGAAGCAGGGAAGGAAGCCTGGCCGGCCGTGAGGCTGGGACGTTTATTTTGAGCAGGCGTCCCAATTCGGTGAGCGCCTTCCGCGCGGCATCTTCTGGCGTCTTGGACGGGTGGTCGCTGTCATTCGTGTGGTTTTGTGGGTTGCCAATCTCAAACATGCCGTAAACCCACCTGTCCTCAGAGAACGCACCGCGCACGACCGAGACGGCAACGGCCCAACCATCCTCGTTGACGCGCCCGCTTGTGTTGTTTTGCCTCACTTGCTGCATGATGGAATCAAACGCTGCCTGGTTCATGGGATAGCCCTTTCGTGGCGCCCGCATACCATTTCGTATGCTCCAGCCACGTCTTGAACTTTCAAACAGTCAAGGCCGCGGTGGTGTCAATTTCTATGTGTCTGATGCAGCGGCCGGCCCTACAGGAGGGACGGACATATGGATCAAATTCAGAGCGTGCTGATGAAAGTAATACTCCGTGTCCAGGACGTCGTGTCGATGGCGCGGCGGTTCAAGGACCATCCCAAGGAAGCCATGCGTGAAGTTGTTGACGGCGCCAAGGACGTCGTCCGTGACGCGCTGGAGCAGATCATGGCGGCGGAGCTGGAACTCTTCCTCGGCGAGGACGCGCAGAAGGAGAACAAGCGCAACGGTTTTGTGACGAGGTCGTACGGAATCAAAGGCGTTGGGACTGTCCGGGTGCGCGTACCACGTGACCGTCACGGAAAGTTCAAGACGAGCGTGCTTCCAAAAGACCGCCGGTATGACCCTGCATTGGAGGAGGACCTCGCGCTGCTGCACCTGGCTGGTTTGTCGACGAGGACGCTGTCTCAGGTAAGCCATGCGCTTTTGGGCGTACGGATCTCCCGCACGGAGGTATCCAATTCTCTGCACGTGTTGTTGCCCAATGCACAACGGTTCCTGGAGCGGCCGCTCTCGGAGCGGAAGTTCATGTACCTGTACGTGGATGGCACTGGTTTCCACGTGCGCCGTGGAACGGTTGGCAGGGAGCCGATCCTGGTTGTGATTGGCGTGGATGTGGCCGGCCGCAAAAGCGTGCTGTGCATGACTCCTGGCGACAAGGACAGCAAGCCGGCCTGGGAGCGCGTCTTTGCGGATTTGAAGGCCCGGGGCCTGGACCACACCGCGGTCACGCTGGGCGTCATGGACGGCCTGCCAGGCCTTCCAGACGCGTTCCGGAGCGCGTTCCCCAACGCGGCAGTGGCGCGGTGCTGGGTCCACAAGATGCGCAACGTGCTGACGCGCGTGCCTCGGAGATTCCAGGCAGCCTTCAAGCCCGTCCTTGACGAGGTCATTTACGCGGAGGGCCGGGAAGCCGCAGAACGCGCATGGACTGCACTACAGACGACGTGGGGCAGCAGCTGCGAAGACGCCCTGGCGTCGCTTGGCAAGGACAAGGAGGCGTTGCTGGTCCACTATGACTTCCCCAAAGAGCATTGGGCCGCGCTGCGCACAACCAACCCGATTGAAAGGGTGAACCGGGAGTTCAAGCGGAGGTCAAAAGCCATGGACACCGTCGGACCGAACGGACTCAAAGCGCTGTTGGCGTTCACGGCGTTGCGCCTTGAAGCCAATTGGCACGCGGCCGCCATCACCAACCCGAAGATCGCCAATCTGAAGAATCACAAGCGCACCACCAACACCACCGCAGCCGCTGCTCGTGGGCTGCTGCATTGATCAACTCGCCGGCTGTTGCTCAGACACAGACTTCTTGACACCACCGAAGGCCGCCGCTGGGAGCCGACAAACAGCGAAACGGCCGGAAGCCAATTGCCATGTCGCGGCGTGGCTGGGGTAAGTGGAATGGCCAGTTCAAGGGTTGACCACACAACGCGGGAAGACTGAACGGGTGGACGCGGATCGGGATATCACTTGAGTAAATATCGTTTGCACGGTTTGCACAGTATGATTCGGTTCATGGAACCAGCCCGCCGTCTGGATGCCCCATCTTGTTTGCGCAAACGCGCATTATCGCAAACATCCAGACGTCTACCGGCGCGCGTGGCATTCAGGCCGGATATGTATTGCGTTCAAAATACATATGAGCTACGCAGGGACCATGGACAGCGCCGCCTTGACGACCGCCCAGGCCAGGTCCCTGGCTGATGCTCCTGCGCACATGCTGCTGACGACATTCTTAGGGGGGCGGAACCCGCGCACATTGGCCGCCTACCGCAAGGACCTGGAGGCTTTTGCCTCGTTCACTGAGCTGGCAACCACTGAAACCGCAGCGAGGCTGCTGCTGACCAAACCGCTGGGCGAGGCCAACGCTCTGGCCATGGCGTGGCGTGCATCCATGGTGGACTGCGGGCTGGCGGCGGCCACAATCAACCGGCGCCTGGCTGCGCTGCGCTCCCTTGTGAAGCTGGCGCGAACGCTGGGCATGGTCCCTTGGACGCTGGAGGTAGAGGGTCTTGAAGCCTGCGCATACCGAGACACCCGCGGGCCGGGGACGGACGGTGTGCGCAGCATGCTGGTGGTGATGGGCGCGCGCCAGGACGCCAAGGGCAAGCGTGACGTGGCAATTCTCCGCCTGTTGCGTGACATGGCACTGCGCCGCGGGGAGCTGGTGTCCCTAGACTTGGAGCACCTGGACCTAGTCACATCCAAGCTGGCCGTTCTGGGCAAGGGCCGCACCGGACGTGAACTACTCACCATCCCGCGGCCAACACTGGAGGCGCTGCGCGCTTGGATAGAAGTGCGCGGCACTGTGCCCGGTCCATTGTTCACAAACTTTGACCGGGCCGGAAAGGGCTCACGCCTCACTGGCGCCGGCATCCACGCCCTGGTGCGTGCCTGCGGTGAAGCTGCCGGGTTGAAGGTGCGCCCCCACGGATTGCGTCACGCCGGCATCACGGAAGCGCTGGAGCGCACCAACGGCAACCTGCGCAAGGTGCAGCGCTTCAGCCGCCATCGGGACATGCGCACGCTGGAAGTCTACGACGACGCACGCCGCGACATGGCTGGAGAAGTAGCGGAGTTGGTGGCCGCCGCCTGAGAGGGAATTGCCAATGCCTGAAGTTCCAACATCATTGAGATTGCCGGATGAGTTCATCAAGCGCGCGGATGCACTGACCAAGCGCATGCAGGACGTGCCGGAACTTGTCGCCATGGGAACGCTTGACCGCAGCAAGGTGCTGCGCCTGGCCATTGCCAAGGGCCTGGCCGCGCTGGAGGCGGAGCACAGCGGCAAGAAAGTGGGGCGCTGATGTCTACACAACGTCCACCATTGAGGCCCGTCTCCGGTCACATGCGGGATGTGTTCGACGCAGGGGAATGCATAGGCAATTGGGCGAACGTATTGGCCGAAGCTGCACAAGCGGCGCGCTTGGCTGCACAGCGGTGCGAGACAGCCCAAGACGCAGGCAACGCGGACGATCACCTGCACGATGCGGAGCAGGCGCTGCGCTTTGCGCTAACGCGCGTGACAGCAGCGCGGCGGAGCTGACTTGGTGTCCGCGCACGCCCGAACCTGGATGGACGATGTGAAAGCACACGGCCTGGAAGCCGTGGCGCACGCGTTCAACATCCAGGTGGTGCGCGGCCATGGCTCCCATCGGGCATTGTCTCCTTGTCCTGCATGCGGTGCTGACAAACGCGGGAGCACAGACAACGCCGGCGCGGCGGGCCTCACCAGAGATGGAAGCGGGTGGCATTGTTTCCGTTGTGACGCCACAGGAGACGCCATTGCCTTGGCAGCATGGATGACGCTGCGAACGGATAGGCCCATCAGGAGTGATTGGGGCAAGGTGCGGGAAGAGTGCACGCGCCGTGGATTGTGCGCCGTACCAGGTGCAATGCGCGCCGCGCCAAACCTGGTGCCCGCCAATCCTCCACCAGTGCCGGCGGCGGCACCCGCCAAGCGCCCGCATCATGACGAAGTGCACGCGCTTTGGGAGCGAGCTGGCCGCGTGGATGAAGATGAGGAAGTGTCCGCATGGCTGGGAGGAATGCGGAAGATCGATGCTGCAGCCGTGGCGGACCGCAACCTGGCTCGCGTCATCCGCACTGATGAGCGTGTGCCGCGGTGGGCGTGGTTCAAGGGGCAACTGACCAGCGGAAATCATTGGCCTGCACTTGGATACCGCTGTGTGTTCCCGCTCTATGACGATGCCGGGCACATGGTCAGTGTGCGTGCGCGCCGCGTGTTTGCATCCAGCGAGTTGGCACCCACGGATGGATGCCCCAAAAGCCTGCCGCCCAGCGGCTACGCCATCCGCGGCCTGGTGCTGGCAGACACGCTTGGACGTCTCATGCTTTCCGGTGCCCCGCTCGGTGATGGAACTCCTGCAGCGCTATGGCTGGCGTCCCTGCCGGTTGGTGTTGTCCTGGTGGAAGGGGAGCCAGACTTTCTGACTGCAACACTGTCTTACAGTGATGCGGACAAGAGAGCGCCCGCCGTGATCGGCATTGTGGAAGGCGCATGGACGGATGCCCTGGCCGCGCGCATTCCTGACGGCTGCACCATCTGCATTGCCACGGACCTGGATGCCAAGGGCGACAAATTCAAGGACCGCATTGTGGGAACATTTGCGCCTCGTATGCGTGCGGGTTTGCTGCGCGTGAAGCGCTGGACCGGGAAGAAGGGGAGCCATGGTTGAGCACAAGGATGTGAACAGCGCGCATCAAGCAGGCCAGCGCTTCAACCCGGAAGACGCGGAAGACATCCCGCCGTCATCACATGACGCGCCACAATCCGTGCCCCTGCCGCCTCTGGCCGACACACTGGACGGGACACTGCGCCTGATGGCCGCGCGCCAGAGCGGAAAAGAAAAACCCATCCCGCTTCCGTGGCCAACGTTGGGCCGGATGCTGAGCGGCGGAGGCAATGGACTGTGGCCCGGCCTGCATGTCCTGGTGTCCGGTTCTGGCGTTGGGAAAACGCAATTCTCACTGCAAACCACGCTGCACGCTGCACGCGCCGGGACACCCGTGGCTTACTGCGGCCTGGAGATGGGACGCGATGAAGTGACAATGCGCTTGCTGGGCATCATGTCCGGCGTGCATTGGTCCAAGCTGTTCCATGGACGCGCCGTCAATCCGGACCATGGACTACGCTTTCGTGATGACATGGCCAAGGCCCACCTGTGCGCGGAAGAGCTGCGCAAGCTGCCCATCCACGTGGATGAAGGGGAGCCTTACGGATGGCCTTACACGCGCCTGCAGCACGTCGCTAAAGCGCTGACGCACCAACATCCAAACAAATCGCCGTTGATCATTGTGGACTTCCTGCAATTGGTGTCAGCGGGGATAACCGTGGACAGCCAGGGCAATACCGTGACTGAGCGGCTGGATCTCCGGGAGCGGATTGCGCGCGCGGCCTACCAAGCACGCGCAGTCGCGCGCATGCACAATGCCGCCGTCTTGCTGATCTCAAGTACCGCGCGGGAGAACTACGGCAAGGTCAATGGCAACGGAAATGAAGCCAGCGCACCTGAGTTCGGCGATGAGAAATGCAACCCAGCGCAGTTTATTGGGATGGGAAAAGAATCTGGGGAAATCGAATTCAGCGCCGACAGTGTGATGGTGATTGGCAAGGCCAAGCGTGACGCTGACAGCGGTGACGGACCTTGGCCAGTGCATGTGGCACTGGCGAAAGTCCGCGCAGGACGCACTGGATGGGTGCACTTGTCATGGGATGGAAACAGTTTTTCAGAGGGTGCAATTGAACCACGCACGGTGACGATGTGAAAAAAGCACCCGCGCCGGAAGCTGCGCTTACAGCGGCGCTGGAACAACGCTTGGCCATGGAGTTGGCCAGGCTACGCGTGGCGCTCCCGCTGGAACACGTCATCGCAGCTAAGTTTGGCTACCCAAAAACCCACGACGGCCCCATCACGCACGCCTATCCATACACCTGGACCGCGGAACTCCCTTTGCCATGCACTGCGGCTGATGCGCTGACGGTGGTGGAGCGCGACAGCGCGGACATTGTGCAGCACATGACGACGCACATTGTTGAGACCGCGCGCGCATGGGTGGCGCCGGAAATGCTGCAAGCAGTGCTGGCCCGCATCGGCATCATTACCGACCGTTGGATGTGGCCGACAGCGTTTGCCGGCGGGCGTATCGCATTCCACGCGCTGGAGCTCCTACAACTTGCAGCAATGAAGGACCACGATGACCCATCAAACCGCCTCTGGATTCGGTGGCCCGGTGAAGCTGCGCCGCTCGACGTGATGAAGTGGGCCCGCGGCAAGATGAACGCGCTACGCCCCGGCTGCGGTGATGACCTGGTGAAGCAGGCAGAAGCCCAGATGTTCCCGCAGGTCAAAGATGCGCACGACGATGCGGTGACCATCCCTTCCACGTTCCACCTGGCGCTGTTGTTCATGGCAGAGCGAGAGGTGCGCGAGGGACAACGCCGGCGCTCCATCGCCATCGACGCCAGCAAAGCGCATCACGGGATGCTGACCGGCATGCGCGACCTGCCAAAAAATGGGAAGCCCCAGACAATGAACACGGACAAAGGGCGCATGGAGCTTTTGGCGCCGGGGCACGACGTGCAACTGACACTGCCCATAGAAGGCACGTCGGAAGCGCTGGTGCATGCAATCCGTGATTGGCGGAGTTGGTTCGGTTTGCGCAATTGGGCCGCAATACAACGGCTGTTGTCCGTAGAAGGAAAACGCGAGGGCTGGGTACGCTGGACACTGGATACGCACATGGCGGCCCTTGGCTACGATTTGCGCGGTCAACGCGACTTCAAGAAACGCCAGCGCGTTGCGAAAGAGGTGGAGCTGCTGACGGAAATGGAGCTGGCCATCTACGACAACGACGGACACGAACGGGAACGCGCGCCACTGGTACACGTCGGCAAGAAGTTTGACCGGCTTCACGGAAGTGAATGGCGCTTGGAGGGAATGGAGCTACGTATCAATTCCGCCGTCTACCGCGGCGTGAGAACCAGCAATGGCAGCCTGGGTAGCAACTGGCAGCCTGCCCCCATTGAGCTGGCGCACGTTGACGATGTGCACCACCCCTACACACTGGCCCTGGGCTTGGTGCTCCCCATCCGCTGGAGGTGGGCACAAGGCGATGGCAATAACCACGTGGAATTGACCGGTGCCAACGTGCTGGAACTGGCCGGCATCAGGTACAGAAGCACGCACCCTGCTGAAGCATGGAACGCTTTGGACCGCGACCTGGCGGAGCTTCAACGCATCGGTGGCTTGGGACAATGGCAATGGAAGCGTGACAAACACACCCTTGCCGGGGTGATGGAACTGCACCCTCCGGAATGGGCGCTGGATCGGACACTGCGGAAGTTGACGCCCATTGAGCCGTCACCACCACCACCCATTCTCACCGGCGCCGAGTTGGCCAAGTTCCGCAAGGGCCGCGGCTGGACGCAGGAGCAGGCCGCCAAAGAGCTGGGGGTAGGAATTGCCACACTGAAACGCGCCGAAGCAAAACCGGATGTTCCCATGGGCCCGGCACTGACAAAGGCGCTCCGGCCCAAGGTCTAAGCAGGTATCAAAAACGGATCGACCCCCGCGGAAAAGGTATCAAAAACGGATCGACCCCCGCGGAAAAGGTATCAAAAACGGATCGACCCCCGCGGAAGCACACGCCCAAGTCCGCGTCCATACGCGGAGAAATGCCACTTCCCACCCCTCTTTAGAGGCTTCTTTTGAGGCCTCTTAACCCGGTGCCCTCCGCTGCGCTCCGGAGCACCGGCTAGGGGCAGGTACCCCAATCGCCCCAAACGGGCTCAAATCGAGCAGTACCCGCTGAGTCACAGGGAAGAGCCCGCCTTCGTGGGTGTTCGTGGGCCCTGGCGCCCGCCAGGGCCCCTAGCGAGGGCGCCAAAAAGGTCTCTGAGGTGCCTGGTGGGATGGCATACCGGCGCTCAGAGTACTTCAACTGTCAAGTCTGTTTCCCAGAACCACTCGGCTGGCGCCTACCGTTCCGCGGCCTTCTCCTCTTGGCATTGGTGTCCCTGCATGAAGACCGCGTTGTTCTTCAATGGCCGCAAATTCTACAGCGGGTGGAGGGAGCGCGCCCTCGGCAAACGAATCCGCTTTTCCCTCTTGGCTGACTGGCTCCTCGCCGCCAGCGGCGGTGGCGTGCACCAGGGCAGCTACTATTTCACCGGCATTGATACCGGGGATGAGAACGCAGAAGGCGCCCACCGCCTCAGCGGATTCCTCCACATGCTCCAGAATGAGCCCGGCTTCTTTGTCCGCCGTTTCCCTCGTGAAGCGCGCCCGGTGGATTGCTCCAAGTGCGCCACCAAGAACCGGGCACTCTCAGACCGGGCGCTGGAAATCTCGTTCACGTCGGAAATCCTGACGGGGGCCGCGCGCCGCTCGTTTGACCAGGTGGTGCTGGTCTCTCCGGACACAGAACACGCCATTATTGCCTCCACCCTGGCCCAGCTGGGTTGCCGGACGTTTGTGGCGTCGTGGGGGCAGCTTGAGGTTTCTGCGTTGACCACGGCGGCGTACGCCAGCGTGGACCTGATGCGTGGCCTGGCGCATTTTGAAGAGGGTGCCAACGCGCACACGCTGACGCCCGCCTCGCCCATCATGGTGCCCAGCCAACCCGTCGTGGAGCGCGTCCCATCCCAGGGTCCCCGCCGTGACCCGCTGGAAGAATGCTTCCAGGAAATTGTCCGCGCCGAGAACAAGTTCGCAGGCGGGTACCTGGGGCTGAGTTACTTCGTCACGCGGTGGCGAGCGCCGGCCATGGATGCGGATCCGGATGTGCGCCGCCGGCTGATTGATGATCTGGTGCTCAAGGGCCGGGCGGAAATCTACGCGTCGCCTGATGGGATGAAGGCCCTGCGCGCGAAGGCGTGAGAGGGCCAGGCCGCTGGCGGGAAGTCGTGGACGCGTGCAGGCAAGTGCGGGGGTCCGCGCAGTCTCCCTCTACCGCCATGCAAGCCACCACACGCGCCCCCACGCACTGGCATGGCCCGCGCCATTACCTGGTCAGCCACTCCAGGCGGCGACCAAGCCATCTATGCATGTGGAGCAAATACGCCCGAACCCCTGTGCGTAGAAACCGTCCACGGCATCCGCCGGTCGCTCGCACGAGCCGCAGCGAATGAGCGGGTCCGGTCGACTCATCCACGCAGGACGCGCGCCCATAAGTACGATTCTGTGCTCCTTCAAAGTGTTGACGCACTCTTTGCAGATTGCCGCCAAACCCAGGCGTCTCAGCTCCGCCTCGTGGCGGCCACATCGAATGCAACGATCTGGGGATGGCGTTGGTTTTCCGGCGGCGCCCAGAAACGTTTCCACCCGCTGCATGACGTCCGCTCCCACTTTGGTATCGGGTGGAATTGTGGTGGTCTGCGCCCTGCGCGCGCACACGACAGCCCGTAGCCACTTGCCCTCCCGCTCATTGGCCTCGGCAGCATCGAGGTACGCCTGCCTTGCTCTGTCCCTAACGCCTGCTTTTGCAAAAAGATCCCCAGCCTGGACGAGGGCATCCGGCTTGCCAGTTCTTGAGTATTGGGCAAGCGCATCGAGCGCTGCCTTTTCGAAGTCCCTTGGTGCCCCGCTCATGGCCAACAGAGCCGATCAATTTGGGGATTGAGATAGCCGCTAAAGCATTCGGCCAAATGCTGGTCCGCGATGGGTGATCCGATGACACCCGTCGAGAAAGACGCTCCGCGCCAAAAGGCCGGCGCTCCGCTTTTCCATAACGCGGCATTCTCAGACATGGGTCGCGTCACGCGGCATGCATCCACTTGCTCCAAAGTAACCTCCGCACCCCGCACCCCGCGCCACGCCCCCTCGGACAATTGCGCTATTCGGTCCAAGCTTGGAGCGCGGCCCGCCAACAGGATTCACAGACAATTCCGCTCGGGCAGCCAACGTAGTGCGTGTCGCCCACGCGCTCATGGCCACAAAGGCAGCAAAGATGACCTCGAGCTGGATAGTGCCTTGGCGGGTCGGCAGCCACCGTCGAAAGGTCGCGTGCGCAGCGTTGACAGGCATACCCTCGGACTGGGCTGCCTCTGCTGCCGCAGAATGCGCACTGAAGGTGGGAAACCGGGGCCGGAGCCGGTGTCCGCGTTGGCGCCACTTGCAACATCAACTTGAGCAACTCCCGCTGTTGGCTCAACTCAGGCGTGTCCTCAGCTAGTATTTTTGAAATGACTCCGACCGCCTCTTGGTGGCCAGCTTCAGACAACGTCGTGGACGCATACTTAAGAACGCGTACAGAGGCGCCGCGATTGGCGAGCCTGAGTGCTTCGAGCGCCGCCTTGATCACCATCCTCAAGTCATTCGTCTCATGAAAGCGCGCCAGGTACTGAGCGACTGTGAATGGATGCTCGGATTCGTGCATGAGTCACGGCACCCAACAATCAAAACCGATGATGCGCGGAGCAGGGTCGCCGCCAAGCACCAATTGAGGGCCAGTGTTGCAGCCGGCGCGCGCCCTGGCCATCCCATTTCCCTTCAGCTGTGCGTTTGACCTTGCCCTCGGCTTCCACGAGGGGCAGACCGGCCAAAACGCGCCTGAGCGGCTCTGAGTGCTTTTGCCCGCCAGGCCCCAACTTCCGTAGTCACGCTCAGTGCGCAAACATGTTGCCAGACTGCACATTCACGTCGCCACGAAAGGTGAACCAGGCACGTGTAGGTTCAGCTGGCCAGTCTGCGCGGCGGAACGCAGTCCGTTCTGGGGACACTCCCATACACTGGAGGTAATCGCGCACGGCCTCCGTATCCTGCCTGCTGTCAAAGACGTCGTTGCCAAGCTCGACCATCAGGGTGGTTCGGGGAAATGCGGCATACGTGAGCTGGAGAAGATGCTCTTCCGCAGGCCTCATGCGCGCTCCCGCGACCTTGAGATCGAGCGTCAACCGCGCCGTCGAATCGCAAAAGGTCTCTGAATCGTGCTGGAGGCACGGGAGCGGAATGCGCCCCAATGACCCGGCAGAACATCGCGCCGCAATTTCACCCAGTGGGGTCGGCAGCTTGGTGTCACGGAATCGGATCTCGGCAGATGGAAGCGTGGTTGTCAGACTTACACGCCGTGACCCAGTCTGCTCGCGCTCGACCAGGCTTATCTTTGCGGCCTCTACTCCGGCTTCTGCCAAGTAGCGGCGCAACGCTGCCAGACGGGCATCGTTCGAACTCGCCCTTCCTACTTTCCAAAGGGTGACGTCGGGTTTGACGTGCCACCCGCCCAGGGCGCGGAGCGTGTCTATGTCTGGTTGGAGCACAACAGGCCGGTCCGTTCCCTCTACGAAGAACACGGAGATAACGGCGCGCGTGTCACAGGCGATCTGTCCGTCCGATTGAGTACACGGACAAGCGACTGTCGAGGGACTGCAGTCCACGCTCTCAGCGCTCGCCGCCTTGCTTTGGAGACCAAGGACTAAGCAAATCAAGATCAGCGGCATGTTAGGCGGTCTCCGTTCGGCGGGGGCGCATCCACACAAATCGTCGCAAAGTGGATGTACCCAACGTCAAAATCCGCCAACGTTGCGTCGCGCAGTCGCGCAAACACGCTCGACCCAGGACACCGATCTCCAACCTCGCCACGAAAGGCGTACACCACGAGGCGGTACGAATAGTAGTACCGCGTAAAATGGTGATACGTTTGTATTGCCCAGCCGGTCGCGCATCCTGGCGTACGGATTGGCAACGTGTTGATGACCCCGCTCCCACCTTCATCCGCCACAAGCGTTCCGGCGTTTGGGTCGTTTGTGTCGTCATCCTCGTATCCAACTGTCGTGCCCACGAATTCACAAAGATTTCCGGTTGGATCGGCATTATCAATCGGATCCTCTCCCGCGTAGCTAAACAGGTTGGCATCGCCCCCTTCGAATCGAATTGGATCCTTCGATGTCCACCTGCCGCTCACGGCGTCGTAGTCCCTGGTCCCAAAGCGGGTGAGCTTGGTGTGTTGGTCATGAAGGCCACCGGCAAATCCAAACGGCTGGAAGGCCGCTGGAGATTCCGTCGTCACGACACCAAACTCATCAAAGTCCATGCGTTGCGCAACGGCACCTGTCGTCGAGTCAACAACAACGCGCGGACTTCCAAGGTGATCCTTGAGGACTCGGAGTGCAACCCCGGCCTTCGCCAAGTAGTCCGGGCTGTTGAGGCTGCCGCTGTACACAAACACGCTCGCAATGGTCCCAGTTGCGTCCAACTCTGCCGCGATGCGCAGTTGGTCCTCGTAAAGGAATGCCTGCGTCATCACGCCGTTGACCTTCTTGCCCACCCTTCGATTCCGCCCATCAATCACGTAGTTCATGGGCGTCGACGCACTCGTGCAAATGAAATACAGAAAACACCCAGTGTCCCCGCGGACTTGGGCGTCTCCGCCAGGGTGCCAGTGGCGTCGGGGCGTCCGAAAAACCCCAGACGCGGTTTTTGGCCTCACTTGCGCACGGGCCCAATGTGCTTTCTGTTTTGTCGACGGAAACTGCCCAATGCGGGTTTTGTCCGCGGGCCGCGGCGCCCAGGTGCGCTCTGCGTTCAAGGATTGGGTTCCCATGAGGGCCAGTGTTGCAGCCGGCGCGCGCCCTGGCCATCCCATTTCCCTTCAGCTGCGCGTTTGACCTTCCCCCGGCTCCACGGGAGGGCAGAGCGGCCAAAACGCAGCAGCGGGCCTCCTGGGCTGCTTTTGCGGGTTCACGCGGGCCACAGCCAGGTCAAAAGCGCTCCAAGGGGAGGGCAAATGCAGGCCAGGTCAAAAGCGGGCAGCTGAAGAAAAGGCTCAGCAACCAAAGTGATTGTCACTTCGGGCGGGTCAATCTTCAGCCATCGTTGTGTGGGCGGTTGATGAATAAAGTAGAATACCTTTATGTGTCGTCGCCGGCGTCTTCATTGAACACAGCAGCGAGCACCGTCTTGGTCTCTTCATCCAGCGCCGCGTGGCCGAGCCGTGCGCCAGGGTGCGCGCGGTTGTGGACATCCTTGAGCTGGCCAATGGACACGTGCGTGTAGATCTCCGTCGTGGACAAGTTCGCGTGGCCCAGCATCATCTGGATGAACCGGATGTCCGCGCCACCCTCCAACATCAGCGTGGCCATGGTGTGCCGCAGCAAATGAGCGCTTCCCACTTTCCCAATGTTGGCCTTCACCACATAGCTGTGCACGAGGCCACTGATGCTGTCAGCGCGCAGCGGAAAGCCATCCTGGCCAAGGAAGAGGACCTGGTCATGGTCGTTGGTCTCCTGCTTGGCCGCCCAACGCGGGCGCTCGTCAGCGACGTACCGCGCCACCCAGCTCAGCGCCCGCTCCCCAATGGGTATTACTCGGTCCTTCTGGCCCTTGCCGCTGCGGATCGTCGCCACGCCTCGATGATGGTCCACATCGTACAACCCCAACCGGCACAGCTCAGCGCGCCGCATTCCCGTTGAGTACAACACCTCCAGCATCGCGCGGTCTCTGAGGCCGTGCCGTTCCTCGTCGAGAACCACGGCTTCCATCACCAGCTCCACTTCCTTTGCGTTCAACACGTCCACCGGCAACCGCTTGGGTACCTTTGGCATCTGCAGGTCAGACGCGGGATTGCTCAGCACCAGGTCATGGCGCGTCAGCCACCGGAACATCTGCTTGACCGCCACCAACGCGCCGTACTGCGTCTGGAAGGCCAGGGGCTCGCCGTTCTTCTTCCGCCGGTGAAAGAGGCCAGTCTGATATTGCTCCAGGAGCTGCCTCGTCACGTCGGACGGGCGTTCCACGTTGCGCTCCGCGCACCAGTCACAGAAATTCTTGAGCAGGCATTTCCAGGAGTAGACCGTCGCTGGGCTGAGGTTCTGCACCGCGCACCATTTCAGAAATTGTGCGCTGCGGCCGCGCAGGCTGTCCTCGTCAAATGGCACTCCAGGTGCTGCCTTGCGCTCGCCGCGCTTCATCGGACCGGAAGCTTGGTGCCGTTGATACGGTGATCATGTTCCACAGCTGCTGGAACAGTGCTGTTTTCATCCTTGGCCGGCTCTGCATGCGTTTCAGCGCGTCCTGACAAGGAGATTTCAGTTTCCGGAGGCCCCACCATCCCGGCCCCAAC
>Ga0163154_10005580_pt1 | contig 15882 bp, 8 predicted proteins | sample OliLakLV19MP9P1_FD_148649 | JGI IMG/M metagenome (GOLD analysis project Ga0163154, IMG submission 148649) | Freshwater microbial mat bacterial communities from Lake Vanda, McMurdo Dry Valleys, Antarctica - Oligotrophic Lake LV.19.MP9.P1 | ecosystem: Environmental > Aquatic > Freshwater > Lake >... | reverse complement strand
ATTCGTTTAGCACCGCCGGACTCACCAATTCAGTAAATAGCTTCAGCTTCTCAGAACTCGCGTTGGAGGCGATCGCCCTTCAAATTGAGATAGGTTGCAGAAGGGGCGATCGCTCTTCTGTTTCAGTCATTCAACTTCTGGCATGGTGCGGGGTGAAGTTGTGAGATTGGCGATCGCGCTACTTTGTGGATAGGGTAAGATGCGTCGCGACGAATCTTACAGGATTGGCAATCGTACTGGAACATTCATATAACAATCTATTGAAGTAAGCTTCACGAATTAATGAATACCATTTATCAGTTATTCTGCTGGCTTATATTCAAAAGCTCTTCTAACTCAGTGTCTTCTAGCTCTTCAAAATACTTCTTGCTTTTGTTAGATCTGAAGAACGTAGAGTGGGTGTACTTTGGACCTGCAACCTTTTGTTCCTTAGAAATTGTTTTCTCAATTATATTTACTGCATCCTGGTAAAGATCCCAGATTCTTTGAAAATTGGCGTAAGTCAAATCAATATTCTTCCGTATTGCAACCTCTCCCATAACATAGAGAATATAGTAGGATGCATGAATAATATATGACTTGCTCTTAAACAAAGATTGGTCGCTCACAATTTCTGATTTAACTTTATCTTTTTCTGACTCAATTTTTTCAAAGAGGCTATATGCAAGCCAGACCTTGTCAGCATTAACGGTTTCATTGAAAACCTCTTCATATTTATCGCCAAAAATTAGTCCTTTTCTGTTCTTTGCCTCATAGGGTGAATGATTGAAGAAAGCCATGAGGACTTGTCCAGCTTTTTCTGCATCTATCCTCTGACTTAAAGGCTTGTCAAAGTATTGATTTTTCTTCCTCTCGTAAAACTTAGCATTGACAAGAAATTCTTTTTCTAGGCTGAGTTGAACAAAGTCAACAGATCTTATATCTCGGCTTTTAACGGGATTCTGGCTGTTAGTATACTCTGCGATTCTTGTACTTAAGTTAGGTTCTCTAACTTCACAGATCCGGCAAAGAATTTCAATGTCACCAAATTTACTAGAGTCTTCAATAAAAGCCTCGTATAGTGAATGAATCGTCTGACTACCATTCACGACTTGTATATTTTTCAACTCAATTACTGGAGATCGTCTACTTGAGTAAGAAAAAGAGTCACACGTTAAAGTTACACCATTGTTATAGTAAAAGAATTTGTCATTTTCTTCTGATAATGCCGTGGTCTTTATGTTCTTGTTGATTGATGATTTTTTTAGGTAGGTTCTTACATTGTCATTAAATGCATCTTCTAAGATTTTGAGACCTTTCATTGCTTCATATTCATCATCATTCATGTCTGCTTTATTTCTTATTGTTTCATCATCAATAACTATTCTTACTAGATCTCTTGCATCTATATTGACTATAAGAGCACGAATATTTCCATCAGACTTCTCAAAAAAACCTTTGTCAATCCCTTTTATTATGCTATTTACTACTTGCTTGTCCGCAGAAACAAGGTATCTTATCAGCTCAGGCATTAAATGATATTGAATATCAACATTCTTGCCAATACTTCTTTCAAACCTTTCTTTTTCAGACCTCTCAAAGTTCTTATAATAATTTGCACAAAAATGGAATATGAACTTTGGGTTTTGACTTTCAAATACCTTCCAAATATCTTGAACTTTTGAGGCTAAAACAGGGTTTACCTCTTGAATTAACGTTTCCTCTTGCTGGTTTATAGCATTTACAAAGCTAAGAATCTTATCAATCTCTCCAGAAGGAAGATTGTTACTTTTTGCCTTATTGAAATTCTCTGCATACTTAAAATTAAACATGTGAATAACTGGTGGTGTTGATGCTTCATCAATATAGAGAGCATCAACTCCTCTGTCATGTCCAGATGACTGATTAGAAATCTGTAAAAAATGACTGTCAGTTATCGAATCTTTTATCTCGTCATCTTGCAATCCAAGAATTAGATCAATAACTACAAAATAAAAAGCTGACGAGAGTGCTGCAAAGCCATAATCTTGCTGCTTTTTTTCTGTCTTAGTTCTAACAAGTGAATATTCTTGAAGAGTTGGTGCAGTCATCTGTCCTGAAAAGATATTTTGATGGGGCTAAAGTAAGGAAAACTACATAATCTGATTTTAACAATCTTACTCATCATAACTTCCACTAAATTCAATGTCTATCACAATCCTCTTGCTTTCAAGATAAAAATTTACCTTGCTCGCTTAAATGGTGCTGAAGCTACCTAACTTGCCTGACTCGACGGCGGCAGCGACCACAACCAGGGGTTCACCTGGACATTATCTCGTTGCAAGGCTCTGCCTTGCAATGCAGACCTGGAGGCTTTGCCTCGCCTGATCTCGTTTGGCGGCAGAGCCTCCAGCTAGGCATTTCTAGAGGGACTCTAGAAACGAGGCTGAGGCTCTAAAAACGAGGCCATACGAGGCTGTCTCGTTCCTCATCCGTCATCCTTGCCAAACCCGCCCCCGCCCGGTGTTTCAATTACCAGCGTATCTCCAGCGTGCATCGAGATTTCGGCACTGCTGCCCAACTCCTCCACCGTGCCATCCTCCCGATCCACCCAGTTATGGCCGATCGCCCCCGGTGCGCCGCCTGCCAGCCCAAAGGGCGGGACAAGGCGATGGCCAGACAAGATTGCCGCCGTCATCGGTTCAAGGAATTCGATGCGGCGAATGATGCCATTGCCGCCGGGATGGTTGCCGCTGCCGCCGCTGTGGGGGCGAATTTGGAAGCGGTCGAGCCTGACGGGGAAGCGCCATTCCAATACTTCAGGATCGGTGAGGCGGGAGTTGGTCATGTGGGTGTGGACGGCATCGGTGCCGTCGAAGTCTGCCCCGGCACCCGAGCCGCCGCAAATGGTTTCGTAGTATTGATACTGGGCGTTGCCAAAGGTGAGATTATTCATGGTGCCTTGGCCAGCGGCCATGACGCCAAGGGCACCGTAGAGGCAGTTGGCGATCGCCTGCGACGTTTCCACATTGCCAGCGACGACTGCGGCTGGGTAGCGGGGGTTGAGCATACAGCCGTCGGGGATGATGATGTCTAGTGGTTTGAGGCACCCGGAATTCAGCGGAATATCGTCATCGACCAGCGTGCGAAAGACGTAGAGCACTACGGCTTTGCAAATTGCTAGCGGGGCGTTGAGGTTGTTCGGCTGCTGCGGGGAGGTGCCCGTGAAATCAATGCGGGCGCTGCGATTGGGGCGATCGAAGGTGATGGCGACCTGAATTTGAGTGCCGTTATCCATCGGATAGATCCAGTTGTGCTGAGCAGATAATTGGGTGTCAACTAGGTGGGCGATCGCCCGTCTTACTGCTTCCTCGGCATTGTCTTGCACATGTGCCATATACGCCTGCACCATCGCCAGCCCATAGTGCCCCACCATCCGCTGAAGTTCCTGCACTCCGCGTTCATTGGCGGCAATCTGCGCCCGCAGGTCTGCCAAATTTTGCGTTGGGTTGCGCACCGGATAGGCTCCAGCGGTCAAAATCTCCAGCAATTCTGCCTCCAGAAATTCTCCCTGCCTCACCAGCTGCACATTATCCAGCAGCACCCCTTCCTGCTCAATGCTGGTGCTGTAGGGCGGCATCGAACCGGGCGTAATTCCGCCAATATCGGCATGATGCCCCCGCGAGGCCAAATAAAACAACGGCACAGCAGCAGCACCAACTTCCAATTCATCCCTCATCCCTCCGCCTTCATCCTTCAAAAAAACTGGCGTGATCACGGTGATATCGGGTAAATGCGTGCCGCCGTTGTAAGGGTTATTGGAAAGGTATACATCTCCGGGCTGAAGACTGCTGCCCTTTTCGCGAATCAGCGACGCCACGCTTTCACTCATCGACCCTAAGTGCACCGGAATATGGGGCGCGTTCGCCACCAGTTGCCCCTGCTGGTCAAACACTGCACAGGAAAAGTCTAGCCGCTCTTTGATGTTGACCGAATAGCTGGTATTTTGCAGCGTAATTCCCATCTCTTCGGCGATCGCCCGAAACAGATTATTGAAGATCTCTAACAGCACCGGAGAGGGGGGGGAAAGAATGAAGGATGAAGGATGAAGGATGAAGGATGAATCAGCACCCCATTCATCCTTCATCCTTCCGCCTTCATCCTTCCCTACATCCTTGATTAAGACCAAATTATTCTGCTCCGTTAACGTTGCCAGCCATCCCAGTTCAACCACATTCGTACCCGTGGGTTCGATGATTAGCGCCGGACTGGGGAGGCGATCGCCGGGTCGCAGGTCTTGGCGTTGATAAACTGGAGTATCGTGAAATGCGCTCTGGGTATATATTTGGACAGTGGTGATCGCGGTCAGCGGCTGGGGGCGTGGCGGCGGCAGTTCGACGGTGGGCGGTGTGGCGGTGAGGCCAATCACTTCGACGGAGACCGCTTCGACCATCAGCGGCTTATTGGCCATAACGAAGCCGTAGCGCTGGCGGTAGGATTGCTCGAAGGCGCGGGTCATGGTGGCGCGATCGCCAAACGGGACGAGTAGCGCCGAGTCGGTGCCGTCGTAGCGCAGGTGAGCTTTGGGTAAGACTTGACTGTGGGCGTCGGCTAGTAGGGACGCGGCGGGGGCTAGGTCAACTGCAATGCCTTGCTGATACAGTTCCGTTTTTCCGGCGATCGCCAACTCTGACAATAGCGACTGCAAGTCTGGAATCAGTGCCTCTGTGAGTCTGCTTTCGACTGCCTTCTCGCGAATGGTGGTTAAATCGGCGAGGCCAATCCCGTAGGCAGACAGCACGCCAGCGTAGGGATGCAGAAAAATTTGGCGCATGCCCAGCGCATCGGCAATTTGGCAGGCATGTTGCCCACCCGCACCGCCAAAGCAGCACAGGGTATAGTCGAGAATATCGTAGCCGCGCTGCACAGAGATTTTTTTGATCGCGGTGGCCATTTTGTCGATGGCGATCGCCAGAAAGCCTTCGGCGACCTGTTCTGGAGAGTGGTTTGGGGAGTGGCGATCGCCTGTCGCGGGCTCAATCTCCTGCGCCAGTTCAGCAAACTTCTGGTGAACTACAGTGTGGTCTAACGGCAAATTTCCGGCTTTGCCAAACACCTGCGGAAAAAACTCCGGCTGCAATTTGCCTAGCATGACGTTGCAGTCCGTCACCGTTAGCGGCCCACCATTGCGATAGCACACCGGACCCGGATAGGCTCCGGCAGACTGAGGTCCCACCCGATAGCGCGATCCGTCAAAGTGTAAAATCGAGCCGCCGCCCGCCGCCACCGTATGAATCGCCATCATCGGTGCCCGCAGCCGCACCCCCGCCACTTCGGTTTCAAACGTGCGCTCATATTCACCGTTAAAGTGCGACACATCGGTTGAGGTACCGCCCATATCAAAGCCAATAATCTGGCCAAACCCGGCAGCCTTACTGGTCTGCACTGCTCCCACAATCCCCCCGGCTGGCCCCGACAAAATGCTGTCCTTACCTTGAAACAAGGCCGCATCCGTCAACCCACCGTTAGATTGCATGAACAGCAGCTTTGGAAAGGATGAAGGATGAAGGATGAGGGATGAATGGGGTTCTGGTTCATCCTTCATCCTTCCGCCTTCATCCTTTCCTAGTTCGGCTGCAACTCGCTCGACGTAGCGGCGTAAAATGGGCGACAGGTAGGCATCCACAACGGTGGTATCGCCGCGACTAATTAGCTTCATTAGCGGGCTAACTTGGTGCGAAACGGACACTTGCATAAAGCCAATTTGGCGCGCCAACTCTGCGGTTTGCTGTTCGTGGTCGGGGTAGCGGTAACCGTGCAAAAAGGCGATCGCACATGAGCGAATCCCCGCATCGTAAGCATCCTGCAACTCTTCTACCAGCCCGGTTTCTAGCGGACGCACCGAAATCAATTCTTCTCCCCGAGCGCTATAGCGTTCGTCTACTTCAATCACCCGTTCGTACAGCATTTCGGGTAAGACAATGTGTCGCGCAAAAATGTTGGGGCGGTTTTGGTAGCCAATCCGCAGCGCATCACGAAAGCCTTTGGTGATGAGTAGGAGGGTGCGATCGCCCTTGCGTTCTAGCAGCGCATTCGTCGCCACCGTCGTCCCCATTTTTACAACGGCAATCTGCTCTGAGGGAATTGGCTCACCCGGCGGCACGCCCAGCAGTTCCCGAATTCCTTGTAAGGGAGCGTCAGCATAGCGATCGGGGTTTTCTGACAGCAGCTTATGCACCACCAGCAAGCCATCAGGACGCTGCGCCACAATATCAGTAAAGGTGCCGCCGCGATCAATCCAAAACTGCCAGCGCCCGCTCATATTTTCGCCAGAGTTGGTACCCAAGTTTCCATCGAAATTTACGTCAGAATTTGCTGCTGCTGCCATACCCGTCCTCCTTGCTGTCTCGTGACGCTAGTGGTTGTTGGTTCAATTGCTAGTTAACCCGCTCAATTTTCATATCTTGTAGGATAATCTGCAAGTAGTAAAATATCGCAGGGAATATACTGGCAAAACCTATGGACTTTCAGCATTTGAGTCACGTTGAAATTCGACAAATTTGCTACTTTATAGCACTCGTGCAGTCCGACAATAACGTAACGGAGGCTGCAAGGCGATTAGGCATCAAGCAACTGCCTCTAACCCAGAGAATTCAGGCACTTGAGGCATGGCTGAGCGCCGATTCAAAAATGTTTGACGTCAAACTCTTCGATCGCAGCAAACGACCTATGGTGCTGACAGCAGCGGGTACCGTCTTTTTGGCAGAAGCCCAGCAAGCTCTCATGCATCTCGATCGCGCTATTTTCCAGGCCCGACAAGCGAGTCAGGGACACATTGGCCGTTTAGTCATTGGCATGACCAAAGTAATTCAGCTGTGTAGAAACACCGGGTTTGAGCCAAATATTGTACAAACGGTCACTGTTAGCGGAGCCGTAACGTTGCTGAGCTTAGTGGCAGCGGGCATCGGCCTATCGATCTTACCCAACCATGTCCAAACGTTGCAGCGTACAGGGGTGGTCTATCGACCTATTCAAAATGTAGGATTAACCCGACAAATTGCTGTGGTTTGGCGGCAGGATGATTCGTCCGTTGTTTTATCCAATTTTCTCAAAATCATTCAAGATCTGATGGGCTGATCGTTTCTAACTCCTCATCACTAATCTCGTCCTTATCTGCCTGATTACCCAATGCCCGTTGAGCCAGAGAACTGATTAATCTTAGAAGCTGTTGAGAAAGTAGCGATCGCCCGTGCAGAGACACAGGATAAAACGCTACGATCCTGGTGTTATTTATCGGTTAATGTCCACACCCCTTCCTGCCAGGTTTCGTCGCTGGGCGGGTTGCTCAGCCAGTGGTTAATCCGCTTCAGGTGCAGTTCGGACGATTTGTCGGTGTTGTCGAGTTCTTCGAGGATGGTGCCAAAGGCGGCTAGGGCTTTGGTGAACCGACGGTGGAGGTAGTGGTCACGGCCTTGGCCATACAGCTCAATTACCTGTTTTTTGATATCGGGAACTGTCTCGGTATGTAGCCCCACCAGTTCATAGATGCTCACAGGCTGGTTTTTGCCCTTGACCCGGATCCGATCGAGTTCGCGCGCCCAAATCCGATCGGCACAGGGTTTGTAGGTGTTCTCGCTGATGATAATATCGGTGCCATACTGTTTGCTGGCACTTTCCAGGCGCGAACTCAAGTTAACGCCATCGCCAATCGCGGTGAACTCCATCCGCCGACTGGAGCCAATATTGCCGCTAATTACCACATCTGAATTGACCCCAATGCCGATACGGATGGGAGCCTGGTTGCGGCTGAGCCGTTCGTCGTTAAAGGCGACCAGTCGATGCCGCATTTCGACGGCGGTTTGCAAGGCCATCCACTGGTGGTCGTCTAGCGGCAGCGGTGAGCCAAAGACGGCCATAATTGCATCACCAATGTATTTGTCTAGGGTGCCTTTGTAGGTAAACACCACGTCTACCATGCACTCGAAGTATTGGTTTAGCAGCTCTACCACCTGCTCAGCAGAGAGGCTTTCGGTGAGGTTGGTGTAGCCCCGAATATCGGAAAACAGCACGGAAACTTCTTTGCGATCGCCCCCCATTCTGGCGGCATCTGGGTTTTCTAGCAGCTGTTCGGCTAGCTCCTGGGTCATATAGCGATACATGGTGCTTTTGAGCCGCTTCTCATCGCTGATGTCGTCCATCACGACTAATACGCCCGAAACTAAGCTGCTGTCGTTGGCATTGGCGATTGTATTAATCGACAGGTTAATGCTGCGCTGCTCAACGCCGTGCAAGGGCTGGAGGGTTTGGTCAGGATAGTATTGCTGCCGCCCTTTTTCATCTTTGCCCGCCAGCGCTGCGTTGAACCATTTAGAAAAATCGCCCTTTTCTAGCCGCACTAGCTCACTGACGTGTTTTCCTTGGAGCGAAGAGTCACCTTTTTCTAGACCTAGCAGTTCGCAGGCGCTTTCGTTGGTGGCAATAATGCGCCCGTCTTTATCGGCAGAAATGACTCCGTTGGAGAGCGATCGCAAAATATCGCGCTGCATTTGCTCCTGCTGTTTGACCGTCGCGAACAGCTTCGCGTTTTGCAGCGCCACCCCCGCTTGAATATTAAACGACTGCATGAACTCTTGGTCGTTGCGGTTAAAGCTGGCGCGCCAGACCTCGGGCGCATCGGGGTAGTTGGCAGGGTTATAGAGAGGATAATCGCCATGCCGCCGTTTATTCACCAGTTGAGTCACGGCAATCAGCTCACCGTCGGCGTTGAACACGGGCATACACAGCATGCTGCATGTGCGATAGCCTGTTTTTTTGTCCGTTTCTTTGGCCGTGTCAGAATTGGGGCGATTGTAGAGATCGTGGGGGATCAGCAGCGGCTCCCCGCTGGTGGCCACCTGCCCCGCAAAGCCCGCATCCATTGGTAGGCGCAGCTCCTGCATTACCCCGTCAATCGGCAGTTTTGTCCACAGCTGATGGCGATCGCGATCTAACAGCCACAGGGTACTGCGATCGGCCTGCATCAGTTCCTGCGCCTCGCTCATGACGCGGCTTAGCGTTTCTTCTAAATCTAAGCTGCTTTGGCTCAGCGACTGGGTCGCCTTCATCAGGGCTGAGGCGGCGCGCTGCTGCTGGGTGGCCTTGTAGAACGAACGAGACGATTCTAAAATCAGCCGAATCGAGGGGGCAAACTCTTTAAACACCTGTTCATCGTGGTCTGTGAAGCCATTGCGATCGATCCGCTCGTCCAAACTGGCTTGGCGATCGCAGGTGGGCTTGAGTTTATTGATCAGTTGCACCACACCCAGTAAGCTGCCTTCTTGGGGTAAGCCCTCTGCCGTCATGCCCTCCTCGCTCACCAAGGGCATCGTCAGCATCGTATAGGTGCGGTAGTGATTTTGCTTGTCAAGTTCTTGTGCAGCTTGAGAGCGGCTATCTTTGTAGAAATCGTATTGAATATTGACCGCTTTGCGCGTTGTGGCGACTTCGCCAGCGATCCCGACGGTAATCGGAAGGCGCAATTCAAGGTTATTGCCGCGCTCATCTTTGGCAACAATTGACCAGAGTTCGTCTTTGTCTTCGTCTAACAAAAAAATAGTCGTGCGGTCGGCATTCAGCAATTCCCCCGTTTTCAGGGCAATAGAGCGCAGCATTTCATCTAAGATGGCATCGAAACCCTGAGAATCCAGCACGTTGTCGAGCATGGACAGGGTTTGGTTGACCACCTGGAGCTTCTTCTCAACATCCGTGACTATTTGCTTAAATGTATCTTGAGTCAGGGGTGCCAAAAATTCTGAAAAAGAGCCTCTAGTTGGGGTGAGTGCACTACCGGGATCGGCGGCTAGCGGGGAAACTGGCAATGATGCAATCGCCTCCCGTTGATCTACTGCTACTTGATCCACTGCAACCGCTACAAAACTAGGCTCTAAACCGATAGAGCTATCAAGTACCGACCCATCCACAGATATGACTTCAACCTGGACGCTAGTCACAGGAGCCTCTAACTCTGTGGGGGCAACATCAGGGGACGAGTTCCGAGGGGGAAGATGCGCAGAAGGGGCTGTCATGGCACTCTGAATAGCAGGGAAGACGCGTCCAACTTTAATTTAAATTTACCCAAACCTCGATCTAGATTTACTAGAACCTTAAAGATACCGTTTTAGAACCTTAAAGATACTGTCAAGGTTTTCCAACCACCGTTCGACCCAACGCCTACTGTGCTTGTAAGGCTGTGCTTGTAAGGCGCAGGTTCATTCATTATGACTGTATCGGTCTGTTACCTAGACTGCAAGGCAAAAATGTGAATTTAAATCTGTTTTTGAGGGTAGAAACGCGGCTTTTAGGCTCAAAACATCTCTGGGATCGCTAATTCTCTAATTCTCTGTGTCTAACACGAGTAGACCATGAATAGAGCACCTTCTGCTGACGATCGCGCCAATCGACCTGTTTGCCCGTCGGGATTCAGAGGTTTAATGCCAAAATGACTAGTCTGGGCTGAACCTGCACCCTATGCTGTGGAGAGGATTGAAGTGGCGCTGTGCTTCAAAGGGCTGTAATTGAGAGGACTGTGATGGCGCTGACGCTTGACCCAGAGGTGTGTTATCGAGCATTGCAAACTAAAGATACTCGGTTTGATGGGCAGTTTTTTGTGGCGGTGTACACGACGGGAATTTTTTGTCGTCCGATTTGTCCGGCAAACACGCCTCAACGCCAAAATTGTACCTTTTTTCCGAATGCAGCGGCGGCTCAAGGGGCAGGGTTTCGCCCTTGTTTGCGGTGTCGGCCTGAGTTGGCTCCGCACCTGTTGGCTCGTGTAGGAACAGGCCCCACGGTGGCGCGGGCACTGCGGCTGATTGCGGCAGGAGCGCTGGATCAAGTCTCGGTGGCGCAGATGGCGACTCGGCTGGGGGTAGGCGATCGCCATCTGCGGCAACTCTTTACCAAGCATGTGGGCACCTCGCCGCTGGTGGTGGCTCAAACGCGACGGCTGCTGTTTGCGAAGCAACTGTTAGATGAAACGGCGCTGTCGATGACGGATATTGCCATGTCCGCTAGCTTTGCTAGCATCCGCCGCTTCAACGACGTGATCCAAAAAACCTATGGGCGATCGCCCAGTCAGTTGCGGCGTCAGCCCCTGCAAAACTCGGTGCAAAACTTAGAGCAAAATTTGGTGCCAAACCCAGATGCGATCGCCCCGATTACCCTAAAACAGCAAGACCCCACCGGGTTCATGCTGTTGCACTACTCGTCTCGCTTTGGCCCGCTGGGCAACTTGCTGTTTGGCTGGAGTCAAGCCGATAGCTTTATGCATCGCTCCGTCGGCGTCACGGGCTGGTTCCGGCACGGCATCATGCCTTTAGTAGACCTGGTGCGGATGGACTGCCCCGACAAGTGGACAGTCTACAGCTATCACCGCTTTTGGTCGCTGCTGTGGGGTGCAGGGCTGATCATGCTGTCGTTTGTGCTGCCGCCTATTTTGCCAGTTTAACGAATTCCTATGGTCAGACCAAACTCCCCCGTCTCGTCCCGGCGGGCAGCGGTGGCAAATTGACTGACACGCACCCGATAGTCTCCTGCCACAGGGAGCTGCCCAGACCAATTGCCACCTCCCAGGTAGAGCGATCGCCCCGTCGGTGCTACCACATTCACCCTCAGAGAGGCGCTATTTGCAATCAGTTGCGTAGATATGGTCTGACCCGCTGCCGCATTCAGCACATACTCACGCACTTGAAACCCCTGGACATTGCCGCCAACATTGGCAGCTGCGGTGCCTGGGGCAAATGAGACGCGCTGACTGGTAGACGAGTTTACCCGCACCAAGTCACCCCGCACCCAGCCAGTGGCTCCACTGCTGGGAAACCGCACGCCATAGCAAATGTAGCCATCGGTGGAGCTGATCCAGTCATTCACATCGACGCGATCGCCCCCTAGTCCGTAATGGGCAATAGCGGCATTGGTCGAAGGCGAATGACGGACGTTAACTTGGCTACCCGGTTGCCCTTGCAGCGTCGCCAATTCGGCTAGGGCAGCTAGCGGCACCACCCAAGGCAGCAGCAGCGCAGTTGCGATCGCCCATCCACAGCGCAAATTCAATTTCACCATCGTGCTCTCCTCAATCTCCCACGCCATATTTGGTGAATAATTAACTAACAGCGACTAATTCCACATCAAAAATGATCGTGGCATTGGACGGGATACTGCCGGAACCAGTAGCCCCGTAGGCCAAATTGGCCGGAATGATCAGTTGCCGCCGCCCCCCCACCTGCATGGTGCTCAAGCCTTCCTCAAACCCTGGGATGACCGAATTGGTTCCTAGTTTGAAGACAAATGGCTGGTTATTATCGCGCGAGGTGTCAAACACGGTGCCATTTTCTAACGTGCCTGTGTATTGAACAGACAAAGTTTGTCCGGCAGCAGGCGTGATCCCGGTACCTGGCACCAAATCAACGAATTTTAGCCCCGATGCTGTTGCCGTCTGCTTGTCAGGTGTAAATCTATAGCTGAAGGTGTAGACGCCGTCTTTACCGGGTTTGTGGGTTGTGCGGATATAGAAAATTGAGCCATAGTCAATTAGCCGCCGGGAGATGGTTTCGTTAATGGTTTTGAGGTTGGCCGAGCGTTTAATTAGGGTGCGATTGCGATCGTAAAGTTCAAGGTCAACGTTGCCGCTCAAGTTTTTCAAATTCAGCTTTAGCTGTCCGGGGGCAGGCAGACGAAAGCGAATAAAATCATCTGGATCGGCTTTGGTGACGACTTCGGAAAAAGTAGTCCCCGCTGAGGTCACATTCAACCCAAACGCTTTGTCAAACGTGTTGCCCAAAAAATCGGTAGGGGCAGGGGCAGACATAGTTAAGTCATAGTTTGTACTGCTGCTAGTGTCAGCTAACAGCACGGCTACGTAGTAGGTTCCCGAAGGGATCAGCAGATTTTTGAGGGTGTCGGCCTTGTTGCCTCTGCGCGTGGAGCTGGCGATCGCCTGCCCCTTACGGTTGAGCAAATACAAATCGGCATTGGTGCTTTTTGCCAGATCCGTCAGCTCCACACTAAAATTACTCGCCCGCAGCTTTAACTTCCAGATGTCGAGGCGATCGGTTGGACTCAGGGTGTCTTTAAGGGTACGACTGGTTGCGCCAATCGGAAAGCGCCTTGCTGTATTGAGGTTGTTACCTGGGTCTTTTGCCATGTTCAGTTGCCGTGATATCTGTTGCCATCATAGTCAAGGGTTTTGGGGATAGGTTGAAAATTTAATATCACCGCGCCCTTTTTGATCTCAGTCTGCTACCCCTCAGCGCTCCTTTCTATACAAAACCAGCGCACCCCGGTCAAGGTACGCTGGTTTTTTAAACACAGATTTAATTTGGCTTAAGCATCAAGTCTCAGCCCGATCGGCAGTCTTAAGCTCTCGGCCATTTTAAAGAGAGCTAGAGGTGAGAGAACGCTCGACCACAGGGGCTGCCGCCGCCGCCTGAGCCAGTTGCCCTTCAAGCTCATCTCGCACAATCGTGCGATATTGCAAGAAATGCTCCAGCAATGCACAACTGCTTAAGTAAGAAACAATTACCTTGGGGTCATGCCGCACAATGCCAATCAACTGACGCCAGAATTGAACGCGAGTGCTGCGCTTAATCCCCTGCCGCCAAAAGATCGTGAACACAGCCCGCAGTTCTACCCATTCCAACATGCGGAAGGGAATTGCATGGGGCACAGGCTTGATCCGCATCGAATGCCGATAAACCCGAGCCAGGTAGCGGCTAGGTTCGTAGAGTTCCCAGAAGCAGCTCAAATACTCGCGCGCCAGTTCTTCAATGGGGCGGGTAGGCACAAAGTTTGTCAACGACATTTGGTGCCCTTGAATGTCTTTAGCAGAATCTAGCAGGCGACCTTCCGCTTCAAGCCGTTTCCACAGAGCAGTATTGGGCAATGCTTGGAGCAAGCCAAACATGGCTTTGGGAATGGCAGTCGATTCGACAAAGTTAATAATCCGCTGAGCGGCTCCAGCCTTTTCGTTATCAAAGCCCAAAATAAACCCGGCCATCACGCCCAGTCCGGCTCTGTTGATGGCTTCGACAGATTCTAAGAGAGAATTACGGGTATTTTGGAACTTCTGGGTCAACGCTAAAGTATCGGTGTCAGGCGTTTCGATGCCGACAAAGACTGACGCAAAGTTGGCCTGAACCATCAGCTCCATCAGCTCCGGATCTTGCGCCAAGTCAATAGACGCTTCGGTAGACAGGCGGAAGGGATATTTGTGCTCAACCATCCAAGGGACGAGTGCGCGCAGCATCAGCTTCACGTTGCGTTTGTTGCCGATGAAGTTGTCGTCTACCATGAACACCGATCGCCGCCAGCCCAGGTCGTACAGCCTTTGCAATTCTGCTATCAACTGGTCTGGATCCTTGGTGCGAGGCTTGCGCCCGTAGAGGACAATGATGTCACAAAACTCGCACTGAAATGGACAGCCCCGCGAAAACTGGACTGACATTTCGTTGTAAGCACCCAAGTTGAGCAGATCGTAGCGGGGAATGGGGGTGCCAGTGACGTCGGGACGCTCGCCTTCGGGTGCCCGCAAGACGCCCGAGGTTTTGCCTGCGGCCAATGCTTCAACTAGCATGGGTAAGGTAATTTCGCCTTCATCGAGCACCAAGAAATCAGCCCCAGCGGCTAGAGCGGCTTCGGGGACTGAGGTCACATATGGCCCGCCAACAGCCACCATTTTACCCCGCCGTTTGGCTTGCTCAATCAAGTAGATCATGTCGGGCTTTTGCACAATCATGCCCGAAATAATCACTAAATCTGCCCAGTACCAGTCTGCTTCTGTCTCATATTCGACATTGCGATCAGCTAGACGAAATTCCCAGGTTTGAGGCAAGATTGCGGCAACGGTAATCATCCCCAGTGGCGGCAGAGAAACCTTGCGACCAATCAACTCCAATGCTTTGTCAAAAGACCAGAACGACTGAGGGAAGAGAGGATAGAGTAGTAAGACTCGCATAGTGAATCAGTAATGGTTCAAATTTGAAACATGGAGCGGGTTAGAACAGGCGATCGCGCTGTAGTCAGTTCTAGGAACGCTTGAGAGAACGCGATCGCCCGTTCAAAACTCTCAATTAATGAATGCAGAGAAGATGTCACTATAGACAGTTAATCGACCTGAAAGGCTAACGATTGAGCATGGGGAACAAACCGGATATTTTTAAGTACACACCATATAAGTTCCTCACACCTAAAGTCCATACGATCTCAAATATTATTCATCTGTAGAGGAGCGACTTAATGGCTAGTTTATACCAATTGCATATAATGCCACAATTGCCCCTAACATTAGCACAAATTGCAGGTCTAGCGGTCGCAATCCTGACAGGTTACCCATGCTCGCCAAGAGCTGCGCTCAAGCGTTCAGGGTATGCACCGTGACGTTAGGGCTGAACGAGTAGTGCCCGAGGTTTAAAAACCCTGCATACTTAGTTACAGTTATCGGCATAGAGTTATCGGCTGCAATCCGTCAGTTATCCTAGGGTAAAGTCTATGTCTAACCCAGGCTAAAATCTATCCCTAATTCCATCTAATCCCTAGTTTCATCTAGATCGATCCTTTCTCTAGACCACAGACCCAATGCTAGATATCTCTCAATTGCTGGCGGACGAGCTTTCTCTGCAACCCGTCCAGGTCAAAAATGCCCTGGAGCTATTTGCCGAAGGAGCAACGGTGCCGTTTGTGGCGCGCTACCGCAAAGAGCGTACGGGCGAAATGAATGAGACTCAGCTGCGTGAACTTGGCGATCGCCACGCCTATCTGACTGAGCTGGAAGACCGCAAGCGCACTGTTTTGGAGGCGATCGCCCAGCAAGGTAAGCTCACCGACGCTCTGCGCACCACAATTGAAACCTGCCTGCAAAAAACCGAGCTAGAAGATCTCTACCTCCCCTAC
>Ga0163154_10005575_pt1 | contig 15888 bp, 13 predicted proteins | sample OliLakLV19MP9P1_FD_148649 | JGI IMG/M metagenome (GOLD analysis project Ga0163154, IMG submission 148649) | Freshwater microbial mat bacterial communities from Lake Vanda, McMurdo Dry Valleys, Antarctica - Oligotrophic Lake LV.19.MP9.P1 | ecosystem: Environmental > Aquatic > Freshwater > Lake >... | reverse complement strand
AGGATAAATTCTCCAGCTGGCTGTACCTGGGCGAGGCGAATACATGGCCACAAAACCTACTTGCCATCCTATTTGACTGGCTAAATCGACAGTTTCTTGGAATTCTACCTCAGTTTCTCCCGGAAAACCCACAATCAAATCAGTTCCAATCACAATTTCTGGGTCGGCTTTTCTGAGTTTCGTCACCACCTCTTCATATCTTTCTCGGGTGTAGCCGCGATTCATCCGATAGAGCACAGCATTACTACCTGATTGAATAGGCAAATGGACGAATCGATCAATTTTTTTGTTCTGGGCAATTTCGGCAATTAATTCATCATGGAAATCCCAAGGATTTGACGTCAAAAATCTCACTTTATTAATTTCGGCCACCGCCGTAATCGCTTGTAATAACTTTACAAAGGGTGGAGTTTCCGTGGGCGTTAAGTACTGAGATTGGTTTGCTGGTAAATCATCACGAGTAAAATTTTTGTTTTCCATCAACAGTTTTCTAAAACCAATTCCCACTTTTTCCAAGCCCCAAGAATTCACATTCATGCCCAATAAAGTGATCGATTCATAGCCTTTGGCTGCTAGATTATGCACCTCAATCATAATTGATTCAAAGCTACGAGACGTTTCTCTGCCTCGAGAGTATGGGACAATACAGTAGGTACAAAATGAGTTACAGCCAGTAGAAATAGGCAACCATGCATGTTTTGTATCCTTGCGAACCGCTGCCTGGTTAAATCCTACCTCGTTTATGGGTAGGATCTCATCAACTGCGGGCAGCATTTGGTATAACTTTTCATGTCCATGGTGGGTCATGCAGCCGGTTAAGATAATTTTGGGCCGTTGCGTACCACTTTCATTAAAGAAAGTTACTACATTGTGGATAAAACTCATCGCGCTATGTTCAGCACTTTGCCTGATAGCACAGGTGTTCACGATTAACTCGTCAGTCACACGCCAATCATTAGCTTCAACGTAGCCACGGGCTGCATAGTCACCGGCAATTCGCTCAGAATCACTTTTATTGGATTGACACCCAAAGGTATGAATGAAATAGGTTTTAGGAACTAAAGACACAGTGCTATTTTACCTCAGGTTGGGAAGAGGGCAAAACTGGTGGTGTTGAGACTACTTGACCAGCCTCATTGACTAAGCTATTTACAGTAACTTCTTGAGTAGAAATTGAAACTTTCTGTGATTCTTTCCACTCTCGCCACCACAAACTGACCCAAGAGATGAGTTCACACAATAAAATCAGAAAAGTTGGGAATTTCCACCAGCCTCTAAAGAAACTGACGTGTATAAAGATCAAGAATAGAGACAAGTACGTCAGCCGCTGGATAAGCTTCCACTTCCTACCCAAAACTTTCATGGACAGATCGTTAGACGTAATCCAGAGCGGAATAAGTACCAAAACTGCACCCATCCCAAACAATCGGGGAGCCGTCGCAGTCAGAGGTGTAATTCCCAAAATCATGGGCCAACCGAGTGTAAACATCATATGAATCAAAGTCTCCCAAAACATCAATACTCCCAAGGTACGTCTAAAAGTAGTTAGCATTCCGACGCCCGACACGGTTAGACGTAGCCGACTCAGCATGCCTGGGATTAAGGTTAGCCAGTAAGTAATAATCGCTAAATAACCAGCCACTTTCCCGACTTCGTATAGATGACTAGGTTGAGACCCCGGCAAAAAGAAAATTACGCTCCCCAAAATGAAAATAAAGATCGAACCTGTTTCTGCTAGTAATTTCAAAATCTGGATAAACTTAGTGTGGGACACGATCCAGTGTTGGAAGATTTGAAGAAGTGACTGCATGAATGAAAATCTTACAGCACTAATCAGAGTCAGTCTACAATAGATCAAAGAGAGAAGGATCCCGCTGTTGACTTGGGAGTTGCACTATGTTGGAATGGCTGCACGGATTTCTGATGTTATGATTCCAGATAGAGAAATAAGTAGGGTGAGATTGTAATTAAAAATCTGGGTTAACTCAAGAATGGAAAATATGAGTGTCGACATCAAGAAATACCTGAATGAGCTTCGGGCAGAACTTGAGCACATTCTCCAAGAAAATAAAGGCTTCATTGTGGGAATATTGGGTCTGGGTCTTAATCAAAAAAGTGATGGTTCTCAACCAAAAGATGACGGTCATGCGACAGTCAGAGAGGCTCAGATACCGATGGGTGAAAATGGCGACAAAGGTAGGTCTGGATTAAGTCCAGATCACCACGGAGAATTAAATAATCCCAGTGAAAGCTCTTAATGGCTAAGAGCTGGAATCACTGCAGAGGAAAAAATTGCCCAGCTAAGGCAAGAATATGCTGGAAACCTAGATGCTTTACGACAAATAGATAGATATGATGGTCGGTCTCTTCACGCTCAAAAATTGAAAGAATTTGTTGTGGCAATGAGAACTGGTGATCAGGCTAAAATCGGAGAATTGAATGCTTGGTTTATACAATATGAAGAAGTAGAAAAAGAATAAATGGTGATTTAATGTGAAAAAGAAGAGCTACTTTAAAATGTATTTCCATTTAAGAGAACAGGCTATGCGCAATGAGAATTTGAATTTAATTATTCTAACTTAGACAATTTGTTTGCTACAATAGGAAGTAATTAGAGTATAGAAGCATGCCAAAAATACAGAGTTCTTACCATTCTTTTTACTGACACTCATAGCATATCTTGTCTTTTCATTTTACTGGGTCAAAAAAGATGTATAGTCATCAATGAGGGCACATACCACAACGCAGTTTATCGACTTCCGATTTTAGAGGAAATAACTAAAGAAGTACTAGAGGAGTCTAATGAGAATTAGATCTCACCAGTGCTCAGTATTTTCTTTACAAATCAAGAAATATTACGTACCGTAACCCTCGCTCAGTGGAGTGAACTGGATGAATCCAATCTTTGAGGCGCGAGCGGGATTCGAACCCGCGAACTGAGGTTTTGCAGACCTAGCCATTAACCACTCTGGTATCGCGCCACTTTAATCAAAGTAGCAATTAAGCTGATTCATAGTATAGTCGAAGATATGACAGAAGGAATGAATAGATTCACTGAGATAATAGAGGATGTGAAAACTAGAATGTCTCGTGCGTTTTTTATTGCTCAAAAAATACAAGAAAAAATTGTGCCAAACCCTGATGAAACCAGGCTAAAATTGGCCAGAGAAATGTTAGATGCATTCTATTCAAGCCCAAATAAAGTAGTCTCTGCTGAATATAGTCAAGCTAATACCCTAGATTTGAGTAATACACGATTTGGAACTGGTACTATCTTTGCTCTCAACGAAAATCAGCTGGTATTCGGCAAAACTGGTACAGTGAGAAACCATAGATCGTGGTTTGCCCTCTTTCAAGTGCCAGACAAACAGGGAAGGAACGTTACTCACCTATATGAAGATAATTTGGGTGAAGAAAGAATGCGGGGTCACTTATTTCCACTCCGGCTTAAACACTACACACTCCCAAATCCTGTATTTCTCGTCCAAAATTTTGATACAGCTCTACTAACTGAAGACTCCACAAACAGAGAAACCCTTTTCATTCGTAAACAGCAGTCAGTATCTCAATTGGGAGAGTTAGATATCAAGACAATCACGATCTACGTCACTGGAAAACCATCAAGAGAGAGAGAGAGAGAGAGAGAAAGAAGAGTCTAAAGTAGTGCTCGCCGTTGATGAGGCCGTTTTCCCAGTCCCAGCCGCTGGATAAACTGTTTTTATTCCAAAGTCTTAAGCTCAAAATCGGCACCACCTTCTGGGTAGTCAAAACGTACCGCAGCAGTTTTCTCTTTCATATGGTGGACACGTAAAAACAATTCGATAAATGGATCATCATAACCAGATGAGCCAGCGTTTACAGCCAACACTCCACGATCAACACTAAAACCACCCGTGGCAATCACACCTATCATACTGACGTTGTTCAAAATTACCTGCACATTTTGACCCATCTTCAGCCCAGCTTTGTCTAAGTCGGAGCGGCGCATAGTGGTTTTGATATTACCAAAGCCATCGGTCCATGCTACTAAGTGGTTGGGGATTTCGGGGATTTCGGCAATGTCTAGCTCTTCAGTTAAAACTGATCGATCCCCATTAATTAAACGAGCAACTCGTTCAGGAAAGAAGTCGCGCGAGCGGAATTGGGAACCACCGTTGGGACAATCAATGTTGCGGAACTCCACAATGTGTTTTTTGACAAAACCAAAAGCAAATTCGGAATCCACATTCACAATTTCCACACCATTATCCAACCGTGCGTATTTGATACCATTATCACTATTATCTTTTTTGGCCGTACTTTTATCACGACGGGGAGCGGCATTGCCATAAATAAACATTTTGCCATCATGAGGGGCAAAAGCATATTGTTGAGTTACAAAGCCAATCGCCATGGTATCAAGTGAAGGCACTGAAGTTGGGTGAATTCGCACCCCATGTGGATTACTTAAGTGATGCTGTAATCGGCTACTAATTTCACCAAATTCTAGACCACCTGCTGCATAGTCACAAATCACATGCAATAAGCTTGAAGTAGTGTTAGTCATACGGTCGGTTTCCCTAGTTTTACTTGCCCACGGAATGAGTAAAAAGCAATCATCTTTTAACCCCAAAAGTATATCATCCCTATTTTCCAAGTACAGTGTATAATCGCCAACGTGCCAAAGAAAAATCCAACCCCTCAAGCAAACCGTATTGAACAGTCTTTCATCTCTAAAAGCACTGTCTTATCCTTAAGCCTTAAATGGTCAGACATTGAACCCGTCTACCACCAGGTTTTGAGCAACTTAGCCAAACGCGTCAAAAGTGCAGGGTTTAGAGCCGGAAAAGTGCCTCCTCAAGTGGCTGAAGGCATTATTGGTGAAGAAATGGTCAAAGAAGAAACTGCCAAAAAGCTCCTACCCGAAGCCTACGAAAAATTAATTACTGAGACCAAGAAAAAACCCATTACTCAACCTGAATTCCAAGCCAAGAAAATGGCTAAAGGCGAAGATTGGGAACTTGAAGTTATCATTGCCGAGCGACCAGAAGTTAATCTAAAAGACCACGCCAAAGTTGTGAAAACTGCCAAGGCTGAGGCCAAAAAACTATTCCCTGATGAAATCAAAGCCTTTGAGCAAGCTGAGAAAGAGCACCATCACGATGGAAGTGTGCCGCACACTCATCAAGCACCTAACGAAAAAGAATTCACGCTGCAAACTATTTTTAGAGCGTTACTCACCACCTACAAACCTCTAGTTCCAGAACTCTTATTAAAACAAGAAACCCGAATGGAGTTGGATGGAATGGTCAAAAGTCTCCGACAGCTGAACATGAACCTTGACGATTACGTCGCTCGCCGCGGAATTACTTTTGAGCAACTTTCTAATGACGTCGCGGTTCAAGCCTTAGGCCGGCTGCAACTTGATTTGCTGTACAGTGCTTTAATTGCAGATCAAGAATTTGTGGTTCAAGAGACAGATTTAGACGAATTTGTGAAACAGATTGAAGACGAAAAACAACGAACCACTCGACGTCAAGATCCTGAATACCTGCGCTACATCACCCCCATGATCTTGCGCGAAAAAGTTTCTGAGTACTTGCAAGGCCTATAGTTTCACGTTCTTTGGTCACTTGTATGAGTTATTGGCTCATTTTACTTGATGCTTATACACACATATTACTTATCATGTTACAATCAAACCCGCACTTTCAAATCTGGGGACGTGAGCTATACTTATACTCAAACAGATTGACAACTCAAATAAAAAGCCTATAATATTTTATTTGTTAAAACTATGGTAGATCTGACGCGCGCACCGCTTCAATCACCGGCCAAAAGCCGACCTTCAGTCAATCCTTTTGCTCAAGCCCTGGCCGATGCAGAGCGGGAGAAGCAATCTGGTGGCAATTTACCACCTTCTCAAAACTCAGATCTTTTTCGTGATGCCTTAGCCCAAACTGGCGGTAATTTTGGTGATTTTTCTAGTCCAAATAATGACCAGAGTCAAAGTCAAAACTTGGCTGAGCAACAGCGGCAACTAGAGGAAAAACGTAAAAAAGAAGCCTTGCGCCGCAAGCTTCACGAGCGCGTTAATCCTGTAGAAACCATTAACGTCTTCAGCGCTCGCGAAGAACAAGTTAAAAAAGAAATTGATTTGTTACGGCAAGAGTTACGAGGCTTAAGCAAAGAAATTGCTTCCTTCCACAAAGAAGTTGAGTTAACATTAATGACTGAAGTCAGCAATCCTGGGGCAGATGGTAAATATTACCTCAGTTTTTTCCAACAGTTGCGCAGCTTTATTATGCTTTTGCGTCAAAAAGTAAGCAGCGCTCGGACTTGGTCAACTCAAATGCATTCCAAGAAAAATAAGAAAAATGGTAAAGCGGGCGCGGGCATGATGATAAGTGGCCAAGACTATGAAAAGACGACAACAATTCAAGACATGATGCACCACGAGCGATCAAGCACGTATAGCGGTGGATAATTTAATTTTTATTACTAGCTGCCCCAAATCAGAAAGGCTGTATGGCTGACTTAAATCGTAAAGAAATTCCTTTACCAAGAGGGGTCGAAATTGTCCACGAGATTGGAGACAATGCTGTAGGAATTTTTACATTTTCAGGTGGTTTTCCAAGTTTGGAAATCCAAGATCAAGGGAGCTCAGAATTTGATGAATACGTTGAGCAAATTCAAACATACCTAAGCCAGGAGTACCCTGAAGTGAGACTTTTCTTAGATCAAGCACCTTTTATTGCAGAAGAATTTGCTTTTCACATTTTGATGCAAGTAATTTTAATCCACTTATTGACTGAGATACAGCAAGATTCGTTAGGAAAAGGTGATTTAGAGTTAGTTGATACTATTAATGACCCTACTTCATTGTTGAACATTCCACAGTTTGCCGGCACAATGGATTTCGACCACTTTTTAAGAGGATTTATTGCCAATAGAGGGGCAAAAGCTAATCCAATTCATGATTCATTTCCCGATACTTACTTCTCACTTGCCGATATCCAGTTAAGCATCCAAGCAGAAAGTCAAGAAATTTCAGTAGCTGATCAAGATCGACAGCAATTTAATATTAGAGTTCGAGACAAGCTGATAAAAAAACCAATAGAAGTATTAATAGCTCACAAAAGTACGGTTGAATTAATGGAGATGGCTATATTATCTGGCAGTGAAATACTTGAGTGTTTATTTGTACAGAAAAAATAAAGTGGAAAAGTCATGAGCACGGTTAAGTAAAAATCGTGGACGATACAGGATTCGAACCTGTGACCTCTACAATGTCAATGTAGCGCTCTAACCAACTGAGCTAATCGTCCAGTTTAATGACCTAATGTAACCATGCTATTATCGAGCAGAAGCTACATAATCGGAGAGCAATAGTATACACTAGAACTCGACAGTTCTCAGCTACAAAACTTGATGTTATAATACCTCTTCGTTAAAGAAAGTACCGACAATTCGTGATTAGAAAGCGACCAACTCGAAGACAACCAAAGATTTTTGTCAAAGCCAACTTGATGATCCGGTTCCCGGAAGTGAGGGTTTTGACAGAACGAGGCGAAGCCCTTGGAGTTTTGCCGATTCAAGAAGCTCTAAACCGAGCTCGTGAGGAGGAGAAAGATTTGGTCTTGGTTACCGACAAAGCTAAACCACCGATCGTCAAGATTATTGAGTTAGCCAAGTTTAAATACCAAGTTCAGCAAAAAGAAGCTGAAAGTCGCAAAAAAGCACGAAGTCAAGAAACCAAAGAAGTTCGATTTTCACCGTTTATCGGTGAAGGCGACTACCAGACGAAGCTCAAAAAAGTTTCTGACTATCTGGAAGATGGGGATAAAGTCAGAATCACGATTGAGTTTAAGGGTAGATTGATTACGAAAAAAGAATTTGGGGATGAAATCATGCAACGAATCTTCAGAGATACTGAAGAGATCGCCAGCATCGAAATCAGACCACAGATGATGGGTAAAAAAGTTATGGCCCAATTAATGCCGGCCAAGGGTAAAAAGAAAGAGCAGAGTGAAGAAAATTAAACAAAAAACTCGTAAAGGTGTAGCCAGTCGTTTCAAGATTACTGGAACTGGTAAAGTGATGCGTCGTTCACAAAACATGCGTCACCTACGCCGTCATAAGAGTAAAAAGACCATTCGTGCGTATCGTATTCCAATTGAAGTGACTGGCAAGTTTGCCCGTCGCATCAAGCGAATGTTAGGTATTGCTTAAAATATACTCAGGCCTCTTTACAGATGCCGTACAATAGCTACACAAGAGAAATACTATGCCACGCACCAAAACCGGATTCACTCGACATCGTCGCCACAAAAAAGTCTTGAAATTGACCAAAGGTTTTCGTGGTACAAATAGCCGTTTATACAAACGCGCTAAAGAAGCTTTGCTTCATGCCGGTCAATACGCCTATGTTGGTCGCCGATTACGCAAACGCGATATGCGCGCCCTCTGGATTACCCGTTTGAGTGCAGCTTTATCTCAGATTGATTCCAACCTGCAATATTCACGTTTCATCAGTGGTTTGAAAAAAGCTAACATTACTTTAAATCGCAAAATGTTATCTGAAATTGCTATTGCTGATTTTACTACCTTTAAAACGATCGTTCAAAAGGCGCAAGGATAGTTTTCATTACTTAGAAAAACAAAAAACCTCGCACCGGCGGGGGTTTTTGGTTGGTCTCGCCAGCAGTTGGGCGGTTATTAGATGCAAATGAAAGGAATAATGAGATAATTGAAAAACTCACACATTATATGCCAACAAAACTATTGTATTTACACGATTCATATCAGAAAACTACCACAGCCAAAGTGACCAAGGTGGAACAAAGTAGCCAGCAAACAATTGTCTACGTAGATCAAACTCTGTTTTATCCACAAGGCGGCGGACAGCCATCTGATATTGGTGACATTATCGGTGCTAACGGCACCTTAAAAGTCTCGTTTGTGTCTTACAACGGTGGCAATCTGCAACATAAAGGCAAACTAGTAGGTCACTTGCAAATTGGAGAAGTGGTAACTCTCAACTTAGATTGGGAACACCGTTACCAACATATGCAGTGGCATACTGCCGGACACATATTGGACCAAGCAGTCAAAAATGTGTTTCCTGGAATTCATGGCACCAATGGAGAACATGGTATTAGCAAAAAAATGCACGTAGAATTTGACCAACCAATTCCTTTGGGAAACCTTCCGGCCATTCAAGCACAAATTGAGAGTATTGTGGCTGCCAATTTGCCTATTTCTTTGGAAATGGTTACCAAAGACGAGATTATTAAACGTCAGATATATGCTCCTTTTGACTTGCCGGCTAATAAACCTTTGAGAATTGTGACTATTGGAAAGTACCCCTCGATGCCCGATGGCGGCACCCAACTCCAAGCGACCAGTGAATCCCAACCGATCACCATTACCACCACCAAAGCCAAAAATGGCCATTCTTCACTTTATTATGAAGTCGGTGTCATAGCACCAGAAACGCTTCCCAAAGTTGAAAGTGTCACTACCAATACCGATTCTGAGTCACTGATGGTGCTGCGGCAGCACATTGCCAGCATCAAAGAACAACTCATGGCTGAAAAAGTCACAGCTTTCGATTTAAAAACCAAGTATCTGGGAAAAAAAGGGCTCTTTAATGACTTTGCCAAACAGATTAAAGCGGTTCCGGGTCCAGAGCGCAAAACCGCGGGTCAACTGCTCAATGAGCTGAAGAACTTCTTCGAGACCACCATCGCCTCACGCTCAGCGGCACCAGCCGCTCAAGCCTGGTTGGACGTAACCTTACCAGGCATTACACCCCCAGTGGGTCACGTACATCCAGTGTCTCAAGCCATGGAAGAAATTACTACCATTTTTGAAAGAATTGGTTTTACCCGAGTTCGTTACCCAGAAGTGGAGTGGGATTGGTATGCTTTTGGAGCATTGAACATGCCCAGCTCACATCCCGCACGTGATGAGTGGGAAACTTTTTTCGTCGATGCTGCCGCTAGCCCCCAAAAAGGCAAAATGGTCTTAACGCCTCATACTTCAAATGGCCAAGTCCGGGAAATGGAACGTTTGGATCACAAACCCCCGATGCGAATGATCAATATTAACCGCACGTATCGCCGCCAACAAGATGCGACGCACACTCAAATGTTTCATCAGTTTGAAGGACTCGTGGTTGATAAAGGTATTAACATTCCACATCTAAAAGGGACACTCGATTACTTTGCCCAAGAATTCTTTGGCCCTGGGACCAAGAGCCGGATTCGACCTTTTCACTTTCAATTTACAGAACCTTCGTTTGAAGTTGACTTCAGTTGCCACCTCTGTCAAGGTACTGGCAAAATTCAAGTCGATGGTCAAGAAACTAAGTGCAAATTTTGTAAATCAGGTTGGCACGAAGTGGGTGGAGCAGGCATGATTCATCCCAACGTCTTAAAAGCCGGTGGCATTGATCCGGAAGAGTACACTGGCTTTGCCTTTGGTTGGGGAGTAGAAAGAACATATAGCTTGAAAGAAGGTCTACAGATTGATGATATTAGATTGCTATATTCTGGAGATTTACGCTTTTTGCGTCAATTTTAATTACAATTAATAACCCTTAGAAATAACCCATATGAACATCTTGATTCCCCACACTTGGCTGCTTGAGCACTTACAGACTCAAGCCACCCCCGAAGAAATTCAAAAATACCTGTCACTATGCGGTCCTTCAGTGGAACGTATTTATCAGCGAGAAGGTGAGGTCGTCTATGACATTGAAGTCACCACCAACCGTGTAGACTCGATGTCTGTGAGAGGTATTGCTCGTGAAGCCGCGGTCATCTTGCCTCAATTTGGCGTCAAAGCGACCTTAAAACCACTTAAACTGCCTGAGTTTGCCAGCAACTTTCACATCGATCAACTCTTGCCTCAGCCAACAGTTATCAATGACCCTGCCCTATGTAAACGCGTCATGTATGTGATTTTGAAAGACGTTCTAAGAACTCCCACTCCAGAGTGGATGGCCAAACGCCTGATCCAAACCGAGATGAACGTTCATGATAGTGTGATTGATATTACCAACTATATTACTCATGAGTTGGGGCATCCTTGCCATGCTTTTGACTACGACAAAATTATGGATAAAGGCGGTCAGATTAAAGTTGTTGCAGTCACCGCTGGGAAAAAATTTACCACACTGGATGGAGAAGTCTTCACCACCGTGGGTGGTGAAGTGGTTTTTGAGAATCAGACCGGTGAAATTATTGACTTTCCTGCCATCAAAGGCACAGCCAATACGGCCATTACTGCCGACACCAAAAATGTCTTACTGTGGATTGAAAGTCTGGATGCCGGCAAGGTGCGCTTTGGCTCCATGACTCATGCTATCCGGACAGTGGCCGCTCAATTAAATGAAAAAAATGTGGACCCAGCTTTAGGTGAAGACGTGTTAGCCAAAGGCATTGAACTCTATCAAAGCTTATGTCAGGCCCAAGTAGCGAGTCGAGTGCATGACGAGTTTCCTGGTCAGCGCGAGCCGCAACCAATTAGCGTGGCATTGACGTACATCCAAACCTATTTAGGCATAAAAATGGCCGCCCAAAAAATCACTCAGATTCTTCAGATTTTAGGGTGTGAAGTAACATTAGAAAATAACCAAGCTTTTTTGGTTAAACCACCCAGTTTCAGACCAGACTTAGTCATTCCAGCCGACATCGTGGAAGAAGTGGCCCGAATTTATGGCTATCACAACTTGCCGAGTAACATCATGGATACTGCCATCCCCTTACTCAAACCTGAAGGCTTACATCTAGATTTAGAGAAGCACGTCAAGCATTTCTTAGCCAATATTGGTTGGCAAGAAGTCTATACTTATTCTTTAGTTAGCCGAGAACTAGCGCAAGCATCAGGCAGGCCGCTGACTGAGCATCTTCAGCTCCTGAATCCTTTAACTGATGATAAAGTCTATCTGCGACGCTCACTTATCCCCTCACTTGAGGAAGTGATCTCAACCAACCCTATGAGCCCTGAGCTGTCAGTTTTTGAAATAGCCAATGTCTATGTGCCTCAATCCGGTGATTTACCAGACCACCAGATGACTCTGGGCTGGGCGTCTAACCGCGGCTATCGCCAGGTCCGAGGCGACTTAGAAGTTTTGAGTCGGTCACTCTTTATGAAGGGTTTAGAAATCGTGCCAGTACCTGTACCTAAAGATGTTTACTCTAGCACATACGAAACACTCGGAAAAATCAGAGCTACTGATCAAAAAGGGAACAGCCATACGCTAGGCGTGATTGGCATCACTAAGGCTGGACTGATCACTTGCGAGATCTATATTCCAGCTCTGGCTCAAGTGACTCGCACACATCCGACGTACCAGCCACTGGCTAAAACGATGCCAATTATTGAGGATTTAACGTTCACACTGGCTGTGGAAACTGCCATTGGCCCAGTGCTCAAAACTATCCAAGAGCTTTCACCCTTGATCACCACTGTCGAGCTAAAAGATATCTATCAACAGAACTATTCTTTTACCTTAACTTACCAAGATCCCAACCAAAATTTGGAGGCCAAGACGGTGGAAGTGCTCAGGAAAAAAGTTGTCACAACGTTAGCCTCAGAGTATCAAGCGCAGCTAGTCGGAGTTTTACAATAACACCATCATGACTGCCCAGAGAGTCAAACAAGTTGCTACCTTTCTGCTCTGCGCATTAATCTTCCTGGCCCCCACTAACTTGTTTATGAAGGGCTGGGAACATACGGCGTCTATCAATGGCTTAGTCATAGATTATTTATTGCCTAAATTTTACCTAAGCGACATACCTATTTTAGGCTTCATCGGGGTAGGAATTTGGCAAGCGCGAAAAAACCACCGGCTACTTCAACCTAAGTGGCTGGGAGTTATATTTGGTTTTTTGGTTCTGCGCCAGTTCACCACGTTTTACCCGGTGGCTTCACTGTGGTTTTTGGTAAAGTTGGGTGAGCTGGGCGCTTTGGCTTGGGCGCTTTCCCAGCTCGTAAAAAACCTTAACCTCAACCTCGTTTATCTCACATTATTGTTGACGATTATTTTTCAGAGCTCACTTGGGTTACTTCAATTTGTGACTCAAAAAAGTCTCATGGGTTATTACTTTTTGGGCGAAGCGCAGCTTCACCAATTTAGTGGCATCACACGAGGCGTGTTTGCGAGTGTAGAAAAGATTCTGCCGTATGGCACCACTGCGCACCCCAATCTCTTGGCTGGCACCATGGTGATTTATCTATTGGTGACTGTAAATCTGGCTTTTAAAATCAAAAATGGTCTGAAGTTCTGGCTGATAACTGCCATCCCAGCCCTGACAGTGCTTCTCTTGACTCAATCTCAGGCTGCTTGGCTGACTTTGGGCATCGGTGGCATATTTTTTCTCTTACCCAAACACTTGAAATCAAAGCTAGCTGCAAAGGCGGGAATCTTGCTCATTTTAGGCTTAGTCATGACGGTAGTCACCTTGACTGGCTTAGGACACTTCTGGCCTGAGGCCTGGTCTTGGCAGCGTCGTGTAACTTTGAACCATCAAGCTCTCAAGTTATTTATGCAGAATCCAATCTGGGGAACTGGTCTTAATACCAATGCGGCTTTAAATGAACGAATTTTTGCGCCTGGTGAGATCGCCCGCTTTGCGCAGCCAACCCATCATGTGGGCTTGATTTGGCTCAGTGAAATGGGTCTCTTAGGCATCATTTTTGCCCTTAGTCTCTGGAAAAAGTTCAGTGCCTACCAAAAGTTATTTTTATTGAGTTTGCTGCCACTTTTAAGTTTAGATCACTATCTGCTCACGCTGCAAAGTGGTCAGCTGGTACTAGTGATCGGCTTATTTCTTAGTTTAGAGTCATGGCACGAGCGGAGTGGGTGAGGGTGTAGGGCTAGGACTCGGAGATGGTGGGGCTTCTGGCTGTTTCCAATCTTGACCGCCTGTGCCAATTCTGACAGTCCCAGTGATTGCTTCCTTCCCATTGCGGGCGATGGCTCGGGCATAGACTTCATAACGCCCGGCTGGGAGTTGGATGGTACCTTGATAGCGTCGGTCGTTGATAGTTTCCTTGATATTGCCATTGACCACAATCTCTAACTTAGCAATACCGTCTTCTGAGGTGGCTTCGACTTCAACCAAAATCTGGTCATTCCCATACGTCTTTTCATTCTCGGGGTTTTTCATGCTAATAAAGACGTCGCTATTTTCCCCACAATACTCAGTAGGGGCTTTATATTTAATATCGTTTTGACCGTTAATCCACGCAGTAATGGCTTCTTGCCAGCGGTTTTTGCCATCTTGGCTGACGGGATCTTCTTCCTTCAGCACCACAAATTCTTTCTCTTCAAAATCGCCCGCCGCTACCCGAGCTGCATTTGCCAATTTATTTTCACCTTTACAGAGCTTCAGTTTGGTATGGACTGGGTCAGGACCAGTATTTAAAGTCCCTTTGATCACGTATTCCAGGCGAGAAGGAAAATCATCGTGCTTGGGATAACCAGAAATCGTGTCGACTTCCACTTGTTCCACACCTGAAGGTACTTCCCATTGCGGAGCTTGATAGCCTCTTTTAAGCGTCTCGTCAATGATCCGGCGCCAAATAGGCGAAGCTCCCGTCACCCCAGAAGCGACTTTGGTCATGGAAGAATTATCATTGTTTCCCACCCAAACTCCCACCATAATTTCTCGACTCCAACCCACGGTCCAATTATCTTTTTGTTCATTGGTGGTTCCGGTTTTGACAGAAATTGGTTTGTTGGTATTCAACAGTGAATTAGCTCCAAAAGCGAGTAACCGAGCGGTGTTATCAGAGAGTATATTATTAATTAAGAAGGCTTCTTCTGGTTTGATGACCTGAATACCATCAACATGCCGGTGCTCAAACAACTTCCGACCATCTTTATCTTCAACTTTTAAGATGGAGACCGGTTCAACCTTTTTACCGCCATTAGCAAAGGCGCTGTAAGCTGTTACGGTATCAATCATGTGGACTTCGCCACCACCTAAAGTTAAAGCCAAACCAAAGCGACTTTTGTTTTCAGCTGTCGGTTCAAACGTTTTGAAACCCATGTTGTAAGCTAGCTGCAAAAAGTTATCCATCCCCACAATCGCCATTGATTTCACTGCCGGAATATTCAGCGAACTACCCAAGCTGTTGCGCAAATTAACTGGACCATTAAACTTGCCATTATAGTTTTGGGGGATGTATGGTTTTTCAGTGGTGTTTGTTTCACTAGTTCTAAAAGTAGTTTGCACGTCCGTGAGCATAGAGGCAGGCGTAAAACCACGCTGCAACATCGCCAAATAGGTAATAGGTTTAATTGAAGAACCAGGCTGACGCAGGGCATCGACAGTGATATTAAATTGGCCATCAATATCTTTGGCAAAGTAATCTTTACTGCCCACCATACTGATGATTTCACCATTCCTAGGATCCATGACCAAGGCAGCTCCGTTCGTAATATTGAAATTTGCAACTTTTTCAATTTCTTCGGCCACTACTTTTTCAGACTCTGCTTGGAGCTCAGAATTAAGTGTGGTGGTAACCTTGAGACCACCTCGTTCTACCAAATCGTCACCATACATCTCGATCAATTTATTTTTGACATAAAAGACAAAATGCGGCGCCGTAATTTGAGTTTTAGCTTGCACAAAAGTGACCGTATCTAGATCGGCAACGGCTTGAGTATATTGGTCAGTATTAATGTATTTATCTTCAAACATGCGGCGTAAGACACCCTTAGTTCTCAGTTTCCATAAAGGTTGGCCATCTTCATCAGTTTGACCAGAGTAAGGTGAGTAGGCACCAGGGCGTTGCGGTAAACCCGCCAAAATCGCTGACTGGACCAAATTGAGGTCACTGACTGGTTTATCAAAATACATTTCCGCGGCCATACCCACACCAGCGGCATTG
>Ga0163154_10005573_pt1 | contig 15891 bp, 16 predicted proteins | sample OliLakLV19MP9P1_FD_148649 | JGI IMG/M metagenome (GOLD analysis project Ga0163154, IMG submission 148649) | Freshwater microbial mat bacterial communities from Lake Vanda, McMurdo Dry Valleys, Antarctica - Oligotrophic Lake LV.19.MP9.P1 | ecosystem: Environmental > Aquatic > Freshwater > Lake >... | reverse complement strand
AATTATGCAGGAAAACATATCTTCATAATGTACCTTTAATTTTATAAAAGCTCTTACAATTATTGCTCTCTCAAAGGTGGGTCCTCATGGCAGGAATGCCGGGTCCACATGACAGGAATATACAAGTTATTACTCCTCATTTTCTACCACATTAAATTAATATTGAAAATATTGCAACTGTAATTACGCCAGCGGCGTAACCTGATCAACCGCCGACGGGGCTGATAGCCGCCGTCGGGGTTAGCCCAACCCCGTCAGCGGTTGCAAACCCTGACGGCGGTTGTCCTTAAGTCAACGACATTGATTCACCATTCACCATTCACCATTCAATGTCGTTGAGTTAAGATTTGGTTAGTCCCTGTTTAACCGCCGACGGGGCTGATAGCCGCCGTCGGGGTTAGCCCAACCCCGTCAGCGGTTGCAAACCCTGACGGCGGTTGTCCTTAAGTCTACGACATTGATTCACCCATTGCCCATTCACCATTGCCCATTCACCCCTAACTTAAAACTGGTTGTCAAAAATAAATGTATTCCATACCGACTGGTTTTTATTGAATTGTCGTCTTATTAATAATACAACCGGAAATTTATGTTTAGATACACGTCTTTAATTTTGTTCGTTAGTTTTTTCTCCCTCTTTGCAAATGCCCAAAATGCTACTATTAAAGGTTTATTGAATGATGCAATTGAAAAGACGCCCATCGTATCTGCAACCGTGGCAATTTATTTACAAAATGATACTGCAAAAACTCCACTTAAAATTTCAGTTACCGATGCCAAAGGTGCTTTTATATTTACGGATATGGATAAAGACAGTTTTATTGTAGAATTCAGTTCGGTTGGGTACCAAAAAAAACAACAGCAAATAATTGTAAAAGAAGGGATCCTTAACCTGGGCAGCATCAGCCTTTTTAAACAAGGAAAAGAACTGTCCGAAATTACTATTATTTCAAAGACAGCCCCGGTGGTTCAAAAGGGCGATACGTCTCAATATAGCGCCAGCCAGTTTAAAGTAAATCCTGATGCAACTACAGAAGACCTTATAAAAAAGATGCCGGGAATAACTGTGGCAAAAGATGGTACAGTTACCGCACAGGGAGAAACCGTAAAAAAAGTTACGATTGATGGTAAGGATTTTTTTGGTGATGATGCTTCAGCAGCTTTAAAAAATCTACCGAGTGAGGTAGTAGATAAAATTCAGGTATTTGATAGACTGAGCGATCAGGCTCAACTCACTGGCTTTGATGACGGTAACTCACAAAAGGCGATTAACATCGTAACAAAATCCGGGATAAAAAATGGACAGTTTGGCCGTATTTATTCGGGCTATGGTACCGACGACCGGTATGCTGCAGGCGGCAATATGAGTTTTTTTAAAGGCGCCCGACGTATTTCGTTGGTAGCCAATTTTAATAATATCAATCAGCAAAACTTTGGATCGCAGGATTTGCTGGGTCTTACCAGCAGCGCCGGCAGGGGACAGGGTGGTGGCCGTGGCGGAAGAGGTGGCGGCGGAACGGATAATTTTGCAGTAGGACAGTCTAACGGTATTAGTAAAACCAATGCTTTTGGCATAAACTATAGTGACCAATGGGGCAAAAAGGCAACCGTTACCGGGAGTTACTTTTTCAATAACAGCAACAATAACAACGAATCAATTGTAAATACAGAAACCTTCTTTAATCCAAAAAGTTTGTTCAGTTACCAAAAGAGTAATGTGATTACAGATAATTACAACCACCGAATTAATATGCGGCTGGAATATAAAATAGACTCTTCCAATTCTATCTTTATAATCCCTAATCTTAGCTTTCAAAAAAATAATTCAAAGTCCGTTTCTACCCTGCAAAATTATTATGATGAAGCTGATTCATTAAATACTTCTGCTAACCAAAGCAGTTCTGATCGTAATGGGTATAACCTTAGAAACAGCATCCTGTTCCGGCATTCGTTTCCAAAAAGAGGTCGTACTATTTCTTTCGGATTAAATACAACCTACACTAAAAATGATGGTGAAAGCATTACCGATGCAACGTATCGTTTTTACAATGGCGGTATTACAGATTCAGTTCAAAATCAGTTTTACAACAACGCAAGCAACGGTACTACCATTGGTGGAAACATTGCTTACACAGAACCAATTGGTAAAAAAGGACAGATACAAATTGATTACACGCCATCTGTACAAAAAAATAAGGCCGATCAGCAAACCTTTGGTTATGATGGGGATAAATATAGCCGCTTTGATACCAGTTTATCTAACCGGTTTGATAATACCATTACCACCAACAATGCAGGCATTAGTTACCGATTAAACCCAGGCAGGGATGAACAATTTTCTGTCGGCGTAAATTATCAACATTCAATATTGGAAAGTCAGCGGATTTTTCCAACAGCATCGGGTGTGAATCAATCTTTTTCTAATTTCTTGCCCAATGCCATGTGGCGCAAAAAGCTATCAAAAAGCAGCAATATAAGGATCATGTACAGGGCATCTACCAGTTTCCCCAGTGTAACACAGTTACAGGATGTGGTTAACTTATCTAATCCGTTACGGGTAAGCAGTGGCAACCCGGATTTAAAACAGTCTTTCAGTAATTTCATTAGTGGCCGTTACTTTTACACAAATTCAAAAACATCCCGTAGTTTTTTCGCCAATATCTTTTTGCAAACAGTTAGTGATTACATTTCCAATGGCACTTATGTGGCTTTAAAGGATACTGTTATCCAGCAAAATATTTTAATTAAAAAGGGATCGCAGTTAACCAAGCCTGTAAACCTCGATGGCTATAAAAGTCTGCGAACATTTTTCACTTACAGTTTGCCTATAAAGCCAATTAAAACAACTGTTAATTTAAATGCGGGTTTTGTATACTCAAGGTTACCGGGTCAGGTAAATTATCAGCCCACGGTAACCAACAATTATGTCTATAACACAGGCATAGTGCTGGCAAGTAATATCAGCGAATATGTTGATTTTAATCTGTCGTACAGTGCCAGTATCAATGAGGCAAAAACAATATCGGTTACCAATTCATCTTCCAGGTATGTAAATCAATCAGCCGGTATTCAAATGAACCTGCTGAATAAAAAGGGATGGTTTATACAAAATGATGTAAACAATCAAACCAACAGCGGATTAGCAGCGGGATTTAATCAAAATTACTGGCTTTGGAATGCTGGCATCGGTAAAAAATTCTTAAAGAAAAAAGCCGGCGAACTCAAACTATCTGTATTTGATTTGCTGAAGCAAAACCAAAGTATAACAAGAACGGTTACGGGTGCCTATATAGAAGATTCTCAAAGCCAGGTATTGCAGCAGTATTTTATGCTAACGTTTACCTATAGCCTCAAAAATTTTGGGGTGGCGGCAAAGCAATCATTGGGTAGTGGCGATGGCAGGGAAAGAATGTTCCGGCCGGGAGGAGGTAGTCCGGTGTTTTAAGTACATTTATAGGGATTAAAAAAACAGCCGCATTGAATCAACCCGAAACACTTGTACAAAAACTGCTGAATGGAGACCAGGCCAGTTTTGCTGAATTAGTAGAACAGTACCAGGATATGCTGTATAATACTGCTTTAAGTATTGTACAAAACAACAGCGATGCGGATGATATTACCCAGGAGGTTTTTATACAGGTATATCTTTCAATCAGTTCTTTTAAAGGTGAATCAAAATTATCAACATGGCTATATCAGATTACAATATCAAAAGCACTTGATCATGAAAAGAAAAAGAAAAGGAATAAGCGCTATGGTTTTATAAAAAGCCTTTTTGGTATTAGTGAAACAACTGAAGCTTTACCGGTAGAATTTAACCATCCGGGTATACAACTTGAAAAAAAAGAAAGTTCAAATGCCTTGTTTAAAGCATTAAAAAAATTACCGGATAACCAGCGGATAGCATTTACGCTGCATAAAATAGAAGGGCAGTCGAATTTGGAAGTAGCAGCCATTATGAACATGAATGTAACAGCGGTAGAATCGTTGATGAGCAGGGCAAAAGTAAATCTTAAAAATACGTTGCAGGATTATTACAATGAAAAATTTAAAGACCAATAAAATTACCCGTTATGAACAAAGATGAACACATAAAAAGGTTAATCGAAGCCTCCATCAACAGTACCGATGGTATGAACAGGGCAACGCCAAAACCGTTTTTGCTTACCCGTATCAGTGCAAAACTCAATACTGCAGCAGGTAGCAGTTGGGAAAGAATAGCTGCATTTATAGGGAAACCTGTTTTTTTAATACCTGCGTTTTGCTTTATTATACTAATTAATTTTTTCGTGATTTTTAATAACAATACTGCAACAGCTCCGGTTTTAACCGAACAAAGCTCAGCAACAACCGCAGATGATTTCTCCAATACAACAGCGACTTTTTATGACACAGAAAATCCATAAATAATATCATGAAAGATAATCGTACAAAAATATTTATTCTACTCATTGCTATTTTGCTGATAGCCAATAGTGTTTTGCTGGTGCTTTATTTTCAGCAATCATCATCCAATAAACAGCATAAAAGGCAGGATCGTAAAGCATATATTGCTGCCTTTTTAAAAAAGGATATTGGTTTTAGCCAGGAGCAACTGGTAAAATATGATACGCTCAGCGATAACCATCGCAAAAAAATATCGCTGCTTTTTGATCAACAACGGGTAAATAAAGCAGTGCAGTTTAAACAATTGGTAATGGCTGGTTTTTCTGATAGCAGCATCAATACTGAAGCGGAAGCATCAGCTGCAACCCAAAAAAATGCTGAGGTATTATTTATTACACACATGAAAAATATAAGGTTGCTTTGCACGCCGCAACAGCTTCCTGCATTTGACACTTTATTCGTTAAAGTAATTACCCGGCGTGGCGGCGACGAGGGCAGAAAAAGATCCACCCATTAATTTATTTATATCCAATTAACATACATTTTAAAAAAATAAACCATGAAAAAACAAGTCATGTTATTGGTGATAACAGTATCATTGGGTATTGGTGCAGCCGCAGCACAAGGTAAACCCCGTATGACAATTGAAGAAAGAACAAAAGCATCAATGGAAAAAATAGCCGTATTAAAATTGGATACGGCAACTACTTCCAAAACACAAACGATTATCGCTGATTTTTACAACGCACAACAAAAAGCAATGGAAGAAATGCGTGCAACCGGCTCAATGGACCGGGAGGCCATGATGGCTAAAAGAAAAGAATTAGCTGAGTCAAGAGATGTAAAATTAAAAGCAATCTTGAATGCTGAACAGTTTAAAAGTTGGGTAGATGAAATTGAACCATCTCTGCGACCTCAGCGAATGCAAAAGTCAAATTAGAAGCAGTTATTTTAGCAAAAAAGTCCGTTTATTTAGCCGGACTTTTTTTCAAGAGTTCCCAGCCCCGGCCGGTGTCCTCACCGATTGGAATTATCAAATCATGCTTTTGATTATCGCTGTATCATTGTGGATTGGTGCAGGCTACCCTTTAAATTTTATTGATCTTATCAATAATCATTTCTTCTTTAATCTCCATCATACAGGCAAAATCGCCCCGGTAGCAGGGTTTGTTGCCAAATACAGAACAGGGCCGGCAGTAGATATCCACACTAACCATATTTTGAACCGGCTGACACCAACCATAAAAGCCTGCAAATGGATGGGTGGCGCCCCATATGCTTATTACAGGTACAGCATACAACGACGCAAGGTGCATGTTAGCAGAGTCCATACTCAGCATTTGCGACAGGTTACTGATGATGGCCAGTTCCTCTGCAAAAGAAAATTTGCCTGACACACTAAATACATTGCCTTTTATTTCATCCTGCCATTGCTGTAAAATTTCATTTTCATGTTGGCCGCCGCCAAATAATAAAATGCTGTGACCTGCATCTGACAAGGTTTTTACAACATTTTTCATTCGCTGTAGCGGATACATTTTTTGGGCATGTTGTGCAAAAGGAGCAATGCCGATAACTTTTCCTTTTTCTGCAAAATAATCTTTAGCGGCTGCCGGCAATGGTTGTTGGGGAAAAATGGGGTCCTCATTTTTTAACACACAGGTGTAGCCCAAATTTTTAAAAACTACTGCATATCTTTCAAAAGAAGTTGGTAACTGTACCAGTTGTTTCTGCAATTTTAGTGTTAGCAGTTTCTTTTCTTTGCGGCCTTTATCAATAGCAGCTATCGGAGTACCTGAAAAACCAAAAAATAACCGGAGATTAAATGATCTTAAAACGCCGTGCAAATCTGCTATTGCTGAAAATTGATTCAATGCTTTTAACTCTTTGTATAGTCTATACATACCAGCCATACCCTTGTGTTCTTTTTTTAAAAAGGCTGGGTGAAAATGGCATCGATCAAGCCCGGTAAACAATGGTTTTAAAAAAGCATTGGATACAACTGTAATTTGCAAATCCTTATTTTGTTGCAGCAGGTTTTTTAAAACCGGAACCGTCATAGCTACATCTCCCATGGCGGAGAAACGGATTACCAATATATGTGCAGGTGCCGGCATTTAGTTGCCGGATTGTTGATACAATACAGGATTTAACGAAGGGTCATTGTACATTTTCATTTGTTTGTAAACCTTCATGTATTTATCGCCGTTGGCAATATCATTCAGTAAATCATCAATGGCCTGCGATAAATCTTTCCGCTGTTCCAGCAGGATGGCAACCTTGCCGGTACAGGCTTTTACATGTTCAGCATTGGCGTCTTTGCGGTTTACTTCTGCCTGCATGTGATAAATTTTTAAAGCTAAAATCGACAGCCTGTCAATAGCCCATGCCGGACTTTCCGTATTTATAGTTGCGCCCGTTCTTGGTTGTATTGATTTATATGCCTCTAAAAAATATGCGTCAACGTATTCCACCATGTCTGTCCTTTCCTGGTTACTCCTGTCAATTCTTCTTTTGATGGCAATGCCTTCCACCGGATCAATCGTTGGATTGCGAACGATATCTTCCAGGTGCCATTGCACCGTATCAATCCAGTTTTTATGATAGAGTAAATACTCAAAAGAATTGGCAGGGTAGGGGTTTTGGATAGTTGCATCAACATCATCTTTGCTATGATAATCCTGTACGCAGGCATCAAAAATGGTATTGCAGATATTACTGGTCATTGTAAATAAATTAATCTTAATTAATTGGCAGGTTAAAATGCTTCCTAGGTTAAAAATAGATAACCAATTGTTTCGGCTGCAAAAGTATCTCCAAAAAAATAAATGCTATTTGCTCTTTTTCTGCTGCACTGCTATAAAATACAAAGGAATTCCAATCAAAGTAATAATAAGTCCCGGCCATGTAAATTGTGATTTGTAAATAATTAACAGTGTACAAAAACTAATTCCCATCAAAATATAAATAACAGGTAATACCGGGTAACCAAAAGCTTTGTATGGCCGGTCTGCATCCGGGTATTTTTTTCGTAAGATGAAAATACCAGCGATGGTGAGTACATAAAATATTACAACAATAAACGAAACCATATCCAGCAAATCGCCATATTTTCCACTCAGGCACAAGGCACTTGCCATGGCGCACTGTATCCACAAAGCCCATTCAGGCACCCTGTTTTTATTGAGTGTACCGGCTTGTTTAAAAAACAGTTTGTCGTTTGCCATGGTATAATAAACCCTTGCACCAGCCAGGATAAGACCGTTGTTACAGCCAAAAGTGGAGACCATAATCATAATAGCAATGATGATAGTTCCGCTGCTGCCGAAGATGGCTTCAGATGCACTTAGTGCAACCCTGTTGTCTTTTGCAAAAGCCAGCTCGTGTAATGGAACAGTGGCTAGATAAACTATGTTGGTAAGCAGGTACACAACAGTTACTATCAGCGTACCCAGGAATAAACTCAGCCCTATATTTCTTTTTGGATTTTTAATTTCGCCTGCAATAAATGTTACGTTGTTCCATGCATCGCTGCTGAAAATACTACCAACCATGGCGCTTGCCATTGCCCCCATGGCCACACCCATCACTAGTGGCTCCATGCTGACAGTGCCATTTACTTTTGTAAGATGTTGAATGGTCCATGCATCCTGCCAGTTGGCAGTCCACACATCCCATTTAAAAGCGATAAACCCGGCTATAATTAATCCAAAAAGGGATACCAGCTTGGTGGTTGTAAAAACAGATTGAATAATTTTTCCTGCTTCAATGCCTCTTGTATTGATGTAGGTTAAAAATACAATCAGGATGATGGATACCAATTGTGCATAGTGAATGGTAAGTCCTGCAATTTTGAAAGTATTCTCATCTTCCCATGCAAGCGCCGGGAAAAAGTATCCTGCAAATTTGGCGAATCCAACACCAACTGCCGCAATGGTACCTGTTTGAATCACAGCGAAAAAACTCCAGCCATATAAAAACCCAATAAGCGGATTGTAGGCTTCTTTAAGGTAAACGTATTGTCCGCCGGCCTTAGGATACATGGCGCTTAATTCTCCATAACTAAGTGCGGCAGTTAACGTCATCAAGCCGGTAATTACCCATGCAGCAAGCAACCATCCGGCGCTGCCCACCTCTTTGAGCATATCGGCACTTACAATAAAAATTCCGGACCCAATCATAGATCCGGCAACAATCATGGTTGCATCAAATAATCCCAGCGATGGTTTAAAAGAAGTTTCCCCGGTTTCATTATCTAATAAATTGGAGGCATCGTTTTGCAGCATAAAAAATCCCGTTTGGTTTAAACGGGTTCAAGATAAATAAATTGAATGGATTTTATCAGGGTGCAATTCAAATTGTAGGTTTTGCCCCTATTCCCTAAAGGAGGATTTCAGCACCCTAATCAACGCTTGTCATTAATAATGTAGAAATTTAAGCTTTGTGGATTGCGACAAATTGAATTGGATACTTGTATTATTTGCCCTTCTTATTCATTCTTTCATTGAGGCCTTTAATAATTTCGTTGGTTATGTTTTGGGTTGAATCTTTATAAAATAGATAATCAAATCCACCACCTGTTGCAAATATGTACGAGTACCTTTTGTCCTTGTTGTAATCATTCAAAAAACCTTTTAAGGTAAGCTGAACTTCCTCCATTATTTTACCGCCCTTTTCTGCTAACCGCTGTCCTTTTGATTGTTTTGTTGCATCCAGTTCCTGTTGACGTTGTATCCATTTGGCCTGAAATTCTTCTGCCTCGGTTTGTGTGATCGAATTGCCTCGCTTAATAAAATTATTCTTTTCAGTTTCCTGTTGTCGGCAGGCGCTTTCATATTCGTTTAAAATCTGTTTTTGTTCAGATTCCAGTTCTTTCTTTCTTTCTTTAATAAAACCAACATTATTATTAAGGGAATCGAGTTCAACATATGCAATGCCCGGACCTGCACTGCAGGTGTCTTTATGACTGTTAGCAAGGGTTTTTCTTACAGGATTATTTGTTTTACCTGTTGAAAAATGAAGATAATACAACACCCCTAAAGCAGCCAGTAAAAAAATATTAAATAGAATGGAAAATTGCTTCATGCATGGATTTTAAATAAAAAAGCAATTTAGGTACAAATTGATGGTTTGCAATAATTGAGTAATAGATTTTAGGAAAGGGTTAACAGGATAAAAAATTAAACAATTAATCGTAGAGGATTTAATTACGGTAATTACACCTGGTAATCTGTATTTTTCAGCTAAATAAAAATTGAAACTCTTCAAGGCTTATTTAAGGAATTTTGATTGATAAATTTTATCCTCTCCCATAGTTTTTACAGCATACGCAAAACCCTTTTGGATTGAATAACCGCCATGCTGCCCCATTTTATTAATGGCCACAAAACCAACCTGTAATTCTTTTGCTTTGGCAGGATTTAGCTTTACAATCCGCTCAACTGCTTTTTTGCAGGCCAGCTCCGGACTATAGCCGTTTCTCATAAATTCTACCACCAGGTGCGTACCGCAAATACGGATTACTTCTTCCCCTACACCACTGGAAGTAGCGGCGCCAATTTCATTATCAACATATAAACCAGCACCAATGCCTGCTGAATCGCCTACCCGGCCATGTATTTTAAATGCCATTCCGCTGGTAGTTACGCCACCCGACAAATTTCCGCTGGCATCCATTGCTATCATGCCCATGGTGTCGTGGTTGGGCCTGCCATCTTCAAAAAAGAAAGGGGCAAAAGGACCATTTTCCCTTTTTGATGTAACACCTGCAGTTTGGTTTTCGATATTGATAACAGGTTTATATTGATTTTTTTTAAGCCATTCCTGGTAGGCTTTTTTTGCATCTTCCGATAAAACAGCCGGTTCTTTGGGAAAACCATTTTCAAGTGCAAATTGCTGTGCACCATTACCCACCAGCAATACATGGGGCGTATTTTCCATTACCTTTCTGGCTACCGATAATGGGTGTTTAATTTGCTCCAAACCTGCTACAGCGCCGCAATTGGCGTGTTCATCCATTATACAGGCGTCAAGGGTAACAATACCATCCCTGTCAGGATATGCCCCCAACCCTACACAACAGGAGATTTTATTTTCTATATAAATTGCTCCTTTTTCAATGGCATCGACTGCTCGTCCTTTTGCTGCCAGCACCTCCCAGGCAGCAGCATTTACATTTTTACCTTCATCCCAGGTGGATACCATGATGGGCTTGGTGGTGAATAGGACAGCTGATTTTCCGGGTAATTGAAATGATAGCAAAGGGGCAGTAAAAGTAGATAATTGCAGGAATTTTCTCCTGCCAATGGTAGAGGACATAGTTAGATTTTAATTGTGGTGGAATTACTTATGTTGGGAGAGTTTTTTAATCATTTCTGCATTAAGCGAATCTGCATACATGCCATAAGCGCTGGTCATAGTGCCTTTTATGGTTCCATCTTTGGATTGGATGGCGTACACTATATCTTGATCAGAAGGATTGGTGTCACCCTCAAAACGATAGACTTCTGTAATTTCAAATTCATGTGGATTCAAACAAATATTGTGTTCTTCGCATTTGATGCTGTCAAAAGAAATATTAAAATCGAGGGTGAAGCCCTTTTCTTTAAGGCCTTTTAAAGCCTCAACTACAGTATCAAAATATTGCATGGCGTTTGTTTTGAATAAAGTTAGGTATTTGTTTTATTGGCGGTAAAAATTTTTACCGGCGGTAAAAATATGTCTGAAGAAAATGCAGATTTTCTGTCATTGTTTTCTGATTAAGTTTTTGAAAGTCTGGCAAGATCTTGTAAGACCTCACCCCCAGCCCCTCTCCAAAGGCAGAGGGGAGCTTGACACTGATACCTTAAAGCTCTTTTATTATTCGATGATTGGACTCATTTTTCTAATAAGCTTATTTAGAACCAGCTTTGCATTTTCCAGTTCTGTTCCGCAAAACATTAGCGCACTTATAATATACTCCAAAGCCGGCCCGGCCAGGCCTCGCCAGCATGTATCTCTTGGGCTGGCGTTCGGACAGGGAGAGAGGAGCTTGACACTGATACCTTAAAGCTCTTTTATTATTCGATGATTGGACTCATTTTTCAAATAAGCTTATTTAGAACCAGCTTTGCATTTTCCAGTTCTGTTCCGCAAAACATTAGCGCACTTATAATATACTCCAAAGCCCGCCCGGCCAGGCCTCGCCAGCATGTATCTCTTGGGCTGGCGTTCGGACAGGGAGAGAGGATCTTGACACTGATACCTTAAAGCTCTTTTATTATTCGATGAGTAGTCACATTTTTCTTGTACGCTTATTTATAATCAGCTTTGCATTTTTTTGTTCTGTTCCGCAAAACATTAGCGCACTTATAATATACTCCAAAGCCCGCCCGGCCAGGCCCCGCCAGCATCTATCTCCCGGGCTGGCGTTCGGACCGGAGAGAGGGGCTTGACACTGATACCTTAAAGCTCTTTTATTATTCGATGAGTAGTCTCATTTTTCTTGTACGCTTATTTAGAACCAGCTTTGCATTTTCCAGTTCTGTTCCGCAAAACATCAGCGCACTTATAATATACTCCAAAGCCCGCCCGGCCAAGCCCCGCCAGCATCTATCTCCCGGCCTGGCGTTCGGACCGGAGAGAGGAGCTTGACACTGATTCCTCAAAGCTCTTTTATTATTCGATGAGTAGTCACATTTTTCTTGTACGCTTATTTATAATCAGCTTTGCATTTTTTTGTTCTGTTCCGCAAAACATTAGCGCACTTATAATATACTCCAAAGCCGGCCCGGCCAGGCCTCGCCAGCATGTATCTCTTGGGCTGGCGTTCGGACGGGGAGAGGGCTAGAACCCTTTTCCCGTAAGCATTTTAGTGTTACGACAGAGTTTTAGCAGGACAATAGTGGTTTACTCTAACCAATTTTAATTACGATTGATAGAAGATGTAGTGGGTCGCTGTGGCAACTGTTGTTGATTTGTCCTGGTATCTAAATATTTTTTTATTACAACGAAGCAGATAAGTATCAATACAATAACAATAACGGTAATGAGGTATGTTTGGGGATTATCCTGCCAACGACGCTTTTTTCTTTTTGCATTTTTTGCCAGTTGCTTTTGCAAACTGGCTTGTAGTTCCTCCAAATGAATGGGGATATTTTTTTTATTTTCTATTTGCTGCAATCCTTCAACAGCGTCATTCATAAATGCATCATCCGCCATGGTCTTTTCAACTTCGTGGATGTTTGATTTTGACAACTGATGGCTCAGGTAGGCCAGCAATTGCTGGTTGTCAATATCTTTATTACTATTAGATAATATGTCTTTTAAATCATTGTTCATTTTCTTGCAAACGCTCCAGCATTATTTTTAAATTTCTTTTACCGTTTTGAATGTGGCTCTTTACCTGTAACAGGGAAAAGCTTGTATCCGCAACTATTTCCTGGTAGCTTTTTTTGTACAGGTAAAACAAAGTTACACATTGTTGCTGTTCCATATTAAGCTGGCTGAGTGCCTGCTCCATTTTGGTAAGTAGTAAATCTTTTTCGAGTAATCTTTTCGTATCCGCATGCTCATCGGCGGTGGCATGAAGCTGTTCATTTATTTCAACCGGCACGTTGTTTTTATTTCTAAGCTTCATCAGGCAATGATTTTTAGCTACCATATAAACCCAGCTTTTAAAATAGTCAACCTTGTATTTCTGAAGTTCTGTAATGGTTTTTAAAAATACCTGTTGCACACTGTCTTTTGCCTCTTCCTCATTTTTTAAATATTTCATGCAAACGCCCAACAGTAAAAGGGTGTAGCGATTAAGCAATATGCCCAGCCACTCATTATTTTTATCCTCATAAAAATAGAGCAGTAGTTGCTGATCGTCAATATGTTTATATTTTTCAGGGTTCAACATAATGGGCTGTACAGCTAAGATGTAAACTTAGGGGATTTTCCATAAGTAACATTCATGAGTCTCTAATTCTTTCTTTAACACCTATCAAATGATACTTGATAAAAATATTTTGCTTACGAAGTTGCCTACGAAATAGCTGACAAGAAATATTTCAGCTATTTTTGAAAAAATAATTGAGATAAATGAAAGTAGTATTGTTTGCAGGTGGCTTAGGAACCCGTATATCAGAGGAAACGGACACAAGACCCAAGCCAATGGTGGAGATTGGTGGCAAGCCAATCATCTGGCACATCATGAAAATGTACAGTCATTATGGATTCAATGATTTTATTGTTTGCCTTGGGTATAAAGGATATGTTGTAAAGGAATATTTTATGAATTATTTTTTACACAATGCTGATATTACGGTAGATCTTAGCAACAACAAAACAGAGATACATGGCAGCAATGCCGAGTCTTTTAGAGTTACACTGGTAGAAACAGGTTTAAATACAAAGACAGCAGGACGATTACAACAAGTTCAAAAATATATAGGTGATGAAGATTTCCTGTTGACCTATGGTGATGGTGTTTGTGATGTGAATATTCATGACCTGATTGCATTTCATAAATCCCACAATAAGGTGGCGACAGTCACCTCTATTCAACTGGATGCCCGTTTTGGAGGAATGGATTTGGGGAAAAATGGAGAAGTAGTTTCTTTTCGTGAAAAGGTTAAGGACGAAAGTAAATGGATCAACGGTGGTTTTTTCGTGTTAAAACCAGCGGTGTTTGATTACCTGCAAGGTGATATGAGTGAAATGATGTGGGAAGATGAACCACTTGAAAAGCTTACTGCCGACAGTGAGTTAATGGCATACCAGCACAAAGGTTTTTGGAAATGCATGGATGCATTGAGAGATAAAATAGAATTGGAAGAACTTTGGAAAACAAATATGGCAAAATGGAAAGTGTGGTAAGTCAATCGCTGGAAAATTATTATAAAGGGAAAAAGATATTTGTTACGGGGCATACCGGTTTTAAAGGTGCCTGGTTGATAACCTGGCTTCAATTATTGGGTGCAACAGTAAAAGGATATGCGCTTGAGGCAAGCGATGAAAAAAGTTTATACAGCATTGTTGAATCCAAGATAATATTTGAAAGTATTATTGGAGATATCCGCAACAGGGAAAAATTAACTAAGGAAATAGCAGCTTTTCAGCCGGACATTGTTTTTCATTTGGCCGCACAAGCGCTCGTAAGACGTTCGTATGAAGTACCATCTGAAACCTTTGAAATAAATGTTGTAGGTACCTCCAACCTGCTGGAAGCAGTTAGTCAACTGCCCGGAAAATGCTCGGTTATTGTAATTACAACTGATAAAGTGTATGAAAACAGGGAGACCAATTATCATTACAAGGAAGATGATACTTTAGGTGGGTACGACCCTTATAGCGCCAGTAAAGCAGCCACTGAATTGGTAGTTATTTCCTTCCGAAATTCATTCTTTAATCCAGCCAGGTATACCATTCATCAAAAAGCAGTAGCGAGTGCAAGAGCCGGCAATGTTATTGGTGGTGGAGACTGGAACAAGGATAGAATTATACCCGATATCATTCGCTCTTTGATGGCCGATGAGGCAGTGGCTGTACGAAATCCGGCAGCTGTAAGACCCTGGCAGCTGGTATTAGAGCCGCTCCATGGTTATTTAATACTTGGGAAATTATTACATGAAGATGCTGCAAGGTTTTCAGGCGCTTATAATTTTGGCCCTGTTGCGGATGATCATTTGCCGGTAAAAGACCTGGTAAAGATTGCCATAAAATGTTGGGGAAACGGAAGCTGGATTGATACATCGGACCCAACCCAACCGCATGAAGCCGGTTTACTGCAATTGGATATTAACAAAGCAATAATGGAATTAAACTGGCATCCCAAATTAAAGAGTTCGGCAGCTATTGAATGGACCATCAACTGGTATAAACAATTGCCAGAAAACATTTTTAATTATACTTTGCAGCAAATACAAAACTACCAGCAACAATGATATTTACCGAAATGGCATTAAAAGGTAGTTATACAATCAAACTGGATGTGTTTGCAGATGACCGTGGTTGGTTTGCCCGTACTTTTTGTAAAAAGGAATTTGAATCAATTGGTCATGATAAAGAGTGGGTGCAAATGAATCACTCTTTTACAAATGAAAAAGGCAGTATCCGGGGGATGCATTTTCAAATGCCTCCATTTGGAGAAATAAAGATGGTGCGTTGTATTGCAGGTGCTGTTTATGATGTAATTGTTGACCTGCGAAAGGATTCCGCAACTTTTCTGCAATGGGCAGGCATCGAGTTATCGGCAACAAACAAAAAAATGATTTATATACCGGAAGGTTTTGCACACGGTTTTCAAACCTTAAGCGATAACTGTGAATTGATTTATCATCATTCACAGTTTTATACGCCCGGAGTAGAAGCCGGCATAAAATATAACGACCAACTTATTAATATAGAATGGCCGTTGCCACTTACCAATATTTCAACAAGAGACAACCAACATCCGTTGCTGGATACAAACTTTAAAGGAATTTAATTATGCAATGCAGATTTTGTAAAACGGAATTAACGAATGTGTTTATCGACCTG
>Ga0163154_10005571_pt1 | contig 15896 bp, 15 predicted proteins | sample OliLakLV19MP9P1_FD_148649 | JGI IMG/M metagenome (GOLD analysis project Ga0163154, IMG submission 148649) | Freshwater microbial mat bacterial communities from Lake Vanda, McMurdo Dry Valleys, Antarctica - Oligotrophic Lake LV.19.MP9.P1 | ecosystem: Environmental > Aquatic > Freshwater > Lake >... | reverse complement strand
GGGCCGCGGTGCCCCCGTCGAGGCCATCGGCGCTGAACACGCCCGGGGCCACGGCGAGCATGACATCGGCGCCCGGCTCGCCGCGAGCAGAAGCCGGCAGCAGCGGCACGTCGACATTCGGCGGCATCGGTGGCGGTGGCCGATCTCCACGCAGGTACCCGGCGATGCGACCATGGGCGCGGTTGGCGACCAGCTCGCCGGGCTGGCCCAGGTCCTCGCCGATCCGCTTGAGGAAGGTGGCGATGCCCAGGTCGTTGTCCCCGCATACCAGCAGGCGGCCACCCGGTGGCAGCAGGCGCCAGGCCGCCACGATGTCCGCCACGGTGGCGGCGCGACCTTTCTGCAGATGCACCACCGCCTGACGGTACGCGCCGACCGGGATGCCATCGGCCACCGGCTGGGCGGCGAGCCCGGCGGCGATCGCGGCGAGGTAGGCATCACGCCAGGGCAGCACGGCGATGCCGCCCCGCGCCGCCACCGCCCGGCTACCACCGAATTCCAGGCACGGCTCAGCGCGCAGGACCCCAGCGTCGTCGATGGCCTCGACCGCGCTCACGCCGGAGCTGAGGCCGGCGGTTCCTCACCGCGCAGCTCCTCGAGCCGGGCGGCATAGCGATCAAGCACGGAACGTGCTTGGCGCATGGCCTTAAGCCCAGCCTCGAATCGGCTTAAGGATTCTTCGAGGGGCAGTTCGCCGCTTTCCAGCGCGCCCACCGCCTCCTCAATCTGCTGGAAGAGCTCCTCGATCGCCACCGGCTTGGCCATGGCGGCACGCTAGCCAGCCCGCTGGGCGAGAACAGGGGGAGTCGCTACGTCGTACTCGGGGATCGGGACGCTCATGGACACGTGGTCCCGGCAGCAGGGCCCATGGGGCTTGCTGATGCAGAGCCAGACCTCTACAATCGCCAGAACGAACCCACGCCTGGCGTATGAAGATGAGCCGATGAAATCCGGCTTGACGATCAGCGAGCGAAATGCCCTCCCGGTGCACGTGCTCACCCTCACTGGCTACCTCGATGGTCACACCTTCGTCGAGCTCGAACGCCGCCTGGATGGGCTGGTGAAGGCCGGCAAGACACGCCTGGTGCTCGAGCTGGCGGGCCTCAGCTATATCGCCAGCGCCGGCGTCGGCGCTTTCATCAACTGCCAGCACCAGGTGCAGCGCGCCGGTGGCAATCTCCAACTCGTCAACCCCAGTCCGAGCGTGCGCGAGATCTTCGCTATCCTGGGTCTCGAGACCCTGTTCGTCATCCACGAGACGACCGACGACGGCATCGCCGCGGCGAAACTGGCCTGACATGGTCTTCACCCGCGACCTCGAACGCCTCGTGCGCTCGCTTACGGCGCAGAAGACGGACGCGGCCTACATCCGCCATTACCTGATCGAGAACTTCCAGGTCGACGACAAGCTGGTCGACCAGATTTTCGCCAAGCTCGGCATCCGCCCGGCGCCGAAACCGGGTCAGAAACCCGTCAAGGACGACAACGCGGATCGACGCTCGCGCCAGGGGTTTTGACCAGGGTGCGCCGTCAGGGTTTGCGAAGTCCCGCTGCGGCCCCGCCTGCGCCAGGTGCCGGTGGGCGCGCCGGCTGGCCAGCGGGCTTTTCCGGTACCGCCATCAGCGCCTCGACATCGTGGCCGAGCGCCTTGAGCTTCTTGGCCATGTCCTCCTTATCGAGCGACTTGTCGTAGGCGGCCATCGCCTCGATCTGGTCGGTCTTGACCAGCCGTTCGAGCGCGTCGTTGAGCAGGACCATGCCGTAGCGGCCACCGATCTGCATCGCCGAGGGAATCTGGTAGGTCTTGCCCTCGCGGATGTTGGCAGCGACGCCCGGGGTGACGAGCAGGATCTCGAGCGCGGCGACGCGCCCGCCGCCCTTCTTCTTGAGCAGGTTCTGCGCGACCACGCCACGCAGTGAACCAGCGAGCATGAGGCGGATCTGCTCCTGCTCTTCCGCCGGGAACTGGTTGATGATGCGGTCGACGGTCGACGACGCGGTCGAGGTGTGCAGGGTGCCGAAGACGAGGTGGCCGGTCTCGGCGGTCTCGATGGCGATACGGGTGGTCTCGAGATCGCGCATCTCGCCGACCAGGACGATGTCGGGGTCTTCGCGCAGGGCGGCGCGCAGCGAGGCCGAGAAGCTCTTGGTGTGGACGTGGATTTCGCGCTGGTTGACCAGGCACTTCTTGGCCTGATGGACGAACTCGACCGGGTCCTCGATGGTGATGATGTGCTCGTGACGAGTGCTGTTGATGTGGTCGATCATCGCCGCCAGGGTGGTCGACTTGCCCGAGCCGGTCGGGCCGGTGACCAGCACCAGCCCTTTCTTGTACTCGCACAGCTTGAGCACGGCTGGCGGCAGGCCGAGGTCCTCGGCGGTCAGCAGCTTGTCCGGGATCCGACGAAAGACGCCGCCTGGGCCGTGGCGGTCCATGAACAGGTTGCAGCGGAAGCGGCCGATCCCTTCGAGGGCGTAGGCGAAATCGGTGTCGTTGGTCTCCTCGAACTGCTTCTTGTTCCGCTCCGGGCAGATCTCCATCAGGATCTGGTGGACCTGCTCCTTGGAGAGCTTGGGGATCCCCTGCATCTCGATCAGGTCGCCCGAGTCGCGGATACGCGGCACGTGCTCGCTGGTCATGTGGATGTCGGCGGCCTTGATCTCGGCCATGCGGCGGAACAGGTTGTCGATCCAAGCCATGATGCTCTCCTCGTGCCATCGATGGCGCGCGCCTCAGCATAACCGGGGAACCGCGCGAGCGCAAAGCGGCGGTCCGCCACCGGTCAGGCTCGGGCATGAACCATGCAGGCCACCATCGACACTGCGCTGGAGATCTCGCTTGCACAGTGAATCCGCAGAGAATCGCGGTGTTTCCCCAGCATTTGGCGCACGTCGACCACCGCCCCGCGTCATACTCCCGGGATGGCTGCATGAAAGGCCGGTAAAATCAGATGTTCGCCGCGAAATTCCTGTAGACAGGACGAAACGGCCCATACAAAGCAGCGTCAACCCCCTACTCAGGAGTGAATCCATATGGCCAAGGCCAAGAAGAACGCCGCCAAGAAGGCTGCGCCGTCCCCCCTCGCGAAACCCGGCAAGAAGGGCTACACCAAGGGCCAGCTCATCGCCCACCTCGCAACCGCAGTCTCGTCCAAGGGCCTCGGTGACGTGAGCAAGAAGCAGGCGTCGGCCATGGTCGAAGAGCTGTCGAACGTCATGTTCAACTTCGCTCCGGTCGGTGCCGTCCTCCCCGGCGTCGGCAAGCTCGTCCTGCGCACCATCCCGGCCAAGCCGGCGCGCACGATGGTCAGCTTCGGCAAGGAGATCAAGGTCCCCGCCAAGTCGAAGAGCCACAAGCTGGTCTTCCGCTTCAGCAAGGACGCCAAGGCCCGCTTCGCCAAGTAAGCCGAGAACGACCATCCGGTCGATCTTCGCGACCCCGGCAGGATTCCTGCCGGGGTCACTTTTTTTTAGGCTCTGTTCCGAGATCAGTTGGTATTTGCCGGTCAAGTCTGCGTCCCAACGTGTCGGCATGGATACCAATCCGCTCTTCACCGCCGCCCGAAGAGCCTGTCGGGAATAGCGAGCGAGGATGGCGATGCGGATCGGATGGCAGATCCAAGGCGGCGAAACGGCCCAAGGGAGCACCGCTACCTGAGCGTTTCGCCAACGCAGGAGATGCCGTCCAAGACCGAGCCAGCGCGACGCTCGCTATCCCCGACAGGCTCCTAGGCCTGAATCCCGCCCTGGTGTGTAGTGCGCTCTGACTTCCGCCCCGAGCAACGCCTGCTGGAGATGCGGGTGGACTTCAAGCCGGGCTCCCGCTTCGCCTGTCCGGACTGCGATGGGAAGGACTACGATCCGCGACTCAAGCCACGCAGCCAACGCCGCAAGACCGGCCGCAAAACTGGAAGAAGATATAGACACCAAAAAACTCATTGGGAAAAAGATATAGAAGATATAGACACCCAATAACTCATTGGTACTTGCCGTTCTGCACGCGTACGTGCAGCGCGTCGAGCCGGGGGCGCAACTCCTCTCCGTACTCCGACCACGTCACGCCATCGACGCCGGCCGACGCATCCCGCTTCAAACCGCGGTAGGCGTCTTCCAGCGACCCACGCGTGATGTGGTGCAGGAGGTTGGTGAACCGCAGTCCCTTGTCCCTCTTCGCTGCCTGTCGTATCCGGTCCACTCCGCTGACCAGGATGGTCGAGCTCTGCGTCTCGGCCTGGAGCGGCTCGTCCGGATTCCCTGATGTCTCGGGCCTTCCCTCACCCATCCCTCGGCCGGTTGGCCTTCGGTGGCTCATCGGTACTACGCCCTCGTCCGACTTCCCGGAAGCGTCCATGGCGGTCATTCGGGTTGGTCCCTCCACCGCCCGGCCAGGCGGACGACTCCACCTGGCGCTTCCGGGATCTCCCGGTTCTCGTGCTCAAAGGTTCTCGACGTGCGTCGGGTCTCAGACCCCGCCGGGCCGGTGCGCATCTCGCGTTGACGATGCGCTCCGTGTGGCCTTCCCGCTCCATGCACAGGGTCGGCGTCCGGAAGCTTCTTTCGCGGCTCAGTATCCGCGCCCATCGATGCCCCTGTCAACGCTTCGGTCATCACCTCGCGGTGATGACCGCATGACTCGGGGTCGTTGCGGGTCGCTACTCCTTCAACGTACAGCTCTCTCATCTGCTCCTTCGAGCCGGTTTATCGCGGCGCTCGCATGTCCACGATCCACGCGATCCACGCTATCCGATCCACGCTAGGGATACGCAACTGGGCAACAGGGGCCATGCCCAGGATTCAGTTCCCCAATGCGATCAGGTCGGCAATGGTGCGGTGCGCCTCGATCGGGTGGCGTAGGCGGGCCTTCATCTGCACGGTGTAGCTGTTGCAGCGTCCAACGCGGGTCGCTGAGAGGAATCCGTCGGCGATCAGGTCAGCGACGATGCGCTGAACCGCCCGCTCGGTGATGCCGACGCGGGTGGCGACATCGCGCAGGCGCAGATCGGGCTGTCCCGCGAGGACGATGAGGACATGAGCATAGTTGCTCAGGAACGTCCAGGCGTGAACCGGTTGGGTGACCGCGGCCCTGGGGGAGGTGGGCATGATGAGCTTGTACCGCGTATCACGAATGATCAATTGCGTAACGCAACTCACGACATATGAGTCGCGTAATGGAAAACGCGCCATCTTCATCGGCATTAGGCCAGGCCTCGACCCTCGACCTCTTGGAGAGCCAAAGCGTCTACATCCTCCGCGAGGCGTTCCGGCATTTCGACCGGATGTGCATGCTATGGTCGGTGGGCAAGGACTCGACCGTCATGCTCTGGCTGGCGCGCAAGGCATTCTTCGGCCACGTGCCCTTCCCCCTGGTCCACATCGACACCGGCTACGAAATCCCGGAGGTCCTCGCCTGGCGCGATCGCATCGCCCGGGAACTCCGCCTGACCATGGTCTGCGGGCGGAACGAGGCGGCGCTGTCTGCGCGGCGTACATTCCCAGATACCCAGCACCTGCCTGAAGGTCACCCGGATCGGTTAACGCGGCAGCAGTGCTGCGGGCTGCTGCGGACCCAGGCATTGAAGCAGACCCTCGATGGGACCGGACGGCGTTGGCAACTTAACGTCGACTCCGGTGCGTGGGAGGACCTTGCCGACCGAGAACCCTGGAACGGGGTCGTCGTCGGGGCGCGGGCCGATGAAGAGGGCAGCCGGTCCAAGGAGCGTTACTTCTCGCCGCGCGACAAGCAAAACGCCTGGGACGTCGGCGACCAGCCACCCGAGTTCTGGAATCAGTTCAAGACCGACTTCGCGCCGGGCACCCATGTCCGTATCCATCCTCTGCTGGATTGGACCGAGCTGAACATCTGGGAGTACATCCAGCGCGAAGACATCCCGACGGTGCCGCTGTATTTCGATCGCGGCGAAGGTGTCCGCTACCGCAGCCTGGGATGCACGCCCTGCCAGGAATCGATCCGCAGCACGGCGCGGAATGTCGAGGAGGTGATTGCCGAACTGCGCTCCGGATTGCTGCGCAACATCGCCGAGCGCTCTGGTCGGATGCAAGACCACGAAGGGCGCGGCGGACTCGAGGCCCTCCGTCGTGACGGTTACATGTGAACCGCTGAACCCGAGGACCGCACCATGCCTACCTATCATCTGATCCTTGGCAGCCTGATCGCCGCCTTGGCACTTGGCGCGGCCCTGACCGCCACCGGCGGCAGCTTATCACGCCGTGTCGCGCGTCTGGTGCCCTGGCTGATGGGGGCTGTCGGACTTGCCGCTGTTGCCGGTCTCGCCGGCAGTCACCCGACCTGGCAGCCGATAGCCGTGGCGCACGCCGGGCATGCGTACGCGCTCAGCCTCGGCCTGCGCCCCGACCTGATCGGCCTGGCGATGACCGCCTTCATCGCCGGGATCGGCCTGGTGGTCTACCGCTATGCCGAACACTACCTGCTTGGTGATCGGCGCCGGGAGGGCTTCCTCGCTGCCCTCGCGGGCGTGGTGGTGGCGGCGATGCTGCAGGCCCTTAGCCCGGGGGTGGTACAGTTCGCCCTTGGCTGGATCGCGGCCAGCGTCGGCCTAATACGGCTCATCGGCCACGAGGGCACCGCGCCGGCGCTGCGCGCTGCGCGGGCCAAATTCCTGACCAGCCTTGTCGGCGATGCCGGCATGGTGGTGGCGATCTTCGCACTGCTGGTCGGCCCGGGGACGACGGACTTCGCCGGGCTGGCCACCGCGCTGGCCGGCGGCGGCCATCAGGGTGCGCTGCTTCTCGCCGGCTGCGCAGTGGTCTGGGCGATCCTGTGCAAGACGGCCCTGGTGCCAGCCCAGCACTGGCTGATCGGGACGGTCGAGGCGCCGACGCCGCTGTCGGCCCTGATGCATGCCGGGGTGGTGAATGCAGGCGGCATCCTCGCGATGCTGCTCAGCCCGCTCTTCGCCGCCACGCCGGCGGCTTTGGATCTGCTGCTGGCGATCGGCCTGGTCAGCGCGGTGGTCGGCACGTTGGTGATGTGGGCCCAGACCGACCTCAAGCGCAGTCTGGCCTGGTCGACGGTCGGGCAGATGGGATTCATGGCTGTGCAATGCGGTGCGGGCGCATTCGGCGCCGCTTTCTTGCACCTGCTCGGGCATGGGTGCTACAAGGCCGACGCCTTCCTGCGCTCGGGAACCCTCGAGCGGGCGGTCGAGACGCGGCCGGTCGCCGAGCGGCCGGTCGCCGCCGTGGCCCGCTGGGCGATCGGGGTCGTCATCGCCGCGGCGACGCTGGTGGTCGCCTACCGGCTCTTGCGCACCGACCCCGGGACAATGCCGGGCGGCTGGGCGTTGCTGGCCATCCAGGCCCTCGCCATGGGGCAGATGCTGGGGACGCCGACGACTGGCCGCATCGGCTGGCCGCGGCGCCTCGGCCTGCTGGTTCCGGGCGCGGCTCTCTATGCGGCGCTCACGGTCGGCGTCGAACACTTGCTGGCCGGAAGCGTCGCCCGCATCCCGGCCAATCGTAGCCCGATCGGTTCCGGCCTGATGGTCCTCGCCCCCGTGGCGTTGGCCGGCCTCGGCCTGTTGTGGGTGGTGTTGCCCGCCATCGCATCGCATCCGACCGTGATCGCCTGGCGCATCCACGCCGGCCACAGCTTCTATCTACCGCAGTTGGCTGAACGCCTGTTCCGAACCGGCCGAACCGGCCGCCGGCAGCCTCCGGTCACCACCTCGATGGAGATGCCGTCATGATGAGCAGCCTGCTCGCCAAAACCGTCCCTGCTCCGCAAGCGGTCGCCGACTTGGAACTGACCGTGGACGCGGTCTGCCGCGCCATCGCCCCGCTGTGGGGCCTGCGCGACATGGTGGCAGTCAACCCCTACGTCGGTCATGCCGGTCTGGACCTGCTGCAGGCCGAGGACGTCATGCAGCGCCGGCACCATGCCGCCGTGCTGCCTGGATGGCAGGCCCTGCGGCAGGCCTGGCATACGCAAGCCTTCACCGCGGCGCATCTGAGCGCGTCGCGCAGCGCGAACGCTCCACCGGTCGAGTCCACGGTCGCCCGCCTGGACGGCCATGGCGGCGATGCGCCGCCCTCTCGGCGCTGCCTGAGCATCGCTGGCGTCCTCGACGCCCGCGACGGCTCGGATTGGGTGGCGGCCGTGGTCGAGACTCTCGGCCGCTTCCTGGCCGCCCGAAGCGACCGTGGCGTCGGCCGCTGGGCCCTGCCCGCGGGAGACCGACTGTGGGCGGACTGGCGGACCTGGATGCGTCACGACCGCAGTTTGGCGGTGCGGGGTTTGCGCGGGGTGAATGCCTGGATCGCCGGGCTGCCAGAGGACCCGGCCACGGCGCGCCGGTCGCTGCTCGACCGGCTGAACCTCGCGGGGCCGGATGTCCCGGACTACCTCGGCCGCCTGCTCGGCGAGATCCCGGGCTGGGCCGGCTGGCTGCGCCAGGAAGCCTGGCATGCCACACCTGAATCCTGCAGCGGACTTCCCGACCTGCTCAGCATGCGGCTCGCCCTGGACTTGGCGTTGCGCGAACGGCATCCGGCTGGTGGCGTCGGGCCGGCGGTGCCACCGCCGGGCGTGCCAGCGGCCCTGGCCCAAGACCGGGCCGCGCGCCTCGCCGCGGTCGCCGCGTGGGAGCACGCTGTGCGCAGCAAGCTGCTGCGCGAGGTGCGCCCGGTCGGCAACACCCACTGCGTACGTCCGGCGGCCCAGGCGGTGTTCTGCATCGATGTGCGCTCGGAAGGGCTGCGGCGCCATCTGGAGGCAGCCGATGCCGAGATCGAGACCTACGGCTTCGCCGGCTTCTTCGCCATGAGCGTGACCATCGCCGGCGAGAACCGGGCGCAGTGCCCGGTCATCCTTCAGGCTGGGACGCAGATCGGCCTGGCCCCGTCCCCGTCGGCCGACGCCAGCCGGCTGCTGGGCTCCTTCCGGCGCTCGCCGGGGGGCGGCTTCGCCTACATGGAGACGGCTGGCCCGACGGCAGCCCTGCATCTGGCGGCAGGCAGCCTTGGCCGGACCCGCCATGTACATCGCGACGAGTCCGCGGCGCTTGATGCCGATGGCATCCCGGCCGACGTCCGCCTGGCGATGCTGCGCGGCATGCTGGCCAACCTCGGCTTGTCCCGGCCCTTCGCCCGGGTGGTTCTGCTGTGCGGCCATGACAGCACGGTGGCCAACAACCCGCAGGCGGCCGGTCTGGCCTGCGGCGCCTGCGGCGGTCACAGCGGGGCGGTGAACGCCCGGCTCGCCGCCGCGCTCTACAACGATCCCGCCCTGCGTCGTATGCTGGGTGATAACTCGCCGCCCGAGGACAGCGTGGCGGTCGCGGCGGTGCACGACACCGCGACCGACATGGTACGGATCCTCGACTCCGGCCGGATCCCGGCCAGCCATGCCGCCGATCTCCAACGCCTCAGCCGGGCGCTGGACGCGGCGGGCGCCGGCCAGCGGGCGCGGCGGGCGCCAGCACTGCCGGGCATGCAGGCCGGACGGAGCCTGCTCGACCGGCTGCTCGCGCGCAGCCGTGACTGGGCAGAGCTGCGGCCGGAATGGGGCCTGGCCAACTGCGCCGCCTTCATCGCCGCTCCGCGCGCGATGACTGCCGGTGCGGACCTGGGCGGGCGCTGTTTCCTGCACAGCTATGACGCGGCCCTCGACCCGGATGGCGCGGTGCTGACGCTGATCCTGACTGCCCCGGTGGTGGTCGCGAGCTGGATCAACCTGCAGTACTGGGCGAGCAGCGTCGATCCCGGCCTCCTCGGCAGTGGCAACAAGGCGGTCCACACTGTGGTCGGCGGGATCGGCGTCGCGGCCGGCGCCGGCGGCGACTTGCTGCCCGGCTTGGCCTGGCAATCGGTGCACGACGGGGCGGCCTTCCGCCACGAGCCAATCCGGCTGCAGGTCATGGTCGCCGCCGAGAGGCAGCGCATCGATGCGGTGATCGCCGGGCACGCCCACCTGCGTGACCTGGTGCAGCACGGCTGGATCGCCCTGCACAGCCTCGATCCCGCCACCGGCGCCTGCCGTCGCCGCTTGGCGGATGGGACCTGGGAGATGGTCCAGCCATGAAGCCGTCGCGCCATCCCCCGGCCCATGATCCGCGCCAGCATTCCCGGCCGGTGCTCGACGGCCCAGAGCGCACGCCCAGCCGGGCAATGCTTCGCGCGGTCGGCTTCGGCGACGCCGACTTCGACCGCATCCAGGTCGGGGTGGTGTCGACCTGGAGCCGGGTGACGCCATGCACCATGCACCTCGACGCGCTGGCCGATGCCGCCGCGCTGGGGGTCGATGCCGCCGGCGGCAAGGCGACACGCTTCGACACCATCTCGATCTCAGACGGGATCAGCATGGGCACCCTGGGCATGCGCTATTCGCTGGTCTCGCGCGAGGTGATCGCCGATTCGATCGAGACGGTGGCCGGCGCCCAGGGCTTCGACGCGCTGGTCGCCCTTGGCGGCTGCGACAAGAACATGCCCGGCTGCCTGATCGCCCTGGCCCGCCTCGACCGGCCGGCGGTCTTCGCCTATGGCGGCTCCATCCTGCCTGGCACCACGAAGGGCAAAGCCACCGACATCGTCTCGGTGTTCGAGGCGGTTGGGGCGCATGCCTCCGGAACCTGCAGCGTGGCTGACCTCACCGAATTAGAGCGCACCGCTATCCCCGGTCCTGGTGCCTGCGGCGGCATGTACACCGCCAACACCATGGCCAGCGCGATCGAGGCGATGGGGATGAGTCTGCCCGGTTCGTCCTCGCGCCTGGCGACCGCCCTGGACCTGGCCGAAGACTGCACCGCCGCCGGGCATGCTGCGGTGGCCCTGGCCCGCGCCGGGATCACCCCGCGCCGGATCATGACCCACGAGGCGTTCGCCAACGCGATCACCGTGGTCATCGCCCTCGGCGGGTCGACCAATGCCTGCCTGCACCTGCCCGCCATCGCCCATGCCGCCGGGGTGCGCTTCACCCTGCGCGACATCGACCGGATCGGCCGCCGGGTGCCGGTGCTGGCCGACCTGCGGCCCTCGGGACGATACCACGCCGCTGATCTGGCGCGCATCGGCGGCATCCGGCCGCTCATGCGCATGCTCCTCGACCGCGGCCTCATGCATGGCGGCTGCCTGACCGTGACCGGCCGGACGTTGGCGGAGGATCTTGCCGAGGTAGAGCCCTATCCTCCTGGCCAGGACGTCATCCGGCCCTTCGATGATCCGGTCAAGGCTGACAGCCACCTGGTCGTGCTGCGCGGCAACCTCGCCCCGGACGGAGCCATCGCCAAGATCACCGGTCACGAGGGGCTTCGCTTCAGCGGCACGGCGCGAGTCTTCGACAGCGAAGAGGAGGCCTCCGCCGGCATCGCCGCCGGAACGGTCCATTCCGGCGACGTGGTCGTCATTCGCTATGAAGGTCCAGCCGGCGGGCCGGGCATGCGCGAGATGCTGGCACCGACCAGCGCCCTGATGGGCCGCGGGCTCGGCAAAAGCGTGGCGCTGATCACCGATGGACGGTTCAGCGGCGGCACTCACGGATTCGTGGTCGGGCATATCTGCCCGGAGGCGGCTCGTGGTGGCCCGCTCGCCCTGGTGCGCGACGGGGATGCGATCCTCATCGACGCGGTACGCCGCCGCCTGGTGCTGGATGTGTCCGAGACGGAACTGGCCAAGCGGCGGCGCGCCTGGCGGGCGCCGCGGCCGCGATGCGCGCGCGGCGTGCTGGCGAAGTTCGCCCGCGAGGTAGGCCCGGCCTCGACCGGGGCGGTCACCGATGGCTGACATGGAGTCGCCTCTGCTTCAACCCGCACACAGGCTCCGACACCATAATGAACTCGGGGCCGAAGCGATCCGCGAGGTGGCTGCTGAATCCCAGAATCCGCCTCAGCGCCAGCTTCAGGGCATCGGTCAGCGTCAGACGGGTGAACTCGTTGCTCGGCAGGCCGAACGGATTGACCCCCACCAATGGGAGCAGCGAACCCAGCGTCCGGAACCCTGGACTCATTCTAGCCAGAAGGCCAGGCCCCGAGAGGGCATGCGGATGTTCCCGCTCTCCAGCTGGACCGAACTCGACATCTGCTTCAGATAAAACCATGACTGGCGTATTCATCACATCGACCGGCACCGGAATCGGCAAGACGTTCTTGACGGCCGGACTGGTGCGTTATTTCCGGGAAAATTCCCAAAGCGTAGAAGCCTATAAGCCGGTGATCAGCGGTTTCGATCCGTCTGCGCCCGAGGCAAGCGATACAGGGGTCATTCTCTCGGCGCTCGGCCGGCGGGCGACTGAAGATGAAATCGATCGGATTTCGCCATGGCGCTTTGCCGCGCCGCTCTCTCCCAATATGGCCGCTCACAAGGAAGGACGGACCATCGATTTCCAAGCTCTCGTGACCTACTCGCGCACGTGTGCGACCTCCGCCGACGTCGCATTGATCGAAGGCGTAGGCGGAATAATGGTGCCGTTAGACGATCGGCACACGGTCCTTGATTGGATGTTGGAACTTCGCCTGCCGACCATTCTCGTCGTCGGCAGCTATCTCGGCACCATAAGCCACACCTTGAGCGCGCTGGACGTTCTCGGGCGTAGAGAGCTCGAAGTGCGGGCGATCGTGGTCGACGAGACCGCAGATAGCTCGGTGGCGTTCGAAGATACCGTCGCCACCATCAAGCAGTTTGCGAAAAATACCGATGTCGTTGCTTTGCCACGCATGGAAGACGCGTCGCAGAACCACCCGGCATTTGCACATATTGGACAAAGACTATGACTGATCACCACCGACATTCCGAACAGGCCCAACGGCGGGCGCCCCGAGTCTCACGGGTATCGATGATGCCATGTGGGAGAGGCGCTCTGCATTCAGGGCACGAAGTTGACGATGACGATCGTGTTCTCCCATATAATGACGAAAGGGCATCTGATGCCAATCGCTGATCAACCCGCGATCAAGGTTCCCGCAATCGATGGCGTGGCCCGATTGGTCTTACGGAAACCTGATGACTGGCATGTTCATCTTCGCGATGGAGAGATGCTCACAGCTGTTGTCAACCACACTGCGCGTCAGTTTGCGCGCGCGATCGTGATGCCGAACCTTGATCCGCCGGTGACGACAATGGCCGCAGCAGAGGCTTATCGAGCGCGCATCCTGGCGGCGCTTGCGCCAGGTCTCGCCTTCACGCCCCTCATGACGGTCTATCTTACCAACACCATCGATCCGGCAGAAATTGAGCGTGGTTTCACATCAGGCGTGTTTACGGCGGCCAAGCTCTACCCGGCGCATGCGACCACCAACTCCGCCCACGGGGTGACCGACGTCCGCCGGATCTACCATGTCTTCGACCTGATGCAGCGCCTCGGAATGCCGTTGCTGCTGCATGGTGAAGTGACGGATCGGGACGTCGATATTTTTGATCGAGAAGCGGTGTTCATCGAGCGCGTCCTTACGAAAATAATTGCCGATTTCCCGGCGCTCAAGGTCGTCTTGGAGCACATCACCACCGAAGATTCAGTGCGCTTTGTCGAGGCTGCTGGGCCGAACCTCGGCGCCACCATCACGCCCCATCACCTGGTGATCAATCGTAACGCCATGTTCGAGGGCGGCATCCGCCCGCATCTTTATTGTCTGCCGGTCGCCAAGCGCGAGCGGCATCGCCTGGCACTGCGCCACGCCGCGACCTCGGGAAATCCGAAGTTCTTTCTCGGCACGGACTCGGCGCCGCATGCGATCGGCGCAAAGGAATCCGCTTGCGGATGCGCCGGAATCTTCAACGCGCCTGTGGCGCTCGAAACCTATGCCGCAGTGTTCGAAGAGGAAGCGGCCCTCGACAAACTCCAAGCCTTCGCTGCCGAACATGGTCCGAGCTTCTACGGCCTCCCGCTCAATGAAGGCCGCATCGTGATCGAACGGACGGCGTGGCGCGTACCTCAGTGCATCGCCGCCGCGGATACCCGCATCGTGCCGTTCCAGGCCGGTGCCGAACTCGCGTGGAGATACCAGGGATCGATTGATGAGGCCTAACGAGCAGAGCAGAGCATGAGTGATGCGCGGCACCCGTATGCCGGACGGCGCGCCGTCCTCGCCACCATGCATCGCAAGGAAGAAGCAATCGCTCCCGCGATGCTTTCCACACTGGGCCTCATTATTGCGCCGAGCGCCGGGCTCGACACCGACCAGCTCGGAACCTTCTCGGGTGAAATCCGGCGTAATGGAACGATGCTCGAGGTGGCTGTGCGCAAAGCCCGTCTCGGCATGATCGCTGCGGGTGAGCCCCTCGGGCTGGCGAGCGAAGGCTCGTTTGGTCCGCATCCCGCCATTCCGTTCTTTCACGCGGGCATGGAGCTTCTGGTCTTCGTCGACGAAGAGAGGGGAATTGTTGTCCACGAAAGCTTCCTCGCACAGTCTACAAATCTCGAACATCTGGCGGTCTTGCCCAGTGACGCGCTTGAACCCTTCCTGAGGCGGATCGGTTTTCCTGCCCATGGCTTGATCGTGCGGCCGAATGAGGGTGAGCCGACTACCGCGCTCACCAAGGGCATTGTAGAACTCGACAGTCTGATTCGGGCGATTGCAGAGGCGGCTTCCGTGTCACCCGATGGCCGGGCGCGCTTGGAAACGGATATGCGCGCGCATCTCAATCCGACGCGGATGAACAGTCTTGTGTCGCTGGCTGACCGTCTCGCGCGGCGTCTGGCGACGCTTTGCCCGGGCTGTGGCGCGCCTGGCTTTGGCCGAACCGGTACGCGCGGCGCTCTCCTCTGCGAAACCTGTGGCACCCCAACCGAGATGACCGCCGCAGAGGTGTTTGGTTGTCCAGCATGCGACTATGTTGAGGAGCGACCGCGGTACGACGGATTGCAGCGCGCGCCGACCCAGGACTGTCCGGAGTGCAATCCATGACACGCTTTGACGCCTCGCGTAATGCCGATTGTGCGCCGGGATTAACCCAAGGCGGCTCAAACTTCCGTCTAAGGCGCGTGAGTGCATTGCAGTCGGTAGTTCGAGCTAAACAGAGCGGCGCGCCCGGTCAATCTTGCCATCATGTCCACATCCTCTGACCTGTCGACGCTATCAGTCCGTCCCATCCGCTCCGATGAGTTAGCGCGGCGGCAGCGGCTCTCGCCATCGCCCGCTCGGTCGGCATCACCTGGGCCGTCCACCACCGCATGTCCCACGCCATGGCCCACCGCACCTTGGTCCACGACCTGCGTGCCCTCAGCAACCTGCTTGGCATCTGGATCGCTCCGGGACCAGCTCCACGCAGCGCCACGAAAACCGCCGCGTAAAGCCATCAAGCACCCACACCCTCCAGCCCGCATCGATGGATGCGCGCCGAGGAGCGACATGCCATCGCAGCAGCGAAAAACCGATCCGTATCAATTCTGGACGCTGGTCAGCAACCTGCGCGCCTCGCGCAGGTTGCTGACCACGCAAACAGGACGCTCGAGGTAAGAGGTTTGAGCCGCCTTGGGGGCGGAGACTTGTCGCTCCTTGCGGCCTGGCCGACGCTTCCGTGCAGCAAGGGTCGCGGTCAGGAGCCCTACTCACCATGCCTCTCAAGGACAGGTCGACTCCACCACCAGCACCGGACGTGGTGGCCATCACCGTCGATGCCCGTGCCATCGAGCATGCGCATGCGGGTCGCCGCCATGCGTGGAGATTCGCCTGGGACCGGCACTGGACAAGACGCTCCTCCCCAGCGAATTTCGCGCTGCAAATGCGCAGGGGATGGACGCGAACACCCGACGCAGGCGGCAGCGCTGACCCGAAGCCAGGGAGGGGAAGAGCCGATCGGTTCACCCCCGGCGGAGCGCCATGGCGGCGAGCGATAACCCCAGCGCCACGATCCCGCCACCCGCTCCGCATCCACCACCACCACCACCGCTGGTGCTGCTCGTGCCACCGGCCGCGCCGCCGTGACGT
>Ga0163154_10005569_pt1 | contig 15902 bp, 9 predicted proteins | sample OliLakLV19MP9P1_FD_148649 | JGI IMG/M metagenome (GOLD analysis project Ga0163154, IMG submission 148649) | Freshwater microbial mat bacterial communities from Lake Vanda, McMurdo Dry Valleys, Antarctica - Oligotrophic Lake LV.19.MP9.P1 | ecosystem: Environmental > Aquatic > Freshwater > Lake >... | reverse complement strand
GTCTCCGATCTCGGCGGCCTGAGCGCGCCGGGCGCGGTGGGTGGCGACGTGAGCGTCGCGGGAACGACCGTCAGCTGGGCGGCTGCGGTTGCCGAAGTGGGCGACGTCGTCCGCTTCGTCCGACCTTCGGGAGCGTTCTGGGACTACGACGGCGTCGGCTTGTTCGAAGGCTCGACGCTGTCGCCGTTCGAGAAAGGTATGCCGATTCTTTCGCCCGTGGGCGAGGCGCTCGTCACGTCGGTCGCGCCGGGTACGCTGACCATCGATAGCGTGATCGCCGTGCTGCCTGGCGATCTCGTGTTTCTCGGCGACGCGCTGCCAGCTGGGCTCGACGTGCCGGATGGAGACGCGGCGCGCGCGGTGAGCGGTGCACCGGGCGTGATGCTTTCACGCGTGATGCTCGACCCCTTCGGGGATCGCAACGCGCCGCACTACCGCGCTGTCGATATCGCCAGTGACAGCCGCATCCGCCCTGGCGAGAGCACGGTGACGGCACATGGCTTCGCGATTCCGGCTGGTTGCTTCTCGGCCGAAGTCCACACCACGGTGCTGTATCGCCCGTTGCCGCTCCGCCTGGCAGCGGAGCGGGCCTGGGACGCTCGCGACTATGTCGCGAGTAGCGAGACTGCGGCCGTCACTCTCCTCCCGTAGCAGGCGGGCCTCCCGTAGCAGGCGGGCCTCCCGTAGCAGGCGGGCCTCCCGTAGCAGGCGGGTACGCGTACGGCACACGCGCGCTTGGCGGCATGCTGGGGGGCCCATCGTCGGAGCTTTCCTTCATGCCGAACAACCGTCGCAAGAAATTCGCGAGATCGTCGAACAGCGAATAGGCGACCGGCGTCGCCAGCAGGGTGAGCAAGAGCGCCATCGTCTGGCCGCCGATGATCACGAAGCCTGTCGCGCGATTGGTGCCCGCGCCTGCGCCGCTGGACGCGACCAGCGGGATCATGCCGGCGACGAACGCGAACGTGGTCATCAAGATCGGTCTCAAGCGATCTTTGTTGGCCAGCAAGATGGCTTCCAGCTTGGGTAACCCTGCGCGCCTCAGCTGAATCGTGTGATCGACTTGCAAGATGCTGTTCTTCTTCACCACGCCGAAGAGCACCAACACGCCGAGCGCAGAGAAGATGTTCAGCGACTGGTCGAAGATGATGATCGACAAGATCGCGAACGGGATCGTCAGCGGCAGGCTGAGCAAGATGGTGATCGGGTGCAGCCAGGATTCGAACTGCGCGGCCAGCACCAGGTACATGAAGATGAACGACAGCAAGAACGCGAACATGAAGCTCTTGCCAGCGCGCTCCATCTCCCGCGACTGCCCGAGCGGCGAGAGCTTGTAGCCCTTGTCGAGCTGCATTTCGTCGGCGGCCTTGTACATGGCGTCGAGCACCTTCTGCTGCGATTTGCCGGGCAGTAGGTTGGCGTACAAGAAGACCGACTTCTTGCGCGCGTAACGGTCGATGCGGGCAGGGCCGCTGCCCTCCGTGATGTCGACGACGTTCTCCAGCGTCACGGTGCCGAGCTTCGACGACGGTACGGTGAGCAGTTTGATCTGCTCGATGCTGTTGCGCGACGCCGGAATGGCCCTGACGAAGACATCGTATTGCTCGCCCTTCTCCGTGTAGTTGCCGACCTCGTAGCCGCCGACCATCAGTCGAAGCGCGCCGGACACGTCGACCACGCTCACGCCGAGCTCGGCAGCCCGCTTGCGATTGATCTCGATGCGGGCTTCGGGCTTGCCGACTACGAGCGACGAGTCGAAGTCTGCGACCTCGGGCGAGCTCTTGAACACTTCCATGAACTTTTGGGTGTACGCGGTCAGCTGGTTCAGCTCGATGCCTTGCAGCTGCATCTGAATCGCCGCCGCCGGCCCGCCGCCGGAGAACGCGGGGATGGGGCCGACCTGGATACGCAGGTGTTCTCGCTCGGCGTGCTTCTCGGTCATCGCGCGGGCTTGTACGACGAGCTGACTCTGGGCGGTGCGCGAGCGCGAGGACACACAGATGAGCCAAATCTTCTTCTGGCACTCCTTCGGTGGATTCAGCTTCACGTAGATGGTGGCGAGGTTCGTGGTTTGCTGCGCGTCGTCGGCGATGGTGGTGACGGCGTAGGCAACTTCGGGGAAGGTCTCCATCTCGCTGGCGATGCGGGCCGCGATGATGCGCGTCGCCTCCAGGCTCACGCCTTCGGGTGCACGCATGGTGACGCCGAACTGCGACTCGTCCTCCTCCGGGAGAAAGTTCTTGTTGGCGATCATGCCGAGAGGCACCGTGCTGAAGAGCGTGGCCAGCGTCGCGATGACGATCACCCAGCGGTGGCGCATCGACCAGCCGAGGATCTTCATGTAGAGGCCTTCGATCAGCGGGTACGGTGCGTAGCGGCTGTGCTTTTTCTCGGGGACCGGCTTCCCGAAACCCGGCTCGTGCGGCAGGGGCCGCGGGCGGTGTTTGAGCAGGCGCGCGCTCATCATCGGTGTCAGCACGAAGCTCACGATCATCGAGATGAAAATGGCGAACGCCATGGTCAAGCCGAACGAGTTCAGGAAGCGTCCGACGATGCCGCCCATGAACGCGACCGGCAAGAACACGACGATCAGCGACAGGGTGGTGGCGAGCACCGCGAGGCCGATCTCTTTGGTGCCGTCGATCGCGGCGACGAAGGGGTGTTTCCCTTTCTCGTCGATGTGTTTGTAAATGATCTCGAGCACGACGATCGCGTCGTCGATCACGATGCCAACGGCCAACGTGAGGCCCAACATCGTGATCGAGTTCAGGGTGAAGCCCGCCTGATCCATCAGGGCGAAGGTGCTGATGATGCTGGCGGGGATGCTGACAGCGCTGATCAGCGTCGAGCGAAGGTTGCCGAGGAACAAGAGCACCACCAGCGCCGCGAGCAGCGATCCGAGGATCAGGTGCTCTTTCACGGCGCCGATGGCGTTGCCGACGAACTCTGATTGGTCGCGTGCGATCTTGATCTCGTAGCCAGCCGGCCACTGCGCTTTGAGATCGTCCATACGCGCCTTGACCGTGTTCACGACCTCGACCGTGTTCTTGCCGCTCTGCTTGCGGATGTTGAGCACGACGGCGGGTTTGCCGCGCATGTAGCCGACGCTGATCGGTTCGGCCTTGCCGTCTTCGACGGTGGCGACGTCGCTGAGCTTGATGATGTAGTTGTCGCGCGAAACGATGGTGAGCTCCCTCAGCTCTTCGACGTTCTTCACGCGACCGAGCGTGCGGACAGTGAGCACGAGTGGCCCTTGTTCGATGCGACCGCTGGGGAGCTCGACGTTCTGGGATCGCAGCGCCCGTTCGACGTCGAGCGGCGAGAGCGACAGCTTGCGGATCTTGTCGGGGTCGACCCACACGTTGATCTGTCGTTCGCGGCCGCCGACGAGCGTGACCTGACCAACACCGTCAATCGACTCGAGCTGCCGTTTCACGACTTTGCTGGCGAACTCTGTGACCTCGCGCTCGTCACCGGGGCCGGTGGCGACCAACGTCAGAACCGGCGTCGAATCGGGGTCGAGCTTGATGATCTGCGGCTCTTGGGTGCCTTCAGGGAGCGTGTTCTTGATCGAGTTGACGCGCTCGCTCACCTCTTGCGCGGCGACGTGGATGTCCTTCTCCAGGACGAATTGCACGAAGACCTGGCTGACCCCCTCCACCGACACGCTGCGCAGCTCGTCGACGCCGCTGAGCGTGTTGACCGCCGACTCGATGCGATCGCTGACCTCGTTCTCGACCTGCTCGGGGGCGGAGCCGGGGACGACCGTGGTCACCGTCACGATGGGGAAGTCGATGCGTGGGAAGCGGTCGACGCCCAACCCCCAGTAAGAGAAAAAGCCCACGACCGTCAGCATCAAGATGATGACGGTCGCGAAGACAGGTCGCTTGACGCAGATAGCTGCGAGCCATTGCATGTGAAGACTCCCGAGCGCTTCGAATCAGTGCGTGACAGTCGCGCCGTCAACCAGGTCGGCGACGTTCTCGATGGCGACCTCGTCGTCTTTCGTCAGCTGACCGGTGACCTCTTGCAGATCCCCCTGAATCGGCCCGGCCGCGACGACGCGCTCGATCACCTTGTCCCCGCTCTTCAGGTAGATGCGACTGCCACCAGTGACTGGCACGAGCGCGCTTCTCGGGACCAACAGCACCGGGTGGGTATCGCCCGCGAGCTGCACCGTGCCTTTGGCGAAGAAGCCAGGCTTGAGCGCGTGGTCGCCGTTCGGTACCTCGGCTTCGATGGGCAGGGTGCGCGTCTGCGATCTCACCATCGCCCCCAATCGCTTGACCTCCCCCTTGAACACACGCTCGGGAAAGGCTGCGACCCGGATGTCGATGGAGTTGCCGACGCTCACCAGCGCCGACTGCCCTTCCGGGACCTCGAAGCGAAAGCGCAGCGGATCTTCCCTCACGAGAACGGCGACGACTCGCCCGAGGCTGGCAAACTCACCTGGTGCGATGCGTTTCGCGTCGATGATGCCGTCGAACGGCGCGCGGACCTTCGTATCGTCGACCGACTTCGAGCTGAGGCCTGCCTGGGACTGCATTCCGAGTAGCGAAACCCAGGCTTGTTCGGCGCCGTTGCGGCTGGAGTCGTAGTTGGCGTCGGCGCGCTCTTTGTTCGACTTGGCTTGGTCGAACTGGGACTTCGAGATGGCGCCCGCTTCGAACAACATCTTCTGGCGCTCGTAGTCGGTGGTCGCCATGTCGCGCGCCTCTTTGGCGGCCTTGACGTCGGCGACCGAGTCGGAGTCGAACTTGGCGTTGTTCTTTAGGCCGAGCCGTGCCCGCTGAGAAGCGGTGGAAGCGTTTGCCGCGTCGAGGCGCAGGCCAGCCTCTTTGCCGTCGAGCTCGACCAACAGGTCGCCTTTCTTGACGCGCGTGCCCACGTCGACCTTGACGGTCAGCACGACGCCGCTGGTCTGGGCGGACACCTCGCTGCGCTCATCCGGGTCGAGCGAACCGTTCACCTCGAGGCGTGGCGCGACGTTGCGCAGCTCGACCTTGACGAACTTGGTTGCGATCGGCACCTTCTTGCCTTGATCTCCGGCGCTGTCCTTCTTGGTCTCGGAGTCGGGCTTGGCGCAGGCTGCCGCGCTACACGCGAGCGCGCCGCACAGCGCCATGGAAACGAAACGTGCTCGACCTCTCTGTCTCACTTCGTGCCAAAGGCACTGGAATTCCTGGCCGCGCATCAGTTCCTCGCCTCGTGTCGCAAGCTTTGGTGCCGTCCCTAGGGCCCAGCGAGCCAACTGGGAAGGCCCATCGTGAGCCACGGCTCAATTAAGCCTTCACGTAGGAGTTGCGCAAAGTGAAGCGTCCTCACTAACCGGCAGCGAGACTTCTTCACAGCCTTGGCTGATCGGGCGTCGAGTTCGGCGGCACCGTTTCCCCGAGCGCGCCTGCTAGAGTGCAGTGTCATGAAGCGCGCCAGCGACTTCGCGAATCGCGCACTCTTGGCCTGCACGCTGCGCCCGCGCGTGACACTGACGAGCCCCTGGTGGGAATCGCTTCCGACAGACTTCGCTCGGGAGCCCGATCCCTTCTCCTTCCGTCCTCGAGAGCGCTTGCAAGTCGGCTTCTCTGCTGCGGGAGACGTCGTCTTGCGCACGCTCGGCGCGTGCCTCGTCGGCTCGCTGGCATTGCCGTTTGGATACAATCCAGTCGGCCTCTATCGCGGCCTGCGTGATCGGGCGTTCTACGCGGATCTCGTGCGCACCGGCGATGCCTCGCGGTTCTTCGAGCAGCCCCCAGCCGCGGTGAGGATGTCCCGCAGGCGCGCCCGCATGCCGCTCTTTTCGCCGGACGACGGCGTTTGCGAAGACGTTCGCTTCGAGAGCCCATTCGTTCCGCTCAATCACCACGAACGAGCTCGCTATCTGTCCCACACCGCCAATCGCTTCGCTCATGCGCGCCATTGGCAACATCACAAGGGGCCGCGCTCGACGGTCGTCGCCATTCACGGATTTTCGGCAGACCTCTACCATTTCAACGAGTGGTTCTTCTCGATTCGTTGGCTCTACGCGGCAGGGTTCGATGTGCTCTTGGTCACGCTGCCGTTCCACGGCGCACGCCAATCGTTGTTGGCGCCGTTTTCGGGGCACGGCTTCTTCGCCGGCGGAACCAACGCAATCAACGAAGCGCTCGCGCAAGCGGTGTTCGACATTCGCATTTACATCGGCTCGCTGTTCGCGGCCGGCGTCTCTCGCGTGGGCATCACAGGGATGAGCTTGGGCGGGTTGACCGCCTCCCTGGTAGCATCTGCAGATGACCGCCTCGCGTTCGCCATTCCGAATGTACCAGTCGTGAGCCTCGCGGATCTGGTGCTCGAATGGGAGCCCATCGCCTCGCTGGTGAAGCTCGGGTTGGCGGCGTCATTCAAAGATATTCGCGTGTTGCGGGAGATGTTGGCGCCCTCTTGCCCGCTGTCGTTCAAGCCCAAGCTCCCGCGCGAGCGTCTGTTCATCATTGGTGGTGCGGGCGATCGCTTGGCACCACCCCGGCACGCTCGCCTGCTATGGGACCACTGGGACCGCCCGCGCATCCATTGGTTTCCGGGTAGCCACGTGCTCCACCTCGATCGCGGTCAATACTTCCGCGCGACGAAGGCCTTCTTCGGCGACATCGGGTTTACACCGTGACGCGCTGGCCGCGCGTGTTGGCATTGGCGTTGTCGGCTTGCTACATGCGCGATCCGGCGCCGCGCTACCCGCAGCTGGGTCCGAGCGGTGGCTACGCGCCCGCGGACTTCGACAGCGGGTCCGCCTGTGCTGATTGGCAATGGGCGAGCAGCGACCCCGAAGCGAACAAACACGCATCTTTCCCGGACAATGTCCCGTTCTCTTGTTTCGGCGAGGTCGGCTACGAACCGGGCCGCGAAACGATCGTGTCGGTACCGTCTGCCCGCGCTGGTTGCGCGTACCCAACTGCAGCCGACAAACAACGGCTCCTCGCACGCGCGTTCGCGTACGAGCGCGTTGCGAGTGGAAGTAGCGGCGGAGCGGTGCCGCTCGAGCTCGCGTGCCGCTTGTCGAAAGAGGTCCGGCAGCGAACGGCGGCCGCGAATGCCCGCACCCTGAGGAGCTTCGCCGCGAGCATCGACGACTCGTCACCACGCTACCTCTACGCGGTGAGCGGCACGTTCGGCTACGGCAACAGCGAACAGAACGAGAGTCGGCTACTCGGCTGGAGACCCGGCGATCCGTGTGTCGACCTCGATGAAGGCCAGCGAGCCAAGCTGAGCGTGAACAACATTCGCGCGCGCCGCGTAGCCGAAGCATGGAAGGCTGGCGTGGCTCCGCTGGTCACGGTGAGCGGCGGTGCGGTTCACGGGCGCTTGGTCGAAGCCTTCATGCTCGGACACTTGGCCGTCTGCGATGGGGGCGTGCCGGCGGATCGCGTCCTCTACGACCCGTGCGCTGACCATACGCACACGAACTTCAGAAACACGGGTGCGATGATGGTGGGCTTCGGTGCGCGCACTGCGTATCTCATCACCGACGACTTCATCCAGTCCGACTACATGCAAGATTTCGTGTGGTTCGAATCGATCGGAGGCAGCATCGATCAGCGCGCCTTACGAGACTGGGGGCACTTGATCGGATCGTGGCGGCAGGCCAGTCGCGGCATCGATGCTGGTTTTTGGTACACCCCATATCGATTCTGGGCCGAGCCGGCCTCCGGCCTGGGCTCTTTCACCTGCGTAGGCGACGCGCCGATCGATCCTTGATGTTGCCTGCCCGCGGGCCGAAGCGAATACTGGGCGCGCGCAAGCTCCACATGCAGCACGAAAGCGCAGCGCGGCGACGCCGCTTTTGGTACGCGATCTGGGCGATCATCTCGAGCGCAGCGTTTGCTTGCATGCCGCGCGATGCGCACGCGGAGGGCAACCGCCCCGACCTTGCCTTCGGTCATATCGGCGGTGAAATCGCGACAGGGACCTTCTCGGCTGCAACGACGGCGTTCTACTTCATTCCGCAACAGAAGGGATCGTGGGCGCCCTACGAGGCGCGCTTGTTCGAGCCCATCACCGGTGGCGTCAGCGATCTGACCGCTGCCGCGGCCGGCTCCGCCATTCAGATCGGCCTCGGCTTCTTGTTCGAGACTGGCTACCTCGCAGCCGCAGGCCTCGAGGAGCCCGCCACGAACTCTCTCTATGCCGTCATGATCGAGGGCGAGTCACTGCTGCTCGCCACGGGTTTGACCGCCTTGGTCAAGCGCCTGTCTGGGCGTTGCCGACCACGCGCGTACGACGAGGAGACGGGTAACTGTGACGAGTACGATGCCTTTCCTTCGGGGCACACGGCGTCGGCTGCAGCCTTCGGCGGCGCACGCCTGGTGCGCACCGCGCTCACCCCGTGGAGCACCGAGGCGCCGGTGCGCCTGACTGGGCTGCTCGCGGCAGAGACGAACATGGTGATCACGGGGATCTTGCGCGTCGCCTCCGGCTCCCACTCCTGGGAAGACGTGCTGGTGGGAGCGCTGATCGGTCACGCCGCTGGGATCGGCCTCGGCTTGCTGCATCAGCCGAAATCGTTCGGTGACCGAGTGAACGGCAAGCCGGCCACGATCATCGAGCCCACTGGGTTCACGCAGCAGGCCGCGATGCAGCCGACCGGCCCGTTCTTCTCGTTCGGCGGCAGCTTCTGACAGAGCCTCGCACTTGTACTAGGGTCTGCGGCCGGTGCGAAATCGTGGTTCGGTAGCCTTCATCGCGGCGCTGTTCGTCGTCTCTGGTGCAGCGGGGCTCGTCGACCAAGTCTGTTTCTCCAAGTATCTCTCCTACGTCGTGGGCTCGACGGCGCATGCTGTGAGTGCCGTGCTCGCCGCATTCATGGCTGGGATGGCGCTCGGCGCTCGCATCGGCGGCGCCTATGCGCGGCGGATCCAGCGACCGCTGGTTGCTTACGGCGTACTCGAGCTCGTCGTGGGTGTGACCGTGCTGGCCACGCCTTGGGCGTTCGAAGCGTTGCCGGGCTTGTACGTCGCCCTGGTGCGCCAGGCACCCGAGTCGAGCGTGGCGCTCACCTTCTTCCGTTGGCTCTTGGCGGTGCTGGTGGTGATCGTGCCGACAACGGCAATGGGCGCAACGCTTCCACTATTGTCTCGCTTGACAGAGCGCTTCGGCGCCGACCTCCGAGAACGCGCGTTGGGCGTTCTGTATGCGGCGAACACGCTGGGTGGCGCCGTGGGGTCCCTCTCCTGCGTGTACCTGGTCTTGCCCGCGCTGGGCCTGCGTAGCGCGACCATTGCCTCCGCAATGGCCAGTATCGCTGTCGGGGTGGTCGCCATTACGATGGGTAGATCGGGCCGCTCGGATGGGCCAATCGCCGCGATGGCGGCGCCGTCACCAGTCGGTGACGCGCAGACCGAGGCGCGTCCACCATTCGTGTTGGCGTTCGTCGCGTTCGCGTCGGGTGCGCTCGTATTCGCCAGCGAGGTGGTCTTCGTTCACCTCCTCGTGCTGCTCGTCGGCACCAGCGCGTATGCGTTTGGCGTGATCCTATCGATCTTCCTGGTTTGCTTGTTCGTGGGCGCGGCATTGGCGCCGCGTGTGCATGCTCGTTATGGCCCCGGTGCGCTGCCGCTCGGGTTGGCGGCGGCTGCCATTGCTCTCGCGCTGACGCTTCCGCTGTGGCCGTTGGTACCGGAGCTCTTTCGAGGCATGGGAGGACGCGTCACTTCTTTCGCCGGGCGCGAGCTCGTCCGAGGGTTGGCCGCGTGCCTTGCGCTGATGTTGCCGGCCACGCTGATGGGGCTGAGCTTCCCGCTCTTGCTGCAGAACGTGGCGTCGCGCAGCGATGTCTCGCGCACGGTCGGGCGGCTGACGGCGATCAATACTGTCGGCTCGGTCGTCGGCTCGCTTTCCGTCGGCTACCTGATCTTGCCGGCGCTCGGCTCGCAACGGTCGCTGATCGTGGTCGCCGGCGCATTTGCTGCAGCGGCCATCGTCACCGCATGGTCGTCCCATGTCACATCAAGATACAAGACCTTGAGCCTGGTTGCTGCCGCGGTGGCGCTGGGCGTCGGCGTGGTCGCGCCGAGCTGGAATCTTGCGCGCATGACTGGCGGGTACAACGTGTACTTCGACTGGGGCCGCGGCGAAGAGACGATTCTCTGGGTGAAGGAAGACACGCAAGGCGGCGTCACGACGGTCACCGAGAAAGAGGGTGTCCACACGCTGCTGACCAACGGCAAATTCCAAGGAAACGATGGCCCGGAGATGTCCGCGCAGCGCGGCTTTGCCCATTACCCCGCGTTGTTCGTGAAGGACTTCAAGCGCGCGCTGGTGATCGGTCTGGGAACGGGCGTCACGCTGGGAACCATATTGCACTACCCATTCGAGAAGATCGAAGTCGCGGAGATCTCGCCCGCCATCGTCTCGGCCTCGCGGACCTACTTCAAGGATATCGGTGGGGCCGCTCTGGACGATGAAAGAGTCGAGCTCTCGATGGAGGACGGGCGCAACCATCTGCTGATCAGCGCTCGTTCGTACGACCTGATCGGCATCGAGCTCTCCAGCGTTTGGTTCGCCGGTGCAGGCAGCCTATACAGCCGCGAGTTCTATCGCCTGGTGAAGCAGCGCCTATCGACGGGAGGCATACTTCAGCAATGGATACAGTTGCATCACATCGAGGCAAAAGATTTCGCCGTCGTGGTGCACACGCTGCGCAGCGAGTTCGGCCACGTTGCGCTCTTTTATGGCGGGGGGCAGGGCATTCTGGTGGCGTCCGATGCGCCGCTCGTGGCTTCAGCGAGCCGATCGAGGGAGCTCGAACGCGGGCTCGGGGTGATGCGACCGGATCAGCCGCTGCTCTCCTTGCTCGACGACGTGCTGCTCGGCACCGATGAGCTGGACACATTCGTGAACGAGACGGCCGCTGGTCTAGGATTGCGGGCCGACGACTTGGTATCGACGGACGACAATCTCTACATCGAGTACGCCACGCCGCGCGGCAATGTCTTGCCGTGGAGCTCTCGCGAAACCCTGGTCGCGCGTTTGCGTCAGTTTCGATCGGCAGAAGCCGTGAGTGCGATGGCGGGTCCTTGACCCCCTACTTGACCGATGGGTCGGCGACGCGACGCCAGAGTCGGTATTGGCTGAACAGACTCCACCGGAGCTACCGGATACTGAGAGCCGTCGCTGATGCGCGCAACGACGTTCATCTTCGGTGGCTGGCTTGGTGCGGCTTCGTCCACCGCCGCACTATCCCGTCGTATGGCCGTGAGCGCATCCGATTCTGCGAGTTCGAGTCGCGCGCTGAGCGGTAAGCCGGCGGCGCGCGAGGCACGCGTGACGCAACGAGGTCGCCGCGGCGCATCGAGGCGTACCTGCCTGGCCCACTGTCTACCGGGCGGGAAAAAGCCAGCCTCCGACTATGGACGGTGACAGCTACTTGACCGACGGGTCGGCGACACGACCCATGAACAACACGAGGCCGGTCTTGTTGTCGCGAATGAAATAGATGAACGGGTGGTCGGCTTTGAACTCGAGGCTCGGGGGCGCTGCGGCGCCCTTGGTGCTCATCACCACCGCCGAGGCGGCCGCGGCCTCGGTGCCCTTTTCGTCGACTCTTACGAAGGCCTTGTGAAACACCCGTGAAATCACGAGCTGTTCGGTCTTGTCCACGGGGTTGGCCATCAGCGTGAAGTCGGCCTTCTTGCGATCGAAGGCCTGTTTCATGCCGAGCTTCTCGAGGGCGCCGCCGAGACTCGTCGCTTTGGCCGGGTTGACCTCGAACTTGGGCAGCGCCACCGAAAGCGACTGTTGCGAAAGGCTCTTCGTCCAGTCGCTGAGCCTTTCCGGGGTCAGGCGGGTCTCCAGTGCAGCTAGCCCGTCGTTCGCGTTCGGCAACGCGACCAGCATCGACATCTCGCCGCCCTTGTAGGGAAGCTCGAGTAACTTCACGCCGTCCTTTTCGACGAAGTTGAAGGACCCTTGCTGATGCATGGTGGGGACCTTTTTCTTGTCGGTGCTCTGCACCAAGAAGTCGACTTCACGGGTGGCGCTCTTGTCGAACGGTTTTTGCCAATCGGCGAGGAAGTACACCGCGTTGACCAGCACCAGCCGCGTCATTGGGTCGAGCGCCCCGCCTGGCACCAGATCGACGATGCGCTTCTCGGTCTTTTGCTCGACCCAACCATTGATCGTGGTGCGAGCCTTCTCGGCGTTGGTCTTGAAGTCGACGGGCTCGAGCGCGGCGCCGAACGCCTTCTCGGTCGAATCGAGGTATGCCTTTTCGAAGCTGTACGTCTTCTCTCCGAACAGTCGATTCGCGATCGAGAGCTTCAATGGTCTGCCGGGGCTCTCGAGCAGAGTGATCATCTTGCCTGCGTCGGCCATTACTGCTGCGGGAGAACCCTCGAAGTGGAGCGCCTTCTTCATCTCGGCTGCTGTTTCGCCTTTCGCGCCACCCCAAGCCATGGCCAACGCAATGGAAAGACTCGTGGGCGACACCGCCAGGTTTCCAGGTGTCTCGCGAAGCTGCTTGTAGATGTCGATGCCGAACGCGTTGTTGGCCTTGGCGAAACGCTTTGCTTCCTCCGCATCCGCGAGGGGCGGTGCCGGCTTCGTCGGGGCTTCGTTCGGCTTGGCTGAAGGCTCGGTCGCCGTCAGTCCGACCGAGCTCGATACGGGGACAGGGGGAGCTATGGCGCCACTGCCGCTCGGCGAGCTGTCCGGGGCTGGGGCGGTCATGTCGCTGCACGCGACCATCAGCAGCGGGGCGAGTAGCGAGGCGAGACGTGCGCGCATGATCTTGTTTCTCCGAATGCTCGAGCGAGCTGGGGAATCCGAAAGCTACTTCACAGAAGGGTCGGCGACGCGACCCATGAAGAGAACCAGACCCGTCTGGTTGTCGCGAATCATGAACAGGAACGGGTGGTCGGCATCGAAGCGGGCCATCGGCTCGGCGGCTGCGCCCTCCGTGGTCATCACGACAGCAGACGCGGCAGCGGCCTCGGTGCCCTTCTCGTCGACTTTTACGAACGCTTTGTGAAACACCTTGGAGATGTGCAGCCGGTCGGCCGCGTTCTCCGGGTTTGCCATCGCGGTGAAGTCGGCGGCGCGCGAGAACGCGAGCGGCATGCCCATCGCCGTCAATGCACTACCGAGTGAGAGCGACTTCTGTGGATTGATCTCGAACTTCGGCAGCGCGACGGCGACCGTCTTCTTTTGCAGGCCTTTGGTCCAGTCGCCGAGCTTGTCGGCGGAGAGTTGGCTCTCGAGCCCCGCGAGACCGTCGACCTGGTTTGGCAGCGCCAGTAGCATCGACATCTGCCCGCCCTTGTAGGGCAGCTCGAGCAGCTTGGCGCCGTCGATCTCGGCGTAACCGAAGCCATGCTCGCTGTGCATCATCGGCACGACCTTGCTGTCTTTGCTGGAGATGCTGAACGACGCGTCCCGCGTGTACATCTTGTCGAACGGCGTCTGCCAGTCGGCGAGGAAGTAGACCGCGTTCACGAGCACGAGGCGCGTGGCGTCGTCGACGCCACCCTCCGGGATCAGATTCGTGATGCGCTTCTCGGTGCGGCCATCGACCCAGCCGTTGATGCGGCCGCGCGCAGCTTCGAAGTTCTTCAAGAAATCGAGCGGCTCGAGCGAGGCGCCGTAAGCGTTCTTGGTGGCGGCGAGGTAGGGGGCCTCGAACTTGTAGCTCTGCTCACCGAACAGGCGGTTCGCGAAGGTGACCTTCAGCGCGTCGTTGCCTTCGAGCAAGCTCACCATCTTGCCGGACTGGTTCATCACGTCGGCGGGGGTCCCGCTGAAGTGCAGCACCTTCTTCATCTGGTCGGCGGTGGCACCCTTCGCGCCGCCCCAGGTCATCGCCAGCGCCACCAATAGGCTGGTCGGCGACATGGCCAGGTTGCCCTGCTCGCTGGAGACCTGCTTGTAGAGATCGAAGCCGAAGGCGTTGTTGCTCAGAGCGAACTTGCTGGCCTCGTCCAGGTTGGCTGGCGGCTCTTGTGACTTCACCTGCGGCTCCACGGGCTGATCGACGACGCTCGGGTCGAGGCTCTGGGTGTCGGGGCTGTCGACCGAGCTCGAGTCGTAACAGGCGGTCAAAAGCAGGGGAGCGACCATGGAAGCCAAACGAGCGCGCATGAGAGCGAACCTCCAGAAGGTGGGCGCCTCGCGGATAGCTCCGCGAGGTCATCGGTCATACCCGGCAGAAACCGCCAGAAGTGGCGCCGGCTCTGCTTGGGTAGCCCCTCAGACGGAGCACTTTGCGATTCGATCCACCGCGGGCGGTCAGCTCCCCGAGGCGGCCCCGTCGCTCGCTCGGATGACCCTGGATACCTCGCCCCTCACGAGCGGGTCACGGGCTCCCTTCCGGTAGCTCGCGCGCTGCTTCGCTCCTCGAGGGCCCCGGAAACGAATGGTCTTCGAGACAGTGACCCGTACCCGAATTCCTCCGTGCCGAGTCGAGCCATGACGATACAAACCTTGCTCTTGACCCCTTGGATGACAGTCGACCGCATCATCTCGTGGCAACGCGCGGTGGTGCTGTCGTTCTTGGGTAAGGTCGAGGTCGTCGAAGAGTACGACCTCGACATCGCCGCACCCTCCATCACCATCAAGGCCCCTGCCGTCGTGCGTCAGCGCAAGGCGCTCAAGGGCCGCCCCAAGCGGCCCTCCTTCTCGCGAACGCACGTCTTCGTGCGTGACGGCTTCACCTGCCAGTACTGCGGCGCGGTGAAGGCGCCTGGCGAGCTGAACCTCGACCACGTGTTGCCTCGTTCGCGAGGTGGCGCGACGTCGTGGGAGAATATCGTGACGTCTTGTTATGCGTGTAACCAGCGCAAAGCAGGCCGCACGCCTGAAGAGGCCTCGATGAAGATCGCGAAGCGACCCGTTCGACCAATGGTGCTGCCGAAGCTCCCGCTCGAGCGCAACGTCCGCGACATTCCGGTCGAGTGGCGATCGTACTGCTGAGCCGACTCGGCTCGGCAGGCAACAAAGGCACGAAGGCACATGTCGCCGCGAAGCCCCGGCCCCACGCCGGGATACGTGGTCGATGCGTCCAGGCGGGAGGGGAGTGGCCCACATCGCGCTCCCCTCCCGTCATTTTCATTTTGTGTGTTTTGATGGGCCGTGCTCGCCTCCAGCGCAAAGGTCGCAGCGTCAACGATCCCGCCGGCCCTCGCTGAGCTCGTGGCGGCGCTTTCGGAGAGCAGGGGCCTGTCGCGCTGCCCGGCGAGCGAAGCGGGCAAACGCGCGCTCGCGGCGATCGTCGAGAGCACGGGTGACGACGCGCCCGAGGTCGTGCTCGGTGTGATGCACCAGGCATCACTCGATACTGGCGCGCGCCGAGCCATGGGTGCTCACTACACGCCGCGTGATTGGGTCCGCCGCGTGGTCGAAGCAGCGCTCGAGCTTGCGACGCTGCCGAGCGACGTCGCGGAGCTCTTCGTGCTCGACCCGGCCATGGGGAGCGGTGCGTTCTTGTGCGAAACGCTGCGCTGTCTGCTGGCCCGTTATCGGCTCGCGGACAACATCGAGAACAGAAGGCGCATCGCGACGCGCTGCCTGTTCGGCATCGATCGCGACGAGGTTGCTGCGTACGCGGCGCGGCGCGCGCTCTGGCTGGTCGTGGGCGATGAGGGTCTACCCGAGTCGGCCTTCGATAGCGCGCTCGTCAGCGCCGATGCGCTCACACGCGGCGTGATCGAACAGCGATTCCATCTCGTGCTCGGTAACCCGCCCTATCTCGGCGGCAAACGCATCCGAACGGTGCACGGCGACGCGTACGCCAACGCGCTCGTGGCCAAGCACCCAGGCAGCAACAAGAATTGCGATCTGGCTGCGCATTTTTTGCGATTCGGCTTCGACTCGCTGCTGCCGGGTGGGGTGCTCGGCTTCGTCACCACCAACACCATCGCGCAGGGGGACACGCGCGAGGG
>Ga0163154_10005567_pt1 | contig 15903 bp, 14 predicted proteins | sample OliLakLV19MP9P1_FD_148649 | JGI IMG/M metagenome (GOLD analysis project Ga0163154, IMG submission 148649) | Freshwater microbial mat bacterial communities from Lake Vanda, McMurdo Dry Valleys, Antarctica - Oligotrophic Lake LV.19.MP9.P1 | ecosystem: Environmental > Aquatic > Freshwater > Lake >... | reverse complement strand
CGCCCCCCACGCAGAAGTCATCCCCATCCTCGATTTCGGCAGCCAGTTCACGCAGTTGATCGCGCGGCGCGTGCGCGAGGCCGGCGCGTTCAGCATCCTCATGTCGCCGACGAGCTCCATCGAGGAACTCCGCGCGATGAAGCCGCCCCCGAAGGGCATCATCCTCAGCGGCGGGCCGGCGAGCGTCACCGAAAAGTCCGCGCCGCGCTGCGACGACCGCATCTTTGAGCTTGGCATCCCCGTCCTCGGCATCTGCTACGGCATGCAACTCGGCTGCCAAATCCTCGGCAGCAAAGTCTCCGCCGGCAAGTCGCGCGAGTTCGGCCGGGCGCGACTCAACATCGCCGACCGCACCGACCTCCTCAGCGGCATCCCCGCGCAGACCACCGTGTGGATGAGCCATGGCGATCAGGTCGAAGGCCTCAGCGACCAGTTCACCGCACTCGCCAGCACGCCCACCTGCCCGTTCGCCGCCGTGCGCCACAAGACGCTGCCGTTCTTTGGCGTGCAATTTCATCCTGAAGTCACGCACACTCCGCACGGGGTCGACATCCTGCGCAACTTCCTTTATGAGGTCTGCGGCTGCGCGGGCACCTGGCGCATGGCCGACTTCATGGAGGCCGAGTGCGAGCGCGTGCGAACGATGGTGGGCAAGGGACGGATCATTTGTGGTTTGTCGGGCGGCGTGGATTCCTCCGTCGTCGCCGCCCTCCTCGCCAAGGCCATCGGCGAACAGCTCACCTGCATCTTCGTCGACAACGGCCTCTTGCGCAAGAACGAGCGAGAACTCGTCGAGACGACCTTCCGCGATCACTTCGACATCAACCTGCGCGTCGTCGATGCGTCCACCGACTTCCTCAACGATCTCACCGGCATCACCGATCCGCAGGAGAAGCGCAAGCGCATCGGCCACCGCTTCATCGAAGTCTTCAAGACTTCCGCAGCGCAGATCAGCAGCGACGGCCGCGGCCCGGTGAAGTTCCTCGCCCAGGGCACGCTCTATCCCGACGTCATCGAATCCGGCCACACGCTCGACGGGGGCATCAGCGGAACGGGGGGCGCGGCAAACATCAAACTGCATCACAACGTGGGCGGGCTGCCGAAGGACTTGGGCTTCGAACTCGTCGAACCGCTCCGCGCCCTCTTCAAGGATGAAGTCCGCCAACTTGGCGAGGTGCTCGGCCTGCCCTCGCAGATCGTCTGGCGGCACCCCTTCCCCGGCCCCGGCCTCGCGGTGCGCATCATCGGCGAGATCACGCCGCCGCGCCTTGATGTGCTGCGCGATTGCGATGAAATCCTGCTGGAGGAGATCATCGCCAACAATCTCTATCGCAGCACCAATCAGGTGTTCGCGGTGCTCCTGCCCGGCGTGCAGAGCGTGGGCGTGATGGGCGATGGCCGCTCGTACGATTCGGTGGTGGCGATCCGCGCGGTGGAAACGCAGGACTTCATGACCGCCGACTGGGCGCGGATTCCGTACGACGTCCTCGCGACGATCAGCAACCGCATCATCAACGAAGTGCCGGGCGTCAACCGCGTGGTGTACGACATCTCCAGCAAGCCGCCCGCGACGATCGAGTGGGAGTGACGCGATAAAGTTGCCCAACGGCGATCTGGCGATCGTTCCCGATGAGAAACTGCTCGACTACCTCAACGAGAATCATCCCGAGCAGCCCGGACACGCGCAGCTGTTCCGATCGTTGCTCGGCATCGGTCCCGAGCAGGCTTTGGTGTTCAAGGCACGCCTGCTCGAAGCCGCCGCCTCAGCGGAGGCAACGACGGGAAAGCCATCGAATCATGGCAGCAAGTACGAAATCCGCTTCGAAATGACCGGGCCGCGCGGCCCCCGTACAATCCTGAGCGTTTGGATCGTTGAGCACTTGCATGACACCGCCTCCCCCCACGTCCCCCGACTCGTCACCGCATACATCGAGTGAACCCGTGGATCGAACGATCCACGAGCACGATGGCGTCGCGCTGCTGCGCGATCTTCCCCACGATGGATTGATCGCGGGCGACATCGGCGTGGCGGTGTTCGTCCACGGCGACGGCATCGCCTACGAAGTGGAATTCTCCAATCCGGCCCGCGATCCAAGGTTTCTGGTGTTGACCGTCGAGGCGGGCGATCTGTTGAAACTGCAACCGCGCGGCCGGCCCGGCCGCGCCGCCTGATCGCCTACGATCGGAGTCCCCATGAAACCATCCGCCATCCTCTATTGTTACGCCGCGTTCCTTGCCCTCTGCGGCTTCGCCGCGTATGCCATGTCGGGCTTCGCCGCCAACGCCCGCACCGCGCTCATTGTCGGCTTCGGCACGGCGGTCGTCATGGTCATCTTCGGCTTCCTCGCCGGCATGATCCACAAGAACCGCGCTGCGGGGATGATCGGCATCCACGTCGGCCTCGTCCTGCCGCTCGTCTTCGCGGTGCTGTTCGGCTGGCGCGCGTACCAGGCGTATGCCGACCCGGCGAAACTGTATCTGGCGGTGATCCTCGCGATCATGGCCGTGGGCAGCGTGATCGTGTTCGGATTGCTGCTGAGCGCACGGGGGGGGCCGAAGGCCGCCATGCGCGCGTGATGCCATGATCCGCATGCGAAGGAAGGTCGCGCTCATCGCGGTGCTGCTGATCATGGGCGGCGCGGTCGTCAACGTCGCGGTGGCGTGGTCCTGCCGTCCGCCCTGCGCCGCCGACTCCGCCTCAAGCGCGGCCTGTGCCTGAAGTGTGCGTATCCCGTGGGAACCAGCGAGGTCTGCACCGAGTGCGGTGCGGCGGTGAAGGCGGTGCCGACGCGAGTCGTCTCCGGCTCGGCATCGATCGAAACCATCGCGTCAGCAAACATCCGCGTGGCCCGGATGTTTGCTGACGCGGTGTATTCAAACATTCCACCGGCTGGGATGTTTGCGTGTCCGGCGTATTCAAACATCCGCGCGACTGGGATGTTTGGTTGTACGGGATATTCAAACATCCGCGTGTCGGGGATGTTTGCTTCTGCGGCACATTCAAACATCCGCGTGACCGGGATGTTTGCTTCTGCGGCATGTTGAAACATCCGAGCGGCCCGGATGTTTGAATGGGCGGGCCGTTGAGCGGTTTCGGCGATCAAACTTCATGGTGCAGGGGTGGAAACGGTGTATTTACGCGGACCTTCGCACGTTGGCGGACCTTCCGCTCAAGTTACGGGCGGGCTGTTCCGACATGGTGTGACTATGTCTCGCGATTTCTTTCCTCGACGTGAATCCGACATCCTTGAGTTGACGCGCAACCTTCGCGCCCGCATTGAACCCGAGCCATCGCAGTTCGGTCTGACGCGCGAAGAAGCCGAGGACTACGCGCTGGTTCAGCAGCAGTTCGCTGATTTGTTTCGCGCTGCGAGATCGCCATCGGATCGCACCTCGCCGATCATCAAGGCCAAGAACGCCGCGCGGATGGCGCTGGAGGCATCGACGCGGAAAGTGGCGGGGATCATCGGTTCGAATCCGGGGACGACCACCTCGATGCGGGCCGCGCTGGGCTTGGCGTTGAGCGGCCGGGGCGGAAGTCGCAGCAGGTTGCCGTTGCCCAAGCAGTCGCCGCAAATGGCGGTGCGGTCGATTGACGGCCGCATCGCGAAGATGGTGTTGATGGATGGCGCGGGGGGAGGCCAGCGACGCCCACCGCACGGCGTGTGCGGCGCGATCCTGTGGAGTTTCGTGGGCGAGATGCCGCCGACCAATGGTGCGGCGTGGAACTACTCGGGGCAGACGGCGCGCACGATCAATCGCATCGCGTTCGATGAGGAACTCGCGCCGGGCACGAAAGTGTGGTTGACCGCGTGCTGGGTCAACATCCGCGGCCAGCGGGGGCGGCTGTCCACTCCGGTGCTGACGCATGTGGGCGCGGGCGGAGGGATGACGCCCGGAAGCCGGAAGGCGGCGCGGATACTGTTGGTGTCGGGAAACGCGAACGGACCGATCATCGCGCCGACAATGCAACGGCCAGCGTGAGATGGATCGGCTCGTGCGACGCCGCAAGCGGCGGGACCCCTCACCGCTTGCGGCGTCGCACGGGTCGCTTCATCGGCGCCTCATCGGCGCGGATTGCGCCGCGATTCGTGATCTTCGCTACGCACGGTGCGCACCGGCGTGCGCGGCTGTCCGGTGGCGGCGCGGGCCATCTCCTCCACATGACTATGAGGATCGGTGTTGCCGGTCTCGCGGAGCGTGCCGAAGATCATGCGCCCGGCGGAGGTCTGGAGCGAATTGGTCACGGTGAGGGCGACGGACTGGCCGACCTTGTCGCCGGCTTCCTCGATGACGACCATGGTGCCATCGGGCATGTAGCCCACGCCCTGGTTGTGGCCTTCGCCGGGCTTGATGACTTCGACGGTGAGCACCTCGCCGGGCACGGCTTCGGACTTGAGGCGGTTGGTGATGTCGTTGAGGTTGAGGACGGTGACGCCGTGAATCTGCGCGACCTTGTTGAGGTTGTAATCGGTGGTGAGGATGCGGAGGTTCTGCTGCGAGGCGAGGTGCAGCAGCATGTGATCGACGTTCTTGCGGGGCACATCGGTGGTGTCGATGGAGATGTCGAGATAGGGGTTGGCCTGGAGCTTGCTGACGAGCGTGAGGCCGCGGCGGCCACGGGCGCGCTTGAGTTTGTCGCCGGAGTCGGCGAGGGTCTGGAGTTCCTCGATCACGAATTGGGGCAGCACGAGGGGGGCATCGATGAAGCCGGTCTGGCCGAGGCCGTCGATGCGGCCGTCGATGAGGACGCTGGTGTCGAGCGCGAGCGGCCGAATGCCGCGGACTTGCTTGGCGAACTCGACGTAGGGGATGACGAGGCGGAAGTCGTCCTTGGTGGTGAGGACGACGGAGATGGCGATGTAACAGAAGATGATCGCGACCATGACTTTGCCGAGGCCGACATAGCCCATCACGCGGCCGGAGGTGAGGCTCCAGGCTTGGGCGAGGAGGTCGATGAGGTAGCCAAGGGCGAGCGCACCGATGAGGCCGACGCAAAGGCCGAGGCAGATGCCGACCATGGAGACGAGCCGCTTGTTGGGCGTCTTGGCATCGACGAGGAGGACGATCACGCCGACCGCGGCCGCAGCGAGGAAGAGGCCGGCAATGCGGGCGAACTGGAACTCCTCGACGGACTGGTTTTCCTCGCTGGCGACGGTGAGCACGGTGACGGTGACGAGCATCACCATGAACAGCAGGCGGATGACGAGCAGGATGAGCCGCTGTGATTTTTCCTGTTGCTCGATGAGTTGCGAGGGGGTGAGCGCGCGTCGGAGGCGAGGAATCGACTCGACGACGGGCTCGGGATTGGCGGGAGGTGGAGTTGCATCCACAGTCATGATGATCAAGTGTACCACGGGGTCGAAGGTCGCTACGATGCTGGTCTCGTTTGGTGGCGAGGAAAGGCGGCCGGGCCCGACGGGCGTGCGGACCGCGAACCTGGTCAGAGCTTGACCGCAGCAGCCATAAGCGGCGAGTTCGAGCCGGCGGTGTCCTGGCCGTCCTTCCCCGCCACCAAGCGAAATCTGAAAGTGGGAAAACTGAAAGCTGAAATTGAGGCGATGCGCTGTTACCTTGGCGCTCGTTGGAGGAAGGGTTTGGCGGTTCCAGTTTTCAGCTTTCAGTTTTCAGCTTTCAGACTTTACGTTATGGCCACCCGCAGCAAATCGAAGGATCAAGAGAGCGGTGCGAAGCCGCCAGCGGCCGGCCCCGCGCGGGGGTACACCGTGCTGGCGCGGCGGTATCGCTCGCGCGATTTCGATGAGCTGATCGGGCAGGAACCCATCGCCCGCACATTGCTCAACGCCATCAAGACGGGCCGCACCGCCCATGCGTACCTCTTCTGCGGCACCCGAGGCGTGGGCAAGACCTCGATGGCCCGCATCTTCGCCAAGGCCATGAATGCGACGGACAACCTCACGGAGAAGGGCGCGATCGGCGACGCCATCCTGCGTGGCGAGGACCTGGACGTCATCGAGATCGACGGGGCCAGCAACAACGGCGTGCAGAACGCGCGTGACCTGATTGCCGGCGCTTCGCTTTCGCCTACGCGGTCTCCCTACAAGATCTACATCATCGATGAAGTCCACATGCTCTCGACGGCGGCGTTCAACGCGCTCTTGAAGACAATGGAGGAACCGCCGCCGCATGTGAAGTTCATCCTCTGCACCACGGAAACGCACAAAGTGCCGGCGACGATCCAGAGTCGCTGCCAACGGTTTGATTTTCGCCCCATTCCCTCGGCCAAGATCGCGAACCAGTTGCGGACGATCCTGAAGGAAGAGGGCATCAAGGCCGACGACGCGGTGGTGGCGCAGATCGCGCGGCTCGGCCACGGCTCCATGCGCGATGCCCTCAGCCTGATGGATCGATTGCTCGCCAGCGGCGACGACACGCTGACCATGTCGCTGCTGGAGGAAATGCTTGGCCTGCCGGACCACGACTTGATCGAGCAACTGGTGGAAGCCGTCGTCGATTCCGATGCGCGGAAGGCGCTGGAAGTGTCGGCGCGGTTGCTGGATGGCGGCGCTTCGGTCGAGCAGGCGATGGAACTGCTGGTCGAGCACTTCCGCACCCTCATGCTGATCGCGGCGTGCGGCGACGAGTGCGAGTTCCTTGATCTCTCCGATGAAGCCCGCGCGGTGGCGCAGCGGCAGGCGGCTCGCTTCGATGCGGCCGGGCTGGTGCACATGATCGCGGTCTGCGATGCGGTGTCGCGAAACGCCAAGGGCTCGACTTCGGCCCGCGCGCTGTTCGACGCCGCCATCGTGCGCTTGAGCATGAGCCAGCATTTTGCGGACATCCCAACCTTGCTGGCAGGCGGTGCGACCGTCAAGTCGCTTCCACCGAAGGAGACTACGAAGTCGTCAGTGGCCAAGGGGACGCGCGAAGCCGAGATCGAGCCAAAAAAAAAAGACACGGTGATTCTGAGCGAACGCCTCGCTGAAGTGGGGGGTGATTCGGATGGCGTTGATCGCGAGTCTCAAACATCATCCAGCGATCGCCGCAGCAACATCGAATCCGCGCCGCCCCCGAAGCTCGCGCTGAATACGGCACCCCTGACGCTTGAATCCCTTTGGCGGCAGGTTTGGGAAGCCGCCCAGCCGGTGATGCAGGACAAGATGAAGGTGCAGCATTTGGAACCGGTATCACTGGAGGGTCACACGCTTCGCTTGGCCATCACGCCGGAAGGGGCGGGCGTGATGCGTTTTCTCCAGCAAAATATCGAAAGCCTCGTCAGCTTGGTGAAACGGGCGACGGGGCGGGTGATTCAGGTGGAGCTCGACACTTCACGGGTGAATGGCAGCGCGTTCGTGGAAATGATTAGCACCGACCCCGAATCGAAACAGCGTCATCCTTTGGTCGATAAAGCGCGGGAATTGTTCGACGCGGTGCTGGTGAACGTGGAAACCGTGCCCGCGCCGGGTGGTGTTTCGACGACGAAGCCACATTGACGGCGTTCAACGTCGCTGGCTTTTCGACCCATCCAACCTACGATGACATCATGTTTGATTCATTGAAAGGAATGGCCGGGATGGCGGGGTTGATGAAAGACCTGCCGAAAATCAAAGCCCGCATGGAGCAGGTGAAGGGCGACCTTGGCCGCATCACCGTGGATGCGGAGACCGGCGGCGGCGCGGTGCGGGCGACGGTGAACGGCAACCTTCGCGTCGTCGGTCTCAAGATCGATCAACCGTTGATCGCAGGTTTGGTCGACTCCTCGAACCTGGACGACCGGGCGATGGCGGAGGACCTGATCATGGGAGCGGTGAACGCCGCGCTGGAAAAGGCACGAGAGCGCGCGGGGCAGGAACTGAATCGCGCGGCGGGGGAATTGAACCTGCCGATCCCTCCGGGCGGGCTGGGCGGATTGTTGTCATGAAGCGTGGATCGACGCCCCGTGCGCCCGGCGAACGCGGCCCCAATCCTGAACCGATCGAGCGGTTGATCGATGAATTCGGGCGGTTGCCGGGGATCGGCCGCCGCAGCGCGGAGCGCATGGCTTTTCATGTGTTGAAGTCCACGGGGGAGGAGGCGCACCGCCTCAGCGTCGCCATCGACGCGGTCAAGCGCGACATCGCGACGTGCTCTATCTGTTTCAATCTCACGGACATTGACCCCTGTTCGGTCTGCGCGAATCCCGCACGTGACGGCTCGGTGGTGCTCGTCGTCGAGCAGTTCCGCGACTTGGCCCGGCTGGAGCAGACGGCGATGTTCAAAGGCGTGTATCACGTGCTCACCGGCCGCATCGACGCCTTGGCCGGCGTGCATCCGGAACACCTGACCATCCAACATTTGTTGAAACGAATCGATGATCCTGCGCGTAATTCCCAAGGCGCGCGGATCGTTGAAGTCATCCTCGGCACCAATCCAAATCTGGAGGGCGACAGCACCGCACTTTACCTTTCGGATCAATTGCACCGGCGCGGGGTGAAAGTCTCGCGACTCGCCCGCGGTTTGCCCAGCGGCTCGCAGCTGGAGTATGCCAGCCGTGCCGTGCTGGCCGACGCCATCATGGGCCGGCAGGCGGTGGAGTGAAACTCGGAGAAGCACAAATCACAAAGCACACACCATGTGGTACGAATCCGGCCGATCGGCTGTGATCAACGGTTGATGAAAGTGGATATGTCGAATCTCGCGTCGCGCGGAGTCGCGGGCCGATATCATCACTGGGGCGGTCCAATGCGATCGAAGAAATCGCTTGATGGCCGTCCGTCATTTGTGCTTTGTACGTTGTGCTTTTTCGTATTTCACAATGCGTCTCGACACCAGCCAATCCATGCGCCTCGGCCAGCAGATGAAGCTGGCGCCGCGGATGATCCAATCAATGGAAATCCTTCAGTTGCCCATGCTGGCGCTGGAAGAACGCATTGAACAAGAGCTGGAATCAAACATCGCGCTCGAGCAGGCGGAGTCCGGGGGCGAGGACGCGGCGGATCGTGAGGGCGATGCCTCCCAGGTCGAGGTGGAAACCGCGATCGGCGATGATCGGCTGGAGCGCAAGGAACTGGTGGTCGGCAACGATCCCAGCCAGGCCGACGATTGGGAGCGGCTTTCCAATCTTGAATCAACGTACCGCGAGGCTTTCGACAACGAATATTCATCGCAGGCCAGCGCGGGGTCGCGAAACGCGGGTGAACGCGATCGCAAGATGGACGCGATGGCCAACGTGGCGGCGCGCGGCGCGAGCCTCACCGATCAACTGCTCGACCAATGGAAGTTCGCCGAGGTCGATCCTGACGTCGCCTTTGCGGGGCAAAGGATCATTGCGTACATCAATGCCGACGGTTTGATGGGCGCGGACCTGACCACGGTGCTGGAACAGAACCGCAACCAAGCGGGGGAGTTCGCCATCACTTTGCCTCTGCTGGAGCGGGCCTTGCACGCGGTGCAGACGAACCTAGAGCCGCCGGGCATCGGTGCCCGCGACAATCGCGAGAGTTTCCTGCTTCAAATCGACGCGTTGGAATCGGCGGAGGGAGGCTCGGCCCTGCATCGGTGGGACATCGTCCGGCTGCTCATCAGCGAGCATTACGACGATCTGCTCCAGAACCGATTGCCGCGCATCGCGCAGAAAACCCAGTTGGCCATGGAAGACCTGCACGGCGCGATGGAACTGATGAAGCGGCTGAAGCTGTCGCCCGGCCGCGACCTGGTGGATATCGAGACGCCGCCCATCATGCCGGACGTGATCGTGGATTTCGATGAACAGCGCGACGAATACGTGGCCGCCTTAAGCGACGGACGCGCGCCGGTGTTGCGCATCAGCCCGCGTTACGAGCAGATGGCCAAGGACAAATCCGTCGACGCCACCACGCGCGAGTTCATCAGCAACAACGTGCGCAATGCGCAGTGGCTGATCGAGTCGATCAACCAGCGCAAGAACACCTTGCTTCGCGTGGTGAACGTCGTGCTGACGAGGCAGCGCGAGTACTTCGACCACGGCCCGCAGCATCTCAAGCCGTTGCCGATGATCGAAGTCGCGGATCAACTGGGCATCCATGTGGGCACCGTCAGCCGCGCCGTCGCCGACAAGTGGATGCACACGCCGCGGGGCTTGGTCGCGCTGCGGAAATTTTTCAGCGGCGGCACCAGCACGCAGGCGGGCGAGGCGATGAGTTGGGACGCCGTCAAGGCGACGCTGCAGGAAATCATCGAGAATGAGGACAAGTCCAAGCCCCTGAGCGATGAAGCGCTGGTTGACGAGTTGAAGAAGAAGGGCATCGAAATCGCGCGGCGAACTGTCGTGAAATATCGGCAGCAACTCGACATCCCCCCGGCGCGTCGACGGAAGCAGCACTGAACCCTTCGCGAGCATCACGCCCTATTTGCCAGAGGTCATTCGACAACGAAGAATTTGGCGCGGGTATTTCGTTGGCGTGACCACTATCATCAATGATCATGATCCAGCTCCCATCCAAGTGATTTTAGATGGGGATGACGCAACTTTTGTGCTGTTCACGATCCATGCTGTCTAAATCCCATGCTGTTTGAAATCAAGGTCGGTGATCGAGGCAAATTCGATGGTTGATCATTTTCGAGCGCCGGCTTACGTCCTGTGGTTTGGGCCCACCGGATTATCAGCAGCGCGCGCGTTGGGCCGTGCGGGAGTGCCGGTGGTCGGGCTGCATCATGACGCCAATGAACCATGCGTGAACACACGTTACGCACGCGTGGTGATCAAGCCGCCGCTTGAACAGGATGAGATGGCGACGTTGACATGGCTTCTAGAGGAAGGTCGCGCGCTCGCTCCCCAAAAAGGCGTTCTGCTTCCCGCTTCGGACGCGCACTGGCTCTTCGTGGCCAAGCATCGCGCGTCGCTGGAGGAATATTTCCATATGGCGATGCCTCGGCATGGCGACATGGAGCAATGGATCGGCAAACCTTTTCAATATGCCACCGCGAAGCGGATCGGCCTGCAGATTCCTTTCACCTGCATCATTCAAAATTCCGCGGATGTGGCGGAAGCGGGCGACGCCCTGGGTTTTCCCTGCCTGGTCAAGCCTGTGCTTTCGCATCTCTGGCAAAGAGAGTTCAACTCGAAACTGCACTTCGTGCGGGACGCCGTTCAACTGCGGCATTGGGCGGAACAGGCCATCGCACGCGGACTGTCGGTCATGGCGCAGGAATACATTCCCGCCCCCGATCACGAAATCTATGGCGTCTTTCTTTGCGTTGATCAGCGATCGCAACCGTTGGGATGGTGCGTGGCGCGAAAACTGCGTCAACACGAGCCACGCTTCGGCAACAGTTGCCTGAGCGAGTGCGTGGACGAGCCCGAAGCGGTCGAGCTGGCGTTGCGACTGGTGCGCGAACTGGGCTACCACGGCATCGGCAGCGTGGAGTTCAAGCGCGATCCGCGCGATGGGCAACTCAAATTGATGGAGATCAACCTGCGTCCGACGACGCTCATGGCGGTGGCGTTCGAAAGTGGCGTGAATTTGCCGCTGTTGGCTTATCGCGATTGTCTGGGTGAAGCGCCGCCGGCCAGACCCATCACCCCAAAACGTTTCGGGCACCGGGTCGGCATCCTTGCGAATGACATTCATGCCGGCCGTTTTCATCGGCGGCATGAAGGTCTATCTTGGCTGTCGTGGCTGCGGTCGTGGGTCGGCACCCGGGATGTGTATTTTGCCTGGGACGATTTAGGCCCGTTTCGCGGATATCTGCACACAATGATCGATCATTGGCGCCGAGGCAAATACCGGGACGTCCCCCAAACGTTCCCGTCGGCTGACGATTGGCGGGCGGGCCGTTGGCCCATGCCGAACGGGCTCGCGCCATCGGTTGATCCCATGACCATGGCCCCGGCCAAAACTTCCCATTCGCAAGTGCCGGTCTCCGCCGCGTGAGGCGAACGAATCCATGCGAATCCATATTCCACTCATCGTGTATGGGCTTGCCTCGCTCGGCGTGGTTTTCACCATCGTGGTGGCGAAGTTTTCGGGACGGCCGGCGGATCATTTCTCCCGCGATCCACTGGCGGTGATGGAAGCGCCATTTTATGTGGGCCTGCTTTCAAACCTGACGATGGTGGCGTGGTTCGGCGCCGCGGGCGCCTGCTGGCTGATCGCGTTCGTGCAGTGGGAATCCGCGCGTTGGTCACGCCGCTCGCTGGCGATGGCTGCGGTCGCCGCGATGATCACGCTGCTCGGCACCGATGACCTCTTCATGATCCACGAGGAAGCGTTGCAACGAATGCTGGGCGTGCCCGAGCGCGTCACGGTCGGTCTCTACGGACTTCTCGCCGCCGCCGTGGCCTTGATGTTCCGCGCTGAGCTGCGATCCACCCCCTGGCAACTCATGATTCCCGTGGCGGCGTTCTTCGCAGCGTCATTGGGAATCGATCAGTTCAGCACGGGGTACGGCTGGCGTCCCGTGATGGAAGACAGCCTCAAATTCATCGGAGTCTGCGGGATCCTTGCTTACGCTCTCGCCACGGGACAACGGTGGCTCAGGGCGACCGGCGGAAGTGGCGACTAGGATCAATATCTGATGTGTCGGGGCTGGATATCAACGCCTCCGCCTTTTCGGCAATCCTGCACAATTCAACTTTTTATGGCCGATGAACGGGCAGATCCTCCGCTTTTCCCCCGTCCGTTTATCCGCCGTGAATCGCTCTGGATGGATGACGTTTTCACGCTCTTTTGCGTGCATCGCGCCTTCTATCTCTGACCGCGCCCGTTCATGATCGACACCTCGTTCTCTCCGGCTTATGTGCTTTGGTTCGGACCCACCGGATTGACGATCGCTCGCGCACTGGCCGGTCAGGGGGTGCCCGTGGTGGCGATGCACAGCGATCCCAACGATGCGTGCATGGCCACGCGGTACGCCCGCACCGTGGTCCTGCCTCCGTTATCGCAACAGCCCGAAGCGTGGCTTTCGTTCTTGCTGGAGGAAGGCCGGCGTCACGCGCCGCTGCCCTGCGCTTTGTTCGCGGCCTCGGACGAGCATTGGCTGTTCGTGGCCCGTCACCGGGAACGACTGGCTCCGTACTTCCGCTTTCCCCTGCCGACGCGCGGCAATCTTGAAGAATGGCCCACTAAATCGTTCCAATACGAAGCGGCGCGCGAACTGGGCATTTCGTTTCCCAAGACCGTTCGTCCGCGCGATGCGGTGGAACTCGCGGAGATCGCTTCGTCGGCCAGATACCCCTGCCTCATGAAACCTGATCTGTCGCACGAGTGGACGCGCGCCTTCGGCGAGAAGCTGAGTTTCATGACGTCAGCGGCGAGAATGCTGCACCGAGGCACCGAGGCGCTGGCGCGAAACTCTTCGTTTGTTGTCCAAGAATACATCCCCGCGCCGGACCACGAGGTCTATGGTCTTTACTCCTATCTCGACAAAAGTTCCGAACCGCTCGGATACGGGGTATCAAGGAAAATCCGACAGCACGAGCCGTATTTCGGCAGCAGTTGCCTCAGCCGCAGCGTCATCGAACCGCGCGTCGTCGAGCTGGGCTTGAAACTCCTGCAGGGCATGGGATTTCATGGCTTGAGTTCGGTCGAATTTAAGCGCGATCCGCGCGATGGCGGTTTCAAACTGATGGAAATCAATGTCCGTAGCCCCCTCATGATGAACGTCGTGGTTCGCAGCGGCGTGAACCTGCCATACTTGGCGTATTGCGATGTACTTGGGTTGCCGATCGCTCGCCGACATGCTGCGTTCCGGCCCGGCAAACGCGTGGGATTGTTGATGAACGATCTCCACAGCGCGGCTTTTTATCGTGATCGCGGGGAGCTGACGAGACTGCAATGGTTGAGATCATGGATCGGGACGCGTGACCTGCACTTTGCTTGGAATGACCCGCGTCCCTTTATCCAATACGCCAAGACGATCCATAAACAGTGGCGGGGCGGCCGGTTTCATCGCCGTTATGACCCCCAATCGGCATGCATGGCGTGCTCGGCGGCGTTGGCTGAACAGTCGCAGCCCGCACTTGATGTATCGCAGGCAGCGGTTTCAACGTTCGGTGTGTAGTCTCTATACCGGACGAGTCTGAATGCGATGGAGGGGTGCCCGACAAACACTCCTCCGATCGATTTGAAACGCCACGCCGATCACACTTGCGTCACTTCCACCGATTTCTTTGAAGCCATCTGATCAATTTGATCAATGTGCTTCTTGGTCGTGTCTTCAATCTGTGTTTTGGCGGTCTTGCCTTGATCTTCGGAGACCGCGTTTTCCTTGACCTGGCCATCGACATGCTTCAAGGCGTCGCGACGCTCGTTGCGGATCGCCACTTTCGATTCCTCGCCCATTTTCTTGATCTGGCCGACGAGTTGCTGGCGACGCTCCGCGGATGGGGCAGGGACGTTGATGCGAATGGCATTGCCTTCCGACATCGGGTTCAGGCCCAGGTCCGCTCGCTCGATCGCCTTGATGATGTCGTTCTTGATGCTGGGGTCGAACGGCTTGACCATCAACTGGGTGGATTCGGTGACGTTAACGGCGGCGATGGATTTGAGATCGGTCGGGTTGCCGTAATAATCGACCTTCAGGTAATCAATCAAAGCGGTGGTGGCGCGGCCCGTGCGCAAACCACGAAGCTCCTTTTCGTAATGCTCGAGCGATTTCGCCATCTTGGCCTTGCAGTCTTTCACGATCTGATCAATGGTCATCGAATTTCACCTTTTTTCCGTCAAAGCGCGCATGATAACGGGAGAAACGGCATAGAGAGAAGGGATGAAGCGCGCCCCCGGATCGTCAATTGGTGACCAGCGTGCCGAGACGCTCGCCCTGCACGACGCGGCGGATATGCCCGGGTTCCTTGAAATTGAACACGATCACGGGCAGCTTGTTCTCCATGCACATCGCCAGCGCGGTGAGATCCATGACGCCCAGCTTTCGATCAACCGCCTCCTTGAAGGTGAGCCGGTCGAAGCGCGTGGCCGTGGGATCCTTCTTGGGATCACTGGTGTAGATGCCATCGACCTTGGTGGCTTTGAGGAGGATGTCGGCGTTCAACTCCGCGCCGCGCAGGGCGGCGCAGGTGTCGGTGGTGAAGAACGGATTGCCCGTGCCGGCCGCCAGGACCAGGATGCGGCCCTTTTCGAAGTGACGCAAGGCCCGCGCCCGGATGAATCGCTCCGCCACGGCGGGAATGTCGATGGCGGACAACAGGCGGGTCGGCTGGCCCATGGACTCCAAAGAAACTTTCAAGGCCATCCCGTTGATCACCGTGCCCAGCATGCCCATGTAGTCAGCGGTCGATTGATCGATCGGCCCCTCCTTGGCGAGCGCGCCGCCCCGAATCATGTTTCCGCCGCCCACCACCACCGCCACCTGCGATCCCACCTTCGCGGCATCGGCGATCTCGGCGGCAATCACCGCCAGTTCCTGCTGATCGATGCCGAATTGACCGGGCTTGGCGAAGCTTTCGCCGCTGATCTTGAGGATAACGCGGCGATAATGAGGGGTGGGAGGCGTCGTCATGATGAAATACCGGCGCGCCGGCCGATCAATCCCAGCGAACATAATCGCTTCGGGCGCAGGGGGCCGCATTGGACAGTCGCCGGGTTCGCTGGTCAAGGCGAGAAGTCGCGGAAGTCGATGGGTGAGGCCACCTATGATGTGGAAGTGATGTGAAAGCACCGCATTCCCCCGCATCCAAACGATTTTTGAAACGTATTTGTTCCATGGTGATTCAACCGCCTCAATTCCCCCCGCGCTCCGCCACCCCCGGCGAAGACTTCGCGTTTGCGGAGATCCAATCGTCGGAGGTCGCGGCGCTTCGTCGCACCGTCGAACGGTTGGAGGCTGATGTACGCGAAATGCAGGTGGAACGAATTCGCCAAATCCAGCGGCGAAGGCGGCACCTCATGATGGTGGGCGGTGGGTTGTCCATCCTTCTGCATGTCGCTCTGATGCTGTGCCTCACCGTCACTCAGCGCGGCGGTGGAT
>Ga0163154_10005564_pt1 | contig 15910 bp, 16 predicted proteins | sample OliLakLV19MP9P1_FD_148649 | JGI IMG/M metagenome (GOLD analysis project Ga0163154, IMG submission 148649) | Freshwater microbial mat bacterial communities from Lake Vanda, McMurdo Dry Valleys, Antarctica - Oligotrophic Lake LV.19.MP9.P1 | ecosystem: Environmental > Aquatic > Freshwater > Lake >... | reverse complement strand
TCTCGCCGCCGCGCTCCGCCGGCAGCGAGATTGCGATGCCGATGTTGATGTCCGCCAAAATTTCCAAGTGATCCTCACCCCACGCCGCGTTGAAGTGCGGATGCTGGTGGATCGCCAGGGCACAGGCCCGAACGAGAAAATCGTTCACGCTGAGCTTGACGCCCATCGGTTCCAGTTGCTTGTTAAGCGTGCCGCGCAGTTCCAACATGGGATCCATATTGAAGGTGGCGGTGACCTGGTAATGCGGAATGGTGGTCTTGGATTCCACCAATCGTTTGGCGATGGTCTGCCGCATGTTCGACAGCGGCACGATCTGGGCTTCAAGCCCGCCGCCGATGCCGCCCATCCACGCGGGAGGTGTCGAAGCCGAGGGTGAAACCGTGGGTTGATCCTTGGGGACGCGCGTGGCGAGCACTTGCTGCGGCGTATCGCGCTGTATCGCTTGCGATTTCGCGCCCGGCGCCACTGCGGCCGTATTCTCCTTCGCCGCATCGACGGCACCCAGCACATCGCGCTTGATGATCCGTCCGCCTGGTCCGCTGCCCTCGATGGACTTGATGTCGATGCGATGTTCCTCAGCCAACCGCCGCGCCATGGGACTGACGAAGATGCGACCGTTGCCGCGTGAGGTCGATGACGGCGCCGCCGCGGTGTCGTCGCCTTGATCGTGCGGCGCGCGTTCAGGACTGCGGTCGTCATTGCCGGTCGTCTGGCTGCGGCCCTTGGCCGGGGCGGAAGCCGGCTTAGGCTGGGCGGCATCGTCTTCCGTCATCACGGCGGCGGGTGAGGATTTCTCGCTTGTGCCGGGAGAATCTTGACGCTTCGGCGATGCTTGCGATGACGATTGCTTGGCGGGCGAAGGCGGGCTGACGGGCGTGCGGGGGGTGTCGGCCGCTGAAGCGGCCGATGCCGGTTTCTTGGCTGGTTGCTCCGATGACTCATTGCGTGCTTCGCCCTCTCCGGTCAGAACCGCGATCACGGTGCCGACGTTGACCTTCTGGCCCTCCTTCACTTCGAGGCGCGAAATCACGCCGTCGTCGAAGACCGGCATTTCCATCGTTGCCTTGTCGGTCTCCACGTCCGCGATGACGTCGCCGGCGGACACCTTGTCGCCTTCCTTTACGTTCCACTTGATGACAGTCCCGGACTCCATGGTGTCCGAGAGGCGAGGCATGGTGATTTCAATGGGCATGGGAGGGATTCTAGAAGCAAAGACGCCCACGGATTGCAATCCGTGGGCGTCGGCATAAATCAAGGCTCACGCATTGTACGTCACCGCACGCACCGCCTCGCATATCTTGCGGGCGTTAGGCAGCATTTCCTGTTCAAGGTTGTAGGCATACGGCGCGGGCACATCCTCGCTGTGTACGCGGCCAACGTAGTTGTCCAAGTGATCGAAACACAACCGGTGCAGTTGGGCCGCGATCTCGGAGCCCGGCGAGCCGAACGACCAGCTTTGATCGACGACGACGCAGTAATTGGTCTTCACCACGCTCTTGATGATGGTGTCGAGGTCGAGCGGCCGAATGGTGCGGCCGTCAATCACCTCGCACTCGATGCCATCCTTCGCGAGCGCTTCCGCGGCTTCGAGACAGAAATACAGCGGACGGCCGAAACTCACAATGGTGCAGTCTTTGCCCGCGCGGCGAATTTTCGCCTTGCCGAATGGAACCGTGTAATCCTCTTCGGGAGACGGAACCTCACCCTTGGTGGAAAGCAATCGTTCAGACTCCAGAAAAAACACCGGGTCATCATCGCGGATCGCCGTCTTCATCATGCCCTTGGCGTCGTAGGGGTCGAACGGCATCACCATCTTCATGCCCGGGACGTTGGAGAAGAGACCCTCCACGCACCACGAATGCGTGGAGCCAAGTTGGCCACCCGCGCCGTTGTTGCCACGGATGACGATCGGGCAGCCGAACTGTCCGCCGGACATGTAAAGCATTTTCGGGGCGTTGTTCAGGATCGGGTCGGCCGCGACGAGACTGAACGACCACGACATGAACTCGACGATGGGGCGCAGGCCCATCATGGCCGCCCCGATGCACAGCCCAGCGAAACCCGACTCGGAGATCGGCGTGTCGACCACGCGGCGGGGGCCGAATTCATCGAGCATCCCCTTGCTGACCTTGTACGCGCCGTTGTACTGCGCGACTTCCTCGCCCATGAGGAACACGCGCTGGTCACGGCGCATCTCCTCGCTCATTGCTTCGCGGATCGCGTCTCTAAATTCAATCTCTCTAGTCATTTTCGGGGATTCTTCGGTTCAGACCGGCTGAAGCCGGTCTGCCGGTTTAGGATTGGTTTTTCTTAAGCATCTCAGGGAGTGAAGTCCCCTTATACGGCCCCCACTCTTCCACATACACATCCGTATACAGCTCCTCGATGGGAGGCACAGGCGACGCGTCGGCCCACTCCACTGAATCGCGGACTTGATCACGCACTTCCTTGATCATCTGGTCGTACGTTTCGCGGGGCCACTCATAGTCCGCCATCAACGTCATGGCCAGGCGATCAATTGGATCCTCCGCCTCGTAAGTCTGCTCTTCTTCCTTCGTGCGGTATTTTCGCGGGTCGGACATCGAGTGACCCTTGAAGCGGTAGGTGCGAATATCGACGAACGCGGGGCGACTGGTCTCGCGGGCCTTGTCCACCACGGGTTTGAATTGCTCGTAAAGCTTGAGGATGTCCATGCCATCGACGACCGCGCTGTCCATGCCGTACCCGATCGCTTTGCTGGTGATGTCGTGGCCCATGGTGGTGCCGCGGCTGATGGCGGTGCCCATGGAATACCCGTTGTTCTCGACGCAAAAAATCACCGGCAAATCGAAAAGCCCAGCCAGGTTCAACGCTTCGTGAAACGCGCCCTGGTTCAGCGCGCCGTCGCCCAGGAACGCCAGCGTGACCTTTTTGCTCTTGCCGCCGTGGATGACTTCATCGATGTATTTGGTGGCGAATGCGAGCCCGGCCCCGAGCGGCGTTTGGGCGCCGACGATGCCGTGCCCGCCGAAGAGCCAATGTTCTTTGTCGAACATGTGCATGGAGCCGCCTTTGCCTTTGGCACAACCGCCGATTTTGCCGAACATCTCGGCCATGCAGTGCTTGGGGTCCATGCCGCGGGCGAGGGCGTGGCCGTGATCGCGATAGGCGGTGATGATGGGATCGTCGGGCTTGAGGGCTGCCGTGCAGCCGACTGCAACGGCTTCTTGGCCGATGTACACATGGCAGAACCCGCCGATTTTCTTGTTCTGGTACGCCTGCATGCAGCGGACCTCGAACTCGCGGATCAGCAGCATGTCGCGAAGCCACTGCTGGAGTGTTTCGGCGGGAAGGCGGCTGGGCCGGGGCGAGGAGGCGGTTTGGGAAGCGGTTTTGGTCATCGTGGCCATTTCAGTCCATCCATCGATCGCCAGACGTGTGGGCTGAGCGAGGCTGGAACGGGAATCTTAGGCTCGCCACGCACGATTTGGAACGGTTCTCAGCAAGAGAAACACGTTATCGGCCCGCCAGCCCGTTTCTCTTGCTTTGTTGTCGATCGCCGGGACCCCAAGTCGTCGCCACATCGATGATCAGCACGATGATCGGGGATCATCAGCACTGGAAGCTCGACAAGGTGCCCCTTCACATGCGTAAGAACGCGAGTGGCAGGACTCGAACCTGCAACCTACGGCTTCGTAGACCGTTGCTCTATCCAATTGAGCTACACTCGCATCACATCCGACCCATCACCCAAAATCACGGTGAAGCGGGGAAATCTAGCACCTTCTCCCGCGAATCTCAAATACCGGGGCCGGCAAGGGGCCTCGCGAACCAGGCGAGTTGATTTTTTCCGCGATTTCCCCATAATACGCGGCTCGTTTGTTCCAGCCGATCGCGGCTGGGTTTTTGTTTTGTTTCACGCAGGAATCAGCCGTGCCCAACACCGAATCAGCCAAGAAGCGCATGCGTCAGGACGCCGTCAAGCACTCCCGCAATTTGTGGCGGAAGCGACGGATCAAGGACCAGACCAAGGCTTTCCTGGCGGCGGTGCACGATCGCAAGGTTGATGTGGCGGAGAACGAGTTCCGCAAGGCTTGCGGCCTGCTCGACAAGATCGCGTGCACCGGCGCGATCCACAAGAACACCGCCGCCCGCCGCAAGAGCCGTCTGTCGCGCCAGTTGGCGGACCTTAAGGCCAGCCCGAAGGCTTAAGAACAGTTCCGAGTTCCGAGTTCTGAGTTCCGGGTTTCGGCGAAGGGAATGCCGAGTCGCACTCGGAACTTAGAACTCGGAACTCGGAACTATCCCTCCCATGGCCAAATCCAGAAGTTCACGGCCGAGCCGTCGGTTCCCCGCGGATCGCCATGCCTACTGGAACGTCTCCAAGCGGCCGCTGCAAATCCTCGCCTTCCTGCTTCCGCTCATCCTGCTGTACGAATTGAGCCTGGTGATGTTGCTGCGCTCCGAGCATGGCGTCCTCACCAACAACGCCCACAAAACTCTGCTTAAATTCTTCGAGGCATTCGGCGTCGCGCCGAACAGCGGTTTTTACCTTGGCGGCATCGTGGTGGTCGTGGTGCTGCTGGTGTGGCACCTGCTCAATCGCGATGATTGGACCGTTGATTACCGCGCCGCCGGCCTGATGGCGCTTGAATCCTTGGCCTTGACCCTGCCCCTGCTCGTGCTCGGGCAACTCATCACGAGACTGCTGGCCGTCGGTTGGGTCATGGGCGACGCGGGATCCGCCCCTTCGCTTGGACAATTGGATGTGCTTTCGAAATTGGCCATCAGCGTCGGCGCGGGGCTGTACGAGGAACTCATGTTCCGCATGCTGCTGATCGCGGTCATTCACACCCTGCTGGTCGATGTGGGCAAAGCCACGCCGCAACTTGGCGCGATCATCGCCGTCGTCGTCAGCGCGGCCGCCTTTGCCGCCTACCACCCGCTGGAAACCGCGACGGGAAGCATATCCGCGCAAAAGGTCACTTTTTATTTTGCCGCCGGCCTTTATTTCGGGGCGATCTACGTCGCCCGCGGCTTCGGCATTGTCGTGGCCGTGCATGCCCTGTACGACATCATCACCTTTTCGCTGCTGAGTTCCGCTCAGTCGTCGACTTGAGTGAATCCAAAAGAAAGCCCGCTGAAGAAGTTCTTCCGCGGGCAACGTGTTCAAAATTTGGATGATGACTCACCGCGCGATCGGCTTGCGTTCAAGCTTGCCGTTCAAGGCCAGCGCCTTGGCGTACTCCTCGTTGGCGCGATCAAGATCGTTGCGGGCCTCGCACACCACCGCCAGGTTGTAGTGGGCCTCGGCCGGCGGAAGCACTTCCTCGTACACACTCAGCGATTCGTCGTAACGACCAGCCATGCCCAAGGCCATCCCCTGGTTCGCCTTGTACCGGGCGTCGTCCGGATTCAGGGCGGCGGCCTGGGCGAAACTGGCGGTCGCCTTTTCGTAATCGCCGGTCATGACGTGGCACATGCCGAGATCATTGTGCAGCACCGCATCCTCCTCGCCGTGCTTCAGGCCGTCTTGCAGCGTGACGATCGCGCCGCCGACTTTGCGCTGGCGAATTTGCAGCTGCGCCAACTCCGAGTAGGCCGGCAGGTACTTTGGATATCGCGCGATGGTGTTGCGGAACACGGCATACGCTTCGTCATCCTTGCCCTGGGCGGCGAAGATGCGGCCCATGCGGAACAGGGTCTCCGCGGTGGGCGGTCGATTCGCGCCCTTCTCAAACGCCTCATCAAGATCGGCGGGCGCGGCGTACTGCTGCTGCGCCGATTTCGTTCCGTTGTTGCAGCCGTTCAACATCGTCAGGCCGCACAGCAAAACGGCGGCGGAGATTGAAAAGCGTCCTGTCATCCCTTGAGCGATCCGGTGCATGTCAGCGTCCTCCGTTCGTGTCGTTGCTTCGTTCATTTTGCCGCTCGCTCGCGCCGCTTCCCGTGTTGGAGGTGGACTTCGAGCCACTGTCGTTGCTCTGCTCTTGTCGCATCCGTTCCACCACGATCACGACTTGATCGGACGAGAGTCCGTCGCCGCCGGGAAGACCTTCCTTCACCGTGATGCCGCTGGCCTGCACGCCCTGCTCGGTCATGGCGGCAAGCACCGTCTGGATGCGCGCCTCGTAAAGGCCGTCAGCCTCGCCGCCCCGGTTCAAATTCACGGGACCGGGATGCAGCCGATAATGGTTGGCCAGCACATGCACTTCGCGCTGTCCCAGGTCATTCAACTCGGCGCTGTGCGCCAGGAAATGATACGGGTACAGCGTGTGCTGGCGGATGATGGCGTTGTCGGCCTGCTCAAGCTGATAGCCGCGGACCTGGGCGCCATTGATCGGCCGATGGGCGTCGCTGATCACGCCTTTGGGGTGAAGGTCGGGGTCGCGCTGCGTGCTGTCATTCGACTCGCAACCGGCCAGGCAAAGCAGCACGGCCGCGGCGGTGAGGGGGCGTGGGAACATCATGAGAAAAACTCCTTGAGACAGACTGACTTCGGGTCGAAAAAATCGTTGGTAGGCGGGGACAGGCAAGAGGGCTACAGTCGATCGTTGAAGAGCTTCCAGAGGGTGATGGAGGACGGGCCGACGGTCACGATCAACATGACCGGGAAAATGCAGAACACCAGCGGGAACAGCAGTTTCACCGCGGTTTTTTCCGCGGCTTCCTCCGCCCGCTGGCTCCGCGAGTGGCGCATGCTGGTGGCAAAGGTGCGCAATGCCTCGGCGATGCTGGTGCCGAAACGATCCGACTGCACGAGCAACGCGACCAGCGATGCCAATTCCTGCGCTCCGGTCCGTTCCGCCATGTTCCGCATGGCCCCGGTGCGCGGCGCGCCCAGTTGCATCTCCAGCATGGTGAGCGCCATTTCGTCGCCGAGGACGGAACTGACGCTGCGAATCTCGTCGGCGACTGAATTCCACGCCGTGTCGAGGCCCATGCCCGCAGACACGCAAATTTCCAGCAGATCGACCACGTCAGGCAAGTGACGTCGAACTTCCAGGCGGCGGTTGCGCTTCCGCGAGGCGACATACATGTTGGGCAGGAAAAACAGAAGCACGCCGACCATGGCGGCCAGATAGATTTCGATGCCGACATGCAGTTCGAGCACCAGCAGGAGCGCGACGCCCGCCGCGAGCCCCACCACCAGCAACAGCAGCTTGAGGCCGATGTACATGGTGGCTGCGCTTTCGCCGAAATACCCGGCCCGCGCGAGTTTCTCGCGCAAGGAAAGCGAGACATTGCGGCCGCCCGCCGCGCCGCCGATGCGGCTGACGACCTTGGCGAGCCCTTCGTCGCCGGATCGCCGCTCGGGCACGGGTTGGAAGGTCTCCAGCCGCGTGTGTGAACGGCGGCGGGACGCGACCGCGGCCGCCACCGCGCTGCCCACGCCGACGACGGCGATGAAGACCAGGATGGGGATGAGGAAAGGTTCCATGTCAGCGATTCATTGGTGATCGTTCAATATCGGAGGTCCGCCAACTTGTTCATGATCCAGATGCCCAACGCCAGCAACAGCACGCCGACGCCCAACATCACCTGGCCCGCCACCGTGTCATAAAACTGCGACATGTATTTCGGATTCATGATGTTGAGCACGATGAATAGGACAAACGGCAGCGCCACGAGGATTCGCTTGCTTAACTGGGTTTGCGCGGTCAACACCCGCACGCGGCGATTCAGCCTCATGCGATCGCGGATGACCGCTGCCAAGCGTTCCATCAAGTCCGCTAGGTTGCCGCCCGTGCGCACCTGAATGGCGACCGAGGTGGCGAATAGTTTCATGTCTTCGCTGGATGAATCGTCGCCGGCGTCGCGCAAGATCCCCTCCAGGTCGGCCCCCATGCCGTGCTGCTGGCAGATGTCGGCGAACACCGTCTGCACCGGAGGAGCCATCTCCTCGGAAAGCAGTTGAAATGCGCCCATCAGGGGATGCCCCGCCCGCAATGAACGCGACGCCAACTCCATCGCATCCATCAATTGTTCCTCGAACAGCGATTCACGGCTGGCGATCCGCGCCAGCATCACGATGCGGAAGACCACCAGCACCGCCACCGACAAGCCGGCCCCGAGAACCATATTGCGCGTGACCGCCGCCGTGAACACCGTGCAGATCGCGACGATGCCCAACAGAAAGATCACTGCTTGGAGGCCGCTAAGCTCAAAGCCCGCCTTGGCGAAGAAAAGCTCCATCCGGGTCAGGAACGACAACCGCGTCCGCTCCCCGCGGACCTTGGTCGAGACCTTCTGGCCTTCGAGCCAAAGGTGAAGCGTGCGCTCCGAACCCGCGTGCCCTGATTCGATCCCCAGCCGCCGTCGCACACGCCCGACCTTTGCCCTCTTGCGGCTCGACCACAGCAGCACCGCGCCGATCCAGAGCGAAAGCACCAGCAAGAAAGTCGAACCCGCCAGGGTGACGATGATGAATTGTTGATATTGCGGCGACATGAAGGTGACGACCAACAACGTAAAAAAACAACGAGCTACGAATGACGAACAACGAACGACATCAAGCCACGGTGGAAAGCACGCGGCGTTCAAAGATCGCGGTGGGAATGCTGACGCCCTCCGCCTCGATCCGTTCCAGGGTTTTGGGCCGCACGCCGCACGCTTCAAACTGTCCCTTGGCGTGCCCGTCTTCGTTCAAGCCGGTCTGACGGAACGTGAAAATATCCTGCAGGCAGATGATGTCGCCCTCCATGCCTGTGATTTCCGAGACGGAAACCACGCGCCGGCGACCGCCGGTGAGGCGCGACAAATGCACCACGATGTTCAACGCCGAAGCCATCTGCTGCCGGATCGTGCGGATGGGGAAGTTCAGCCCGGCCATGCTCACCATGTTCTCCACGCGGCTGAGGGCGTCGCGGGAATTGTTGGCGTGCACGGTGGTCATCGATCCCTCGTGGCCGGTGTTCATCGCCTGGAGCATGTCGAGCGACTCCGCGCCGCGCACCTCGCCGATGATGATCCGGTCCGGCCGCATGCGGAGGCTGTTCTTCAACAGGTCGCGCTGCGTCACCTCGCCGCGCCCTTCGATGTTGGGCGGCCTCGTTTCCAATCGAACCACATGCTCTCGCTGCAATTTCAATTCGGCGGCGTCCTCGATGGTCACCACGCGCTGCTCGTTGGGAATCCACTTCGACAACACGTTCAAAAGCGTGGTCTTGCCCGAGCCGGTGCCTCCGGAGATCAATACGTTCAGCCTCGCCTTCACCGTGGCGTGCAGGAACTGGGCCATTTCCTCGGTGATTGCCTTCAACTGCAGCAGCGTCGGCACCTCGATGGGCGACGCTCCGAAACGCCGGATGCTCAGCGTCGGGCCGTCGAGCGCGAGCGGCGGGATGATCGCGTTCACGCGCGAACCGTCCAGCAACCGGGCATCGAGCATGGGAGAACTCTCATCGATGCGGCGACCCACCCGCGACGCGATGCGCTGGATCACATGCATCATGTGCGCCTCGTCGCGGAACGTCACGGGCGTCTTCTCCAATCGGCCGGCACGCTCGATGTAGACCCGGTTCGGCCCGTTCGCCAGGATGTCGCTGATCGTCGAGTCACGCAGGAATTCCTCCAGCGGACCCAAGCCGAAAATCTCATCCATCACTTCGCGAAGCAATTGCCTTTTTTCCGGAGCCGAAAGCGGCGTGCCCTGGTCGTTCAGCAGCACATCGACGCGACGGGTGCATTCGGCATGAAGCTGATCCTGCGGCAGTCGCCGGGCCTCGTTGAGATCAAGGGTCTCGAGCAGGCGACGATGGACCTTGGCGCGGATTTCCGACAACGCCACGCCGCCAATCGTGGCGCGGGTGCCGTTGGCCTGGGCGTTGTAGGAGTCATTGCGGTCCATGTCGTTTCCTTGAGTCATTTCCCGGCCTGCTTCACGGCGTGCCGACCATGCTTACATCAAAATCTAGCGTGCCGCCTCCGCCACCTTGGCGGATTTGCCTTGTTGCTGCACCTGCCGCGCCAGGTTCAACACATCGAGGCGCAACGCCGACTTCGGCGCGTGGACCGCCAGCGGTTTGCCGTAATTGATGCTGGAAAGCACGGCTTTGTAATCGTTGCTGAGCTGGCCGATGCGCGTGCAGCCGATCGCCCGCTGCGCGTCTTCAATGGTGATCATCTCGCGCCGACCGCGGTAGCGGCTGACGAGGGGCAGGATTCGATCCTGCGCCATGCCCCGGCCGGCCAATGCCGCGTACATGGAGCGGGCCACGCGGATGTGCTCCACGTTCATCTCCAACACCAGGCAGGTGAGGGCGCTCGCCGACGTCAACAGCGTGCTCACGGGCAACGGAACCCGCGGCGCGTCGATCACCGTGTAGGTATAGGTCTCGCGGGCCTTTTGCAACATGCGACCCAGATGCTCGAATTGCAGCGTCGCCGGGCTTTCCATGTCGACCGTGGCGGGACTCACCAGGACGTGCAAATCGTCGGAATGGACCACCGCCGTCGACCGCACCAAATGTGAATCGATGCGATCGCCGTCCCGCAGGACGTCGGCGATTCCGTACTGCGCATTGATGCCGAGATATCCTGCCGCCGCGCCGTACGCCACATCCATATCGATCAACAGCGTCGGCTGATTGCTGAGCAGGTGCAACTCGTTGGCAAGATTGATGGCCAGGGTGGTCGCGCCGCATCCGCCCCCTGCCGACAGCACCGTCACCACCGAGCCCTGCAGATGGTGGCCGTTGCGCGTGCCGGCGTTGGCGGGAATCAACCGCTGCAACACCGAACGCAAGTCGGCTTCGATGCGATCCTTCAACAGAAAATGCCGCACGCCAACCTGCATGGCCTGCACCAGCAGATCGCCCTGCGAACTCGACACCACCACGAACCGCGTCGCGGGGTGGCGGCCGATGATCTGATCCAGGTCGCTGAGCATCTGCGTCGGCTTCGGATCGATGTCCACCACCACCGCCGGCACCACTCCACGTTCAAGCGTGATGACCAGTTCATCAAGTCCGCGGCACACGCCCCGCGCCGCCCACTGGCCGTTCACGTTGATGGCGTTGGCGACCGCCTGGGCAACCTGCGGTTCCTGCGTCACCACTAAAATGTCGGCGGCATTGTTCATAAGGTGCTTTTCAGCGTGGACGCGCTGTCGATTACAATCCTTCCTCGGGCGTTGATGTTTCTGCGGGAACTGTCTCGGATTCAGCCGTCATCTCGGTGTCCTCCGACATTTCAGGCAGCGCGCGGCTGGTGGCGGGGCGGCTGGAATGCGTGGTAAACGCGCCCGGACCCTGCAACCGGTTCAGGCCCATTTCACGCATCCAATCGGCGTCGGCAGGGGCGAGCGCGGGGACCTTGCCCTCCAGCTTGCCGTCGATGAACAACTCCCAATCGCTGGGCGGAACGTGATTGTCGCCCGGCAGCCCTTGCGTGATGCCTTGGGAACTCGGCTCGACCAGCGTAGCCGTGGCCAGCACAATCAATTCCGTCTCGCCGCGCTGATACCGCACCGAGCGGAACAGGGTGCCGATGACGGGCAGATCGCCGAGCAACGGGATGCGCGAATTGCGGATCGAGGTGTTCTGATTCATCAAACCGGCCATCGCAAAGGTCTGGCCGCTCTTCAATTCCAGCGTGGTCTCGGCGCGGCGGGTGAGGATGGACGGAATGCTGAACCCTTGATTGACCACCGCGCCCAAGTCGGAAAGATCGCTGACTTCCGGAGCAACGTAGAGGCGAATGGAATTGTCACCGAGGACGGTGGGCGTGAACTCGAGTTTCACGCCGAACTCGCGGTATTCAATGGTGATGCCGCCATCGGAATTGCCTGATTGCACGACGGGGATGGGGAATTCGCCGCCCGCCAGGAAGCTCGCCCGTTCGCCGCTCATTGCAACCAAAGTCGGTTCCGCGAGGATGCGAACGTACTGATTTTCGGAGAGCGCCTGCAGAAAGAGCGTCAAATCAGAGCCGGGAAACGAACCCACCAGGTTGGTGGCGGACCCGAAATCGAAGCCGCCGAAAGGGAAGTCGCCCGTGATGAGCGGCGCACCCGCGCCGGGGCGGCTGAGCAATTGGAATTGATCGCCGGCATACAGCCCGTTGACCGTCAACGCCTTCAATGCCGTGCGGCTGACCTCGGCGACGCGAACCTGAATCTGCACCTGTTGCACGCCTGCCAGCGAGGTGGCGTCGAGGAATTTCACGTTGCCGTAACTGGTGATGACGGCCCGCAGGCGGGCGGCATCCTCGGCGCGGCGAAGCTGGCCGGTGATCATCACCGTGTCGCGCGACTGCATCGCCTCGATGTTCGCATCCGGAAAAAGCTTGTCCAACTCGTCATTGACGAATCCCAGGTCGACCAGCACCGTCACGCGGGCGTGCCAAATCTCCTCGGCCTCGCTCCACAGGATCAAATCGGTGCTGCCCAGCGCGTTCCCGGTCAGCAACACCTGGCGGGGCGTCAACACCTGCACGTCGGCGATGTCGGCGTTCGTCACCGACACCCGCGACACCGGCCACGGGGCGTTGATCACCGACGACGTCCCCACATGGATGTCCACTTTCTGTACGTCGGTGGAATTCGTGAGGTCCGGCTGTTTGAGGCTGGCGCTGCTGTTCCCGCTCGGCCAGGCCGTCACCGAAAAGGTGGCGGCGCAAACCATGCAGCCGGCGAGCATCAGGTGACTGACGGCGATCCACTTCCCTTGAGGCATGCGACTCACGACGAAACTCCTGCGGGCGATTCTTGAATGACAGGAAAACCTTGAACGGCTGGCGCACGGAAGGAACCCCGCGTGCGCCGGGCCGGGATGAACGGTTACTGAACGGTGTCGGCTTGCGACAAGGGGAACTTTTGCGTTTCCTTCAACTTGCCGCGCAGGATCGTGGTGATCCACATCGGGTCTTCGCGGACCACGGCAGCCATCGGCTCATCGGGCGACGCGGGTGCTTCCCCCGACGCCGCGGGGTTGCCGCCGACGCCGCTGGTGCCCGCCCCTGGCAACGATACCGATCCAACAACCGCCGAATCGTTGGCCGAGGCGACGGAGTTTTGGGCCCGCGCCACTTCGGGCGGCATCATGGGATTGTTCGCTTCCTCCATCTGGGCCAAGGCGGCAATCCGATCCGCCAAATCCTTCGAGAGGTCGCTCAACCGCGTGCCTTCCATGCGGGGCCGCTCCAAGTCCAGCGGGTTTCGCATCGCCAGGGTGATCTCGCCATGCGTGACCGCAAGTTGCAGCATTTCGGCCTGCTGCGAATCAAGCGAGAGCGTGACGATGCGGCCTTTGTCGCCGACGGCATCGGTGCTGCTTTCCTTTTCATTCACGATCGACCGCTTGCCCATCGCCAGCACTTGGATGCTTTGCAGGATGGTGGCCGAGACGACTTCGGCGGACATTCCGTTCGGCGAGGGAAGCCGGAACGAGGCGTACACATCAACCACGCAGCCGGGATAGAGCAAATCCTCAATGCCCGATTCCCGGCCCAACTGAATGCTCATCGCACGGCGACCCTCCGTCAGGGTCGAGGCCAGGTGCAGACCGGAATCCTCCGAGGCGAAGTTGCGCGCGGTGAACGGCTGGTCCGCGACCACCGGCGTCACCAGCACCTGGCCCACCACCTGCACGGTGTTGGTGAGCGCGTTGGCCGGCGCTTCGGATCGCTTCACTTTTCGCCGCGCCACCGCGTCGGAGCTCACCACGCTCATGGCCCCCATGGGCTTGGCGGCAACCATGATTTCAATCTCGCCTTCCGGCCCCGCGTCGCGATTCCCGGTGTTCGCCTGCAGCGTGACGGCCAACGCCGCCGCCGCGCCCGCCGCGATCAATCCCAGCAACAATAATCCTAAAACGGTCCATTTCATGATGTTCTCGCTTCCTGATCGTTCCCGCTCGCGAACCCTGCGTGAATTCGATGATCCGATGATTCGATGATCGGGTGATCCGGCCGCGACGTTGTCCGAGCAGCCGCTATCGTCAACTCTCGCCGGAATCGATCAAACTTGCGAATCGCGCGATGCCGTACCTCGGCGTCGAATCACGTCCGCTCACGCGGTTATCACCGCGATGTTCCCTCGTCGGAAAAACTTCTTAACCCTACTGACCTTCACGACTTGCGACCCTGGCCATGCACTCAACGTTCAAGGTCCTTCCTTGGCCATACTCAATTCCGAACCCAGCGTGACGGGCGTGGGCAGCAGCGGAAAACCCAACTCGATGTTGGCGTAGGTGACTTCCACGCGCACGCTCAGGATGTCGCCGGACTCCACCGCGGTGATGTCGGCGGGGGTGATGACCACCGTGTACTCGCTGTCCTCGATGCCGCCGCCCGTCATGGCCGCCAGCACCGCGGCGTCCACGTCGGCCTGGGTGGCATCCGGCCGTGCCGCCACCCGCGCGCCTTGCCGCGCGGCGTTGGCGATGTGATGCGACTTCAAGAAAATCCAGCCGTACTCCAGGATGGCGAAGGTCAGCGTGAGCAGGAGCAGCAGCACGAGGGCCATCTCAATCAGGGCCACGCCGCGGCGCTCTTGCTTCGACTTCCGGGCCTTCAGGTTTTTCATCACGTTCGCCATAAGTAAACTCCCATTCCGGCGACGCAGACCCCTGCGAAAATCGCCACCCCATACGGCATGGTCAGCGAATTCTTTGACGACATCCCGCTGAACGCCTGACCCATTCCCGACCGTGTTCCCACCGCGACCATGGTGCCTTGGCCGAACGCCGCGAGGTTGTCCGCCAGTTCGCGGCCGCGACCTTTGATCATCGAATACACGATTGCCCCCAGAATACCCATGATCGCCACTCCCATGAGGGCGGTCAAACCGTTGACGATTCCCAGCCAGGCACCAATCGCGCCCATGAGTTTGGCGTCGCCCGCTCCTCCCTTGGCGAAAGCGTAGAGCAAGACATAAGGGATCATCAGCAGAATGCACGCCACAAGGCTTTCCGCCAGCCCTGAAAGGCCGGCCATGCTGGTCGCCCAGATGATTCCGCCCAGAACAAGGGGAACCGTGAGCCAGTTGGGAATTCGCCGCCGGCGAAGGTCAGTTGCCGCCGCGATGGCGGATGCCGCGATGACGACCGTCCACTGCACGATCGGCGATCCATTTTCCCAAAGCGTCATGGCCCACACGTCGAACCTCCTGGCGAGGGGAAAGAAAACGGAGACAGAATTCAGCGATCACGTTCACGGTCGGGCCGATCAACAATCACACCAAGGGCTGGAGGTTTGAGGCGGTGATCTCAGCCTCCAGCGCGACAAATCGGTCATTCACCAACGTTGCGACAGACGCAATCGTGGCGATTACGCCAACCACGATCAACCCGACAATGATGGCGTACTCAACCGTCTCGACACCGCGCTCGCACGAACAAAACCGTTTGATTTTCTGCATTGTTGGACTTCAGGTCGTCTTGGCGAGGAACACACGAACATCAAGTGGACTGCCCACGCTTCCGTGGGCAGTCCTACAGTCGTAATTCACGATTACGGATTCAGTCCGGCTTCGAGGTCCGTGAACTGCTGGGCAACCCATGTGCCGATCAGGCCGATGGTCGCGATGACGCCGACCACGATCAGGCCGGTGATGATGGCGTACTCGACGGTCTCAAGACCGGCTTCGTCGTTGAAAAAATTCTTGATGGCGGACATTTTTGGAACTCCTATTTTTATCCTTGCGGATACTTGGCGGCCGATGAATGGTTTGGAACGGAAAAGGCTTGCCCCCCAAGAGGTGCGGCGCGCTCGGCCGGCGCGAACACATTGTCCTTTGGGAAGCGGACAAACGGCTGGCTATGGTGTGGTTTCCCCCACGTTCGATTCGCGTCATGGCGATGAGCGTGGCGTACCGGCGTCGATCCTTGACAGCCGATAGACTAACACACTAATTTCCCCGTGCAAAGAAAAATCTCAAGAAATCGCTTGAGCCGGCGCGAAATCTCTGTATTGTTTACAGGCGTAAAGG
>Ga0163154_10005562_pt1 | contig 15922 bp, 10 predicted proteins | sample OliLakLV19MP9P1_FD_148649 | JGI IMG/M metagenome (GOLD analysis project Ga0163154, IMG submission 148649) | Freshwater microbial mat bacterial communities from Lake Vanda, McMurdo Dry Valleys, Antarctica - Oligotrophic Lake LV.19.MP9.P1 | ecosystem: Environmental > Aquatic > Freshwater > Lake >... | reverse complement strand
CCCCCACCCCACTGGACGCGCAAGGACTTGCTGGGCATCGAGGAACTTTCGGCGGAGGAGATCGTGCTCCTGCTGGACACGGCCCGTGCGTTCAAGGAAGTCGGCACCCGCGACGTCAAGAAAGTGCCGGCCCTGCGCGGCCAGACCCTGGTGAACTTTTTCGTCGAACCGAGCACGCGCACCCGCACCTCGTTCGAGCTCGCCGCCCACCGGCTCAGCGCGGACGTGGTGAACATCTCGGTCAGCTCATCGAGCCTGACCAAGGGCGAGACGCTGAAGGACACCGCCCTCAACCTCGAGGCGCTCCACGCCGATATCATCGTGCTCCGGCACGCGTCCGCCGGGGCCCCGCACTTCCTGGCCGACCGCCTCGACGCCAGCGTCATCAACGCGGGTGACGGAGCCCACGAACATCCCACCCAGGCGCTTCTCGACGGATTCACCATCCGCGAGCACCGCGGCTCCCTCGCGGGACTTCGCGTGGTCATCGTCGGGGACATCCTGTTCAGCCGGGTCGCCCGCTCGAACATCTGGCTCCTCACCAAGCTCGGGGCCAAAGTCACCCTCGTCGGCCCCACCACCCTCGTCCCGCGCACGTTCGAGGAGATGGGCTGCGAGGTCCGGCGGGATCTGGATGCCGTCCTTCCCGAGGCGGACGTCGTCAATCTCCTGCGTATTCAACACGAACGACAACGGCGCGAATATTTCCCCGGCCTCGGTGAATACATTGCGCTCTTTGGCCTCACGAAGGAACGCGCCACCCGATTGAAACCCGACTGCCTGATCATGCACCCGGGCCCGATCAATCGCGGAGTCGAGATCGACAGCGAGCTCGCCGACAGCGGACGCTCCGTGATCCTCGAACAGGTCACCAACGGACTCGCCGTCCGCATGGCCGCCCTTTACCTGTGCGCGGGCGTCGGGAACCCCGCCAACCCATGAACCCAGGACCTCTCTTGATCCGCGGCGGACGCATCATCGACCCCGCATCCAACCGCGATGAAACCGGCGACCTGCTCGTCGTCGACGGTCGGATCGCACCGCTCTCCCAACTCGCGACCTCCGGCTCTCCCCCCTCGCACATCGACGCCTCCGGCCTGGTTGTCGCCCCCGGCCTGATCGATCTCCACGTCCATCTCCGCGAGCCGGGCCAATCCGCCAAGGAGACCATCGGCTCGGGGACGCGGGCGGCCGCCGCCGGCGGGTTCACGTCGGTCGTCTGCATGCCCAACACGTCGCCCCCCGTCGACGGCCCCAGCGTCGTCGCCTGGATCCAGGAAAAAGCGGCCCGCGACGCGGTGGTGAATGTCTTCCCAACGGGCGCCATCACCAAAGGCCTCGTCGGCGAGGAACTGGCCCCCATCGGGTCCATGGTCCGCGAAGGCATCGTGGCCATCACCGACGACGGATGCTGCGTTCAAAACCACGGGGTCATGCGCCGGGCGGTCGAGTATGCACGGATGTTCGACCTGTGCGTCATGGATCATTGCCAGGACACCAGCCTCACCGGCGACGGCGTCATGCACGAGGGTTACTGGAGCACCCTGCTCGGATTGCCCGGCTGGCCATCGGCCGCCGAGGAGATGATCGTCATGCGCAACATCCTGCTCGCGGAGTTGTGCCGGACCCGCATCCATTGCCAGCACCTTTCGAGCGCGGGCAGCGTCCGTCTCCTGCGCGAGGCCCGCTCGCGCGGGATACCGATCAGCGGCGAGGTCTGCCCGCATCACATCGCCCTCACCGACGAGTCGTTGCACCGTTACGACACCAATTGTAAAATGAACCCGCCGCTCCGAACCCGGGCTGATATCGAGGCGCTCATCGACGGGATCGCGGATGGCACGGTCGACATCCTCGCGAGCGATCACGCGCCGCATTGTCCCTACGAGAAGGAGGTCGAGTTCGATCAGGCCCCGTTCGGAATTCTGGGGCTTGAAACCGAGTTGGGCCTTTTTATCGACCTGCTCGTGCACCGGCACCGCGCCATCGATCTGCCGCGCCTGATCGCCCTGCTCACGGTCAATCCCGCCCGACTCCTCAGGCTCGACCGCGGCACGCTGGCCGAAGGCGCCGTCGCCGACATCACCCTCATCGACCCCGATCTTGAGTGGACGGTGGATCGGGAGCAGTCCTTCTCCCGTTCGCGCAACACGCCGTTTCACGGACGCGAGATCAAGGGGCGCGCCGTTCGGACCCTTGTGGCGGGCAAGACCGTCTGGGAACTCTGATTCGTGCTTCGGAAGGGTGGCGCTTCGTCCGGGCCACGCGGCTTGAGGCCGCCTGGTCACCGCGCCGATCGCCGATGTTCCGCGCCCCGGCCCGTTTCAGCTTTCAAATTTCAATGTTCGAAGTTCAAAGTTCACCATCCCCCGCCCACCATGCCCCGCTCGATCCTCAGCGCCGATGCCGCCCATGTCGAAAAGGAGTTTCTCCGGAGTCGACGCGACCGCCGGGACGATCTCGAGAGTTCCGTGCGCATCTTTCTCGAGTTCCTGCGCGCCCACGAGAAACTCGATTTCGACGAACCTTGCGTGACCGTCTTCGGGTCCGCCCGCTTCGGCGTGCGGCACCCCTACTACCGGATGGCGCGCGCCCTCGGCAGACGCCTCGCCGAGGAGGGGTTCGGCGTGATGACCGGCGGCGGGCCCGGCATCATGGAGGCCGCCAATCGCGGAGCCCGTGAAGGCAAGGGCCTCTCCATCGGGTGCAACATCAAGCTCCCCCAGGAGCAGGACCCGAATCCTTACCTCGACCGGTTCGTCGAGTTTGACCACTTCTTCGTTCGCAAAGTGATGCTGGTCAAATACTCGTCGGCCTTTGTCATTCTACCCGGGGGATTCGGCACGCTCGATGAGTTCTTCGAAACGCTCACCCTGATCCAAACCGGCAAGATCGAACGGTTTCCGCTCATCCTCATGGGATCCGCCTACTGGAAGAAGCTGCGCACCTTCGTCGAAGACTCACTTCTCGCCCACCAAACCATCTCCCCCTCCGACCTCAAACTCATCCACCTCACCGACTCGGTCGAGGAAACCGTCAGCGCCATCCGCTCGGGTATCGCGGGGCGCGGTTGAACGTGCATGAAGTGTTGAAATGGGCCGTCACCCCCGCTCCCGGATGTCCAATCCCCACCTGCATTTTTGCAGCCGGGTTCCTCCACACGCAACCGTACTTCGCGCCGGGCGCCCGCTCCTGATACCTTCCCTCCCATGAACATCACATTCCACGGCGCAGCGGGCGAAGTCACCGGATCGGCCTACCACCTCACCACGCCGGAGGCCGGGGTGCTCGTCGATTTTGGAATGTTCCAGGGCGGTCGCGGCGCCGAAGCCCGCAACACATTGCCGCACACCCTCGACCCCGGGCACCTCGACGCCGTGTTGCTCACACACGCGCACCTGGATCACGTCGGGCGCCTCCCGTTGCTTGTAAAGTCGGGGTACCACGGTCCCATCCACTGCACCCCGGCCACCATCGACCTCGTCGGTCTGATCCTTCGGGATTCCGCCAAAGTGCAGTCGTTCGACCTGAACCGGACCAATCGCCGGCGCGAGCGGGCCGGGCAATCCCCGCTCGAGCCGCTGTATACCCTCGCGGATGTCGAACGCACCTTGGGCCTGCTCCAGGCGGTCCCCTACCACGAGTTCGTCCCTGTCGCCCGCGGGATCCGGGCGCGCTTCGTCGAGGCCGGGCACATGCTCGGTTCCACCAGCATCGAACTCCGGGTGACCGAGCCAGGCGCCGCCGAGAAAACCGTCGTCTTCTCCGGCGATCTCGGACCCGACGGACTGCCGATCCTGCGCGATTCCGAGCCGTTCGGATCCGCCGATGCGGTGATCCTTGAATCCACCTACGGCGACCGTGACCATCGGGGACTCGATGAGACCAAAGCGGAATTTCGCGCCATCCTCGAACAGGCCATCGCCCGCCGGGCAAAGATCTTTGTCCCTTCGTTCGCGGTCGGGCGCACCCAGCAGATCATTTACCATCTGATGGAACTCTTCTCGTCGGGAGCGGTGCCGAAGTTTCCCGTCCACATCGACAGCCCCATGGCCATCGAGGCGACCGAAATTTACGGGCGCCACCGCGAACTCTACGACCCCGAGAGCCTCGATCTCGGCAAACTCATCGAACATGGGCATCTCGCGGAGTTTGTGCATTATTCCCAAAGCGCCGACGATTCGCGCTCCCTCAACCGCCTCACGGGCCCCCGCCTCATCATGGCCGGCAGCGGCATGTGCAACGCGGGACGCATCCTCCATCACCTCCGCAACAATCTCTTCCGTCCGGAAGCGCACATCGTGATCGTCGGGTTCCAAGGCCGCGGCACCCTCGGGCGCGCCCTGGTCGAGAAGGCCGACAGGGTGCGAATCTTCGGCGAGGAGATCGCGGTGCGCGCCACGATCCACACACTCGGCGGGTTCAGTGCTCACGCAGGCCAGACGGGCCTCCTCAAGTGGTTCAGCGCCGTCGCCGGGTCACGGCCCCGCGTGATGCTGACCCACGGTGAAGCCACGCCACGTGCCGCGCTGGCACAGAAAATCCAGTCCGCCCACGGAATCACCGCCGAGTTGCCGGAGGCGGGGTCCCAGGTGACGATTTAGCCTCTGATCGGCACTTTCGACGCCGGTGGCGTCACGGCGATTGGCCGGTGGTGAGCGGCGCGAGCGGGAACCGCGGGAAGGGTGGACCACCGCGTGACCGGCCCGGTGTGGCGCGCGCCACCCGGCCCTGAACTCTCTGTGACTTCCGCCACAGGGAGAGGCGTTCGCGTCTCCTGCCAGGGTGAACCGCATCGGGGCGAACCCGATTTTGCACGGGCGATTGCACGCGCTCCCCTCACCGGTTTACAATCGCGCGTGCCTGAGCCCTCGCACGAGCCCGAGCCCCCCTCCGACCGCCCGATCTCCCGCCTCGGGATTCTGCGCCGACTCGCCCAACTCGCGAAGGCGTTCTTCTTCGACGCGAACCGTCGTGAAATCAAATTGCTGGTCGGCACGATGCTCGGGCTCTGTCTGGCGGTCGGGGTGGTCCAGGTGTTCGTCAGTTTCGCGGGACGCAACTTCGTCACCTCCCTCGCGCAGCGCGACACGGTCGGATTCTACCGCAATCTGTGGGTCTATCTCGCCGCGTTCGCCGTGGCGATTCCCGTCGGCGTGTTTTACCGGTACACGGCGGAGCGACTCTCGCTGCTGTGGCGGCAGTGGATGACGCATCTCCTGGTCAAACGCTTCTTTTTCAACCGGGCCTACTATCGCCTGCGGAGTTCGAAACAGATCGACAACCCGGACCAGCGCATCGCGGAGGACGTGCGCTCCTTCACCACGGGAGTGCTCGGTTACATGCTGACCCTCCTCAATTCGGTGGTCACGCTGTTCGCGTTCCTGGGCATCCTGTGGACCATCACATGGAAATTGCCGGTGGGGCTCCTGGGCTACGCCACCATCGGCACCGTCCTGTCCATCCTCATCGGACGCCGTCTCGTCGGGCTTCACTTCCAGAAATATCAGAAAGAGGCCGATTTTCGATATGCGCTCGTCCGCGTTCGGGACAACGCGGAGAGCATCGCCTTTTACCGGGGGGAGAAAAGGGAGCATCGCGACCTGGTGATGCGCTTCAGCGAGGTGATCAAGAACACCATGGAGATCATCGGGTGGAACCGGACCCTCGGATTTTTCACCAACGGCTACAACTACGCCGCCCTGATCGTTCCGACGCTCATCGTGGGGCCGATGTTCATGCAGGGGGCGGTCGAGTATGGAGTGGTCACCCAGGCGGAGAGCGCGTTTGCGCAGGTGTTGATGGCCCTGAGCGTCATTATCGCGCAATTTGAGGGGCTGAGCGCATTCGCCGCGGGCATCAAGCGGCTGGGCGCACTTTGGGATGAACTGGACGACTACGACACCGAGGATGCGTTCATGGAGCGGGAATCGCAGCTCGAAGTCGACGAAACCGCCTCCCGCCTGAAGCTCGCCGATCTCACGGTCCAAACCCCCGGCGGACTCAAGACCCTGACGCGCAACCTCAGCTTCACCCTGCCACCCGGCGAAAGCGTCCTGATCATGGGGGAGAGCGGCACCGGCAAGAGTTCGCTCCTGCGAACCATCGCCGGTCTGTGGCAGAGTGGTGACGGCAGCATCGAGCGACCGAAACTCAACGACCTGATCTTCCTCTCGCAGCGTCCCTACATGGTTCAGGGAAATCTGCGCGCCCAACTGGTCTATCCCGCCAACGAGGAGGGGGCCGACGACACCTTGATCAAGGCCGCCCTCGAAAGCGTGAACTTCACCGAGGTGCTGGATCGCGTGGACGGCGATCTCGACCGTTCGATGGACTGGACCAACATTCTTTCCCTGGGCGAACAACAACGGGTCTCTTTTGCCCGGATCTTCCTAAGAAAACCGGTGCTCGCCTTTCTGGACGAGGCGACCAGCTCGCTGGACGAACCCAACGAGCGGGTGCTTTACAGGAACCTGCGCCGATTGGGCATTTCATTCGTCAGCGTCGGCCACCGCAGCACGCTCAAAGAGTTCCACGATCATCTCATTTTGCTGAAAAAGGACGGGACCGCCGACATTTCGAAGATCCGCGGGTCTCCCTCCGGCGATGATTCCGCGGCCATGGCGGCGCCCTAAGTTGGTGCCATTCGGGCCAGGCTCGCTGCCCACGCCCTGGCACACCCCCCCCGGAATGCGCTTTTCAATTGCCGGGGAGCGGGCACCATGCGCGCATGATCCGTCAGCGATCCCTGCCGATCCTCGCGCTCGCTCTGCTCACCGCCCTGGTGTCGGGCGGCTGCAATCCGCAGGCTGGCGCCCCGAAAACGGCGGAGTCCGCCGCAGGATGGGAACCCCGCGAAGCCCAACCCCGGCTCCGGACGATTCCCTTGCGCGTCGGCCCTCATGCCGTCGAGGCCGAGGTCGCCCTGGGACCCCGGGAACAGGCGACCGGCCTGATGTTCCGCGAATCGCTCGAACCGGAACAGGGCATGCTGTTCGTCTTTCCGTTCGAGCGTCCGGTCGCCTTTTTCATGAAGAACACCCGGGTCCCGCTCACCGTGGCCTACCTCGGGCCGGACGGAGTCATCCGGGAACTGCACGATCTTGAGCCGCTTGTCGAACGCCCGGTCAATTCGGCCAGCGACGAAATCCGGTTCGTCCTCGAAATGAACCGCGGCTGGTTCGCCGCAAAAGGTGTCGGCCCCGGGGTGCGGATCACCACGGCGGGACAATCCCTCGGCGAGGTGTTCCCCGGGGCGGACGCGGATTGATTCAGCCCTTCACCGCCCCGCTTGTGAGCCCGGCGATGAAATCCTTTTGGAGCGCGAAGAACAGGAGCATCACCGGCAGCACACTGCACAAGGTGCCGGCCATCAGCACGCCGAGCTGCGTCTCGTATTCCGGAAGCCCGATCATGTTGGCCAGGCCGATCGGGAGATGGTACTTCGCCTCCGTCTGAAGCACGATCTGCGGCCACAGAAAGCTGTTCCACGTGCCGGTGAACGAGAGCAGCGTGAATGCCCCGACCATCGGACGCACAATCGGCAGGGCCACATTCCACCACAGCCCGAACTCCGTGCACCCGTCCACCCGCCCGGCTTGCAACAGCTCATCGGGCACGGCCTGCATGGCCTGTTTGAACAGAAACATCCCGAACACGCTGACCGCACCCGGAACCAGGATCGCCCAGTAAGTGTCGATCCAACGGATCTGGAACATGATCTCATACATGCCGGGCAGCAGCACCTGATGCGGCACCAGCATGGTCGCGAGCATGATCAGCATCAGAACCGGTTTCCCGCGAAACTGGTACTTGGCGAGCGCGAACCCACCGAGGCTGCTGAGCAACACCACGATGGCGGTGGAGGCGGAGGCGAGGAACAGCGAATTGAGCAGCCAACGGGCGAACGGTTCGCGCGTGAAGAGCACCCTGAGATTCGCCGTCGTCAGACGATCGAGATGCCCCCACGGCAGGAACACGGAATCGAACATGTCGGCCTGGCTCTTGAACGTCGCGCAGATCAGCCACAGGAACGGGGTGAGCAGCATCAGGGAAACCAGCACCAGAGCGGCGTGAAGGAGCAGCGAGGCGGGACCGGACGTTTTGCGGGAAACACTCATGGCAATCAATCGGTGCGATCGGCCCGGGTGAGGCGGATTTGGGCGATGGAAACCGCAAGGACCATCAGCACCAGCATCCATCCGATGGCCGAGGCATACCCGAGATCGCCGGTCTCGAAGCCCTGCTGGAAGAGATACATCACCACGGTGAGTGCGCGGTTGTCCGGACCCGGTCCCTGAAACAGCACGTAGGGAAGCTCGAACAACTGGAACGATCCGATCATGCCGACCAGCAGGAGGAAGAGCAACACCGGGCGGATGCCGGGCAGGGTCACGTGCCAGAACTTCGACATCGCCCCCGCACCATCCACCTGCGCCGCTTCATAGAGTTCCTGATCCACCGCCTGCAACGCGGCGAGGAAATAGATCATGCCAAACCCCACCGACAACCAGAGCGCGGCGAGAATCACCGCCGGCAACGCGAGATCGGGCTTGCCCAGCCAGTTCAACTCCGTCCCGAACGGGGTCACCGCCCCGATCACCCGGTTGATCAACCCATGCCGGGGCGCGAGCAACAGCATGAACAGCACCGCCACGAACACGTTGCCAACCAGGTGGGTCGAGAAAAACGCATACCGAAAAAAATCACGTCCCCGCACGAACCGGCTGTTCAGCAACAACGCCAGACCCAGCGACGCCGGGATCTGGATCGAAAGGAAGCAAACGGTGTAGGTGAGGGTGTTGCGAACCGCCCTCCAAAAAAGGTCGTCCTGAAACACGAACTCGAAATTATCAAGACCGACGAACTGCATGGCGCCCGGGCCCGAGGTTTTGTGGAGCGCCAGGACGACACTCCGGCAGAGCGGCACCAGCATGAAGCAAAGGAACAACACCACGAACGGCAGCACGAACAGATACGGCGCCAGCCGGTGCTGAAGCCGCCACAAGGTGTTCACGGCGCCTCCTCCCCGTCGTCAAAGCGCCGGTGCCGCATCCGGTTCTCCAAATCCCGCGCTTCCGCAACCAACCATTCCCGGCAGGCCGCTTCGAGCCCTTCCCCGCCGCGACGGCGCATCTGATCCACCGCACGATTCAGCACCACCGAGAGTTTCTGCGCGGAGATGCTCGTCATGGGGGTCACCAGACGGCGGGGCACCTGGGTGGCGAGCTCCGCATACAGCGCGAACACCTTCTGCCCCCCGAAATACGGATCGGCCTCCGTGAAGGCCGGATGCGTCCACTGTTCCATGAGCGGCGGGAGGATGTTGGTCTGCGTGAGGCGGGCGTTGAGCCCTTCCTCGCTGAAGTAAAGATGCTCGATGAGCCTCCACGAGGCTTCGGGATCCCGGGCCGCGCGCGGGATGCCAACCATCGTGCCACCCCACGTGCTCGTGGGTGGATCACCGGGATCAAACCGCGGCAGCGGCATCATCCGCAGCTTCCCGGCGATGCCCGGCGCGAACTCCCGCACATAGCGCACCCGCCAGTCCGGCATCAATAACGCACAGAGATTGCCCGCCTCGACGTCCTTCGCGAAAACGCCCATGCCACCGGCGGCCTCGGACCCAATCTTCCGGGGCCCGGCGACGAGGCCGGCATAGAATGCCACCGTCTCCGCCACTTTAGGATCCGCGAGGTGGATCCGGTCGGAATCGTCCACGGCATTGATGCCACGCTGCAACAGCATAAGCACCAGGGTCTCGGGCGAAGCTTCCTGAAGCTCAATGGCGTGCCGGTGCGGGAATCCCCTGCCCCGCCAGTATTGCTGGAACCGCAGGCAGGCCGCGTGGAACTCGATCCAGGTGGCGCAGGCCGCCAAATCGACACCGGCTTCGCGAAACAAATCCTCCCGATACGCAATCGTGAGGGGATGCACATCATGGGGCACCCCGAAAATCACCCCGGCCTTCGTCCACGGCGCAAAGCGCGACGCCACAATCCGATCCATCCACATGTCCGGTTGCGTCCGGGCCGGGTTCTCGACCCAGGCCGTCCCGTCGTGGGTCCAGATGCGCGTCGTGCCGCGCAACCGGGCGTTCCAACCCCGGAGGCCGGGCGCTGAGACATCCGCAATCTCGCGCGCACCCGTTGTGCGAAGGAGGTCGTTGAGCGGCAGGAAACCGACCTGGTCCGGGGGCGGACGAAAAAACCGCCCGACCGAACCAATCTCGATCTCGGCGGCATCCGGCACCTCGCGACTCATCGACTTCGACAGGAACATCGAAAACAGGCGGAGACTGAGGGCGCGATTGGCGATCAGGGAGAGCCGGACCGATTTGCCCTCGTGCTGCTCGAACGACGGGAGGATGGGCCTGAAAGTCTTGGCATGGGAGTCGGCAAACACCCAGAACTCGAGGTCCGCATGCTGCGGCCGGGGCTGCATCAACACGGTGATCCCGGTGATCAACGCAATGGCGATCACGACAATCACGGGCTTGCCGAGGGGGATTCGGTTCACGGGGGAGGGATGAAGGCCGGGAGTATTGTCCACAAGCCACACCGGCTCAAGCCATTGGTGATGCCCCGACGACGGATCGGCGCGAGGCAGAGCGGGCGACTCCACGTGGCGTCCATCGGGAAGACCTGATCGTTGCGGCATTCGGCAATGAACATCGGCTTCATCCCCTGCACTTTGTGCATTGCCGTTGCCGGGGCTGTCAGAGGCTCTCCACCCCCGCCCCAACGTCCCGTCGATTCGTGCTTGGCAATCGTTCAACCCCTTCGCTAGGTTCACGCCCGCAGATGAGAAACCGCATCCTTGCCCTGCTCCTGGCCTGTGTGGCCATGTCACCCGCTTTCCTTCACGCCCAATTGGGCGGCTTCGGGGATGTGCCGGTCGAAATCACCGCCGATGGCGAGACCCGATTCGAGGGGGGCGTTGCCATCGCCGAGGAAAACGTCGAGATCCGATACGGCGACACCCAAATCTTTTGCGACGAAGCACAGTACAACCCCGAAACCCGCGAAGTGCTGTTGCGCGGCCAGGTCCGCATCTACCGCGAGGGATTCAGTTTCCTGGGCGAACGAGCCGTTTACAACCTCGAGACCAAAGCCCTGCGGGCCGCGGATTTCGGGGGGGACGCCCACCCGTTCAAACTGGCGGCTGACAACGTCACTTCCATCGGCGGACGCGGCTACAAGGCGATGGACGGCATGTTCACCACGCACGACTCGGCCCGCCCGGATTACCGGCTTCGCGCGCGATCCGTCCGGATTTACCCCGATGACCGGATCATTTTCAGCAACGTCACCCTGTTCGTCGGTAAAACCCCGGTCTTTTGGTGGCCCTATCTTTATCAGTCGCTCCGGGAGGACATGGCCTTCACCATCACCCCGGGCTACAGCAACCGCTGGGGCGCCTACGTCCAAACCCTCTACAATTTCCCAATCGGCGACAATGCCTCCGGCCAGTTCCGGTTCGATCTCCGCTCCGACCGGGGTCCCGGAGCCGGGTTCGACTCGGACTACCGGTTCGGCCAGGACAACCGGAGCTTCGGACGGTTCCGGAGCTACGTCGCCTCGGATTCCGATCCCGACCTCAACGAAACCAACGTCGCGCGCGGCGAGGTCGATTCCACCCGCTACCGGGTTTCGCTGCAGCAGCGGGCCTATCTGACCGAGGACATTCGGGCGGACATCGATTTTAATCTGCTGAGCGATTCAAACGTGCTCGAGGATTATTTCCCCGGCGAATTTACCGTGGACCCGCAGCCCGACACCAACCTCGCCATCACCAAATGGGACGAGGAATACACGCTCAGCCTGATCGTCCGCGGCCAGGTCAACGACTTCCAGGAAACCACCGAGCGACTGCCGGAGCTGGTCCTCGATGTGCCCCGTCAGCCGTTCTTCGGCACCGCCCTCTATTATCAGGGGGAAACGGGCGCAGTGGCCCTGAGCAAGCGGTTCGAGAACGACTCCGGACTGCCCGATTACGACAGCACCCGGTTCGACTCCCTCCATCAGTTGATCTATCCGCGCACCTACTTCGGATGGCTGAACTTCGCTCCGCGCATCGGATTTCGCGCCACCTGGTACAGCGACACCGGCGGGATCTACGACGAGGCCGTGCTCCCCACGCAATCGGAACTCGCGGCCCTCGCCGGCAACGATCCGAAACTGCGCCAGGAACTCCAGGACGAACTCGACCGCCTGAGCCTCCGGTCACCCGAGGAACTGGCGGCGGAGGCCAGCTCGAACAGCTCGAACAGCTCGAGAATCAAGCCCAGCCTGCAGAAGCGCCTGCGCACCTCCGGATCCGACACCCGGGCCATGGTGCTTGCCGGATTCGAGTCGAGCTTCAAGATGACGAAGGTATGGGACAACGTGCAATCGCGCGCCTGGGGACTCGATGGGCTCCGCCATGTGTTCCAGCCTTACACCCATCTGTCGTTCGTCTCCGACCCCGGCCTGGCCTCCTCCGACGTGCTCCAGTTCGACCGGCTGGTGCCGTCCACCCAGATCCCGCCCATCGGTTTTCCGCAGTTCGTGTCGACCGATTCCATCGATGAGTGGACCATCTGGCGCCTGGGAGTCCGCAACCGGTTCCAGACACGGCGGGATCTTCAAACCTTCAACTGGCTCTCGATTGACACCTGGGTGGATGCCAATATCGACAACCCCTACGACGCCACCGACTTCTCGAACGTCAATCTCAACATCGAATTCCGTCCGCTCCCCTGGATCGGCCTCAACATCGATTCCCAACTGCCGGTGCTCGACGACGGATTCACCGTGGTCAACACCTCGCTCCGTTTCATGGCGCATCGCGACGCCGAGTTCCGGGTCGGCCACCGGTATCTCGATAACAATGAATTCTTCGAGGACAGCAGCCTGATCACGTTCGGCGGCTATTACCGCCTGAACGAAAACTGGGGGGTCAGCTTCCAGGAACAATACGAGATGGACGATGGCACCCTCGAATACCAGCGCTACATGCTCCATCGCGACCTGACTTCCTGGATCGCCAGCATCGGGGCCATCGTCCGCGACAACGGCGGAGGCCAGGAAGAATTCGGATTTCTGATGACGTTTACCCTCAAGGACTTCCCGGCGATCAATATCCCGCTCAATCTCGATCCCGACGCCGGTTCGGGCAGCAACAACTGATCCCGCGCGGACGGGCCCCACCCGCGGCGCCACGCCGTCTCCGCTGCCTGGCCTCGTCCGCCTTCCTTCACCCCCCTTTTCCCCATGAATCTCTGCATCATCGGTTCCGGATATGTCGGTCTCGTGACCGGGGCCTGCTTCGCTGAAGTTGGGCACCACGTCGTTTGCGTGGACAATGATCCGCGCAAGATCGAAGCGCTCGCCGCCGGCCGCATCCCGATCTACGAACCGGGCCTCGAAGATCTGGTCCACCGCAACGTGGCCGCCCAACGACTCCAGTTTACCGGCAGTATCGAGGAGGGCGTCGACCGCTCGGACGTCGTGTTCATCGCCGTCCCCACCCCGCCGCAGCCCGACGGCAGCGTCGATCTCAGCTTCATCGAACAGGTCGCCCGTGAAATCGCCTCGGTGCTCAAGACGGACTACAAGGTCATCGTCGACAAAAGCACCGTCCCGGTGAAAACCGGCGAAAAGGTTACCGAAACCATCAAACGCTACAACCGCACCGGATGCCGCTTTGATGTCGTCAGCAACCCGGAGTTCCTCCGGGAAGGTTGCGCCGTGGCAGACCTGATGAATCCCGACCGGATCGTGGTGGGCTCGAGCAGCGACCGCGCCCTGGCGCTGATGAAGAAGGTCTACGAGCCGTTCCGCGCCCCGATTCTTGTCACCGACATCAACAGCGCGGAACTCATCAAGCACGCCGCCAACTCGTTTCTCGCCCTCAAAATCTCATACATCAACGCCGTGGCCGCCATCTGCGAGGCGAGCGGGGCGGATGTCGAGATGGTCGCCGACGGCATCGGCATGGACCGCCGCATCGGGCGCAATTTTCTCAATGTCGGCATCGGCTACGGGGGGTCCTGCTTTCCGAAGGACATCGCCGCGTTCATTCACATCAGCGACCAACTCGGCGTGCCGTTCACCCTGCTCAAAGAGGTGGAACGCATCAACGCGGACGCCCGCGCCCGGTTTCTCGCCAAGATCCGGTCCGCGCTCTGGGTGTTGCGCGAAAAGAAAATCGCCGTGTGGGGTCTGACCTTCAAACCCGACACCGACGACGTCCGCTGCTCGGTGGCCATCGATCTGGTGAACGATCTGCTCCGCGAAAACGCCAGCGTGACGGTCTACGACCCGAAAGGCATGGAGAAGGCCCGGGAATTCAAACTGATCGAGGGAGCCCGGTTCGCGGACTCACCCATCGAGGCCGTGGATGGCGCGGAAGCCCTGGTCATCGCCACCGAGTGGAAGGAATTCGCCGCAGTCGATCTCGGCGAAGTCAAACGGCGCATGACCACCCCGATGGTGTTCGACGGACGCAACCTCCTGGATCCTGTCACCATGCGGGACCTGGGATTCATTTACACCGGCATCGGGCGAGCGAACGCCGGGTGATTCACCCGCACAGCGTCCCGACCCGGACTTCGCGCGGCTCCGGTGTGGTCGGCTCTTCCTCGCCTGCGGCCACCCGGTAGATTCGCGCATTGGCGACTCGCGCTCCGATCCGCCACTCCGGATACATCCGTCCGGTGATGTCGACCAGGCCGATCTGCATGTTCTCGCCGTCGAACCGGCCGAGTACATGCTGGTCGTTCCACTGGAAATAGTGGGCTCCCACCACCGCGGGATGCGCCGCGGCATGCTCGAGGTAGTGCGCATACGCCGACACGCTTTCCCGCAAGGTCGTCACCGCCCGGATTCCGGCACACGGCAGGCCGCAATCGAGCGCTCCGACGTGAAACTCGCCAATGATCACCGGCAACCCGGTGGCCGCCGCCACACGGTCGATCACCGCGGCATCCGGTCGAACCTGGTAACAGTTGATGGAAAACACGTCGAGATCACCCGCGCCCGCGAATTGATACTCGCTGTGGATCCAGGCCCAGCGGAGCCCCAGATTGAGCAGGCGGGGAGCGACCCGGCGGCAACAACGGGCCGGGATCCCCACGAACCGCTCAACGGCATGCCTCGTGAACTCCGCACGATCACCCGCCGACGCGGGAATCCGATCCGCATCGACGGGCGCATCGAACGCCTGCCAGCCCGTGAACGTCGATTGCCAGGCGGCATTGAGCCGTCCGATCTCCACATAGCGCTCCCGTAAAAACTCAACAATCGCCGCGTGCGTCGCCGTGCCCGCCCCAAGCCTCAGCACCGCCCCCGCAAGATCCAGCCCATCGACAAACGCCCATTGCGGCTCGTTGGCCATGAAATAGCCGATCACGAACGGGTCCGCGGCAAGCCCGGCGAGTTGCCCCGCGAACGCCGTGGCATTGCGCTCGAACTCCGGACTGAACACATCGGGAAAATCACGAAACAGGGTTCGGGCAGTGCCCGGAAACTCGCGCAACGTCAGCACCCGGGGCAGGCCCGACCGCGCTGCGAATGCGGTATCCGACCAGTTCGCCACGGTGTTAAACCCGCATTCCCGCAGGCGTCGCCGGGTCAACTGCTCCCAATCCCCGCGCCATCCGGCCCCGAGCGCCCGCTCGAGATTGTGGATTCCCGCATCAAAAAGCCGGTGCCCTCTCGCATCGCTCCACAATCCCGGATGCCGCGCGGCATCCGGCAACCCGCCTTCGACCAGCCCTTCCATGTCGGCGCAGGGAAACGCCACTCCCGGTCCGATGCAATCCACCCCGACGCTCCAAAAGGCGTGCCCCTCGGGATCCACGAGCCACCAACGGCGGCCATCGTGGTGCGTTCGAAAAGCGCCGGTGGCCTCCCAGCGCAGACCCTCCCAACCCCCATGA
>Ga0163154_10005559_pt1 | contig 15931 bp, 21 predicted proteins | sample OliLakLV19MP9P1_FD_148649 | JGI IMG/M metagenome (GOLD analysis project Ga0163154, IMG submission 148649) | Freshwater microbial mat bacterial communities from Lake Vanda, McMurdo Dry Valleys, Antarctica - Oligotrophic Lake LV.19.MP9.P1 | ecosystem: Environmental > Aquatic > Freshwater > Lake >... | reverse complement strand
GTGGTACGCCGCCGTTGACGAGCTCGGTGTAGGCCGAACTAGGAGTTCCAGATGGTGACGCGGATCAGCAGCACGACGAAAGAGGACGGCACGCGCCGGATCGTGGTGAAGCACGACACGCTGCCCATGTTCGCCAAGGTCTACGCGGCGCCAATGGATGTCGCCTTCGACCGCATCGGCTTCCGGGTGACGGTCTCGCTCTGCGACAAGGACGCCAAGGCTCTCCCGCACGGTGAGGGGATCGCCTTGGGCGAGGCGTTCGAGTTCCACGTCGCGCCAGACGGGGACACGCCGCTCGAGGAGCGGGCGTCCAAGGTGAAGGCCGACTTCGACGCGGTCGTCGACGAGCGGGCGAGCAAGCTGTTTGTGGCGGCGGTCAACCGGCAGGCGGCTGCGACACTCTAGTCCACAAGGCCGCGTGTAAGCCGGTGTTCATCGTTACTCGACAAAGTGCCGGTCCCATGAGTGCCGCTTCACAAGATGCGCGCGACCAGGGGCCATTAATGAGCGCAGCAGCGGACCTGTATCGACTCGTGGCCGAGCTGGGCCAGAAGGTCGAGCAGCGCGTCGCTATAGTTGAGGTCGAGCAGGATAACCACGAGCACGCGGTTGAGGCACGGCTTCAACGGTACGAGCAGACCCAGGCGGCGCAGACCGATCGCGTGATCGAGGCGGTGCGTGGGCTCGCCAAACTGGAGGCCGTCCCTGACGCCATCCGTGAGATACGCGCCGAGCAGCGCGCTGAGATCGCTCGCATCGAGGCCAAGGTCGACAAACACACTCTGGATATTGAGGACCTCAAGGCGGCTGGGGCGCATCAGAACGCGACCGCTGCCGGCCGACGGTCGATGGCGGACGACATCACCAAAGCCTTCACGTGGTTCCTCGAGCACGGGTGGAAGATCGTCGTCAGCGCCTGGGGCCTGATCTGGGTCTGGACGCTGTTCTCACAGGGCCGCTTGCCCATGCAGCAGCCTGCTACACCGCTGCCGGCGCAGGCCCGGGTCTACGAACAGCCGGAGCAGGTGATCGTCATTCCGCCGCAGCAAGCCCAACCGCTTGTTGATCCACCCCCGCTCCGAGGCTCCCAGCCGTAGGCCTGTTAGCGTGCAGTTAACTGCACAGGGGCAGGGTCGGGCTCATGCGCGCTTTAGAACACTGGCTGGCGGTCGGGATCAGCTTCTTCACGAAGGGCTGGGTCTGGATCGTCGGAGCTGGGATCATCGCGGCAGTCGGCGGCTTCGTCTGGAAGGTCCGCGAACACATCAACAACGACGCTGCGCGTGAGACCGAGCGGATCGAACTCCGCGGCACGCTGACCGAGGAGCAGCGCCGGGCGCGTGAGGCTCAGACCGAGTTTGACCGGCAGCGGGCTGACGAACGCCGCGATCACGATGTCGCCCTCGCAGGCGTGCGTGAGGAGGCGAGACGTTCGGGCTACTACGCTGCGATGCGAGTGAGGATCACCAATGCACCACAAGAAGATGACGGCCCTGTCGCTCCTGTCCTGCGCGACGCTCTTAGGGGCGTGCGGGACGACCTCAGAGGCTATACCGAGCCCGAGCGCGCAGACAGTATATCGTGATCGCCACGTCGATCCGGCGCTGTTCCAAGACCGGGGTGTACCGGCGATCGAGAGCGTAGACAGAGAGCAGACCACCAGCGTCCCGGCGGCGCTCGACGTCGCGGACCTGGGCGAGTATCTCATGTACTACCGCTGCAAGCTCAACGTGGCGGGCGTCTCCCTGGCGGGCGAGGCGATCCGCCCAATCCCGGGTTGCTTGGCGTTCCTGGAAGCGCACCCTGAGTTGCAAAATTGATTGACGTTCCCCGTGGTCGTGATATGATGGTCCTTCCCGCATAACTGCCTGATCAGCAACGGGAATGTCACGGAGGACAACATGACTGCAGTCAAACAGAAGTACATCGACAAGGGCCTGACCTTCCTCGATGGATCGTACTCAGCGGGCAGCTACCTGCTGTTCGCCCAGCACCCTGAGACCGGCGGACGCCTCGGCGTGCGCGTGCTCACGGCGCCGCTCATGACCGGCAAGGGCCCGGTGATTATGATCACCCTACGCATGCGGCTGATGCCCGCCGGAGCCGACGTGCTCCAGCTGGAGGAGGGCGGCACGCCCGAGGGCTTCCCAGCCAAGGACAACTGGCAGAGCAGCTTCCCCGAGATGAAGTGGGTGAAGTCGAGCGACGTCCGCCGGTCGCTGATCGTCGGCGTCGCGTTGAGCCGCTCACCGGAGGACGCCTGGATGGCGCCCTACGACCTCGACAAGGTCGATTTCTGGGGGCAAGTCGAAAGCTGGCTGATGTCCCGGATGCCGCGCAAAGCGTGGGCCGTGACGCCCGACACGTTCCGCCAGTACCTGAAAGATCAGCTCGCGGAGGTGTTCGGGGACTGCAAGCCGCCGGTTCCCGAGCCTGCGGTCACCCTGCTCGCCATGGTTCGCTCACAGATAGCGGCACTCGAGGAGCAAGAGGCCACCTTGCAGAAGAAGGTCGACTCTGGTGTGGTCGAGCCGTCGCCAGCTGACCTCGTGACGGGCATCCCCCACGCGATCGCTACCCTGACACACTATGACGACCTGCCCGCGCTGCTGGAAGGCAGCTCGAAGCCGTCGCTCACGGTCCACCAGGGCGGGCTCGTGGATGATGACGAGAACGACGAGGGAGACGGCGACAACGGTGGTGGGGATTAACCACACGGCCTGCTGATGGGCCGCACTTACGGGGGCTGAGAATGACGCAAACTGCCATGCCGTCCGGGATCATCCCGGGCGGTTCTTTCTTCGAGCGCGCTCGCTTCTTGCGCAACGTCACGTCGAACCGGGTCGAGGCCGAGCTCCTCGAGCACATCATGTTCTGGTCGGAGAAGGGTGGCTACCGGGACCGTACTGGTACGCGCTGGCTGATCCGCACCGCACAGGAGTTCGCGGCCCACGTCGATTGGTCGATCTCGACCATCTACAAGGCGCTGCGCCGGCTGGTCGCCAAGGGCCTGATCGAGATCAAGCACAGCTGGCACCGCTACGAGGGCGGCAAGTTCCACTGCACCTATGTCCGACCGATCCTGGACCGGATCGCTCAGGCAGTTATCCCCAGCGAAGTGACCCCGGAGGTCACTTCGAAGTGTCCGCAGAGGTCACTTCCTTATCTATATACATCTCAACACTCAGCTGTCCCGGCGATGCCTGCGGCATCCCCCGACGACGACGAGCTCAAAACCGAGGAAGAACCACAGGAAGGAGCAGAGGAAGCACCAACTCAACAGGCCATTCTCCCTGTTCCCTCTTTCAGTGAAATCCGCGCTGTGGATAAGTCCGAACCGGCTCCACGTCGCACCTTGGCTGACCTGTTCGCTGAGCAGAAGTCGAAGCCGCTGACGCGGCCAGCACCGGGCAAAGTGCTCAACGCTGAGGGCGTTCACCAGGAACTCCGCTTCCACCACAAGGCCAGCTACCAGCTGGAGCAGCCGCCTGAGCTCAACGCCATCCGCCGCAAGTGGCTCAAGCAGTTCCTGGAGCGGGTCCGTGCAGTTAACTGCACAGATGACGAGATCAGAACAATGGTCGAGCGCGTCGTCTGCAACTGGGACGGCTTCCGCGGCTGGCTCAAGGACCGTTCGGGCTTCAACCTCAAGGAGGCCCGCCCCACCCACCACGCCTTCATGATGCAGGCGGTCGAAATGGTGAACTTCCTGCGGCTCGCAAACGTCGGCACAATGGCCGTCGATGACGACGCCTTGCCCGAAGGCACTTCGTCGCTCGCCGACATGATGAAGGGTGAGCCGGGCGGTAACATCTAGGAGCAACGACATGTCGCTGGCTGACGCCGTTGAAGGACCGTGGTGGGAAACCGGCGCGCTAGTCCGTGAACGCCACGCCCCGCTGATCGCTAACCGAGACGCCATCGCTGACCGCGCTGGCCTCGGGGCGGTGTTCATGGACCGGATCTGGACCCCGATGCCTGCGAGCGTCACCGAGGAGGAGAGGGCGTGGCTGCGCAAGCTGATCAGCGAGCGACGCGCTCCGAACCTCTGGGTGACCGGGTCCCAGTCGGCGGCGGTTGACCGCTTCCGCTGGTACACCGGGGCGCTGCTCCGCAACTTCACCGACGCCCGGATCATGACCTGCGAGATGATCGCGGACCAGATCATGGGCGGCTCGCCGTTCAAGGCGACGGCGCTGCTCATCCCCGACTTCGTGTTGAAGGACGAGAGCGAGAAGAAGGCCGAGGCGGTGCGGCGGACGGTGCTGGGCCTCGTGCGCAAGCGGCTGATCCAGGGCGAGGTGACCTGCGTGGTCGCGCCCAAGGACGTGTCCCTGATCTCGCGGGCCTATGGCGGCTCGTTCGCTGAGGAGATGGCGATCTACTTCCCGGCCGTGGTGTCGTTCAAATGAGCACCCACGCGATCCGCTTCATCGCCGCGACGGCTGGCTGCTCGACCAAGGACTGGTTCAGCTACGGCAATCTCGGGCCTCTGTTCGAGCACGACAGCGAGGCCAGGAAGGCCTTCGACTTCATGGACGCCTTCGCGCGCAAGCACGGGCGCGTGCCGTCGGCTGAGACGATCGTCGAGGAGTGTAACCTCAAGCTGCCGGGCTCACCGGGCGAGCCCGAGTGGCTGGTCCAGAAGCTGCGCGAGAGCCGCGTGCGCAGGAAGCTGGCGCTGACCGGCGAGGAGCTCCAGCAGCTGATGAAGGGCGACGACCCGCTCAAGGCGCTGACCTACATGAACGAGGTCAGCACGAAACTGCTCTACGAGGTGGCGCCGCCGAACGCCGTCGACTTCAGGCACGCCTCCGCGATCTTGTGGCCCTGGCTCCAGGAGAAGTGGTCCGGATCCAAAGCCTGCGTGCCGTTCCCGTGGCCGACGCTCGACGCCATGACGGGCGGGGTCTACGGCGGCGAGATGATCTCCACGGTCGGACGCCCGGAGATGGGCAAGACGTGGCAGCAGCTCCACATGGCGATGCACATCTGGCTGACGACCAAGCGGCCGATCGTGTTCGTCAGCCAGGAGATGATGGTCCGCAAGGTGATGGAGCGCCTCGCGGCCCTCTACACCAAGGTCGCCGTCGACGTGATGAAAGACGGCATCGCCGGCACCAAGACCAAGGCCGTCCGGCTCAAGCTCAAGAAGGACCTGCTCGCGCTCGAACACACCGACCTGCCGCCGTTCATCATCACGGACGGCAACCTGTCGGCCACGGCCAAGGACATCGTCCACCTCGTGCGCCAGTATCAGCCCACCGCCTGCTTCGTGGACGGGGCCTACTTGCTGCGCGCACCCGACGGGCGGCCGTTCCGCAAGCACGAGGCGATCGACTACAACTGCGAGTGCCTCAAGCGGGACGTGGCGACTGATCTCGACGTGCCGGTGTTCGCCAGCTGGCAATTCAACCGCGAAGGCGCCAAGCTCAAGAAGGGCGAGGAGATGGGGCTCGAGCACATCTCCGGCTCCGACGCGATCGGGCAGCTGTCGTCCGTCGTGCTCGGGATGCTCGACGACGAGGGCGACAACGCCGCCGACGTCGAGAACATTGCCCGCAGGCGGGTGCGCATCCTCAAGGGGCGTGACGGTGAACGCGGCGAGTTCTTCACAGAGTGGGACTTCGCGGCGATGAACTTCCGCGAAATCAAGACTAAATCGGCCGGCGGCACAGATGAAGTCGAGGCGTTCTACGCTGTGTAGAACAGTCGTCCGGCCACTACATCTTGTTGACACGAGGCGGCGAAGCACTAATATTCACGGAGGCCTTTGCGTTCTCCCGTATAGTCCTGTATCAGCTTGAGGCCGTCCCTTTACGGGGGCGGCTTCTTGCGTTAGAGAGTGCGTGCAGGTGGCGGCCTGCGACCACAAGCCATGGAGGGCCTCGGAATGAGTGGACTGAGCGGCGCGGTTAATAAGGGTGCGGGCAAGCCGAAGAAGGGTGAGGCGGCAACGCCAGCCGGCCAGAACATGGACACCGGGATCGACGAGCTCGCTAAGCTGCTGGCCTGGGAGCAGGCGCACAAGCCAAAGCTCGACCGGATCAAGATGCTCAAGGAGAAGTATTCGAAGCGGGTCCGGGAGGGCGCGTGGGCGGCTGACGAGGAGGCCGTAGTCGAAGGCCCCGAGTACGACCTGATCTACAGCGCCTGCCGGAAGGAGGCCACGATCACCAACGCCAAGCTCGCGCACGAGCCGCCAAGCTCGCGCACGAGCTGATGGGAGACGACGTGTTCTACGCGGTCGTGAAGATCCCGACCGGCGAGCTGAGCAAGTACCTGCCCGAGCAGCAGCTCGCACGGGTGGCCGCGACCACCCAGACCGGATCGCGGACCTTGAAGATGGCGCGCAGACGCGGGCCGTAAGCCATTAACCTTTGCAGAGTGGAATAACGGATCAGCGCGATATGGCGCTGATCCGTGCTGACCACGCGCGCTTTAGTTCTAAATCGGCCAGGGGCGGGCGATGCAAGAACAGACGATCCAGGCCATCGCGGAGATGATGGGCCTCGACAACACTGCGCCCAACGGCGGGTGGGTCTCGGTGACCTGCCCGTTCGCGCAGTGGGAGCACAAGTCCGGGCGGGACAACCACCCGTCGATGCGGGTCGAGGTCCGCTCCGGCGGGATCAGCCGCTGGCGGTGCTTCTCGTGCAGCTCCGGCGGCGACCTCACCACCGTCCTGTTCCAGCTTAAGGCGAAGGGCTACGAGGCCCCGTACAAGGAGCTGATGGCGATCGCGGTGAGCGAGGAGGACGCCCTCGAGTTCCCGTCGCTGGCGGTCGGACCCGAGGTCGATTTCGCGGTCCCTGAGAGCTGGCTCGACAGCTTCCGCAAGGCCTGGATCATCGGTGAGGCGAGAGACTACGTCATCAAGCGTGGGATCATGCTTGAGGAGATGATGGCCTGGGACGTGCGCTGGGACGGCTGGCGCCGGCGGGTCTGCTTCCCGATCCGAGACAAGATGGGCGTGTTGCGGGGGCTCCAGGGGCGGATGATCGACGACGTGGACCCCGACGACGACGAGACCCCGCCGCGATACCTGCTCTACAAGATCGCGGGCCACGCGCGCGGCGCGACCCACTGGCTGGGCGAGAGCATGATCGACTGGGACAAGCCGGTGGTGACGGTCGAGGGCAGCTTCGACGCGGCCAGCGTGCGGCGGGTCTACCCGAACGTCGTGGCTGGCTGCGGGGCGGGGACCGTGCTGCTCCGCAAGGCCAAGCTGGAGCGGCTGGCGCCCGCGATCGAGATCGTGACGCTGTTCGACCCCGGCGAGGCCGGAGACCGGGCGCGCTTCGAGATGCGCCGGTGGTGCCGCGGCATGCGGGTCTGCAAGGACGCGATACTCCCACCTGACACGGACCCCGGCGACAGCACTCCACAGGAATTGTGGGAGGTGCTCTCCCCATACATCGACAGCTCACTGATGCGCGTCTAGGTTCGCTGCCTCCCCATCGCGGGACGTAACGCCTCTCGTAGGCAGCTAAACCAGGAGGCCCATCATGGGTGTGAAGTACGGCGAGAAGGCCGGTGACCAAGCGAAGTCCGCCGGGGGTGGTGTCGGCACCTCCTTTATGAAGCGCGGAAACGCAGCCCGAAGAGCGATGGAGGAGGACGAGGCTCGCGCCGAGGCCCGCCGCGCCGAAGCCGGGAAGATGTGGCGCTTCTACATCGGCAAGAACGACCTCGAGGAGGACTTCAAGATCACCTTCCTCGACGGTGAGCTCGACAAAGACGGCATGCTCGAGCTCAACAGCTGGGACGAGCACACGGTGATGAACGAGGGGCGTCCGGAGCAGTACATCTGCACCTCGGGCAACGAGCCCTGCCCGTTCTGCCACAACGGCGACAAGGCCTCCTTCGTGGCGGCCTTCACGATCATCGACCACCAAGAATACACGATCAAGAAGGGCAACCGGCAGGGGCAGGTGGTGAAGGACGAGCGCAAGCTCTACATTGCCAAGCGCCAGACCATCGGCAAGCTCCAGAAGATCGCGGCGAAGGCGGGTGGCTTGCGCGGGGTCCACGTGACCGTGTCGCGGTCGACCAAGGACGCGGCTCAGGTGGGCGACATGTTCATCCTCGACGAGAAGTTCGACGAGGATGAGCTGATGGAGAAGTACGGCAAGGGTGACGCCACGAACGTCGCGCCCGCTGTCTACGAGGAGGAGGTCGTCTACCGTGACGCCGGCCAGCTCGCTAAGATGGGCGTGGTGCCTGCGATCGACGGCGTCTCCAGCAAGACGAAACCCTCCAAAGAGTACACCGACGAGATGTGATCATGGCAATCCCAGCGTGGCTGCGGGTGTCGGATCAGCCCTTATGGACTGATGCGTTGTCGTGGTACTCTTGGGAGCCTGGGCTGGCTCGTCGCTTCACAGTGGCGAGCCGGCTCGAAGGCCAGCCTCCCATCCAGTTATGGGCGAAGCAGGAGATCGACGGCGAGGCCTTCATCGGCTTGCCATGGCACTGCTGCCCCATCGCAGAGGATGATCGGCGTACCCAGGGCATCGCAATCAAGATCGCGTCGAAAGTCGTCCCCCGCGACGATGACCAAGCTCGCGCGATACAACAGGCGAAAGACTTCCTCGATCAGGGCCTGAGCGGCGTGCTCAAGGCTCCGACTGGGGAGGGCAAGACGGTCATGTGCTGTGACGTGCTCGCGCACTACGGGCGTAGCACGCTGGTAGTACCGCCGAAGGACGACCTGATCGACCAGTGGATCGAGCGGCTGTGCCAGTTCACGGACCTTGTGCCCGGCCAGATCGGCCGCGTGCAGGGCGACGTGTGCAACTACAAGGGCCTGCCGATCGTGATGGGCTCGCTGCGGTCGATCTGTAAGCCGAACCGCTACCCGCCGGCGCTTTACCGGGCGTTCGGGTTGCTGGTCGGTGACGAGGTCCACCGCTGGGGCGCCGACCAGATGGGCGTGATCGTGAAGCTGTTCGCAGCTCAGCAGAGGCTCGGCCTGTCGGCTACGCCTGGGCGCGCGGACGGGCGGGACCTCCAGGTCGAGTGCCACGTCGGCCCGATCCGCGTCGTCAAGTCGGCGTCGCGGCTCACGGCCAAGGTGTTCCAGATCAGGACGGGGTGGAAAGTGCCGCGCACGCGGCAGGGCGACCAGATCCCGCACAAGGCCGGGCGGTTGGGGCTGATCCTCAAGCCGCTCTACGCCAACGCGCACCGCAACCAGCTGATCTGCCATTTCGTCTGGAACGCCTACAAGAAGGACCGGCGGATCGTCGTGTTCTCAGACCACACCGAGCCACTCGAGATGCTCGAGATGCACTTCCAGAAGTGGGGCATCCCGGTCACCGACATCGGCCGCTATTACGGGTCGAAGCTCAAGGGCAAGGCGCTCGTTGCGCAAGGCCAGAAGCGGCTCGTGCTGGCGACGTACATGAAGATGGGCGAGGGAACGGACATTCCTGAGCTCGACACCTGTGTCCTCACGGGGCCACGGGCAGACGTGGAGCAGATCGTCGGGCGCGTGTTGCGCATCCACCCCGACAAGAAGCCGCCGATCATCGCGGACTTCATCGACGACGATAGCCCGGTGTTGAAGCGCTACGCTGCATCTCGGGAGCGGTTCTACCGCAGCAAGGGCTTCGAGCTGATCCCAACCGAGATCAGCCTCTAGGCCGAAACCACCACTGATACACAGGCGCTCACGGAGGAGCAGACATGGGAAAGAAGTTTGGCGGCATAATCATCGAGGGCGAGGAGGACGGCGCCGGTTTGACGAACGTCAAGACAAAGGCGGTCGAGATCGAGGTCGAGCCCCCCAAGGCGGGCAAGAAGGCCACGGCCAGCGAGGTCAAGGAAGTGAAGGGCGAGCCGTGGGCGCTGCCTCCGGCTGGGGGAAGCCCGCTCGCACGGGTCGGCGTTAGCTGCGGGCTAACGATCTCTATCGGTAAATACGAGAGCGCGCGGCCAAGCGTGTTCCTCGAAATGCCGTGCCCACCTGATGCGATCGACGCCGTCTACGAGCAGGCCGTAGCCTGGGTGGGCAACCGTCTCGCGGAGATGCGGCAGGAGATCGAGGGCGCGGTCGACGGCGACGGCAAGAAGGAGAGCTGACCGGTGGCGAAGCTACAGGCGATGATGGGTGAGGCGGAGAAGTCGACCGGCGTGGTCGGCAAGTACGGCGGCGCGTATGACCAGATCATGCGTGCTCCGACCGGCATCTTCCCGCTCGATCTCGCCTGTGGCGGCGGCCTCCCGCGTGGGCGTATGACCGAGATCTACGGGCCGGAGAGCTCCGGCAAAACCAACATTCTCCTGCGCACGATCGCCATGAACCAGGAGCTGCACCCCGAGCAGGCGAACGCCTTCATCGACATGGAGGGCACCTGGGACCCGAAGTGGGCAAAGCAGATGGGCGTGAAGCCCGACGACGTCTACGTCGTGCGACCGGACTTCGCGGAGCAGGCGGGTGACTTCGTCGACAAGGCGCTGATGGCCGACGACATCGGGATCGTGGGCGTCGACAGCATCGGGGCGCTCGGCACTGAGCGCGACCTCGACAAGGACATGGAGAGCTTCGACCCCGGCGGCGTGGCGCGCGTCGTCGGCAAGATCGTGCGCAAGGCCACGCGCAGGCTCAAGACAGTCCGGGACCAGAAGAAGCAGAGCGAGCCGACGCTGATCTTGCTCAACCAAATCCGGCACAAGATCGGCGTGATGATGGGCAACCCGGAGACGACGCCCGGTGGCTTCGCGCCGCGCTTCGCTTACTCGATGCGCATCCGGACCTACGCCAAGAACAAGAGCGAGAAGTCGATCAACGCGGTGCTGCCGTACTGCAAGGACACCGCGATCAAGATCGTGAAGTGGAAGTGCCCGATCACCGCCGAGGTGGCCGAGTACGAGATGTATATGCTCGGGGCCAACGGCTTCAAACCCGGCGACGTCGACGACTGGAACCTGATCGAGAAGCTGCTGCGGGAGCGCGGCATGCTCGAGAAGGGCAAAAAGGGTTGGACGATGTGCGACGAGGAGTTCCCGACCCTCAAGGCGTGCGAGGCGCGCTACTGGGCGGACCTCAGCTGGCGGCTGGAGCTCCAAGCCCGCTTCATCCAGGAGGCGGTGAAGGCCACCAGCTACGACCCCGAGGGCGAGGTGAAGATCGACCCCAAGACCGGGGAGATCCTCATTGCAGCGTGAGATCGGCGCGAGCGGGCGGCGGGCTGAGAAGCGGGCGTCGAAGCGCATGGGCGCCGGCTTGACGGCGGCGAGCGGGGCGACAGGCCAGAAGGGCGACATGCGCTGGCCGGGCTGGTTGCTCGAGGCCAAGTCGACGGTTGGCAAATCGCTCGGGGTTACCCACAGCTGGCTCGTCAAGATCACGCACGAGGCGACCATGGCGGGCCGGCACCCCGGCCTGATGGTCATCTTCGTCGACGAGGCGGGCAGACCGAAGAAGGACGGGGCGTGGGTGATGGTGCCCGAGCGGTTGTTCAAAGAGCTGGTCGAGGCCAGCAACGCCAAGGAGGGCTAGATGTCGATCGCTGGGGCCGTGAGGGCCAAGCCGCCTGTCTCGTTGCAGGAGGCGCTGCACAAACACCTTAAGCGCACCGACATCGAGCGGCCGCCGTGGCGGCTGCACGGCTCGTCGATCACGCGGCAGGAGAAGGCCTTCTGCGGTCGGGAGGTGTTGATCAAGCACAAGCTCGGCAAGCGCGACACGGAGCACGTGGCGACGTCGATGGCGGTGACGTGGCGCTGGGGCCGGATGGTCGAGAGCGAGGTGCGCCGGCTGTTCGCTGAAATGGGCATGGCCGTGGGCGACTGGCAATGCACCTACACCAAGTGCAAGCACGTCGTGCGCTGGTCGAAGCAGCCCGCCGAGTGCCCGAAGTGCGGCGGCGAAAGGTTCACCTACGAGGAGCTGCGGGCGATCTCGCCGTACTCCGGCATCGGCTGCGGGCTCGACCTGCTGCTCAACCGCGGCGAACCCAAGTTGACGCTGGTCGAGGTGAAGTCGATCGACAAGGACAAGTTCGCGGACCTCAAGGGTCCATTGGGCGAACACAAATTACGCATGCAACTCTACTTGCGCTGCATTGCCGAGAGCGGGCAGCCCGAGCTCGAGAAGATCAACACCCAGCGGGGCGTCGTGCTCTATGTCACCAAGGGCGGGTACGGGACGATGGTGGATAACTCCGCCTGGACGGACGCGGTGAAAGAGAAGTTTTCACCCTTCAAAGAGTACCCGGTCGAGCGAATGGACAAGGACACCGACGCCCTCGTCGAGGCGGCCAGGGCGACGAAGCTCGCGCTCGAGGGCAAAGGTCCAGTGCCGGAACGCATCTGCGCGACCTACGGCGTCAAGCGGGCGCAGGGCTGCTCAGTGGTCGGGCCGTGCTTCAAGGCAGGAGACAGCTGGTGAGGCTCTCAGTTGGGATCGACCCCTCGACCACGTCGACGGGCCTCGTGATCTTGCGCGAGGAAGGCAGCGAGCCGCACGTCTGCTTCGCCGGCGCCTTCAAGTGGGCCAAGGACGATAAGCGCGCCGGACTGACCCGGGCGCTCGATATTCAGCAGCGCGTCTGGGACGTGATGGCCAGCTACGGCTGCTTCGGCGTCCACGAGGTCCAGGCGGCGATCGAGGGCTACGGCTACGCCAGCCCGAAGCTGATGCCCTCAGTCGAGATCGGGACGCTGCTGCGGGTCAGGCTCTACGACGCGGGCATCCCGTACCTGGAGCCGGCGCCGAACCAGCTCAAGAAGTTCGCCGGGATGGTCATGGACCCCCGCAAGAAGCTCAAGGGCAAGGCGGCCAAGCCGATCGCCCAAGTGAAGGAGCGCTGGGGCTTCGAGCACCCAACGCACGACGTGATCGACGCCTTCGTCCTGGCGCAGATCGCCCGCGCACGCGGGAGCAGGCTCAAGCTGACCGAGGCCCAGGCCGACGTGATGCTGGCCTGCAGGCAGGGCGCGTCGAAGTAGCTGTGCAGTTGTCTGCACTGATTGTTGCCGCGTGAGCGGCTGGTGACTAGGGTGATGGCTACGCCGCACCACGGAGGGTCCACATGGCGAAGAAGAAGATCGTAGAGCTGACCGAAGAACAGCAGTTCGAGAAGGCCGCTGACGCGGCGCCGGAGACGGACGTAGGCGAGGGCGATGCCGACGGTGATGGCACGGGCGATGCGCCGGCGGCGGTCGACGAGGCCAGCATCCCCGAGAAGGCCGACATCACGGCGGCGCTGATCAAGAAGATGTCGATGGAGGAGCTCAACGCCGTCGTCGATTATCACAACTTCGCCGTCACGCCGTGGCTGGGCGAGACGGCGGCGGCCAAACGCAAGGCACTGATCAGCTTCTTGAACCTCGGGCCGAAGGCGAGCCCAGCGTTGAACGACCCGCTGATGAAGGCCTCGAACGAGATCGAGAACCTCGAGGAGCAGGCGGACATCGAGAGCCGGATCGACACGCTCCTCAACACTGAGGGCATGAACGACTTCGTGCTCGGCGGTCTGCTGCAGAAGCTCAGCGAGAAGGGCGAGTTCGGGGACCAGCGCAGCTTCCGCGACCACGTCGAGGCGCGCTTCGAGAAGCTCAAGTTCCGCAAGGCGCGCTACCTGATGCAGCTCTACAACGGGCTGATCCAGGCGGGCGTGGGCTGGGGCGAAGTCTCCGACATCGGCTGGACCAAACTGATCGAGCTGCTGCCGGTGCTGACCGCCGAGAACGTGGCGGAGTGGGTCGAGAAGGCGAAGAACCTGACCGTGGCGAGCCTGCGCGAGGCGGTGAAGGCCGCCCTCAAAGCCGAGCAGTCAGGTGAGAGCACGATGCCGGTCGACGCCGAACAGCTCAAGAACAAATCGTTCAAGCTCTACCCGCAGCAGTACGAGGTCGTCGAGGACGCGCTCAACGACGCGATGGAGAAGGGCCAGACCAAGGTCCCATCCGCCGCGCTCGAGTACATCTGCCTCGACTACCTAGCCAGCGCCGGCAAGGCGCCGACCGCCAGCGTCGACAACGACAAGGCCCTCTCGCGGTTGCAGAAGCGGGTGAAGGAGCTCGAGGAAGAACTGGCTGAGGCCAGCGGCAAGATCGAGGCGAGCGGTGAGATCAGCGGCGCGGTTGCGGCGCTCGACTTCAACGCCCTGCTCAAGGCCAAGCTGCTCAGCGAGGGTGGCGACGTCGTCAAGACTGCGATGGCCGTGCTCGAGGCGATCGACGCCGTGTTGCCGAGTGTCCAACTCAACATCGAGAGCCTGGGCGGGGAAGTAGATGCCCCCTCCTAAGAGCCCCCGCGAGATAGGCTACGCCGCACAGCGACGGGCAGCATGGTCGCTGCTCGTCGCCTACGGGCTGGTGTGGTCCGTGGTCGGAGCGTTCCTCTCCGAGTGGTGGCACTGGGCCGTGGCCTTCGCGCTCAACTTGCTCTGGTCGAGGGTGTGGGTGACCGAGCTCGGGCTGCGGCTTTGGCGGGCTGAGCGGGTGGCCATGAAGGACCTCGCTAACAGGTAATGCCTGATAAGGGAGCGTGCGCTGGCTCCCGATCGTCCTCGTCCTCGTCTACGCGATCCTAATCCTCGTCGTCGCCGTCCTGGCGATGGGCGAGCTTCTGCGCGAGGTCGATTTCCGCGTCGGCGGCGCGAAAAAAGGTTGACGTACATACCCTGGGTGGTATGGTATATCTATGTGGTCGAGTTCTTCGACCGAGCCATGGGGGGCGCTATGAGACTGGAAGAATTGATCGACATCGACGAGGACGACGAGTTCTTCGACGACCAGGAGCTGGACGTGATCACCACGGTCAAGCAGGTCCGGGAAAGCTCGTTTGATATTCGAGCGACCAGACGCCTCAACCGGCTCTACGTCGAGTTGCTGAAGGACAACCCCGAATGGGGCACGGCGCAGCGCCGCCACGACATGAACCACTTCATGGCGCGGCTGATCTTCTGCTTCTTTGCGGAGGATACCGAGATTTTCGACGCCGGCGCCGCCTTCACCGCGGCGATCGAGACGATGAGCGCGAAGGATTCGTCCAACACCCATGAGGTGATCAGCGAATTGTTTCGCGCCATGAACACCAAGACATTGGACCGGGCGAGCGCCGGCATTCCGCGATGGGCCGAGGGCTTTCCCTATGTGAACGGCTGGCTGTTTTCCGGCAGCACGGATGTGCCGCGGTTCAGCCGCATCGCCAGATCATACCTGTTGCACATCGGCAGCCTCGACTGGAAGAAGATCAACCCGGATATTTTTGGGTCGATGATCCAGGCGGTGGCCGACGATGAAGAGCGCGGCGCTCTTGGCATGCATTACACCAGCGTGCCGAACATCCTGAAGGTGCTGAACCCGCTCTTCCTCGACGATCTGCGGCAGCAACTGGAGGGAGCCGACGACAATGCGCGCATGTTGCTCAATCTTCGCAAGCGTATGTCGAAAATCCGGGTGTTCGACCCGGCCTGCGGCTCAGGAAATTTCCTCGTCATCGCGTACAAGGAAATGCGGGCGATCGAGGCCGAGATCAATCGCCGCCGCGACGAAGCCGACCGGCGCACGGAAATTCCGCTCACGAATTTTCGCGGGATCGAATTGCGCGATTTCCCGGCCGAGATCGCGCGCCTGGCGCTGATCATCGCCGAGTACCAGTGCGGCGTGACCTATCGCGGCCAGAAGGAAGCGCTCCGGGATTTCCCCCCACTCGACGCGCCGAACTGGATCACCTGCGGCAATGCGCTTCGGCTCGATTGGCTGAGCATCTGCCCGCCAACCGGGACCGGCGTGAAGCATCACGCCGACGACCTGTTCCACACGCCCCTCAATCAGGCACAGATCGACTTCGAGAATGAAGGCGGTGAGACGTATATCTGCGGCAACCCGCCTTATCGGGGTAGCCAGTGGCAGACCGAAGAGCAGAAATCTGACCTTCATTCAATTTTTGACGGTCGGACGAAGAGCTGGAAAT
>Ga0163154_10005557_pt1 | contig 15937 bp, 9 predicted proteins | sample OliLakLV19MP9P1_FD_148649 | JGI IMG/M metagenome (GOLD analysis project Ga0163154, IMG submission 148649) | Freshwater microbial mat bacterial communities from Lake Vanda, McMurdo Dry Valleys, Antarctica - Oligotrophic Lake LV.19.MP9.P1 | ecosystem: Environmental > Aquatic > Freshwater > Lake >... | reverse complement strand
CGCATCATTGATCGTACCCAAGTGACCGATCAAATGTGCCCGATCAAACCAAAAAAACGACACGTCATGATGGGCAGCGCGCCATGGCCCGGGTGACGATCATCAGCGACGCCTGGTTGCCGCAGATCAACGGCGTCGTCACCACGCTGGTCAACACCGTCAAAAATCTAGAGACCTTCGGCCACAGCGTCACGATGATCGAGCCGGGCCGCTTTTCGACTTGGCCGTGCCCGACCTACCCCGAGATCCCGCTGTCGCGGACATCGAAGCGGGAAATGGCGCGCATGATCGTGGACAGCCGTCCTGATTTCGCGCTGATCGCGGTCGAGGGCCCGCTCGGACTGGCCGCGCGCCGGGCCTTGATTGCTGCCGAAATCCCGTTTTCCAGCGCCCTGTTCACGCGGTTCCACGACTACCTCTGGCAGCGTTTCCGCGTGCCGCACGGATTGACGTTGCGCGGCCTCGATTGGTTTCACCGTCCATCAGGCCGCATCTTGACGCCAACGGCCTCGATGCAACTGATGCTGCAGCGCCGCGGCCTCGACCAGTCGCGAACGTGGCGGCCTGGCATCGACCGCACGCTGTTCAAGCCAACGCGGGGACCTGCAACCGGCCTTGTCGATGGGCTGCCGCGGCCGATCCACCTCTATGTCGGCCGCTTGGCGGTTGAGAAAAACATCGAGGCTTTTCTCGATCTCGATCTTCCCGGCAGCAAGGTGCTGGTCGGCGACGGACCGCTGCGTGGCCGGCTGACCGAGCGGTACTCAGGCGCCGTGTTTCTTGGCTACCGGACGGCCGACGAGATTGCCGAGATCTGTTCGGCGAGCGACGTGCTGGTGTTCCCATCGCGAACCGATACGTTCGGTCACGTCATGGTCGAGGCCCTCGCTTGCGGCCTGCCGGTCGCCGCCTATCCGGTTCAAGGGCCGATGGACATCCTGACCGACCCGGCGGTCGGCGCCATGGACGCGAACCTGGGTTTGGCGATCGAAAAAGCATTGAGCTGCAGCGGCGCGGCCTGCACCGAATTTGTCGGCCGGACGTTCAGTTGGGAGGCCAGCACGCGCGATCTGCTGCACCATCTCGTGCCAACGAACTGGCCTCCAGCCGAAACCGCCGTTGCTGTTCCCGCGACCGTCGGGCGGCGGACGTGCGATCTGCCATTATCAGATCATACGTCGTCGGAGCATGGGTCGTCGGATCATGTAGCGGCCAGCAGCGTTACTATGGCTTGACGCGCGATGATGCGGCGCCATGATGCGGGTTTGAGGTGAGCGCTGGCAATTCGTCTTTTTTCAAGTTTCGTGTAAGCTGATCCGCTGAAGCTTATAGTTTGGTGTGGCGGTAGATCGCTCTGCTGGCCGTCCATATAAGTTGACCGGCGTGAGACGCTTAAGGGAACATGCTGTCGTGATGCCGTTGGTGCCGAAATCAGCATTGGCGATATTCACGACCGCGCTGCTTGCAGGCTGCGCGGGCGGCGCGCCCGTGTTGCCGCCTTCGGGTCTCAGCATTGGCCTTCCGCCATCTTCGGTGGCAGTCGCGACCCCGGCCGGTCCCCAGCCAACCGTTGCGGCGGCCGGAGCACCGGCAATAAACGAGGCACCACGGGCGCAGGCACCCGGGACGCCTGCATCCGGGACGACTGGCTCCGGGACGTCTGGCTCCGTGACGCCTGCATCCGGCACGCCAATCGCGGGATCACCGCCGTCCGGCACGCTGCCAGCGGTGCGCATTGGTGCAGCGTGCGCCAAATGCACAATCGTGGCGTTCAAACCGGCCGTCGTGACGCTTTACATGTCCGAAGCGGGCCAGCAGGCGGAGCGGGTGCCGAAATCAACCCTCCCGCTACCGATCGTTGCGGCGTCGGCAAACCCCGCCAGCGGACGGCTGCAGATCATGACACTCGACGGAGTCCGCTGGGTACCCATCGCCGAAGTCCAACTGACGGACGGTTCGTGACGGGGCAATGACGGAGCATTACGCTCGGTTCACATCGGGCTGCCAAGCACCAGCGTCCAGAACGATTTGAATTCGCTTTTCGGTTCCTGGACCAGCGCGATGCCCATATGATCGGCATCGGCCAACAGCAAGTTCTTGTTGTGGCCCGGACTTTCCTTCCAGCCCTTCATCACCTCGCCGAAATCGATCTGCCCGGTACCGACGTTTTCAGCAGCGATTCGCGCCTTGAAGCCAGCGCGCTTGACGCGGTCCCAAGGGTTCGAGCCGTCCGAACCGTAGTGCGAAATGCGATCCCACTTGGCGAGGTCGCGCGAATGGGCTTTGGCGGCGGCTGTCAATTCGGCAGACAGTTTCAACGGCTTCAGACCGTGTTCGGCCCGGTATTGATTGACGATGTCCCGGGCAAAGCTCGGATCCAGCGCCGTTCGCGAATAATCACGGTCCGACAGCGACCCGGCTGGTGCCCGCTCGAACGTGCCCTTGGGCGCTTTGTCAGCTTCAAGACTGGCGAGCTTGACGTTGGTGGTAGATTTGGCCGCGACAGACGGGGCTAACGGCGTTCCGCCGAGGTTTGGCCCACGCGGAACACTCGTGTCGGCACCGAGCGCAACATCGAGTTTTTTATACGAACGGGAGGCGGGGGGACCGTCGGCAAAACCGGACGACAGCGGCATAGATCCAGCTGCGCAGCCACCAACGACGGCGGCCAATCCGACGCAAAACGCGACACGGTACATTCGCTCTCACTCCGCCAAACGCGCGGTTACAAACTCGCTCGAACCATGGCCGATAACACCTTAACCGAGCGTTAAAGATTAACGCTCGAAAAGGTGTTTCAATAGTTTCTCAACGATCCCTAACCCTGACCGACATGGCGCTTGGACGATGTCGCCAGTTTGTTGCGATTCCGGCGAAACGTCGGCGGACCGCTTGGAATAAGCTGCGGGATCAGGCACGCTTTCGCACATGGTGATTCGCGTGCGCGTCATTATTTCGCAAAAAATCAGGAGCGCGACATGGCCGGGGTTAGCCGCGCGACACAACCTCTCGGTGATGCCGAGGGTCGATACCGGCGCGAGGCAGCCGGTATCGGCGCGCTGATACTGCTACGGCTATCGGCTGGCGACGCGACGCGAGCGGACCTGCAGCGTGACCTCAAGGCCTACCAACCAAGCGGCGCCGCGCAGGCCAAAGCCGTGATCGAGTGCGAAGTCGAGCAGCTCGTCTCCACTGGCCTCGCCAGCCGCACGGGCAGCCGGATCACCTTGAGCGAGCTTGGCCTAGTCGCGGTCGCCAAGCTCCTGCATGGCGCGACCGCATGTAGCCCCTGGATAGCGTTGCACGATGGGCCTTTGACGTTGTTGGCGCTCGGCGCCGATCCGGCCGACGCCAAACTCGCCAAATCGCTTCAATCGGCCGACGCGTTGCGGGCGATGATTGTCCAGTCTGCGTTCGGGCTCGACATGGATCGCGCGCTGTCACTCGGCAAACTCCGGACGGTGTTGGCGCTACGGGCCCTGGAACGGGCGTTCGGCGGCCAGATCAAGACCGCGCTTGGAACGGGCGTCGGCCTCGCGCCTAAGCCAAGCCGGTTGCTCGCCGCGCAATTGACCCGCAAGCCGAAGGACTATGGCTCCGATGGCAAACTCGTCGCGGCCCTTGCCGCCGAGCATCTCGGAACCGCCAACGCCGATCCCGATACGTTGCGGACACACCTAATTAGGCGTTGGGCCGAGCAGGTACAGCCGCCCGCCGGTGGCATACTGAACGCCGCAACGGCCGCGAGGAGTGGAGCCGAGCCACCGGCCATGCCCTCGCTCGACCACCTCCCGCCAACGGCCATTGTTCAAGCACCGCCCGCCAATGATCGGGGACCGGCCGCCGAAGCCCCAGCACTGGCCGCACGGCCGGATCTTCCTGGTTTTGTGCGCGCTGTGTCGTGGGCTGCCGCCAAACGCGCCGACGGTTGGCCCGGCAACCGCAAAGCCTTCATCTGCCACGTGTTCGACGAAGTGCGGGCCGCCCACGCCGGATGGGGACTGTCCGAAATCGAGTTCAAAGGCATGTTGGCAGAGGCCCACCGCATCGGCGGTGTAACGCTGGCAAACGCCGACCTCAAAGACAAGCGGTTCATCCAAGAGTTTGAGAAATCGGCGATTCAGTACAAGAACACAGTCTGGCATTTCGTGCGTGTCGAAGAGCCCTGACGCGCCTGATGGTTAAAGTTTTAGCTACGACAGCAACGCCGCGTTCGGCAGTTCATGGTTACTGCAGCCTCAGTTCGACGTGCGTGATCTGAACGGCAGGCGGCCGACACGGCCGGGGAGCGATGATTTGACTCCGACGAACGCGGCATATCCAGCAACCCATCCCCCCGTTCATGCCTCTGGCGCGGGCGACGATCTCGCGCAGGCTTTCGAGCACTCGATCACCTGGGAAGACGACATCTGGCGGGCCGATCCGGTCGATGTCCCAGCGGTGCATGCCAAAGCACGCCGAAAATTTTCCGAGTTGCTGGCAGCGATAACCGACACCAGCGGCCGCAGCCCGCCTCAGCAGGCGCGGATTTTGCTGTTCCACGGCCAGTCGGGCGCTGGAAAAACGCATCTCGTGCGCGCGCTCCGCACCGCAGCGCACCGCCAGGGCCGGGCGTATTTCGGTTACGCGCAAATGACGCCCGACGTCGGCACGTATGCCGACTACTATCTTCGCCGCCTCGTCCACTCGCTCGAGAAACCTTATGATCCCGACAATGCGGCAAGCGCGACCGGCCTTCAGCGGCTGACCAACGCGCTGGTCGGCGATATCGACACGCTCGAGCCCGATGATCTCAAAACGCTGCGCGAGGACGCGCTGAAGGCAGACCATCTGGCTCGCCTTGTACTCAAGATGGCCGACGATATCGTCGCCTCGACGCGATTTGCCAGCCAGGAACTTGACATCAACATTGTGCGCGCGCTGCTCTATCTGCAGCGAGCCGATCCGCGCATCGACCAGCGCATCCGCCAGTATTTGCATGGCCGGCAACTCACGCCGCTGGCGCTTGAAGCGGTGGCAGCCCTCGATCCGAACACGGGCGAGGACCGCGCTTTTGAAATCATCGCGTCTCTTGGTCAATTGATGTGGACGGCTGACCGGGCGAGCCTGGTGTTCGCCATCGACCAAGTCGAGGACCTGCGGTTTTTCGACAACGCCGAAGAGCGCTTCCAGCGCGCGATCCGCGACCTCATTCAGATTGCCAACCGGGTGCCGACGTCGATCGTTCTGATCTCGGTTCTTGAGGATTTCTACGGTCAGGTTCGCGGCGTCCTCGCGCAGTCCTATATCGACCGCATCGAGAAGGCGGGCCCGGTCGGCCTGCTCGAAAGCCGCACGGCTGACGAGGCGCGCCAGATCATCGGCAAGCGGCTCGAGCATCAGGCGCAAATCAGCGCTGGTGGGGCTTCATATGCCGATCCGAGCGCGTTCTTCGCGCCGCAGTTCTTTGAAGAGTTCGGCGGACTTTCGACACGGCGGCTACTCGAACACGCCCAGAGCCGCTTGCGGACCAAAGCAAGCGAGAGCACCGAGAACGCCGCTGAGCCTGCGCCGGGCAGCTCGGATGGTGAGGCGCCGTCGTGGATGAGTATGCTCGGCAACACACTCGCGTCGGCGCTCGGGTTCCCTGAGTCACCGGCCGGCGGCGAAGATGTGCCAGCCGTTGATTATCGCGAGGCATGGGAACGGTTCGTCGCCCAATCCGAAGCTGAAATTCCCAATAATGACGGCGATCTGCTTGACGTGCTCGCCGCAGCATTGACGCTCGCCCGTTTGGAATGGGGCGAAACGATCAGCATCTCGATCGCACGCGTCGAACTCGGAGATCAGTTCCCGGCCTTCGATGTCAACGTCGCCCACCGTAGCGGTATCGCCAGCGAAGCGCGCGTGTTCCTGTGCAACCGCCCGACGCAGGGCGGAGGGCTCAAACGCCAGCTCGACCGCGTCTTACAATCGATGGGCGGTCGCAGTTCGATCATGCTCCGGGCGTCCGAGTTCCCGCCGCAGTCGAAAAACCAAACCGGCCAAGCCCTCGCCAAATTCAAATCGTCCGGCGGCCGCGCGATCAACATCAACATCGCCGAGTGGGAGCGGATGATGATGGTCCGCGAGTTCCACGATCAGAACCGGCTGTCGCGCGGATTCGTCCAATGGTTCGAAAGCGCCAAGCTGCTGTCGGGGCTGCCAGCCATCGGCCGAATTCTGCGGCTCGACGCATTGCTGCGGCCGCCGCCGCTGCCAACCAATACGTTGCCCGGTAACGCGCTACCCCCCACATCGCGGACCGGCGAACATACCCGCTTGCGTGATAGCCTGACCGGTGACGATCTTGCCGCGATCGGATCGGCGATTGCCGCGTTCGAGCCCGGCGACGAGGGCGCTGTCCCGGTCGCGCCAGCCGCCAACGACGACGAGTTGCCGATCTCGGTTCTCCTCGACGAACACGCGGTCGACGGCACCAGCATTCTTGCTGGCCGGGATTTGCGTAACGCCAACAAACCCGTGACGCTCAACATGAGCGTGATGAAGCGCCATGCCGCCGTGCTCGGCGGATCGGGATCAGGCAAAACCACGCTGGCGCTATCGATCATCGAGCAATTGCTGCTGAAGGGGATCCCGGCGATCCTGATCGACCGCAAGGGCGATCTTGCCAGCTACGCCAACCCCGACGTCTGGCGCGCAACCGACAACGAACTCAACGAGCGCCGCGGAGAGCGCGAGAAGCTCGCAGACTCGATCGACGTCGCTGTTTACACGCCCGGACGCGCGACGGGGCGGCCGATCTCGATCACGCTGCTTCCGCGCGGGACCAACGAACTCCCCGACCACGAGCAGCAATTGCTTGCCAACCTGTCCGCCGCAGCCATCGGCGACATGTTGCACCTGAAAAACTCGGCAACCCACCAGAAGCTTTCTGGCACGCTGTCGGTCGCCTTGCGAATTCTCGGCATGCGATCGAGGGCAGAGGTGACACTCGCCGACCTCATCGACCTGTTGGAAAACGAGGACGCCGACCTCACCGACCTCACGCAGAGAATGGACCCGTCGGGCCGGTTCCGCCGCGATCTGGTAGCCCAGCTCGACAGTTTGCGCTTGCGCAATGCTTCGCTGTTCGCAGCCGGCGGCGAGAGTATGTCGATGGAGAGCCTGCTCGGCATCGGCGCCCACGCCCGACCCGGACGCACGCGGCTGTCGATCGTCTACACCGGCTTCCTCGGCGACAACGAGAACATCCTGTTCTGGGTCTCGCAGTTCCTGTCCGAAGCCCTGCGGTTCTGCCAGCGCAATCCCAACGATGAGCTGCAGGCCGTGATGATGCTCGACGAGGCGGATCTCTATATTCCCGCCAACGCCAAGCCCGCGACGGCCGAACCGTTGCAGAGCTTGCTCAAGCGCGCGCGGTCGGCAGGTCTCGGCATCATGCTGGCAACGCAGTCGCCGGGCGATCTCGACTATCGCTCGCGCGACCAGATCACCAACTGGTTCATCGGGCGCGTGCGCGAGGATACCGCGCTGAAGAAACTGAGGGCGGCGTTCCAGTCCGAGTCGGGCCTCGATCCCGCCGCTGTGCTGCCGCACCAAACTGTCGGCGAATTCCATCTGATCCAGGAAGGGCTCGTCCGTTCCATTAAAGCACACCGGTCGATGATCAACGCCGAGCAGGTGCCCTTCGACAGGATCGAGCAGCTCGCGTTCGAGACCAAGGGGCAGGACGAGCGTCAGCTGAAGTTGTTCGATATCCGGTGACGGCACACGACGAACTCGAATGTGACATTTTTACGATGGCAGCATCCTGAACGAATCATTGGCTAACAAGCCAACGCGTTATCCACAGGGCTGCTTTGGTTAATTTTGCTGCGCCGCATATTTAATTTAACCAAAGAAAAGCGTTCTGAATCAGCAATTTAACGACTAGACAGGATTCATTATTCCGTCGGCTTACATGTCAGCCGACACGGCGTTCGCAATTGCGAAGCCATTTCGTTGGTTTTTCAAATTCGGCGCGTGTCAACTTTTATGTTTGGCTGTATGATGCCTAAGGAGGCGTAGTTTGGCGTTTGTATTGTCTTCTGGCCGGGGTGCGGATGGGCGTTCGCAATCGGGCTGAGTATTTTTCGCCGCGGGGTAGCGTGTTATGTTGGCTGTAAAGTCGATCGGGTTGTTGTTTGCCTTGTCAATGCTGGGTCCCGCCATTGGCATGGCCCTGTTCGTCTTGATGAATGGGATCTAAGCGACGGGTACCGTTTCCGCCGCACGCTGCGAACGAACCGTCCACGCTGCCCGTACTTGACGGCGGCGGGATCGCGGGCGCAAACCATGCGCCCGGGCGCTGCACTAGCCGGGCGCTGGACTAGCGCTGCATACACCTTAGCACCGAAGCTTCAGTGCCGAAGCTTTAGTACCTCGGGTGAGCCAAGGCGTGACCGTGACGCAAGACCCACGATTGGATAGCGGTGTGCAGCTTGATGATCGTCAAGCGATCCGGCATGAGCCGCAGCGTCTACAAGACGATTGCTTTCGCACCGGTCAGGCGCGGCTTCGCCATGACGAAGCGATCTCAATTCTCAAGAAGCGCAGCGCTGCTGTCACTGGCCACGAACAAGTCGAACTTGCCACGTGCGCAGACCGGGTTCTCGCCGCTTCGATCACCGCTGCCCGGGCTGTTCCCGCTCACACCAACGCCGCCGTTGACGGCTATGCCTTCGCCGCGACATCAAACACCCGCGCGAACGGAGCGCGTTTGGCCGTTGCAGGCCGCGCCGCTGCCGGCCACCCTTTTGCTGTAGCGTGCGCTCCACAAACCGCAGTGCGGATCTTCACCGGCGCGACGATGCCCGATGGGGCCGACACGGTCGTCATGCAGGAAGACGTCGTCCTGTACGGCCCTGCCGGAAGCGTATCCGGTGAAATTGCGAGGGAGCCTCCCGTCGTCGAGCCTCCAATCGTCGAGATCCCCGCTGGACTGAAACCGGGCTCCAACGTTCGCAAGGCCGGTGAGGACGTCGCTGCCGGGACAATGATGTTCGCGCAAGGACACGTGCTGCGGCCGCAGGATTTGGCAGCGCTTGCATCGATCGGTCTCGCGCAAGTCCCGTGCTTTGCGCGTGTGCGCGTTGCGATCGTGTCGACCGGTGACGAGGTCATCGCCCCGGGTCGTTCCGAGTTGCGGCCGGGACAGGTCTATGACGCCAATGCGCCGATGCTAGCCGCCTTGTGCCGCAACGCCGGGGCGGACGTGGAGATGCTCGGCATTTGGCCTGACCGGCTCGAGCTTGTGACGGAGCGGCTGCGCGAAGCCGCGTCGAACTTCGACGTGATCTTGACGTCGGGCGGGGCGAGCCTTGGCGAAGAGGATCATATGGCGGCAGCACTCGCTGCCATCGGCCGCCGCCATATGTGGCAGCTCGCAATCAAACCGGGCCGACCGATGATGTTCGGTCAGATCACCAGTCCAAGAAATGGAGTGATGGGCGGCGGGCACGTCGCCGACCCGACGCTCGCCCAAGCCTCGGCCACGCTGCGTGATACCGTCGTCGTCGGACTACCGGGAAATCCGGTCGCGGTGTTCGTCTGCTTCGTCATGTACGTCATGCCACTTATCCGCGCATTAGGTGGGGCTAAGTGGCGAGAGCCGCGCCGGTTTCTAATGCCAGCAGCGTTCGCGTTCTCCGGCCGGAAAACAGGTCGCCGCGAATTCTGGCGCGGCACGATCGTCGAGCGGGACGGCCACATGGCCGTCGACAAGTTTGCTCGCGACGGATCGGGACTGATCTCAGGATTGACGGCAGCCGACGGGTTGATCGACATCGCCGAAGATCATGGCGATGTGTCAGTCGGCGATCTCGTGCCCGTTATCCCGCTCAGCGAGTTTGGCATCCAGTCGTAGGTTTCATGCGCGCTAGGTGGAGGTCGACCCTACCAAGCAACGTAAAGCACGAGCTCGGCGCCGCGCACTGTCGGCGCGTCCCGCTTGACGATCTGGCCTTCAAGCACCCCGATCGGGTGAACCTTGTATATTTCCGACAGCAGTCGCTTCAAGAATTCGCCGCGCATATTTGGCAATTCGGCGTTGGTAAGCGTCCCCGGCACATCCAACCTTGCGACGTTGCCGAGGTATTTGCCACCGCCGATACTCGGCAGATAACTCAGCGTCCCGTACTCATGGCCGGGCTCTGGTGCTCCTTTGAACGCGTTGGTGTCGGCATTGCTGCGGACGAAAAGCTCAAACTTCACCCGCCCGCTGAGCTGGCGCAGCACATCCACCTCGAAAGCTTGAAACGCTTGCGTATAAAGCGGGCCGACGGTCTGGAACGTGTAACGACCACTGTCGAAGCTGAACCGATTGGCGGTTTTCGGGTTCTTCAACTCGATCACATAATACGTGCCAGGGCGCCCCGAAATGATCTCGGTGTCGTCAGCCGACATCACCTGATAGGCTGGCGCCGCCATCTTGGCATCGAGCGATTTTCGTAACGCCTCGGTCGTCTCGGTCATGGCGTTGCCGGCTTGCTCGGCGAGCTTCGACACCGATCGAGACGCTGGACCGGAGGGAGGGGTGGGAACCGCCGGGTCGACAATGACGCCGGTCGTGCCACTATCGCGATTGGCGTGCGGATCGAGCATGGCGAGTGTCGTTTCGACGGCATCACCCGGCTGACGGACGCGAAGTGATTTCAGCGCGCGCAACTCGGTGATGATGGTCTCAAAACCAGCAGCACCCTCGACAACAGCGGTCACAGGGATCGCACCAGCCTCCGTGTCGAGCGTGATTCCGCTTCTTGGCCCGAGCACGATCCCTTTGATCGTCTCGACCTCGTCGGCGATCCGGATCAACCGTTCGCGATGGAGTTTATTGAAAAACGCCGACGTCTTCGATAGTGCTTCGTTATCGCGGGTGCGTTGTTGGAGTTCGACGGCGAACACATCGCGTTCGGCGCGCAACTGCTGCACTTCGCCAGCAGTCGCGGTGTCATCGACACCACCATTGGTGATTTTGAGCGCTGGATAGATGGTCAATCCAGATACGGCGCCAAGGCCGACGCCGAGAGCCATCAAAAACACGCCTCGGCGCGGGGCTCCCCGATAGACGTAGCTGACCGCAGCCAAGAGGAGGATGAGTGCGATAAGCGTCAGATAGCCGATCGTTGCCAGCGTCACCATGCAAAGGATCCTGATCTCGAACCGTCAATCAGGGAGATGATTGTTGACGAATTTCACTCCCCGATTCGGGGCTATGCGATTCTTTGGCTTACCCCAAACTGGAAACGACGCAGCAATCCACTTCTTGCTTCTTCGATTGCATTTGTTGGGGAAAAATCGATTTTTAGTTGTGCAGAGACCTCCGTATCCACACTTGCAGTGATGCGCCAGCCGTTCCGCGGCCGCGTTTTAGTCCCTGGCGCGCCATAAAGTATGCATAGGCCGGACATCTTGTCCGGTTCAGATGAAGCGGGTCGACGAGCCCGATCCGCGCTTCCACCAAAACCGATCCGCCCGAGATAATCGGCGCCACACCGCGCCAAGGACCATGCTCACCGTTCTCAAGTTTTTGGTCCGTTTGAGCGAGCTGTTGCTTCTCGTTCCGATCCGGCTTGTGCGCTTTGCGGTCGAGTGGATCGCTTTCAACCCGCGCCTCGGGCCGTTGCGGTATGTCGTGATCGCCGGGCTCGCTTACGTCGCGTTCGCATTGCTGCTGGTCTACGTACTAGCTCCGCTACGCGGGATCACCGGGCAGTACACCATGGGCGACCAGATCCGATATGATGCGGAACGGTGGGTCGCGACGGCAATTTACGACCGTAGCGGAAACTTTGTCGGCACATTCGAGCCGCGCCACGACAGCCAGCGGGACGTGAACTATACCGACGCCGTTATCACGGTCGGTGACCACACGGCTAATCCGGACCACAAATCCATCCCGGTGCGGGCAATCCCCGACGCCTATTGGCAGTGCCTTAAGTTTCACGAAGATCGCTACCTCGGCACGGCTCTCAATCCGTACGGCATCGATCTGGTCGGGGTCCTCAAGATCCCATACTCGAGCATCCTCCGGTCGATCAAAGCGCGGCGGCCAGTGCTGGGTGTCGGCGGCTCGACGCTGCCGATGCAGTTCGCCCGCGTGATCTATAAGACACCACCATCGACGTCTGAGGGCGGCCTCGTTAAATTGCGCCGCAAGCTGCAGGAATGGTGGCTGGCGCCCGTAATCTATCAGACGTTGACAGCAGGCGGCGATGATACCCCGCTGAAACAATGGGCCGCCAACCATCTTTGGCTGGCGCAACGGACCGGTGGAGCACCCCTCCACGGCGTGGAGATGACGGCGCGCGTCGTGTTTGGCAAAGAGGCCGTCGAGCTAACCACCGCCGAACAGTATGTTTTGGCATCAGCCGTCAACAAGCCGATCATTCTGCTTCCCGGCAGCGACAAGCTGAACGAGGTGCGGCTCGACCGGTGGCGCTACATAACCGAGGTGCGGGCTCGAACCTGCGCGGAGCGGCTGATAAGTAACGAGGCTGAGCAAAAGCAAGTCGTGTTTGACCTCGTCACCATGGCCGGCGGACCGCCCGACCCAAAGGTCAAGCGCAAGTTGCAGGTGACGCTCGAAACCTACGCCCCGGCGCTCGCCAAGCGGGCCACCGCCAACCCGATGATTCGGGCAGCAGCACTGATGCCAACCGAGCGCTTCGGCCTGCGTGAGGAGATGAAGCAGCGCTACGGGTTCGCTTGGCGCGACCACGTGCGCGGGGTGCGATCAACGCTCGACGTGGCCGAGAACCTCGCGTTCCGCGGGCGCGCGCGTGCAAAGCTCGGCGAGCTCGACCGCGAACTCGCCGCCAAGATCCACGCCGGCTACACGCTAGACCCAGCCAAGTTGGCAGCCAGCAACATTGCAACCGGCATCAAGTCGCCCAATGTTATCGTCGTGGCGGCCAACGCCAACGGCGAAATCGTCCGCTATTATGACGGTGGCCAGACCGCATCCTATTTTGGTTCTCCGGTGGCGCGAGACGCCGACACGGGCGTCTATGTAGCTAGCCGAGAGAGCCGAATGGTAGCGTCCGTCGGCAAAATATTGGCCGCCGTCGCGATTGCCAACGACGGACGCGACGAGGCCGGGACGCTTTATGCCGATAGCGAAGCGCCATCGGGCGGAGGGGTTGGTCTCGACGGCTGCAGGCGCGGCGACCAGCCGGGCCAGCGCAAAGCCATCGTCGCGTTCGCCTGCTCGCTCAATGCGCCTTTGCTATCGCGCGCGTCGGCTCTCGGCCAAGGCCGCATGCGTCACCTGATCGACCGGTTCGGCTTTCAAATGCCGCCGCGCGATGGCGCTGGCGGGGGTACGCCGCCGTCGACTGCCGTCGTGCTAGGCCAGATTGCCGGGTCGCCACGGCGCGTCCATCAGATGTCGGCTGTGGTGTTGTCGAGCCTTATCGGCCACGGTGGAAAGCCCGTGCGTCAACCCTCACTGATCAAGGCATTTGATTACACCGCCCGTCCAGATGCCCATCCAGGCGGAACCGCTGCGGCTCTTACCCCCGCAGGCGACATCATCATCCCGAACGCGATAATTAAGCCGCAAGCGCGCGGGCTGCTGAAATCACTACTCCAAGCGCCGCTCTGCCATACCAGCGGTGGCCAACCCGCCGGGACTTTAAAATCCATTTCGCACTGGTGCGCGGCGCGCCGGCCGGGCGTGCGGCTACATTTCGCCAAGACTGGCACCAAGCCGACGCTCGATGCCTCTCAGACGGTTGACACCTGGATCACGGGCGGCGTGCAATTCGCCAACGGTGCCGCCTACAGCTATGTCGTGCTGGCCGGAACCGGCTCGGGCAACGAGCCGTGGGCGACCAACATCAACGCGGCACAGGTAACGCCATTGGTCGATCTGTTGTTGGCCGATCTCGAAGCGCACGCGAAAAACAATCCAGCGATTTACCTGCTGCCACCAAAGCCCAAAGCTGCGCCGATCGTCGCCGATGCGGGACCGACGGAGAGCGGCGCGTCAGCATCGGTCGGGGCAAAATCGAAAGGCTTTCGCCCATTGTCGGCAGCAGAGCGTGAAAGTGCGTTCGGGTCCAACTGAGTGGGTCAGCCGACGCTCTGTCCCACTTTGCCGCGTCGGGCTAACGTATTCATCGCCGATACATGTCTGACGGCACAGGGTCTTCAGTCGCGCGGGTTTTCGCCATAATGGCGCGGCAACGCTGCGGTTCGCACCAGCTGCTGTAGTCCAGATACCGATACCGAGCCAGATACCGGGCCAAACAGGACAATGACGATGAAGATTTTCGACGTTGGCCGGTTCGGCGACTTGAGCCGATTGACCGCCGCCGCGCTGCTCGGCGTCGCGATGACCACCGTAGCGCTACCGACGGCAGCACTGGCGCAGAGGTACGATGACGAGGCTCAGCGCGGGCCGCCGCCGTCAGAAGATGATCTGGACGAAGGCGCGTCTGACCTCGGCCCGCCGGAGGGGGCTCCAGACAATGCGTATGATGGCCCGCCGGGTGGGCCGCCCGATGGCGATCCGCAACAGCAGTCGCGAGCATCGCAAGCCGAAGGGCCACCGCCTGGCGTCGCACCTGCGGACTATTTTTATGACGCCCTGAAACCACTGGGCCGATGGGTCGAGCACTGGAAGTATGGCCTCGTCTGGTATCCCAATGACGTCGACGAGGACTGGCGCCCCTATTCCGTCGGGCGATGGGTCCTGACCGACGAATACGGCTGGCTGTGGGACAGCGAGGAGCCATGGGGCTGGGCCGTATTCCACTACGGGCGTTGGTCGCTCGACGAGGATTGGGGTTGGATTTGGGTGCCAGGCAACGTGTGGGGACCGGCGTGGGTCGATTGGCGCGAGGGCGAAAGCCACGTCGGCTGGGCACCGTTGCCGCCCGAGGTGGTCTGGCGCGGCGACGCGTTCGATTATCGCGGCGTGGATTTGGAAGCGCAGCGCTATCGCACGTCGTGGGTCTTCGTTCCAGCAGCTCAGCTGACGGCGGCCGGAGTGTACCGCTACATTGCTCCGCGCTCGCGCAATCTCAGGTATGTTCAACGCTCGCGGCGCACGACGAATTACGCCGTCGTCAACCGCAGGTTCGTCAACCGCAGCATCGATGCCCGGCGCGTTGAGCGCGTGACCGGCCGCCCGGTCGTGTCCGCCCGCGTGATCGACGCGAGCCGACCAGACTTCGACCGGCGGCGTCGATCTGACGATGGCCGCAACGGGCCGCAACGCGGCGCGGGTCCAGGCGGCGTGTCGCTTCGGATCGGCGACGTTTCGATCTTCCGGCCGTTCGATCGCGGCAGGAGGCGGGACAATGTCGATCCGGCGGCTTTGCCGTCGACAGCTGGCGTTGCTGGCGCCAGTGGCGTCCGGCCTCGCTCCGGCAATCGCGCGGAGCCTGGTGGGCAAGGCCCACGGGGCGGCCAGCGCGGCGAAGGACAAGGCCCGCGCGGCCCAAGGCAGGGGCAGACGCCGCCAGTTCCAGCGAACGTGCCAGCTCCGGCAACGGCGCCGCCGCCTGTTGTTGGAACACCGGCGGCGGGAGCACCTGCCGTTGGAACACCTGCCGTTGCTGCACCGGCAGTCGGCCAGCCGTCCGTAACGCCTCAGGCCGGCCCATCAGATCGCCCGCGCGATGGATCGCGCGGTGCTCGCGGAGATGGCCAAGCTCGCGACGGCCAAACTAGGGACGGGCAAACTCGCGACGGCTCGGTTCGGGACGGCACCGGTCGCGGAGACGGCACCGGGCGAGACGGCCAAGATCGAGGTGGCCAAGATCGAGGTGGACCGGGTCGCAATCGAGATGGGGCTGCCGGTTCAACCGCCGCAACACCGCCTGCGTCAGGGACACCGCCTGCGTCAGGGACACCGCCTGCGTCGGGGACACCGCCTGCGTCGGGTACACCGCCTGCGTCGGGTACACCG
>Ga0163154_10005554_pt1 | contig 15940 bp, 9 predicted proteins | sample OliLakLV19MP9P1_FD_148649 | JGI IMG/M metagenome (GOLD analysis project Ga0163154, IMG submission 148649) | Freshwater microbial mat bacterial communities from Lake Vanda, McMurdo Dry Valleys, Antarctica - Oligotrophic Lake LV.19.MP9.P1 | ecosystem: Environmental > Aquatic > Freshwater > Lake >... | reverse complement strand
TAAGGGGGCTGGGGGGATAGGGGTGCTTTAAGCTGATAATTGACTTGAAAATGCTTATCCATTGAAATTTGAAAATCATTTGAATTCAAAATAGTTGTTCCATTATATTTTTTTAAAATTAGAACCCGCTTTGTCAGATGCTGATAAAGATGGCTTAGTGAAGGAGATTGGGAGTCAGATTGCTGATGCGATGAATCGTAATCTAGCTCTAAAATTTAATAATAAAACGGGTTACTATCGCCTACAACGTGATAATGAGCGTGAGCAATTACGCACAAGTATAAAAAGAGTGTCTCCCGATGAACCGTTACCTGATGAGGATGATTTTCGAGAGCCTCAAGAACGTGTAGATGAAATTTTCAAAGAGTTAAATATGTTTAAATTAGCTGAGCTACGAACAGATTTCAAGTATGGTCTAATAGATGATAACCATATTGAGAGACCTCTTGCACCTGAGATATTAAATGATGTCTTTGATGAACAAGTTACCGAAAAAATTAATGATATAGCAAATATCAGAGACCTACTAGCGACCGTACACTAAACTAAAGTTCGGTTTAAATAAAATAGGGATTGGCTCACGTAAGGCGAAACGCCGTTCCAACCAGTCCCAACCCAACCGAAAAATGCTTAAATCCCGACGGTCAGAACGGTCAACTTCGGTGTTGAAACCCATTGTTAATACATGCTCGCCCAATGTCACCAGCCAGACATACAAAATGCACACCGCCAGCGTTAAGCGCGATAATCGGTCGGAGGTACGTAAACGGCTCATCTCCAAATCAAAACCATGCCCTTTCATGTCGCCAAACATCTCCTCAATCCACATCCGCCGTTTGTACAAACGAATGGTTGTTTGCTCACACGCTTGATTTGTCGCCAAATACCATGGCTCTTTTTCACCTTTTTGCCAATAAACAACCAAATTGGTACGATAGGGATACGATTCAGTGAGTAAAACCTGCCCCAGCCATTGTTGTTGTCCGTGTTTGACATCCAAGCTATCCAGCCGTTGCCATGCTTGACCACGCTGGGACACCACCAGCGTATTGCATTTTTGGCGTAAAGCATATGACCAACCCCACCTATCCAATTCTTCCATCAAAATAGGGCGGTTAAACTCGCCATCTCCAACTAACGATACTCGAACACCTTTTGGTATCAGGGCTTGGACTTGTTTCAATAAGGCAATTTGTGCTTTGGTGGTGCAGTGTCCGCGTGCGTAATTCACCCACTCCCACATTATGGGTAATGTGCGACCATGATAGGCCACTGCCACCATGATTTGACGATGATTGGCACTCACTTTGGTGCTATCTATCACCAAATACACCATCCCGCCACTACTAGCTGACCGAATCAGCCAACTTGCCCATGGGTGATACCATTTCACTACATCCACCGCTGGGTTGCTCACAAACCGTTCTAACCGTTTGGCTAGGCTCAATTTCTTGGCTTGAATGGGCAGTTTGCGGGCAATTACGCTCAAATGCACGCTTTGACTCTCAAATATGCCCACCATCAGCCATACCAAATTGCTTAAACGGGTCGCACAATCATCAGGTATCAGTTGCATTAACACCCTTTTCCATTTATCATAGCTTCTTGAGTTAAACATCTCACCCTCTCCTATCGGTTGTTTTGTGAGAAATCCAACCTTAGCAGATTCTTTGATTTGTTCAACTCGCTTTTTTGTTCAGTGTACGGTTGCTAGGATTTAATACGGCTTTGCTTTTTTGTTGAGTTAGGTTTACCAAAAGAAACAGTTATAAATCTGACAAATGGAAATAATCAATTCAGGCAATTTATTGAAAAAGAAAAGTGGTGGCTAAAGTATAAGAAAAAATAATCTCATTATCCTCGATTATTCACGGGGTTTCAGAAATTCAGACGATTCACTCAAAGGGCTGATTATTTTTATCAAAATATACCCTTCTTTTGCTCATTCGGCTTTCAGCATAAAATTAATAGTGCCGGACATACGTCAAATTCCCGTGTGGGAATTTTCCTAGTACCGCCATTACAAAACCCCACCCATGTGATATATCATGGCGGACTAACGCAGTGACTGTCCGCCACATAACCTCCAATAAGTCACGATCACCCTCGCCCACCCATCCGCATAGTTTAATTATCCGCAAAACGGTTGTCTATCGGCTAGTCTCTGGGAATCTCAAATTGGAATTTGGTCACATCGCCCAAGCCAATCACATCGCCAGAACGCACGATATAATCATCATTGGGGATAAGTCTTTTGCCATTCAGAAATGTGCCATTGGCACTACCCAAATCGCGGATACGATATTCCTTATCGCTATAAACAATGAGGAAATGACTCTTTGAAATTTTCTCGTGTGGGATAATTAAGCTCGATTTGTATCGTCCAACAGAAAATGGCGAGAAGGTGATTTTTGTCTCCTGATATGACCCGCTCATCTCACGGAGAAGCGCATTGGTCTTTTGGCGGAGGATAGACGGTGGTGGGATGGTGGGACCCATCGGCGGAGGCTGTGAGGGGGGCGTAATCACCATCACACGGGGTTTGTGCGTGGCACGCACAAATAAAATAATCAGCAGGAGCAAAATGAGTACAATCGCGCCAATGGCGACAGGTGATTTGAGGGGCGCTAAAAGATCCACCGCCACATTGAGCGTCACGCCCATAAATTGCCCTGTGAACAGGGTTTGTCTGGCACTATTTTGGGCATTCACCACCACGTTATATTTGCCGTTTTGCACCCCATCCACAGGCAATTGCAAGCGGTTATCGGTGGGAGCAGAAAATGTGTGGATGGTCTGGCGTAGTCCCGTATCCTGATTTTGTAGCCACACCTCATATTGGGTAATATCTGTGGCGTTTTGGGTGGACAGGGTGATGATGAAGGCGGGGAGGGCTTGCATAAAATCCACCGCCACAATCTGAAAACTAGGTTGGAGATTGGGCGCGGTATGGGTAAATTCGTAGGTGCTGGCGACAGGCGCTTGGGCGGTCTGACCAAAATTATTGGTGGTGATTGCCATAATCGGCATAGAGGTGCTATTGAGTGCCTCAATATAGAGCAGATACCCCTCGCCATCGGTTAAGCCAGTGGCAGGAAATTGTAATACAGACGACACGCCAAAGCGGGTTGGACCAAAAACCACCGTTTGGGTGTTTCGGCTGATAATTTGCACCTGCAACCACCCAATGAGCGCGGGGTTGGTGATACGCAATGGCACATTATACCGATTTTGGACATCATCATAGGTGATGGGGTCTATGATAATACTTGGCGCGGGTGGCATGGGTGTTTGGGCGTGGGTTATCATACCCATGAAAAAAATGCCTAGCAGAACAATTATCTTTCGCATGTCATCCATCCTAATGGACTACCAAAAACAAATTTATGTAATGATTTGCTTGAGCATATCGGTCAATTAGCACCTAAAACCATCCCCCATCCCCAACCCTTCCCCCATCGAATGGGGGAAGGGAACGCACACAAACAGGGTTTATTCCCCCTCTCCAATTTTTGGGGAGGGGGTTAGGAGGTGGGGATAAAAGCCTTCGGTCATTTGAATTCAAAATCGTTTCACCATAAATATCGCTTACACCAATTGGGCAAATAGCACCGCCACCAACGTAATCGAAAGCGCCAAAATCGCTATCAATAAGCCCCACCGCCAAGTGAGTTCTTGCAAGGTTTGTTCTTTGCGGATGGGCGGAAGGGTCGAGAAGCTGACCAAATTATTTTTGAGCATATCCAACGATTGGGTGGGCTTGTTGGCTTCGGTGAGGTTGGCGAGCATCGCTATTTGTATCACCCGCGAAAAAATATCCCCATGCCCCGCCATATCGGTGCGGTCAATTTTGATGTCGGACGTGTTCATCTTCAGCGCCCGTTGGCGCAATTGTGACCCAGACAGGGTTGTCTCTCCCAAATAGGGTTTGCCCATCAACAGGGTATAGGTCAACATGCCCAAGCTAAATAAATCGGCTTGTCTGGGATTCATCACATTTTTGGCGATATTAAACACGGCAGGCGCGGTATAACGCGGGTCTACAAAATAACGGATGACGGGATAGAGCATGTCATCGCGCATATTAATTGGCTTCACAAAGCCCAAATCGAACAACACAGGGCGCAACGAGGCATCGTCACTAGCGCGGATAAAAATGGCATCGGGTGTGAGGTTAAAATGGGCATAATCGCCCCGTAGCCCATACAAAAATTGTAGGGTGGTCATGAGCGCGTTCATCATTTGTGCCACATGGGTATAATAGGGTTGCGGATTTTGTGCCAATTTTTCGGTGAGAAAAATGCCATCTATCCACGCTAAGACACTATACCGATAGACCTGCGTCCCGATGGTTGTTAAGCCATAATATGCCCCTGCGAGTGTCGCACCCTCATAAGCGGGAACAAGCACAGGCAAGATATTGAGTGGATGATTGGGGTCATCTGGGTTATGGTTTTTGGGGCGCATTTGTGTGATGCTCATCAGCCAATAGGCTTCTGCCACCAAAAAATAATGCGGTTGCATGGCATTGCCGTCTTCGTATTGGTCATAATGATGCGCCACCTTGAGCAACAAACGGCACGGTGTGCGCGTGGCTTCGTCATGGCGGGTGGCTTCATAATAGTTGGCGAGATTGGTGCTATAGACCAACCGTACTACCTGACAATCGCCCACCCACTGCCCGTTGCCAAAAATGGGGTGGGTTTGTTGGGGACAATCTGGCTGGGCGCAAAACATATTTTTATCTGGGGAGATGCGGTCACAGTGTGTACAGATACGTGTCATAAAACCCCGCTTTCTTTTTGTAAAAATAGTAATGGTGTGCTATAGTAACTATAATGCAGTTTATTCTGATATGCTAGTTATTTTTACACACATAGGGGGCAGAATATGAGCCTTACCGAAAATAACATGACCGCCTCAGATATTTCGCTTGGACTCATTGAACGTCCACCGCGTATTCAACCGCCTATTCCCGAACAAGTCATCGAAATTCCGCCGCCACCCACTATTCAAGTGCGGAATATGCCCTTTTTGCAACTGGTATTGCCATTGGTCACGGTGGTTGGGTATGTGTTGATGAGCTTTAGCGGGGCATCGCGCAATATTTTGTTTGTGTTACCCATGAGTTTTGCCATGCTATTCAGCTTTTTTATTGCCTATAGCACCCATAAAAATGAACAAAAACGCCAAAAAGTGTTGCGATTAGAGTATATGCAAAAACTCGCCACCCTGCGCCTAGAGATGAATCGGTGGCACATGACCCAACGCCAATATTATGATTATAACTACCCCCCCAACGCGGTAGTGCTAAATCTGACCGAATCGGCGCATCAGAGTCGGCTGGGGACGCGCCTATGGGAACGCCGTTGGCAAGATATTGATTTTGGCGCGTTGCGGTTGGGTTTGGGCGATGTGCCATCACGAGTCGTCTATGAATTGGGCGGTAGTGGTGGCAACACAGAAGGCACAAGCGATTTATGGGAATCTGCCAAGCAACTGGAACAAGATTCGCAAGTAGTGAGCCAATCGCCCATTTTATGGCATTTGCGCCATGTGGAAAGTGACGACCCAAACACCCCACGCGCCCGTTATAGTGTGGGGATTGTGGGCAAAAATAGTGCCACCGTCCGTAATGTGACCACTGCCCTACTCGTGCAGTATGTTGCTTTTCATCCACCATCAGAGGCAAGCCTGTTTATTTTGGGGGCGACCCACGCCAAAGGCAATTGGGATTGGGCGCAATGGCTTCCGCATACCAATAGCGACCTCAAAAAGCGCAATTATGAGGGCGATAGGATGGTCTTTTCGGATGAAGCCACCAGTGCCGATAGCGATATTGCCCGTGAGCAAATTTCGCCCGTCAACAATTTTTGGGAGACGCTCAAAAAAGAATTAGATGCCCGTCGCGCCCGACTTGCCGACAGAGACACACAAGGCACAGCCACCATCCCCTTTTTATTGGTGGTGATAGACATGCTCCCCGTCACCGACCAGCCGATTGCCAATTGGTTGCTCGAAACGCCCAGCATAGACACCGTAAGCATGATTCTGACAGAAGGCGATAGGCTTGGGGCGGGGATTGTCTTTTTGACCAATGAGGCACAAAAAATTCCGTCAGATTGCCAAACGGTCATCGAAGCCACCGCCACAGGCAAAGATACCACTTTTTATTATAGCGAGACAGGGGTCAATAGCTCGCGTTTTATTGGGCAGGCAGAAATCGCTACCCAAGAAGATGCCAACCGTTTTGCGGAAAAATTGAAAGATGCTTTTATTCGTGTGGGATATGGCGCAGAGCTAGAGACGGGTATCTCTCTGCTCGATTTATACGATGCCAAGACCCTAGACGACATCAATATCATCGGCAATTGGGATACAACCGCCCGCAAAACACCCGATTGGTTGCGCGTCAAACTCGGTATGGAGGGCGGGCGCAAGGTGTTTAGCCTGTATCTGCAACAAGACCATGACGGCGTGCATGGCATGATTGCAGGCACAACGGGTAGCGGGAAATCGGAATTATTGCTCACACTCATCGCGGGGTTAGCTATCACCTATCCGCCAGACATCCTCAATTTTTTGCTGGTGGATTATAAGGGTGGCACGGCATTTGAGCCGTTCATCGGATTGCCCCATGCGGTGGATATTCTCACCAACCTCGAAGGCAATGTGGTAGACCGCATGTTTGTGGCGTTGCGGGCAGAATTAGACCGTCGCTCATTGTTGCTCAAATCGGTGGGCGATAGCAACATCGTAGATTATCATAAACGGGTGGCGCATAACAAAGTGGATACCAATGGTGCACCTTATCCGCCACTGCCCTTTTTATTCATCGTCATAGATGAATTTGCCGAAATGGTGACAAAAAACAGCGATTATAAAGCCCATTTTGATAGCATAACCCGTTTGGGACGGGCGCTTGGGGTGAGTTTACTCCTCGCCACCCAACGCCCCACTGGGGCAGTCACCGACCAAATGCGGTCTAATATCAAATATCGTATTTGCCTGCGCGTAGAGACGGGCGATGATAGCCGTGAGCTAATTGGGCGCTCCGATGCGATGTTTTTGCCATCGAATATCCCCGGACGGGCATTTATGCAATCTGGGAATGTGTCGCCAAAATTGGTGCAGATGGCATATACGGGTGGCGATTATATTGCCGATATCGAGCAAGACTTGGGTGATATTATCATCCCCAAAAAGAAACCCATTAGCGATGTGGGCAGGTCTACCACCGATATTCCCGAAGAAAGCATCGTCACCACCAAACCCAAAAAGATTATCCACGAATTGGTGGGGCGCATCATCACCACGAGCCGTGAAGAGGGCTATGGACGGCAATATAAGCCGTGGCCAGACCCACTGCCTGCGGTGTTGCCCATCAATATGTCCATAGACAGGCATTATATCACCTTCACCGAAACTGTCACCGCAGAGTATCGCAAACAGGGCGATTTGCGCCTCAATGAACGGCTCAACGACTGGATTAAATATCAGCCAGCAGACCCTAATCTGCCCAAAGAACTCGCCCAATGGCATAGTGGCTATGCCATCACCAATTGGCAAAAAACCGCCATGCGTGCCGAAATTGGCTTAGTGGATATGCCCCAAAAAGGCGAACAACGCCTGCTCACGCTCGACCTCAATATGGGACCCGTGGTGCTGTTTGGGGCGAGTGGGTGGGGAAAAACGACCTTTCTCCGCACCCTGATTACCAGTTTGGCGACCACCCACACCCCCCATGAACTGATTATTTATGCTATAGATTGTGGGCGTGGCGGGCTAGATACGCTCAAAGACCTGCCCCATTTGGCGCGTCCGATTGATGTGAGCGAACAAAGTCGTATAGAACGCCTCTTGCGGGTGATGGCGAATACGATTGAAGAGCGCAAGACGATTTTATCCAACTATAGCGGGTTGCCCGCCTATAACACGCAAAATCCCAACACTATTTTACCCGCCATTTTAATCGTCATAGACAATTATGCCGATTTCAAAGAGACTTATGACCTGCTCCAAGACCAATTGGTCTCGGTGATTCGTGCAGGACGGGCGATGGGCATTTACTTTGTATTCACCGCCGACCAACTAACCGCGATGCCCTCTGGCTTGCTCAATTTATTCACGCAACGGCTCACACTCAAATTGGCAGATGTGAGCGCGTATTCCGATATTGTGGGGCGCGGGGCGATTAGCCTAACAGAAACACCCGGACGCGGTTTTATCACCCTGCCAGAACGCAATCCAAAAGACCGTGTGCCACACGAATTTCAGATTGCCCTGCCCTGTGTGGTGACAGACAAAGACAATGTGCGCCTGTCGTGGGAGGCAATCAAAAAGAAATTTGGCATCGCGTTTGTATCTGACAATCAATATGCCCTCTTAGAAGAACTCACGCTCAAAAAAGGCGATATTCGTCTGCGCGAATTTAACGACATCTATAAGGAGGTATGCCAAAAGATGCGCGGGCTGTGGGATAGTGGCGAAAGACACCTCATCGCGCCAATTGAACCACTCGAAACCCAACTCACACTCGATATAGTGCTAGAAAAATCGCCCAATAGGGTGGCGATTGGCTTGCGCGATAGTGACCGCCAGCCGTTCCCCCTCACCTTTGGCAAACGTGACTCGCATTTGATGGTGATTGGCACGCCCCTCTCTGGCAAAACCACCGCCTTATACAGCCTTGTGCTGGCGCTGGCAAATCGGCATAGCCCGCAGGATGTGGGGATGATACTTATAGACCCACAAGCCGATTTATTCACCTATGGCGGAAAACACACCTTAGGCCAATTGCCCCATGTGATAAAAACGGTCTCCGATGAAAATGATTTTCCCGAAGTGATGGGACGGTTAAGCGCCGAATATGATAAGACCATCCAAGACAAGTTAACCAGTTTCGGCGATGATACCCTGTTTAGCACACCAGAACGCCCCATGCGCGACTTGTTTATCATCATAGACCATTACGAAAATATCAAAGACATCGCCAAACCCGCCGATTTAGAAAAATTGGCAGATATGGCGGCGCGGTATCGCAAACAAAATTTGCATATCATCCTCTCGGCATCGCTAGAAAAATTGAAGCGTGATAAAGACACCTTCATGCGAAAATTAGAGAGTATGCGTCATACATTGGTGCTAGGGACATCCGATGTGGGCGAATTGGGGGCGCGGTTGCCCCTCGTCAAAGGCGATTTTCCGTTGGGACGCGGGTTTATCATCAAAGCCACCCACGCGGATTTGGTGCAAGTCGCCCGTCCCTATTCCTTTATCGCCACAGGTATTGCACCTGAGACTGATAGTGAGGCACTCATGGCAACCGAAATAGATGCCCAAGTCGAGGCGCTGGTTGCCCAATACCCCACCCGCGCCCAGTGGTATTTTGTGGGCAAATTGGCTCTTCTCGCCACCGATGCCCATGTCACCGCAGAGACCACTCCCCCATCAAAAGAAAAAGAGGAAATTATAGAAATTACCCCTGCAATGAAAGCCTTTCTGGATGAACAAAACGCCGAATTTGAGAGGAATAAAAAGAAATGACCCCAAACGACTGTGAACATTTGGTGATATGGGTGGATATTGAGGGCGTACAAACCGATTTTGAGATGTGGGTGCGCCCCAAAGTGTTGATTAAGCAGGTGATAACCACCCTGGTTCAAGAACACAATTTGCCCACCGATAAATATGAATTGGCGCTAAAATTGTTGGATGGTGGGGCTCAGCCGTTGCGTTCAGACCGCACACTCGGTCAAGAAGAGGTGGCAGACCAAGCTAAATTGGTGTTTTATCGGCGTAAGGGTGGCACAGATATTAAATTTGAAGAACGAAAATATTTTAGCCAGTCACAAAGTGTCGCCAAAATTAAAATGAGCCAGCAAAAAATTATCACGCTCGAATGGCAACCCGCCGTCATTGGCAGGCATGATGATAATCCCGCCAATAACGATTTATTGGCGGTGGATGTATCGGCTTTGCCAAATTCGCAGAAGGTCTCGCGCCGTCATGCGTGTGTCACCTATCGGGATGGCAATTATTATTTGCATCACCTATCGCAAAAATCGCGGACATACCTCAATGACCAGTTATTGACGTTGGAACAATCCTATCGGCTGAAAGGGGGGGATAAAATCCGTCTGGGAGACGCGATTATATTGGAATTTATGGTGCGGGACGCATAAATTCGGGAAAAATTCATAAATCTCAATTGGTAACATTCTATAAGTAGGATATGCTAGTAAAAGAGGAAGCGCTTATTTATTAACCAAAGGGGTTGCTCATGAAGCACCTAGTTATTCTGTTATTCGTACTTATTGGGGGATGGTCTTTATCATCGCCTGTTCATGCACAAACTAGCGGACAGCCATTCATCGAAATTACCGCGCCAGAGGTGAGCAGTTTTCCGATGGTGACATTTAACATGCGCGTGCAGATGGGCGATTATAATATTCTGCCTGCGCTCACCCGTGAACAAATCGAAATTGGGGAGCGCCATGACCCCTCATCGGTGAGCCTCACCACCAGCCAAAGCACATTGGCAACGGTATTTGTCATAGATACCAGTCTCATCGGCGTGACCGAAAAAGACTTGTATCGAGAAATTGTCCGCAATTATGTAAACACGGTGCATCGTCCCATCGACCAACTTTTTTTGGTGGGGCTAACAGGCGAAACCCTGACCGAATATACAGGCACAACCAACATAGAGGCGTTTTATGATACGATGTTCCGCCAGTCGTTTGATGGTCGTCCGAGTATTAATGGGCAAGACCTCACCGATGCGCTGAATCAGGCGGTTTCTCGGCTCACGCCCGTGATGAGTGGGAGCAAAACGCAAATTATCTACCTCCAAAGTTATAGTGATAGCTATCGGCGGGAGGCAAATTTTGCCAATCGGACGATTCCGCTTCATGTGATTCAAGCCAGCGATACCACCCGTAGCACGACCAACCCACTCAACAATTTAGCCACCGCGGGCGCAATTCCCATTATGACCGATGGGCGCGTCGCGCTATCTAGCCTAGTCGAAAATAGTCTGCGCGATTTATATGCCCAGTTCAATTTTAACCGTACCATGTATGGTGTGAGTTATCGGTCTACACAGGCGGCAGTCGGTGAACGCAGATTGCCAATTACGCTCAGAAGCACCTTTGGCAATCTGACCACCACGCTCAGTTATACCAAAGATGTCACCGCACCTGTCCTGACGCTCCAAGACAATGTTGGCAATGTTGGGACAATCACGGTGGAGCGTAACTTTGTGAACAGTGACGAATCGCTCACCAATTACGATAATACCAGCACAACGATTGTCGCCACTGTGACCTATACCGATGGCATCCCGCGTCAAAATTTGACCGCCACCCTATTGATTGATGGACAGCCCGTACAAGCACCACTCCTCCCTGTCATAGATGCCTTTAATCAATTTCGTATCGAATGGGACTTAACACCCTATCAAGAGGCTGGCACACGGGTCTTTACGGCGATGGTGACGATGGTAGATGAGTATCAACTCCCAGCGAGCTCCCCCACCCTGACGTATAATATCGTCGTAGCAGAGCTAATTATCCCCACAGAAATCGTTGTGGAGCAAATTGATGTGTGTATTGACCCCACATCGGCACAATATGGCTCACTCGATTGCGCCCTCAAAGACAATCCTGTGGTGGTGCTTGGGGTGGTCTTGGTATTGTTGGTGGCGGTGGTCTTTTTAATATGGATGGTCGCCACGCAACGTCTACAACTGAGCAAAGTCGGCAATGTGATTGGGTCTGCCTCTAAGATGATGACCGATATCGGGCGCAAAAGCATGGCGATGTGTGAGCGCACCAAAGGCGATTATGATACCAACGCCACCAATTACGAAAATACAGGCGGATGGAGCAATACAAGCGCATGGGGCAATAACAATCATACCCAACCCTACCCAGTGGCTACCGATATAGACCAGCCCACGCAACCCTTTAGTCTTGGTGGCACACAATTAGAAGTCGTGCCAAATAATCAAAAGGAGAACCCAATGCCCACCCCATGGCGCAACACATTGGCACGGCTCATCGTTTCTGGTGTGCCAAACCTATCTGTGATTGATATTCCGCATGATATAGAAGAATATATCATTGGCAGGACACTCGCCTATGGCTGTTCGTTTGTCATCAACGACCTGCGTGTGAGCAACCGCCATTTTATTTTGCACTATCATCATGGCAAACGGTCGTTTAGCATCGAAAATCTGAGCAAGAGCAATGGCACATTTGTGAATGGGATGAAATTAGACCTTGAGATGCACTATCCGATTCAGAATGGCGATATGATTCGTATAACCCAACGTGAGCCATTCATCGAATTGCGCTTCACGACCCAATTACCCGTCACCACCGCCAACGACACCAAAATTGAGCGCGATATTTCTGGGGGAAATGACGATGAGTTTAACTATCCCGTGAGTAATTTTCCCGATACATCGGCATTTGACCCCTATGTAGGCGAGGTGCTGTTTTCACCTGTGCCTGTCAATAGCCCGTCTCAACAAACCGATATAGAGGACGATACTAACCCACACGGGTTTATCCCCCCAGAAGATAGCGCCAAGCGCCCCCCAGACAGTGGCATATTCGATAACAAGTGGGACGATTAGGGTATGGGCAGCGAATTTATCTTTCCAAAACTCGAAAATGTGCTGGTGGGGCAATTTATTGTCAAACGGCAATTATCAGCAGATGGCAATATGTCGGCGGTCTATGAGGCATGGAGTCATCCCAAAGCCGAACAACGCGTGAGGCGGGTGGCGCTTAAGATGTCGCGCAACGATAACCCCGCCTATGAACGGTCTCTGTTGCGCGAGGTAAAGCAATTACGCTCCTTGCGCCATCCGGGGATTGTGCATATCTGCCCCATCATCATGCCCAATGGGGTATCGCTGTATTCTGGGCGTGCAGAAGAACTCACGGCGCTGTTTAATGGCGAGCCACCGTTTTATTATGCGATGGAATTGCTCGATGGTGGGTCTTTGCATAATCATCTGCGCGGAAAAAGCATCTATCAATTTTCGATACAGTGGCGGGTAGAATTGCTGTATCAAATCGCCACCACGCTCGATTTTTTGCATAGCGCCAAAGTCGCCCACCGCGATATAAAGCCCGATAATATCGTCTTTCGGTATGCACCGCGCCCCAATGAACGCCCACAAGCCGTCCTCATTGATTTTGGGCTATGGGCGCATGGCGATGAAGATTTAGTGCCGACTGCCTATCGTGCGGGGTCATTGCAATATCTCTCGCCAGAACGGGTGATTGCCCAAAGGCGGATGGTGACCAATGTGCGGACAAGCCGTATTGAGGGCATCAACCACGTCCCTAGCGATATTTGGGCGTTGGGGGTGATTGCCTATGAATTGTTTCATGGGGTACATCCGTTTGCGCCATTTAATAGCGAAGAAGACCTCGAATATCGGCTTGTGCATACACCACATCGCCCGCCAAACACCTGGGCATCTATGGATAGGCTAATAAACGATATGTTGCAAAAAATCAGAGAAGACCGCCCTGTCATTGGGGCTATTATTCAGCGTTTAGACACCGAAATCGGTGTTCCACCACCCCGTATTTAGCAGGGTGTGCCAATAAGGAGTAGAGTCATGCGACCAACAACCGATGAATTATATGTTGGAGAACATTTTTCTAATGCGGGGAGAGGCAAACACAACGAAGACCGTGCGGGTATTGGCAAGGTGCAAACTGCCAGTGGGTTAAAATTATTTGTCGCTATTGTGTGTGATGGGGTTGGTGGACGCAATAAGGGTGAAGTCGCCTCGCGCACAGCGATGGAGTCGTTCATTCAATTTTTGCGCCAAAGCAATCAGGCTAGTGTGCCACAAGCCGTACAAGAGGCGGCTATCCGCACCAATCAGGTGGTACGCGATAAAGGGGATGAAATCACCTGTACACTGGTAGCGGCAATTATCCACAAAGATAATACCCCATGGGGCAGGCTGTATATTGCCAATTTGGGCGATAGCCGTGTGGTATTGGTGCGCGACAAAAAATTGCATTGGCTCAATCGTGAGCATAATATCCGCACAGACCGCATTTTTTCGGGGATGCCCGCGCAAGAAGCCTTCCAACTGGAAAATGGTCACTATATCACCCGCGCTATTGGCGCAAAACCCGATGCCGATGTGGATATGGGTTTCTATCACGATATTTCGCACATCACCCCGCCCCCCAATGGAGAGGCACGCGCCCGTATGATGGGTATGCAAGGTATGGAATTACGCGAGGGCGATACGATTTTTTGCTGTTCGGATGGGATTCCAGAGATTAATCCAGAAGATAACAAGCCCTATTTGCATGAAGATGAAATTCTCCGCTATGCGCTTCATAGTGATGTGGCAAATGCGGTGAGAACCTTGCAGGGATACGCCGAAAGCCGTGAACCGCGTGATGATAATACGCTGGCGATGGTGTTTGTCGCGCCAAATTCAAAGATGCGTCGGGCGACAGTAGAGACCAATCGGCGGGCAATCTTTATGGTGGCGGGCATATTAAGTACACTTGTGATGCTTTTGCTGGTCGCCTTTTTATTCACCAGTCAAGATGCCCAAGAAAATGCGGGGCAACTGACCTTCGTGGCACAAGAAGCCACCCTCGATGCCCAGTATAATGACGATTTGACGCGCACCGCGATGGCATATACGCCCACGCCCAGCCCAACATCCACGCCTAGCCCTACGCCCTTCCCCACCCTGCAAGTGGGTCAATGGGGGACGCGCTATGAAAATCGGGCAGGTGGCAATAGTAGCCTCATGATGGAAAACAACGCTAATATAGATGCGGTGCAACCGGAAAAAATTGATATAGCCTTTCCTGATGGCATCCTAGACCCGGCTAGTTTTTATGTCCAACCCAATTCGGCTATCAACTTTGTGGCGGTGAGCAGTTCTATTCGGCTCAAGTTTTTGCGTGGCGATATTTTTATCCACACGGGGCAATATAGCTCGGTCATCACAGAACTAGAATTTGCGCCCGGTATCGAATTTAGCATAACTGGCTCGTGTATGGCGGTGCACTTAGACAACCAAAATCGGATATCGGTATGGTGTTTTGAGGGGTCATGCGCCTATAACAATTCGTTTGGGCAATCTACCCCTATCAACACAGGGACACAATCAGTCTGGGCATTCGATACGACCACCCGCCAACTGACCCCAATGGGTGTTGGGGCAATCACACCAGCCGATGCGGTACGGTATCGGGATATTTTGGGTCAGACGGGCGATGGACTGGCAGATGCCAATCAATGCCTTGTGTCGTTTTTGCCCACCCCCACTCCAACCTCGACCAATACCCGTGTCCCAACTCGCGTGCCACTCATCACCCCGACCAGTGGCATTATCATTTTGCCAAGCAATACACCCGTTCCACCTGTACAACAAAATAATCCCCCGCCAGTGGTGATACCGCCAACCAATACGCCCGTTCCACGAACCAATACACCATTAGCGCCGACTGCGACTCCAGAGGTCATTCCACCAACTGCGACTCCAGAGGTCATTCCACCAACTGCGACTTCAGAGGTCATTCCACCGACCGCGACTTCAGAGGTCATTCCACCGACCGCGACTCCAGAGGTCATTCCACCTGTGCCGACTCCAGAAGTCACACCACAAACATAACCACCATGACCAAGATATTATTTTTTGAGGGAAAAAACAATGCGTGATGAAATCCGCGTAGACCATGAAAAAATTGATGCTGTAATTCGTCAGTTAGGCGATTTATACGAACAACATACCACCCTCTACCGTCAGATAATTGCACAATGGCAAGCCCTACAAGGCGGTGATTGGATGGGCAAAGCCGCCCGCACATTTTATCAAGAGATGGATGAGCTAGTATCGCCATCCCTCCAACGCACCCATGAGGCATTTGAACAC
>Ga0163154_10005552_pt1 | contig 15941 bp, 13 predicted proteins | sample OliLakLV19MP9P1_FD_148649 | JGI IMG/M metagenome (GOLD analysis project Ga0163154, IMG submission 148649) | Freshwater microbial mat bacterial communities from Lake Vanda, McMurdo Dry Valleys, Antarctica - Oligotrophic Lake LV.19.MP9.P1 | ecosystem: Environmental > Aquatic > Freshwater > Lake >... | reverse complement strand
ATGGAACAGCTCCACCGCGTAATCCGGGCCCTGCATGAAGGCGTCGTAGATCGACTGTTTGGCGATCACGCCGCCCATCGGCACGGTGCCGTTGTTGACGCCTTTGGCAAAGGTGATGAGGTCAGGAGTGACGCCAAATGCCTGCGCGCCAAACCAGTCACCCATGCGGCCGAAGCCACAGATCACTTCATCGAAAATCAACAGAATGCCGTGCTTGTCGCAAATCTGCCGGAGCTTTTGCAGGTATCCGAGTGGCGGAATGATCACCCCGACCGAGCCCTGCATGGGCTCAACGATGACTGCGGCAATGGTTGAGGCATCGTGCAGGGTGACCAGTCTTTCCAGCTCGTCGGCCAAGTGCGCGCCCCAACTGGGCTGCCCGCGTGAAAACGCCATCTGCGACAGGTTGTGCGTGTGCGGCAGATGATCGACACCCGGCAGCATGGCGGAGGCAAACATCTTGCGATTGGCGACCATGCCGCCCACCGAAATGCCACCGAAGCCGACGCCGTGATAGCCGCGTTCGCGACCAATAAAGCGCGTGCGCGACGCCTCGCCACGCAGCCGGTGATAACCCAGTGCAATCTTCAAGGCGGTGTCGACCGACTCCGAGCCTGAGCTGGTGAAAAACACCCGATTCAAATCGCCAGGCGCGAGCTCGGCAATGCGCTCGGCGAGGCGAAAGGTCTCGGTGTTAGCGAGTTGAAAGTGTGGGATGTAGTCCGCGCGGTCAAGTTGTGCTTTGACCGCTTCGGTGATCCGCGGGTCGCCGTGGCCAAGCCCGCAACACCACAGGCCCGACAGTCCGTCGAAAAGTTTCTGACCTTCCACCGTCGTGTAGTAAGCCCCGCGCGCACTGGCCAGCATCCGATTGAGTGGCCGCGTGCGCTTAAAATAGCGGTTGTGGGTGAACGGCATCCAGTACGGATCGAGGTTCTGCTCCTCGGCCGCAAGCTGGGTGTGGGCGAAGTCGGTCATGGGGATGTTTGCCGTTGGCAGGTTGCAAAGAGTGGGCAACAACCTTACTCCGCTGGCCGCTTGCGAAACAGGGTGGGGGCCGTTGTCGTTCCTGGGCGTCCGTGGGGCCGCCGGTAGTCGTTACCCGATCAGGTGGCCAAAAGCATCGCGGCTTCCGCCGCTCCCACAAATGCGGAGATCTGCGCTGCTCAGGTTTTTGCGGGAGCGGCGGAAGCCGCGATGCTTTTTGCAGTGCTTGAGTTGGGGGTGCGCCGCTTGCCTACTCGCCAATATCCTCATTCCACAGCGCTGGCTTGTCGCGCATGAAATCGGCCATCAGCTGGATGCAGCGGGCATCGTTGACCACACTCAACTGCACGCCGCGCGATCGCAACAGGTCTTCGTCGCCCATGAAACTGACGTTTTCGCCGATGACCACGCGCGGAATGCCGTACAGAATGATCGCGCCGCTGCACATCGAGCACGGTGAGAGCGTGGTGTAGATGGTCGATTCGCGATACACCTGTGCCGGGTGCCGGCCGGCGTTCTCCAAGGCGTCCATCTCACCGTGCAGAATAGCGCTGCCCTTTTGCACGCGCCGATTGTGGCCGCGACCAATGATGCGGCCTTGGTGCACCAGCACCGAGCCTATCGGAATGCCACCCTCACTCAAGCCCGCTTCGGCTTCGGCAATGGCGGCTTGCATGAACTCATCCATTGAGCATCTCCTTGTTCACGGCGCAACCAGCGGCCCATAGCTGTCCGGTCGGCGATCGCGGTAGAACTGCCAGATGTTGCGGACTTCGCGGATCTGATCGAGGTCCAGTTCCGCGCTGATCAACTCATCGCGATCACGCGAGCCGGTGGCCAGAAATTTGCCGCGCGGATCGCAGAAATAGCTCTGGCCATAAAACTCGCCGATATTCCAAGGTGCCTCGGTGCCAATCCGATTGATCGCACCAACGAAGTACGCGTTGGCCACCGCGTGCGCGGGTTGCTCCAGCTTCCACAGGTATTCAGACAAGCCGGCCACAGTGGCAGACGGGTTGAACACGATCTCTGCCCCATTCAAGCCCAGCGCACGGGCTCCTTCCGGGAAGTGGCGGTCGTAGCAGATGTACACACCGACCTTGGCATAGGCGGTGGCAAACACCGGATAGCCCAGATTGCCCGGACGGAAGTAGAACTTCTCGAAGAAGCCGGGCAGGCAATGCGGAATGTGGTGCTTGCGGTACTTGCCCAGATACTTGCCATCGGCATCGATCACGGCGGCGGTGTTGTAGTAAATGCCTGGCGCGTCTTCTTCATAGATTGGCACTACGATGACCATCGAATGCCGGCGCGCGATCTCCTGCATCAAGGTCACGGTCGGGCCATCGGGAATACGCTCGGTGGATTCGTACCAACGCGGGTTTTGCTCGGCGCAGAAGTAGGGTCCGGTGAAAATTTCCTGCATGCACAGGATCTGCACGCCGTCGCTTGCCGCTTGCTCGATCAGCGTCAGCGTCTTGTTGAGATTGGACTCACGAATGATCGCGATGCTTTCACTGGCAGCGCAGGCCGCTGAGGTCTGAATCAGTCCACATTTGACGATACGCGGCATCGCTTGGATCTCCGGGGCAGGTCGCGCAGCTGCGACGTTTTGAATGATGGGTAACAACGGGCCTCAAGCAATTGCACATCGGCGCGGCACCGGGCAGCCACCGCGCAGGATGGGCTGGGCGCTCTCACTGTGGCAAGCATACCGCTATAGATGCGCGATGCCCGCGTGCCGCGTGTGCGGAAACGAACAGAGAGAGGCGGCGTTACTGGCAATACTCGAAGCCAGACCCAGAGCCACCACGACGCCAGCAGACCAGAAATGAGGAAACAGCAATGACAATACTCGTGAGTGGCTGGTTTGCGGAAGTTGGTGCGGTGGATCGGGCGTTGACCCATCTCGGTCAGGCCGGGTTTCCGACGGCGGAAACGCGTCAGGCTTGGCGGGCTTCATCAGCAGCAACGACGGCAGAAATTGAGCGCCTCGACGACGTGCAGCACGATGTTGCCGACGAAAACGCTGCCGCATCTGGAGCAGCTTCCGGTGCGGCGGCGGGGGCGGCCGTGGGCGTCACCGTTGGCGTCGCTGTCGGACTGGTGCTGTTGCCGCTGTTGGGGCCGATTGCGCCTGTGGCCGCGGCGGGGGTGGGTGCCTACGCGGGCTCACTTGGTGGAGCGTTGGCGAGCATGCCTGACGACAGCTCCAACACGCCGCAAACGGCTTCCGCATTTCCAGCAACCGCTGAACACCTGAGCGGCACCATCGTGCTGACGGTGGCTACAGCATCCCCCGGCCAACAAGAAGTCGTCTGCGACATCCTGCGTAGTCACGGTGCAACCTCAATCACTTGGGGCACTGGCACACTTGAAGCTGGGATGAGCGTCGATGAGCATGGCCATCTGCCGGCGACTAAGCTGACTGACTCATCGCGGCTGTTGGCAGCAAGCTAGCAGACCGTTGGAATGTTGCAAGCGAGTCGATAAGACTCGTCAGCAATCGGCGCATATGCGGGTTCACCGCAGACTGAAAGCTACTTATGGTGCGCGATGGCGTTCGAACGCCGGTGTTGCGACGCGCACGAAGCCGGCCGGCGTGCGGCGGGTGAATACGGCGGCGACATCTCGCTCGCTTGCGAAGCGCAAGCCTTCCTCTGGCCCCAGCACCATCAGGGCAGCCGCCAGCGCATCTGCCTGCATGGCCGTGTCCGCCAGCGCAGTCACGCCAGCGAGATCATGCGTGATCGGCTCGCCAGTGCGTGGATCCAAGGTGTGCGAATAGCGCCGGCCGGCGTGCTCGAAGCCAACCCGATAATCACCGGAACTGCCCGCGGCGATTTCGTCGAGCGCGATCACGGTGTCGTAGTAGGCACCACCCCGCGCATCGGTCATCGCGGGCTCCACGGCCACGCGCCACGATTCGCCTCCCGGCTTGTGTCCTGCCGCGAGCATCTCGCCACCGAGCTCAATCAGGAAGATCGATACGCCGCGCTCGCGCAGGCGCGCGCCAATGCGGTCGATTGCGTGGCCCGGTCCTAGTGACGAAACGTCCATGCTCGCGCCGCCGGGCTGGCGCGCACGATGCTGGATAGGATCCAGCTCAATGTTTTGCCAACCCACTTGCGCACGCGCGCGCTCGACTTCAGCAGGCAGCGGCGGCTCGCTGCGCGGCGCAACGGTGGCGCCGAAACCCCACAGCTCGACCAGCGGGGCGACGGTTGGATCGTAGGCGCCGTCGGTTTCACGAGCCAAGTTCAGCGCGTGTGCGAACACCTCGAACAGAGGCTGCGGGAGCGCTTGCCACGACTCTGCGGGCGCACGGTTGAAGCGACTGAGATCGGAGTCGGCTTCCCATGCGCTCATCTGTGCCACCACCGATGCCAGCTCCGACTCGATGAGGACCTGTAATCCGGGCAGTTGCGCCTCGGGCGCGACCACCTGCACGCTCCAGCTGGTGCCCATGCTCGACCCCACCAGCAGGTGGATCGGTGCAGGCGCGGCACAGCGGGACAGCAGGCCAATCAGCAGCAGGGCAATCAGCAACGCGAGCGCGACAGGTTGCCGTCGCGCGGTGATTGCATGCTTTCGAAACAGAGTCGCGATCAGGCGCATGGGTCGACTTCGATTGGGTGGGCGACCCGCGAGCTCAATGCCGTCTGCTCAAGCCGCTTGAGTGCCGTCTGCCCTGAGACTTTAGCGCGGTCGCGGTGCTGGGTTTTGGCCCTGAACCTTCTTCATTTTTGCAAGCCGCCAATCTCGGCGGCTGTGGGAGCGCTGGAAAGCGTGATGCGTTTGTTTCGCTGGATCGAATCGCACCTTCCGGCGCTGCTACACAAGCACAATGCCATCCTCTGTTCATCGGTGGACAACGAAGCCTGTCGTGGGATTGAGAAGGTAGCGCAGGCGCGATTCAGTCGGCCGCATAGGCCGACACGCCGCTCCTTCGGAGAACCCCATGCGCGATCAGGAGACAAGCGAGGGCGTGCGCGATTCATGAAAAGTCCGAGCTAGATGACTCCGGCGCCGAAGCTGACGACAAAGTCGGCCTGATTGATCGCGATCATGTTCAATGCCTCGCACGCCTTCACCCGGACGCGCTTATCCTCATCAGCAACATTGTCGACCACGCCAAGCGCGTGCTTTCCTTCAAACTGACCTTCGGCGCCTGGACCTCGTGATCTCGTCCAAACTCTTCGAACCTCTGGCCGTCGGCTCGCTCAGGCTAAGCAACCGCATCGTCATCGCGCCGATGTGCCAGTACTCGGCATCGGAAGGCCGGATGACCGACTGGCACCTGATCCATCTAGGCCAGCTGGCGATGTCGGGCGCAGCGCTGCTCACCATCGAAGCCACGGCGGTGTTGCCCGCAGGGCGCATTTCCTGCGGCGACGTGGGCCTGTGGGACGATGCGACCGAAGCGGCGATGGATACTGTTCTGCAGGGTGTCCGCCGCTGGTCGGCCATGCCGATTGCGATCCAGCTAGCGCATGCCGGCCGCAAGGCGTCCACCGACTTGCCTTGGCATGGCGGTGCCCAGATCCTGCCCGACCATGCAAATGGCTGGCAGACCGTTGCGCCCTCGGCGCTGCCGTTCAAGGACAGCGACCATCCGCCCATTGCGCTTGATCGCACGGGTATGGAGCAAGTGCGCGATGCCTTTGCAAAAGCCGCGCGCCGCTCCGCCCGACTGGGCATCGACGCGATCCAGATCCACGCTGCACACGGCTACCTGCTGCATCAATTCCTGTCGCCGCTGTCCAACCAGCGGGACGACGAGTACGGTGGCGCGCTCGAGAACCGCATGCGTTTCCCGCTGGAAGTGTTTGACGCCGTGCGCGCCGCCTTTCCCGCCAAGCGCCCGGTCAGCGTGCGCCTGTCCGGCACCGACTGGGTGCCCGGCGGCTGGGATATCGAACAGACGGTGATCTTCTCGCGCGCACTCGAAGCGCGCGGCTGCAGCACTGTCCACGTGTCCAGTGGTGGGCTGCATCCCGCACAGACCATTGCGGTCGGACCCGGTTACCAAGTGCCGCTGGCGCGCGCCGTGAAGCAACGCATCGGTATCCCGGTGGTGGCCGTCGGCATGATCACCGACTTCGACCACGCCGAAGCCATCGTCGCCACCGGCGACGCCGACCTTATCGCCATCGCGCGTGGAATTCTGTACGACCCGCGTTGGCCATGGCACGCCGCAGCGCACTTGGGTGCCAGCGTTGTGGCACCGCCGCAGTACCTGCGCTCGCAGCCTCGGCAGTTCCCGAGCCTGCTACAACGCGGCGGCGGCACAGCGCTGTCTTAGCGCCGCGCCGCGGCAGGTTCGGCAGCTGCCACGGCCACGCGTCCCACTGATGCTTCTGCAAGCTGTCATTCGCTCCCGCCAGCTTCACGCCTCGACCAGTCTTTCCCCAGCTTGGCGGTGCCGTGTCGAAGCATGCCGATTCCCTACAACGTCAGCACGCCCCAAGGCGCGATCGCGGCGTAGCACCGCATTGCGATGTCGTGGACTTCGTCGGCTTCCCGCAACACTGCGGGTGACAGCAGCGCGATCAGGATCAGGCCGAACAGCCGCTCATCAGGCGTGAACTTCACATTGCAACTCGCGCCCGCGAGCGGCGTTGCCAGCCGCTGGCGGAAATGGGTCAAGAACTTAACCAGACAGAGGACGCCAAGGAACCTCGACGCCAATGGCCGGCGGCAGAAATTCGTCCTTCAAGGACCCCTTGGCGTAGACCATCGCCCCGCGCAGGATGCCGGAGGCGATCCCGCCAAAAATGCCAGCGCTGAGGCGAGCGCATGCGGATGGGCGTTCATCGCCGTGTCGTTTGCCGTGACGACATCGGAGATACGCCGGCCAGCGCATCGGCCGCGATGAGCAATCCGCACGACAGCCAACGATTTGCCGGCGTTGCAGTTGTGCGGCTAGTGTTTGGAATGGCGCATCTCCCAGTGCGCTGCTGCGGTCTTGATGGAACGTATGTGATCGGCGGTATGGCGTGCTGATTGGCAGACGACACGAGGCGACTTCGCGGCTGCTGACATGCGGGGCCGGAGCCGGAGCTGGAGCGAGAGCTTTCACTGCCCTGTGGGCAGCGAGTTACTTTCTCTTGCTGTCCAAGAGAAAGTCACCAAAGAGGAGGACACCCCAGGCTCGCATCGCGCGGATGAAGCTCGCGCGGTCCCCTGCGCTACTCGCCGTTCTCGGGCCGGCGCAACCGAGCTTGGCGAAGGCGTGAAGGCGTAGCCGCGAAGCGGCCGAGCGCGCACATTCATTTACCCGAACATTTGCGCCTTTCCCCGAGCCCGGCTCCGCTGCCCGCTGCGAGCCCAATGGGGACCCAAGAGCAAAGATCACGAGCAAGCGCAACAGCAACAGCAACAGCGCAAGATTCAGAGCGTCGTTGCTTAAGGTCTAAACAGAATGCAACGCTACACTTGGGTCCGGCGTCCGCTCGCGAAGTGTGCTCATCGAGTCCCGCCATAGCAGCCGACGGCTGCTGGTCAATGTCACGCATTGCTGCCGTTTGCTCGGGGCTCGGGGTCACGCCACGGCTAGCAGCGGCTGGGGTGAAATGCTGGGCTTAGCCTGTTCGCCGATGAGCGCCTGCGTTCGATCAGGCGTATCCCGAATGAAAGCCCCGCACCGTAGCGGCATTTGCGGCCTAGACCTAGAATCAACCGTCGCCAAATTCTCCGGTGGAATGTCGCATCGCTCTCCACCAGGAACGGGGAGGCCAGATCGGTTGGATGGCTCTTTCCAGCCGACTAGCGCCGTTCAGCATCTAGCCGGACGCGGGGAACTTCGCTGGCGAACTTGTTCAGTTTGCTTGGCCTGGTCTCTCCTTTGGGTGGCAAGGGCCGTGCACAATCACTACGCGCCGCTGCAGATCCGACAGGCTGTCAGGCGGGCTGTCATCCCACGCCATCACCGATCATGCGTTGGCCGGCTGAGGCTAGTCGCCGTCCACCTAGGTCAGAAGGAGTGGAGCTGCCCTCGCAAGCCTACTTGCGCCGGCTCTGCAGTCAGCAATCCGAAGCGCGCCATTCGCGTGCAATTGCGCCCTCTATCGACTCCTCGTCGGTGTAATTCGGGTCACCGACGACGTGTACCACAGCACCTGCGTAAGCGCCTTACTTGCGGTCGCCTCGTTCAAGCGCTCAACCTTGAGCGCGGGTATCAAAATTGAAACGACCTTACCGCGCTTCACGATGGCGACTTTCTCGCAACGGCGTAGGATCGAGTTGAGTTCACGACGAACTCGACTGAAATGCGCTAAGCGCTTCGCTCCAAATTCTCGGCCGAGCGGCTTGATGTCAAAGCTCGCCTGCTCCTCCGATGTGCGTGGCGCGGTGGGATCACATCGCACGCCAGCAGCGCCTCCCGTTCATAGCTCGAGCGATTTGCAACGAATCATCTCAACGACTGCACCTCTTTCTTCAGGGGTGGAGTTGACCTCGTACAGCGCGCCCAAGAATTGGCCGAAGTACCGCGCTCAATCCGAACACTCTGATCGCTCAGCGGAGAATCCGAGCACTGGATAGCGAGCTCGACGCCGTCTGGCTGACTCAATGGCACAGAAGATCTCGTCGCATTGCAGCCCAGCCAGCAGAGGAAAGGTACAGCTCACGTCCGTGTGCCCGGAATCTGGATGACGACTTCGCTTGCGCGCGGATGAAAAGTGGGGAATCCTCAGGCCCGGTCGTCTTTCTTCGCTTCTCGTGATCCTTGGAATCCAATGGTGCAATTTCCAAGCACGCAGTGGAGTTTGATTCGGCGTAGCGGCGAGACCCCATCGGCACGGCGGGAAGCCTTTGGCAAATTGGCGCGAACGTATCGAGGAGCGATTCTCGCGTTCTTCCGGGCTCGTCTCAGTAGCGATGCCGCGGAGGATGCGACACAGGCCTTTCTTGCTGCGAGCTTCGAGCACGGTTGGTGGTCGCGCGCTGACGCCGACCGTGGGAGCTTCCGCAGTTTCCTGCTGCTGCTGTTACGCCGGCACCTTGGCCATCTGCGAGATCTGCATCAACTCCCTGTCGCACCCCTCGACTCGCTCCCCGAACTCGCTGATCTCGGTGCGTTGGCCGAACGCCAGTTCGACTCCCGCTTTGCGTTGCTCCTGACCGGACGCGCGCTTGATGCCTTACGCGGGCAATACGTTGCGCGCGGTCGCGCCAGCTTGTTCGAACAATTGTTGCCGTTGCTAAGCTCGCCACCCGAGCATGGCCAAACCAAGCTCTTGGCCATTGCGCTCGGTATGCCGGCGAATACGCTTACGGTCGAGATCGCACGCCTGCGAAAGCGGCTACGCGAGAGCCTGCGCGCGGAACTCATGCAGCTTTGTGCAGACCAGACCATGTTCGAGGCCGAGTGGACCACGTTGCAGCAGGTGCTCGACGGCGCCTAATTTGCTTCTGAGGTGCATGCTGCCTGAGCACGCGCGATCCTTGCGCGGGGAAAAGCACCCCAATCCTTTTCGGGTGCGCTTAGTGAGTGACCGCTGCTACAAGGCGGGGTTGCGAAGCTGCACGCTTGTCACTTTTGACGCGCCTGACGTAGTGCTGTGATTACACACACCAAAAAGCCACCGTCATGACTGCGTCGAATCCTCAAGTCACCCGCGTTGCCGCGGACCCTTCCGACTCCATTCTGATCGGCCTGGCCCGAGCGGCGCTCGCCGACTCAGGCGATGCCGAAATCAGTTGGCCGGCGCTGGACCTGGCCGATCCGAAGCAACGCGAGTTCGGCGATTACGAGTTGCTCGAAGAAATCGGGCGCGGCGGCATGGGTGTGGTCTACCGCGCGCGCCAGCGCAGCCTGGATCGCGAGGTCGCCATAAAGTTCATCGCCGCCGGATTTGCCGACAGCGTGAGTGTCGCGCGCTTTCTCGGCGAGGCGCGCTCCGCCGCGCGGCTGCTGCATCCGAATATCGTTCCGGTGCATGAAGTCGGCTCGATCGACCATGTGCATTATTTCTCGATGCCACTAATCAAGGGCATGACTCTCGCCAGCCTGCTGGACAAGGGGCCACTGGCGCCCGCAGCCGCGGTCACCTTAATGTTGAAATTGTGCGAGGCGATCAATTACGCGCATCGCCTGGGCCTGCTGCACCTCGATCTGAAGCCGGCGAACGTGCTGCTCGACGCCCGCAACGAACCGCTGATTGCAGACTTTGGCCTCGCTCGGCATATGGATGCCAGCGGTGGCGTCGATGCGCAGGAAGTTTCTGGCACGCCAGCCTTCATGGCACCCGAGCAGGTGCAGATCAAGCAATTTCGACTCACCGCAGTGACCGATCTCTATGGCTTGGGCGCGATCCTCTACTTTCTCTTGTCCGGTGTTTCGCCGCACGGCCACGGCAATGCACAAGAACTCATGCAGAATTCCGTCGCCGGACGGATTAAGCCATTGCGCGACATCGCGCCAGCCGTCGCGCGTGATCTTTCGGCCATCTGCGAGCACTGCCTGCAGTTGCACGGCAAAGACCGCTATCGCACAGTTGCCGAGCTCGGGGCGGACCTTGCCCGTTATCGCGACGGCAATCCGGTCAGTGTGCGTAGCGCCGGCGTGATCGAGCGTCTGGCGCGAAATGTGAAACGCAATCCGGCTCTGGCCTTGAGCTCCAGTCTCGCAGTGCTGGCTTTGGTGTTGGGTCTTGCAGGCAGCACTTGGCAATGGGTGGAAGCCGAATCGGCTCGCCGACTTGCAGACACCCAGCGTCGTGAAGCGGTAAACCAACGCGAAGTTGCAGAGCAGCGCGCAACCCAGATGAAACAATTGGCCGCGATGCAGGCAGCGACATCGCCTGATGATTCCTACGCCGCCATTGAAGAGCGCCAACGTCGCGCCAATATCCTGATCGAATGGCTGCGCACCCAAGGCGGCAGCCCAACCGAGCAACGCGCTCTGCTGGGCGTCTTTGTCGAGGCATTGCGCTCGGCAGGGAAGTCGGGGTCGGTGGACAGCCTCATTTGGGAAATTCCCAATCAGATGGGCCTTCAGTACCGCACCAAACTCAGTACGCAGCTGGCGCAGATGGGCGGCCGAGACAACCTGATCGCGGCCACCGTGCTGATGCTACGGCGCAGTGTGCGGGATGCCCAACATCCTGATCTGCCGCCGCTGATCGCCCGGTTGAACGATGAATTTGGAGAGGATCCACTCGTGCTGGCGACGATGGCTCTGGGCTGCAATGAGAGCCCACCCACCTGCGAGCGGTTCCAACTACGCCAGCGCTTGCGCGCGTTAGCACCGGATTTTCATCTGGCCTGGACCTACGGATACACCAGTGACCAAGCCCTGGATACGGAATCCTTGGCCGGTATGGCGAAGATCACCACCGCCCAGGATGCTTTTCCAGACCTGGTGGCCATCGTCCTGGACAAGGTTATCGAGCACCCGATGCCGGCAGCGGTCACCGAGCCCCTGCGGGCTGTAATGAGTGACCACGAAGTTGCCGTTTTCGAGCAGAGGGACGTGGTGGCCGCCATGCCCGTCACCAACTACGGCCCACTGACGAACGCCTGCTATCCGCGACACGCCGGATTCCTGCGTCGCCAAGTGGAAGACTGTCTCACCGTGGCGCGTGTCCTGTTCCAGACAGAACGTGCGCCCATCGTCGCAAAGATGGCCGGCGGCGCAATGCTGCGTCGCTTGCTGCCGGGTAGCCAGGAAGCCGAGCAGGCGCTCTCACTGCGCCGCCAGATGCTTTGGATAAAAGAGCAACCCGATCAAATCGATGATCAGGAGGCGATCAGCGAATCGCTTGAGTTCGACCGCGAGACTGCTCAACTGGGAGAATGGCCGGCGTTTTTGCGATTGGCCGAGCGTCGCGGCATTTCGTCGCTCCAGCCGCCCGCGGGCTGGCAGCCGGAACATCCGGACGATTTACTGTTGCCAGAGGAGCGAAGCCCAAAGCGGTGAACAAAGGGCGCATGCCTCTAAGCGGACATGGCGATCTGCAGTTCGGTGCAGCGTGGGCTCATTTAACGCGCACATTCGACGGGAAGGCTATCGATGCGACGCGAAGGCGGCGAGCGCTTGTTTTAGAGGTAAAGGATAGGAAATCCAAATTATTTTCCACCCTGAAGCCTGCACCCATGGCGGCCAAGCGCATGCTGCGAACGATGGCGGAGGACTGATTCGGGCGTGCGCTGAGCGCCTGGAATCGCGGTTGCCGCTCGCCTTGGCGGCAGCAAGCGCGAAAAGCGACGAGATCCGGCCTTTCGCGCGCAGCTCGGCGTGCCGGTTTGGCGCGCGAAACGCCGCTTCGCCCTTCTCACCAGTCCACGTCCTGCCGCTGGCTCGGCTGCTGTCGAAGGCACGTCTTCGCGTCGCCGCTTCGCGGCTGGCCCGGTCTCGTAGTAGGGCACTTGCTGGGCGTTGGGTTCGAGTGCAAAAGCATGGATGTCACACGTTCCCTTGGCCCACGTCCACGCGGCTGACGGCGAGTCGCGAGTCGGCTAGGCCCCCTGCGGGCGCGCCTTCGCTAAGCTTGGTCTACCTCAGACTCGAGCAATTGAGCCTGCCCACGCACTGGCACCTGGCGTCGCACCGAACCGCCCTAGGAATAGTAGAGGCTTCAACTCGTGTGTAGCGCAGCGAGTCGGAGCCGAATTCTCTAGCTTCGACGAACGTCCGAAGTTGGCCGATTACTGCCGATCAGCGAACTCGCCGAGGTCGGTCGCATCGGTGGGCGAGGTGGGTCACCGCTGCTGGCAGGTGATGGCCAGTTCGTTGGCAATGCGCGGTGTGGCGCCGCGCGGCGGACTCGAAGTGGTCAAGCGCAGGGACTCGGGTTGATTGTCCCGACGCGGGCTAATCAAGCGGCCTATTCTTTTCCGACAACGCCGACGCTTTGGTCAGCGTTGTCACCGTGGTTGAACCACGGTGACAACGGTTTCGAAGCTCCGCCCGTCTCGCCGCTCAGAACGCTAGCTTCGTCATCGTCGTCGACACGGTGCGACCGTCGGCCGTGAAGGTGAGCGTGGCGGTCGTGGCGCTGGTGAAATTAAGGCTGATCGTGCCCGCAGCACGGCTGGTGACCGCAGCAGGATTAAAAGGAGTGATGCCGAGCCAAGGTCCGGTGAATATCAACAGTGGCTGGCTGAAGCTGGTCCCGCTGAGAGGACCGGCGCTCAGGAACCAGATCGGTATCGAAGACTCGTTGTAGTGATAAATATTCACTGCATATGCACCTCCCGCACCGCGGATCACCACCATGCCCCAGCCGCTCTGCGCCGGGTTGCTCCAGGCGCCTGTGTAGTCGACGCTCGAGGGCGGCGGCGTGGTCGAAGGTTGCAGGAAGGCTTGCAAGCTCGGGAACACCTGGTCGAAGCGCGAGAAGTCGTCGCTGTTGTCCGGGGTTGACACCGTTCCGGTATTGGCACAACTGGCTGAACCGCCCAGCAGACCGCCACGAAGTTGGTAGCCGTTTGCGCTCAAGGTCAACAGCGCGCAGCCACTGCTGCCGCCCTCGGTGGTGCCGTCGGTGTAACCGGCCTGCACGAAATTGCCGCTCGCGAGGCTCGACGGGCCGAAGCCTTTGACCTGGCCCAAGGTGACCTTTTTCACATCGCCGGCCGGATGATGCAGCAACAAAACCTCGTTACCGGTCGCCAATGTGGCCGCATTCCAGCCAAGGAAGTTGGCACCGGCGGGAGGCGCATTGTTCAAGCGCAGGAACAGCACGTCAGAGGCCACGCTGGCGAACTGCACCGTCGCGCCGCCACTTACCTGCCGCGAGGACGCGTCAAGCACACCGCTGCCGCAGGATGTTGCCTCGTAGAACCAGAAGGTAGTCAAGGTATTGGCCACGCTCTGGCTGGTGAAGCAGTGCGCGGCGGTAAAAAAGTGAGGTGTCTGGGTGCTGGTGTCGGTGTCGTTCAACAGCGTTCCGGTGCACAGCGAGCTGCCTCCGCTGGTCTGGAACACCATCCGCGCCACCGCGTTCTTGGCGGCGGTGTAGGCGGCCGACGGATTGGTGACGCACTTGGCGTCGATCTCGCAACTTTGCGACTCGCCGATCTTGGCTAAGGCGAGCGAACCTTGCGGCGACACGAACAGATGCGAGACAGCGTGTAACGACGCCTGCACCCAACGCGAATTGGTGCCGGCGGGCAGGAAGATTTCGATGGTCTGGCGCTCGCCTTCGGTGACCGGAGTCCAGTACATCGGATCCACCCGACGCAGCTGAGCGATTTCGTCTGCGCCAACCACCGCGACCGCGCCTGCAGAGGCGTCGCTACCGACGAACCGCAGCTCCGCGCCAGCGGGCAGCGCAGCGATGTCGAGCCCGGATCGCAGGGCCACCGCACCCGGCGAAGTCACCTCGATGCGCGCGGTTTGGCCGCCATCGCGCAGCACCCGCCAAGTCAAAAGTGACCGGCTCGACAACGCCTCGGTGGCAACCCTACGCTCAATGCCGATTCTCAGGACTTTCTGCGTGAGCGCAGAGTTTTCGCGCCGTATCGCATCGACGCGGGCCTGCTCCATCGACGGAAAGACGACTGCAGCGGCGCTAGCCGTCGGGAAATCCTGGTCTTTCAATCGCAAGTCCGACACCGCTTTTGTATCGGCCCACGCCGTTTCTCCTGAGGCCTGCGGTGCGTCGGCCTGCGGTGCATCGGCCTGAGCAGGTGCGGCGAAGAGGACAGTGGTCAAAAACAGGACTAGCAGGATGCGACTCATGGCAACTCCAGAATCCACCGCCAGCACACCCGTTGCGCGCCGGACGCAGGGCGCATCATGCCACGCTTGGGGTGGGACGGATGACATGGGCGCGGCCATGATCTTCCAATTTTCACTCCCACCCTAAGTGCGGAATCCATCTGAAACAATAGCCAAACCCAGCCACAGGAGGACAGCGCCAATCAGCGCAGACCACGTTGCCATGGCCCAGGAGAGATCCACTGGAATGACGTTGAACGGAAACGGGAAGTTTTCCTGGACGCCGGCGAACCAGTTCTCGCCATTGAGCTTTTCCAGCCCGGACTCCCAGAACTCCCAACCCATGATCGCGCGAATTGCCAAGGTCGGAAACACGTCGCCTGCGGCGCGCAGGTGAGAAGTCAATCATTCCCAGAGACCCAACAGTTTGCGAAAACCAAACAGTTCCATCGTCATCTCTTAGTCAATTTCAATGATCAATCTCAGCGATCAATCTCACCGATCAATCTCAGCGAACGCAGACTCGCGAGAATTCCAGAATGGTCGCCATGATGAATCCCCCTCGGGCTCGATGCACGTACACGGCTCAGCAGCGACGCGCACTGCCTGCGAGCGCCTCCGAACCCCAACATGAGTATGCGTGCGAGTAGGCAATTGGTTACACCCGTGCAGCCGGAGCGGTTGTTGCGGCAACGGCGGAAGCCGCGAACAGCGCGGCTCTTGTGGGAGCGGCGGAAGCCGCGAAAGGTCTGCCTTCGAGGCTGGGCTTTCGTGGCTTGCGCCGCTCCCACAGGCAATCTTCCGGTTGCACGTTGATCAGCTTTTGTCTTTTGGACAAGCCGCATCGGGCTGATGCTGGGCAACCATCAGATCAGGATCCAACAGGCGAAAACTCCCGCCCCAACAATCGTCAACCGGGTGCAAGAGCTTTGCTTGACTCGCTGCGAGGGGTCACCTGCATCCGCTCTCTTCGTCCAAACCTCGACCCCCAAGGCCCGATAGGCTGCTAGCTCAAACACGCTTGCGATGCGATGCGATACGGTGCAGTCGTTGGTAACTTTCTGGGGGCGCGAGGCGTACTGTCATTTGATGATCGTTTGGACTTTTCCTAAGTCGCGGTGGACCACAAACCCATGGCAAGCTCGGCAACAGCACCCACTGATCGCCTGTTCACTTTTAGCGGGTGCCACACGGGCCCGTGGCTCGTGGACCGCGTTCACTGCGTCGTCGGGGAAGCGATGGCTGTCGCTTCATGGGTGTCGTTCGTCGCCACGCCGGTAATACA
>Ga0163154_10005550_pt1 | contig 15944 bp, 11 predicted proteins | sample OliLakLV19MP9P1_FD_148649 | JGI IMG/M metagenome (GOLD analysis project Ga0163154, IMG submission 148649) | Freshwater microbial mat bacterial communities from Lake Vanda, McMurdo Dry Valleys, Antarctica - Oligotrophic Lake LV.19.MP9.P1 | ecosystem: Environmental > Aquatic > Freshwater > Lake >... | reverse complement strand
TTGTTGTTCAAGTCCCCCTCTCCCACCGGGGAGAGAGGGGGACTTGAACAACAAACAACCCAATACATCTCATCGGGATAGGGCGAACGTCCGATTCATCCATGTAGAAAGCCCCTCGCCCCTTGTGGGAGAGGGGTTTGGGGTGAGGGGTTTCTGGCTTATCCCATTATCTCTAGCCGCCGGACTCGCCTTATCCAGCAAGCATAGCGGGGTATTGTCGATTGTCCCCGTATTCGGAGCGCTCGGAGTATTAACCCTGTGGCGGCGCGATTGGCGCGGGCTGCTCGGTTTATTTTTGGCCGGAGTCGGCGCGTTGGGCGTGTTTTATTTGTTTAATCCGGCGTGGTGGCCTGACCCGCTGGGCGCGGCGCGGACGGTATTGCGGTTGCGGTCAGAACTTTTGGCTGGACAGAGCTCTTTCTTCGGCGGGTATGCCGGTCTGGGCGAACAATTGGCCGGATTCTGGCGACAAACCTTTGAAGGCGCGCCGCAGTATTATGAGGTCTCGAATTGGGCGGGATTCATCGCTGACGACATCACCGCCTATCAAGCCTCACCGTGGGGTGGCCTGATATTGGGGACGGTGGGCGGGGTGATGCTGGCGATTTTCGCCCTTTTGGGCATCGTCAGTCTGAGTCGGCGGCGCGATTCGACGGCGTGGGTGTTCGGCCTGTACGCCATCGGCGTGATATTGGCCGCGCTATTGCTCACGCCATTAGAATGGGCGCGATATTATCTGGTCGGGTTGCCGGGGGTGTTTGGGTTGGCATCGGCGGGGGCATCGGCGGTCATTTCATATTTTCGACGCTAACGCGCTTGAATACATCTCACCCTCTCGCCTATACTCATCACTTTAAGCACATCACTACTCCGAAGGAGTACCTATGTCGTCCGTTTTTGAAGAATTGTCGTGGCGCGGCGTCGTCCATAGCGCCACCGAAGGCACAGAAAAAGCCCTGACTTCCGGCACGCCCATCACCGCCTATATCGGTTTCGACCCCACCGCGTCGAGTTTGCATGTCGGGTCTTTGCTGCAAATCATGAATCTGGCGCGACTGCAAAAATTCGGGCATAACGCGATTGCGTTGGTTGGCGGCGGCACGGGCATGATTGGCGACCCCAGCGGCAAATCTCAGGAGCGTCAACTGTTGACCGTGGAGCAGATTCAGGAAAATCTGGCTGGAATCCGCGTCCAACTCGAACAGTTTTTGGCCTTTGACGGCGTGAACAATCCGGCGCGGATGGTCGATAATGGCGAATGGCTGCTGCAAGTCGGGCTGATTGAATTTTTGCGCGACATCGGCAAGCACTTCCGCGTCAATGTCATGATGACCAAGGATTCGGTCAAAGACCGTTTCGCCAAAGAACAGGGCATCTCGTTCACCGAATTTAGCTACCAACTGCTGCAAGGCTATGACTATCTGGTGCTGCATGATCGCTACGGCTGCACGCTTCAGATGGGCGGTAGCGACCAATTCGGCAATATCATCGAAGGCGCAGACCTGATCCGCACCAAGCGTAGCGCACAGGCCTATGGGCTGGTGTCGCCGCTGGTGACGAAATCCGACGGCACGAAATTCGGCAAGAGCGAAGGCGGCCAGAATATTTGGCTTGACCCCGCTCGCACCTCCCCGTTCAAGTTTTACCAGTTCTGGATTAACGCGCTGGACGCCGATGTCATCCCCTATCTGAAATATTTCACGTATCTGACCCGTGACGAAATCAGCGAACTAGAACAGTCTATGCAGGCCGACCCCGGCAAAAAGGCCGCCCAGAAGCGCCTCGCGGTGGAAGTCACGCGCATGGTTCACGGCGAAGCGGCGCTAGAACGCGCCATGCGTGCCTCTCAGGTCTTGTTCGGCGGCGCGTTGGATGATGTGCCGACGGAAGATTTGCTCGATATTTTCGGCGATGCGCCGTCCAGTCAGTTTGATAAGGCGCGTTTTGACGGTGAAGGCGTGGCGCTGGCCGATATTTTGGTCGAAAGCGGCTTGATTAAGAGCAAGCGCGAAGCCCGCGACATGATGACCAGCGGCGGCGTCTATGTCAACAATGTGCGCGTCAGCGACCCCGCCCATCGCCTCATCCACGCGGACAGCATCGGCGGTCAGGTGATTGTGTTGCGTAAGGGCGCGAAGGCCTATCATCTAGCGAAGTTGGGGTGAGCGTGAATTTTAAGGTGTAGATACCAAGCCTCACGATTGCCAGAGGCTGATGCAGTTTTACAAACGAATACGGATATTAGACACCCTGTCAATACCTTCGCCGATTTTGACCATTACCCATCTATCAGGGCGGACAACGCGGGCATTGTCCCTACAAATACCCTGTTTTCGTAGGGACACGGCACTGACGTGTCCGTTTTGGCGAAGGTATTGCCTGTAGGGACGGCATTCTTGCCGTCCGTTTGGGGATGTGAGGACGGACGCCCAGAAGGGCGTCCCTACACTTTTATCCATCGTTATTTATCAAACTGCATAAACCTCTGGCAACGGATACCGGATACGTATCCAAAACTGAGGTTATATAATGTCAAATGTTCGCGTCAATATGGGGAGGTCATTTCAATGGATACGACGCTGAAAACAGGTGTCTGGCAGCAGTTCGGCGCTGCAATTGATACGCTCGAAGATGCCCTAAATCTCTGTCCCGACCGGCTTTGGACGGGAGTCGTGTGGCATGACTCGGAAGACGCGAAGTATGGGCAATTCTGGTTTATTGCCTATCACACGCTGTACTGGACGGATACGTTCCTGTTGGGAACTTCGGAAGGCTTCAGGCCGCCTGCCCCGTTTCTCCATGGCAAGCTCCCAGAAAACCCGTACACGAAAGACGATGTTCACGGGTATCTCAAACAGTGCCGTCAGAAATGCAAAGCAGTCATCGAAGCGCTCACGGACGAGACCGCCTATCGGGTTTGCATATTTAAGTGGATGGAGCCAACGTATCTAGAGTTACAGCTTTACAGTATGCGTCACGTTCAGGAACATGCGGCGCAGCTCAATTTGTTCCTCGGACAGAACGGCGTGACAGGTCAAGATTGGGTGGCGAAGGCGCGGGAATAGTCGCAGTATGGTGTCCCCCGACTCCGTTATTTGTCCCATTTTACCCCCTACCGTTTACCTCCCTGCTTGCGAGCTTGAGCCTCAAAAAAATAGGGCGCCCCATGGGACGCCCCTACTCGTCTGATATTGTAGTGGAGACCTATAGGTCGCTCACGTCATGGAAACCCCAAATTTATGGTCAAATCTATCCGCCAATTATTTGTCGCCCTACTGCTGCTGTTCACGGTTTGGGCGCTGAAACCGTCCGCCAGCCAATCTGAGGCGTGGTGGTTGTGGGTCGTGCGCGATGTGGTCGATGTCCAGCCCGCCGCCCCGTCAGATGTTTTGCGCGGGGCGCGGGATAATCTCTCGATGGCGCTAGACCGCAGCGGGGGCGGCCTGAGATTGCCGTTCGCGGCGGGCTTAGAGGGTTGGACATGGTTGGCTGGGGATTCGCTGGAAGCGTTGCGCTGGGGCGGAGTCCTGCTGATCGGGTTGGCGGCTGCGGTGGTGATTCGCGTGGTCGGGCGGCGTAATTTCCAATTGGCGATTCTCGCGTTGCAAGTTTTGGTAGTCATTATGCCGGTGTTATGGTTCATTGAATCCAGTGACCGTACCGCCCAACAACTTGCCGACTTTCAATCGCAACGCACGCCCGCCGACCCCGTGCTAACGTTCTTCAGCGAGTCAAGTCCACTGGGTTATTATCAATACCGCTATGACCTCCGCGCCGGAATCGGCCTCGACCTCGGCTGGCGCGACTTCACGCCCGAAGAATTGACTAACATCGCCGCTAAGTTGGATTCGACACGCCCGATTTGGTTGATTGCGCCTACGATTAACCATCCGGCGATGAACAGCATCCGCCAGAGTCTGACGGACGGCGGGCGGGCATCCTCTGGCCTCAGCATCGGCGATGAGGTGACGGTCTTTCACTTCCGTTGAGATTGTTATTCCCCGCATAGCACGGTATCATTTCGGTGGAAATCAAAGTTTACAAAGGATTTTTTAGCGATGCCAGAAAACCAAGACTCCGACCTCATTCAAGCGTTGGATGGGTTGCGTGATGGGGTAGCCCAAAACGAAAAAGCCACCAAAGCCGCTTTGTCTAACCTCAAGAATGCCGCCGCCAGTGCGCTCAAAGCTGCCAAATCACTACGGGACTGGGCTGAATTGAATCCCGGCCAGAGCCTGCCGGAATTGGGCGTCTTTGAGGCGGTCAAGGAGCATGGTTCAGAGCCGATGCGCCCCGGCCTCCAGCGCGACTTGCGCGCCCACGGCAAGACGCTCTCGGCGCTGAAAGAGGCGCTTGGCGCGTTGCGGGCAGACACGGATGTCGTGCGCCTGAGCAAAGCCTATGCCGGGCTTGAGGCGCTCAACCACCCGCAAATCGCCCGCCAACTGCCCGCCTTCCAAGAACGCCTACGGCAAGCCAATAGCGATCTCGCTTTCGGATTCGGCAAAGAATTAAAAGAGGCGTTGATAGGGCGCGGCTTACCGTTAGAGGTCAACGGCTCTAAATATGAGATTGGGCGTTATGAGGTTGAGGTGAATTTCAACAAACGCGCCGCCGTCTTGCGCTATGGCAAGGATGTCGTCATCCCCAAAGTGACCTTATCGGTTGAGGGCGTCCTCAAGGCGTATGACGCCGCCGATAAACTCATCGCCCAACGCGGTGAGGACGGCGCGAAATGGATGGAATTGCTGTATAAGGCGTGGGAAGGTTTATCGCGCAAGCAAGCCAACCGTGAGCCGAGTGTGAACCTGATGGAGTGCTACCTTGAGTTGACAATGTTGCGTCAGGGGCGCAATTTCCGCATTGAACCCAGCAAGCGCAGTTTCGCTGATTACACCCGCGCTCAATTCGTTTACGACTTGCAAAAGTTCAAAGACCTCAAGCCCAACGGGTACAGTATTCATCTGCACGTCGCAACCAAATCTCAGACCGATAGCCCTGACCGCATGATTTGGCTGGTCACGGGCGATGCGCCGCACGACGGAAAGTATATGTCCGGCATCGTGTTTGAGAGGGAAAGCTGACCATGAGCGTCTTAGAACAATTTCAGGCACGTCGAATCATTGAAGTCCTCGGTCAATCCGGCACGCCGCCCGCCAACGGGGTCAGCCATTATAACGTCGGCAACGATAGCCTGATTAACGCATTAGACGCCCATTACCTGAATAGTTATCTGCCGGATGGCGGCGCGACGTTTAAGCTGGTGGTCGGCGGCTATGGCAGTGGCAAGTCGCACTTTTTATATTGCGTGCGCGACCTCGCATGGCGGCGCAATTTTGCGGTCAGCAAAATTGACCTCAGCCCGAAAGAATGTCCGTATAACGACCAAAAGCGGGTGTATGGCGCGGTGGCCTCTGCCGTGATGTGGCGCGACCCTGACGGTGACGAAAGCGATGACCCCGGCCTCGTGCGCTTAATTGAGGGGACGTTGCGACGTCTGTTGGCCGCTGATGGGATTGACCCGCGTGACCCCTCGGTTGAGCAGCACCCCAATATCGAGGCTTTGCTCGAATCGCTAGAAAATAATATCGTGATTGACAGTCCATCGTATCGCAAGGCCATCGTCGGGTATTGTCGGGCGTTGATACGCGGTGATGAAGGACGTGAAGAGTCGCTGATGCGCTGGCTGCACGGCGAAGAAGTCACCAATCAAGACATGCGTGACCTCAAATTGATTGGCGTCACCGAGAAAATCAATAAAAACAACGCCTTTCGCATGTTGCGTTCGTTATGCCAAGTCGTGCGTGCCTTGCAATATAACGGCCTCGCGCTGTTATTTGATGAGGGAGACCGCATGACCAGCATCGGCGGCAAACCCGAAAAAGAGGCGACGGATAATCTGCGTGAGATTATTGACCGCTGCCGTGAGGATTTGCCGGGGGCGCTATTCGTCTATGCCGTGCCGCCGGTATTCATCAATGAGGTCATCCCCAAGTATCCGGCGTTGCAACAGCGCGTTGATGCGCCGGGGTATTTCTCGCGCTCGAATCCGTTTAGCCCGCAAATCAACCTCGAAAAACAGCTTGATTTGCAAGGCGTGGCATTCTTGACTGAAGTTGGGCGACGGCTGATGCCGATTTTCAGGACAGCCTACCCAGAATCATCCCTCAGCAACGATGTCCAATCGGAAAACATCACCACACTGGCACAGGCCGCCGATGACTCGGTGTTGGATGTCAGCAGCCGCCGGTTGTTCGTCAAGACGTTGGTCACGCTGTGGCATGATCAAATCGTGAATGGGGAGGTCATGATTAGCCCAGAACAAGCCGTCGGCCTGATTCGCGGCGGACATGACGCGCTCAACGCGCTTCATGACGCCCAGCAATCGCCTTATTAACCCGATAGGATGAGCCATGTCACAAGTAAAGCAAGTGGTTCACCCCAAGTTGGGGCGCGGCCAGTTGATGGGGATGAGCAACGGCGGCACAGTCTGGGAAGTGATTTTTGAGTCCGGTATGCGTTTTCGGTTGCCAGCGCGTGATTTCGAGACCAAATTGCCGCCCTCACCCCGCCAAGTTGTCCCACTCCGGCGGCCAACCTATTCCAGCTTAGAGTCGTCAGAGGCGGGCTTATCGGCCTTCCATGCCCGCCAGACCGTTGAGGCATTGCGGGTTGGGATTGTGCCGATGAACGAGGTCGAGGCGCTCACCATCGGCCTTAAAGTCGAGCGTACCGCCCTCGCCCGCGCCCTGAGCAAAACGGCCAGCGAAGGCGGGGATGCCGTGGCAGTGATTGGCGATTACGGCTATGGCAAGAGTCATTTTGTCGAGTTGGCGGCGCGGATGGCGCTAGAAACGAATTTTTTGGTCGCCAGCATCAGCCTCGACCTCAAAGAGATGCCGCCCAGCAAACCCAATGAGATGTACAAGGGCTTGGTCAACGCGATTCGCTATCCACAAACCACGGCACACGGATTGGGCTTACTGTTTGCTCATGCGCTAGAAAACCCGGCGATTCTGAATCAATTCATACAGGAATCGAGCGGAACTTGCCCGTTGGCAGCCGTGTTGCGCCGTTTACGCGATGGCGGAAACACCTCGCAAGTTGAGCATAACGCGCTGGTGGATTGGATTTCTGGCCTAGAAGCGCCCCGTATATATACCAGTAAGCTGCCAAAACTCTACCGTAACGGTGAAAACGCTCGCCAATATGCCTATTTATTGTTGCGTATAAGCCGATTGGCGACATTGGTGGGCTATAGCGGACTCGCGGTGCTGATTGACGAATCCGAACATTATTCGCTCTTGCGCCCCAATATGCGTGAACGTGCCGACAGTTTTTATCAGGCGATGATTTACGGCGCAATCAGCGATAACGGAGACCGCATCGACGAAGTGATGATTCCGCAACGGGTGAACGCGAATTATCCGCTGGCGTTTGATGAGCCAACCAACCTGTTTTTCTTGTTCGCGCTGACCGCGATGGTTGAGGACGAGAAAGAGAAACATAAACCGATGCCGGTGGGCGCGTGGCTGTCTCAAAAACAAATTATCCGGCTGGAGGACAGCTACATCCACGACGACATCCAGACTTTCATACAAACCTTGCTCAAGTATCATGCCACCGCCTATGGGTATCCGTTTGAAGACCGGCGTTCGGAGGACTACGATCACTTGATTGGGGAAGGCACAAAAACACTGTCGTATCAGTTGAAACAGCACAATATGAACTTGCGAGAAGTCATCCGCACCTGTGTTCATCTGTGTGATTTGCTGTTTTTACACGCCGATTATGCTGGCGCTCAGATGGTTGGTGAACTGCGGAAAGGCTTGGGGCTATAAACGATGAGCGCGGCGGCAAGGGCGCTGAAAGACCGTTTGCCGCGCACATGGTCGGTGTTTTTCGCACAGCACGGCAACTTCACCCCCGCGCAATTGGCCGCCGCCCCGTTAATTTTGGATGGGGCGGATGTTGTGCTGTGCGCCCCAACCGCCAGCGGCAAGACCGAGGCCGCCATCGCGCCGTTGATTGAGCGCCACATCCCGCCCAATCCCGATTCTGCGCTGTATCTGCTCTATCTCACGCCAACCCGCGCATTGGTCAATGACCTGTATGAGCGCCTGCATTTGCAGTTGAGCGAATTGCGGTTGCGGCTGGGTATCCGCACCGGAGACCGAGGCATCCTCGACACGGGCAAACACGCCCCGCACATCCTCATCACAACCCCAGAATCGCTCGACTCACTGTTGACCACCCGCCCCGCGTTGTTCAGTACCGTCCGCGCCGTGGTGATTGATGAATTGCATATTTTCGATGGGACGGCACGCGGCGACCAGTTGCGCGTTTTACTCAATCGCTTGCGTTGGGTACGCGACTATGCCCATCAAGCCGGAGAAACCCGCGACTCAGCGCTACAAGGGGTGATGCTATCCGCCACGCTCAACAAACCAGAGGCGGTGGCGGGGCGCTATTTTTCAGGGGCGCAAGCAGTAGTTATGGGCGGCGGAAGGTCTGTTCAAGCCGACTTTTTGGCCTTGACTGACGGCGACTCCGCCGCGTTGATAGCTTTATTATGCCAAGCGAGTGGGTTGGGTTGGCGGAAGGTCTTGTTATTCTGCAACACCCGCGCCGAGGTCGAAGGGTATGCCGCCGCCGTCCGGCAGGCCGAGCAACCGTTCGGTCAGGCGATTTACGTGCATTATTCCAACCTTTCCACCGAACGCCGCCTAGAGGTTGAGGACGGTTTTTCTAGCGCGGAAGTGGCGTTGTGTTTTGCCAGCAGCACGTTGGAACTGGGCATCGACATCGGCAGCATTGACCACATCATCCTCTTGGGTGCGCCGGGCGAATATGGCGCGTTGATGCAACGCATTGGGCGCGGGCGGCGGCGACAATCTAGCATCCATGTCACCTGTGCTTACCGGAACACGCTAGAGCGCCTGATATTTGAGACATTATTGGCGATGGATGGCGTGCCAGACCGACCACCCATCGCATTTCGCCCGTCGGTGGTCGTCCAACAGATTTTCAGCCTCATCAAGCAAAGCCCACAGGCGTCGGTGCGCGTCCGACCACTGACCGGGTTATTTACGGGCATGGCGTCGGAGTCGCAAATCCGGGCGATTTTGGGCGAATTACAAGCCGGGTCATGGTTGACCAATCCGCGCACTGATGAGTTTTGGGCGGGCGAACGCCTGAATCACTTGATTGACCGTCAAGGGATGCCGACGACCACCCTCAGCTTGCACAGCAACATCCAATCCAGCAGCGGGCCGATGTTGGATGTCCGCGACCAGACGACTGGCTCACGTATCGCACGAGTCGGCGGTGAGGCGTTTGTCGATGGCGTCCTCACGCTAGGCGGGCGGACAATGCACGTCGAATGGACGGATGGTGAGGTGATTTTGGCCTCAACCTCGCCAGACGAGTCGCCGTTGGCGCGGCCAGCCCATCTGCGCGGCTCACGCGCTACCATGCCGTATGAGACGACCAGCCGAGTCGGGTCACAATTGGGGTTTCAACGCGGCGATGCGCCATTCATCCAGCCTGATGATGGCGGGTGGCTTTGGCTGCACGGTTTGGGCGATGTTTATGCCGAGGCGCTCTTTCATCTGATGGAAGGGCGTTGGGGCATGGTGCGCGGCGATGCGCCGTGGCTATGGTTTGCCGTAGATGAGATTCCGGCGACGCTGAAATTGCCGACTTTCACCGTCAGCGAGGTTGAACGGCATCTGCGAAATCACAGGCCGCAGTACGAGCGTTTGTTGTCTATGGGCGCATATCACCGGCTACTCCCACCTGATGAGCAAATCAGGGCGGTCATCGCGCAGTTCAACCCGGTGTATTTTCTTGAGGTATTAACGCATCTGCGGGTCTTTGAAGGTTCTTCCTCGCACATAACCACCCCGTCGGGCTATAATGATGGTGCTGCCCCGATGGGCATCTTTGGGAAATGAGAATGTCGCAAGACGGTATACCCAGACGTAGTGTCGATGACAGTTTGCCGCGCTTAGGGCGCGGTGTTTTCGGCCTGTAATTCCCCCCCTGCGATTTACTTCACGCGCACCACGGGGGAAACCGAATTCACCCCGCCCCTCTTTTGCGCGTACAACCTCCCTCATACGACGCGACCAGTCCGACCCCAAAATCCTATCCATACACCGGGCAGGGCAAGTTTTTATATTGCCCTAGGGGCGTGCCAATCGGCACGTAGAGAGGCGCGTATTGATGCCGGAAGAAATGCTTACGAACACAGCGGTCATTGACTTGACGCCAGATGACCTCGAAGAAAAAGTCCACGAGTTATTCGAGGATGATGAACTCGCCGACCCTGACCGCACCGAAGCGTTGCGCGTTCTACTTGAAGACCAATATTCCCAAGACATCGCCGACATCCTCGAACGCCTGACCGATGATGACGAACGCTACGCGCTGTTCAACGTCTTGACGCCAGACACGGCGGCTGAGGTTTTGGACGAGGTAGCGAGTTATACCTCCCACAAACTTCTGAGCAAATTGCCCGCCGTCCGTGCCGCCTCATTATTGAGCCGGATGCCGATGGACGACCTCGTGGAGATGTTGGCCGATGACATCCCGGAACGCCAAGACGAAATCTTGGCGAATATGCACCCGGTCACGGCGCTAGAAATCCGCGATTTGTTGACGTACCCGCCCGACTCGGCGGGGCGTTTGATGACGCGCAAATTTGTTCGCGTCAATCAAGACATGACGGCGGCGGAAATCCTCGCGCTGATTCGGCGCACCAATGACCGTTATGAAACCATCACCGATATTTACGTCCTAGACCCCGCCCACCGTCTGATTGGTGTGGCCTCGTTGCGGAGCGTGATTACCGTCAAGGCCAGTGAGCAAATCCGCGACTTTATGGAAAAAGACCCGACCACCGTCCTCCCCACCGAAAAGGCGGAGACGGCGGCGCGGATGCTGGGACGCTATGACTTTTTGGCGTTGCCGGTGGTCACGCCCGACGACAAGATGCTAGGGATTATCACGGTAGACGACGCCATTGACGTGCTGACCGAGGCGCAGACCGAAGATTTGCTTGGTATCGGCGGTATGGGCGGCGAGTCGGCGGGTGAGCCGTATTTCAGCGTCCCGATGTTTCAGGTCATCCGGCAGCGATTCGTCTGGCTGGTGTTTTTATTTGTGGCCGGATTCATCACCAGCCACGTTTTGAGCGTGTTCCAAAATGAGCTAGAGACGGTGGTCGCGCTGACCTTTTATATCCCGCTGTTGATTGGCACGGGCGGCAATACCGGCAGCCAGACCGTCTCGATGGTGATTCGCGGGATGACGACCAACGACATCCGCCAGAGTGATATTTGGCGCGTGGTGCGGCGTGAATTGGTTTCCGGCGTCATCCTCGGTTTGATGTTAGGCGCGGTGGCGCTGTTGCGCGTGATGTTGAGCGATGGATTGTCTAGCGCCTTGCCGTTTGTGGTGGCGGCAGCGGTGGTGGTCGTGTGCGCGTGGAGCAACGTGATCGCGTCGGTGATTCCGCTATTGGCGCGGCGATTCAAAATCGACCCCGCCATGATTTCCGCGCCGTTGATTTCGACCACCGTGGACGCCACTGGCCTGCTGATTTATATCGGCGTCGCCAAGTTTTTGATGGACGTGATTTAACTCGCCCGCCCGCCCGACGGGTCGAGGCTGAGGGTCTCGTCGCGGTCATCGTAATCCAACAATTCGGCGTAACGCCCCCAATCAATCGCCACATCCAACTGGCGGGTGGCGATATCGTCTGGGAATTCGCGCAGTAGGGCGGTATAGAACACCTTCCACGGCAAAATTTGGTCTGGGACGGCGCGAAGCATGTCCATTATCCACTTCACCATCGGCAGACGGCGGGCGCGATTGGCGAACAATTCCTTGCGCGTCAAAATCGACGCATCGCTAAACGCTTGCCCCAATGGGGTGAGCGCGATGTCACCCTGATTCACCGTGGCAAACCCCAACATCTCGGCCATTTCGATGGTCTGCACCATGTCGCCCATGTCAATGCCGAGGTCATTTTCCAGCTTATACAGGTCATAGCCTTTGGCCGTCTCGCTCAGGTGGTCAATCATACCGGCCATCGCCTCAACCGACGACGACGGCAAGATGCGCGTCTGACCCGGCGCACCCGGAGCTGTCCCGACTTCGGTGGTCTCGTTTTCAGTCTTGCCCGCAATCGCGCCGTAAATGCGGTCTAGCAACGCTTCAAACCCCGGCTGGGTGCGGCTACGCGGCTTGATGAGGTCTACCGCAAATTCCGCGACGATGTGGCCGGGTTCTTTGCCCATGACCACCACACGGTCTGCCATCAAAATCGCTTCTTCAATATTGTGGCTGACCATCAGAATCGCTTGCGTCGGCAGTTGGCCGGACGACCAGAGTTCCATCAATTCGCCGCGTAGGGTTTCGGCGCTGAGGACATCTAAGGCGCTGAACGGCTCATCGAGGCAGAGCAGTTCCGGCTGGACAGCCAGCGCCCGCGCAAACCCGACCTTTTGGCGCATCCCGCCCGATAATTCACGCGGATAGGCGCTCTCGAATCCGTCCAAGCCCACGAGGTCAAGTAGTTTTTCGGCGCGGCTGAGGCGTTCTTCCAGCCCGACGCCGCGTGCTTCCAGCGCCAGAGCGACGTTATCCAACACGGTCAGCCACGGGTAGAGCGCGAACGACTGGAAAACCATCGTCGAATACGGGTTGATGCCGTTGACCGGCTGCCCGCGATACAGCACAGAGCCACCGGACGGGCTAATCAAGCCTGTGACCATCCGCAGCAGGGTGCTTTTGCCGCAGCCGGACGGCCCCAGTAGGGCGACAAATTCGCCACGCTGAATTTTGAGCGTGATGTTCTTGACGGCGGTGAAACTGCGATCTCCCTTGCCGAATACGCGGGTCACATGGTCAATGTTGAGCAGGGTGTTGTCAATCATAGGAGTCTCCTCTAATTTTTACTGATCCATGCGATAACGGGATTCGGCGAGGCGATACAGCCGTCGCCAGAGCAGGCGGTTGGTCAGGACGACCATGCTGACCATCACGAGAGTCGAGGCCAGTAGCAGCGCATAATTGCCGTCCGCCGTAGCAGAGGTAATCAACGCGCCGAGTCCGATCACGCGGCTGGTCTGGCCGCCGAAATTGGTGTATTCGGCGACGATGCTGGCGTTCCACGCGCCGCCGCTGGACGTAATCAGGCCGGTGACGATATACGGGAACAACGCGGGCAGAGTCAGGGTGCGCCAACGCCGCCAGCCACGCAAGCCAATCAGGTCGCTGGTGAATCCCAAATCACGCGGAATGGCCGACGCTCCGGCGATGATATTGAACAACAGATACCATTGCGTCCCCAATAGCATCAGAATCACCGCCGCCATATTTGCTCCGGCGGGCAGCGCCAATAATCCGAGCAGTAGCACTGGAAACAGCGCCGTCGCCGGAATCGAGGCCGCGATTTGTACCACCGGTTGCAAGATTTTGGCCGCACGCGGGTTCGTCCCAATCAGCACGCCGACGGGGATTGTCCATGCCAGCGCAATCGCTACTGCGATGACCACGCGCAGCAGAGTCGCGCCCGCGCCAACGGCGATGTCTAACCACGCTTGAAGCGGCAATTGCGCCAACAGCCCGACGGTAGAAATCCCGCCCCAGATGATGATTCCCGCCGCGAGCAGTCCGATGAGGATGCTGCGCCAGTTCCATAAGGTGTTGGTCTCGACGGGTTCTAGGCTAGGGATGAGCGCCGCCGACGGGGTTAGCCGCCGGTCAATTTGGCGTAAAAGAGGGGCAATCACCTTGTCAGTGAACGCGCCCGCCACCCATGACCGTTTTAGCGCGTTGAGAAACCACGACTCGGCGGGGTCGTCATTGCCGACCTGTGAGACTTTGAAGCGTTCCGCCCATGCCAGCAGCGGACGCCAGACCAATTGGTCAAGCGCGATAATCATCGCAACCAGCACGCCCAACCCGCCCAGCAGCGCTGAGGTATTGCCTTCGGCGGCGGCGGTCTGGAGATACGCGCCCAGCCCCGGTAAGCGGAAGTCGCGGTCTCCGAGCGTGAAAATCTCTGCCGCCATCAAGAAGAACCAGCCGCCCGCCCAACTCATCACGCTGTTCCAAATCAGGCCGAGAGAAGCGAATGGGAGTTCGACATTCTTAAAGCGCACCCACCGGCTGAAACGGTAGACGGCGGCGGCTTCGCGGTATTCGGTGGGCAGCGTCCGCATAGACTGATAGAAGCTAAAGGTGAGATTCCACGCCTGACTAGTGAAAATCAAGACGATGGCGGCGATTTCGATGGCCGCCCGCTGGGGCAGGATGGCGGTCAAGGCCAACAATACCACCGGCAGGAACGACAAAATCGGGACGGATTGCAGCACGTCCAATACCGGCATCAGCCAGCGCTCGGCGGATTTGCTTCGGGCGGCGGAATAGCCGTAGGCGATGCTAAACGCCAGCGACAGGATATATGCAGCCAGCATCCGCCCAAACGAGAGCAACGCATAATAAGGCAGGGTATCGGCGTCTAGCCGGATAATCGGCCCAGTGATGATGGAAGGGGTATCGGTGGCGAGGTGGACGCCCAAATACAATAGGGCGGCCAAAATCAGCAAAATCACAGCGTCAGCACGGCTGAACACCGTTCCTTCGCGCAGTGGGGTACGGAAGATGCGCGCACGCAAGGTCATATAAGCCCTCCTTGTGGGAGTATGTTGGGTGGAGGGCGGCGGCGCGGGAACTTACGGGGGAAGTTGAGGCGTCGTCACCCGCCGATGATGGTTAATCGAGGATGACTGTCCATGGTTCTTTCTATCCAACCTCATCCGAGGTCGTCTATCGCGGTGAATCATACGCTCGTCAGAGGTGATGGGCAAGTGTCAAACGGATGATATGGGGTTTAGTTTTTTGAGCTAGAATCTATTTATGGACAAGCTATCTCCCACAAGAAGGACGATAAAATGCCGATTGCCAATCCCAAAATTTTAACCACCATCCCGCTGTTCCACATGCTGGATGAACACGAACTAGCGACGCTTGCCAATGAGCTTGATGAGGCTCATTTTCTGGCCGGTCAGGACATCTTTTCAGCAGGTGACGATGGTGACGAGATGTATGTGGTGGAGTCTGGGGAGGTCGAACTGTTCCTTCAGGACAACGCCAATGACCGCGTGCGACTGGGCGTGGTTGAGCAAGGGGATTTGTTCGGCGAGTTTTCCCTGTTGAGCGGCGAGGAACGTTCCGCCGGGGCGCGGGCGCTCAAAAACACCAAGCTCATCATCATCGACCAAAACGACCTACATATCTTGGTCAGCGCCCACCCCGCCGCCGCACTGGACATGCTCGCGGCGCTAGGGAAACGCCTGCGCGATTCTAACAAGGTCGTGCAAGAACGCACCATCCGTAATCCGAACGATGAGATCAGTAGCGCGACCAATTTTGGCGAAAAGCTCTCAGATTTTCTCACCATGATTGCCGGTGACATCCGGTTCGTCTATTTCAGCGTCATCTGGTTTTTCGTGTGGATTGTCTGGAATATCAATATCATACCGGGTTTGGCCGCGTTTGACCCGTTCCCGTTCGGCCTGTTGACGATGGTCGTGTCGCTGGAGGCGATTTTCCTCTCGCTGTTCGTCCTCATCAGTCAGAATCGCCAAGCCTCACGCGATAAGGTACGCAACGACATCGAATACGAGGTCAACCTCCGCGCAGGGGAAGAAATCCGCGTTGTCATGAAGCAGTTGGAGGAATTCCAACGCCATACCGTCGCCCATTTCAACGACCTGAACGCGAAAATTGGTAAAATCGACGACTAATCACCAGCCGCAACCGTGGGGATGACCGTGGCGCGGGGTGCGCGGAGGAATAATCCGCCGAAATCGCGCCGATGTATCCCCAATACCAAGCCGCCGACCAGCCGCAAGCCCGCCCCAATCAAC
>Ga0163154_10005549_pt1 | contig 15944 bp, 20 predicted proteins | sample OliLakLV19MP9P1_FD_148649 | JGI IMG/M metagenome (GOLD analysis project Ga0163154, IMG submission 148649) | Freshwater microbial mat bacterial communities from Lake Vanda, McMurdo Dry Valleys, Antarctica - Oligotrophic Lake LV.19.MP9.P1 | ecosystem: Environmental > Aquatic > Freshwater > Lake >... | reverse complement strand
ACGGGCCGGTTTTTCTGCTGCGCGACGTGCAAGAGCGCAACCGCCCCAGCGCCGCGCCGCTGCGCCTGCTGCTGTCCAGCGCCGGGCCCGATTTGCTGCGCGTGGCGCTGCTCAAGCGGCGCGGCCCGCCGCTGGCCCAAGCCCTGGTGCTGGCCCTGGCCGCCGTGCTGTCGCCGCCGGCTTTGGCGCGTGCGCAGCGCCTGGCCGAAGCGGCGCGGCTGCCCTTGCCGCAGTGACGTGTGATGACGTGCAGTGACACGATCCCTACCGTCTGGTCTCCATTCTTCTCTCTTCAGTCTTCCGAAAGCCTTGCCATGACCCAACACCACGCCAGCGGCAGCTTCGTCTTGCAGCACACCGGCCAGCACACCGGCCTCATGCGCGCCCCAAGGCCGGCCGAGGCCGGCCGTCCCCCAAGGGGATCAAGGAAAGTGGCAAAGCCACATTTCCTTCAGAGCCGCGGTGACAAGCAGCTCACCATCACCGTGGTGCCCGACTCCGTCACCGAAGGGCTGCCGGGGCTGGAAGGCCGGCTGGACATCCGCATCGCCCAGGGCCAGCACTTCTACGCCTTCGACAACGCGCTGCCTTGACCCGGCCGCACGCGCCGCACGCGCCGTACCCGTCCGCACCCATGCCACGCGCTGCCCGCATGCTCTGGCTTGCCCTGCACCTGCCGCTGCTGCCACTCGAGGCCTTCTGCGCCACCTTGTCGGCGCAGGACGCGGCGCGGCCGGTGGCGCTGGTGGCCGATCACCGCGTCATCCAGGTCAACACGGCGGCGGCTGAACGCGGCCTGCGGCCCGGCATCAAGCGCGCCACGGCGCTGGTGCTGGCCGCCGAGCTGCTGATCGCCGACAGCCAGCCCCATCACGAGGCTCGCGAGGCCGCCGCGCTGCGCGCCGTGGCCCACGCGGCGCTGGCCTTCACGCCCATGGTGTGCCTGCACGGCGCGCAGACCGTGCTGCTGGACGTGCAGTCCAGCCTGCGCCTCTTTGGCGGCCTGGCCGCGCTGCTGCAGCGGCTGCAGGCCGCGCTGGTGCCACTGGGGCATCGGGTGCAGGTGGCCGCCGCGCCCACTGCGCTGGGTGCGGCGCTGCTGGCGCAGTGGCACCCGCGCGGTCTGGCAGACCTGGTAGGGGGGCGCCACGCCACCGTGCTGCCGGCCTTGCAGGCGCTGCTGCTGCAGGCCCCCGTGCACCTGCTGGGCCCCGGCCGTGAACACCGGGAAGCCCTGCAGGGCATGGGTCTGCACACGCTGGCCGACCTGCAGGCGCTGCCGCGCACGGGCCTGGCGCGGCGCTTCGGCGAAAACCTGCTCGATGAGCTGGACCGCGCGCTGGGCCGGCAGCCCGACCCGCGCCAGCCGCTCGCGCTGCCGGCCGTGTTCGACAGCCAGCTGGAACTTTTCGCCCGCGCCGACACCACCGACCAGGTCCTGCACGGCGCCAGTGTGCTGCTGGCGCGGCTGGTGGCCTGGGCTCAGGCGCGCCACGCCCGCGTGGCCGCCTTCACGTTGCGCATGCTGCACGAGCGGTCGCGCCAGGTGCTGACCCCCGCCACCGAGCTGCGCATCGAACTGGCTGAACCGGCGCTGGACGCCGCGCACCTGCAAGGCCTGCTGCGCGAGAGGCTGGGCCGGCTGGAACTTGTCGCGCCCACGCTGGACCTGCAGCTGCACTGCAGCCAGCTGGTGGCCGGCCCCATGCCCAACGGTGAACTGTTCCCCACCCGCAGCAGCCAGGCCGAAGGCCTGACGCGGTTGCTGGAACGCTTGCGTGCGCGTTTGGGCGACGAGCAGGTGCTGCGCCTGGAGGTGGTGGCCGACCACCGGCCCGAACACGCCAGCCGCACCGTGCCGGCGCAGGGTGAGCGTGCGTCGGCCGTGTCGCTGGCGCCTGCAACCCGCGCCGACGCGGCACTGCCACTGCACCATCCCGCCTGGTTGCTGCCAGAACCGCTGCCGCTGGCCGAACGCGACACCTTGCCGATGCTGCAGGGCCGACTGCTGCAACTGGTGAGCGGCCCCGAGCGCATCGAAAGCGGCTGGTGGGACGGCGACGCCGTGGCGCGTGACTACTACATCGCGCAGGCGCACGACGGCGCGCTGGTGTGGGTCTACCGCGGCCGCCTGCCTGGCCAGCCGGGTGAAGTGACGTGGCACCTGCAGGGGCTGTTCGGCTGAAGCCATGCGCCAGAGATCGCAAGGCAGGGCCGGCAGTGCCGCGACGCCCATGCGATAGTCCCGCCCCGTGAACGACCTCGACACCGAACAGTACCCCGCGCCCACCTGGCGCAAACGCCTGCTGGTGCTGCTGATGGCGGTGGCCACGGCCGGCACCATCGTGTGGGTGCTGACCATTCCGCCCACGCCCGTGCCGCGTGCATTGGTGCCACCACCGGCCGACGTGCCACGCTGCAGCCGGGGCCAGACGCAGGGCTGCGTGGGCGGCATGGCCAGTGTCATCGTGGCGCCCGCTGCAGCGCCCTCCGCGCCGCGCTGAATCGGCTCAGCGCAGATCGATCACGAAGCGCAGGCCCGGCTTGCTGCCGTACGCGGCGTCTTTGGTGAAGGTTTCCAGCAGCACGCCGCCATTGGCCACGATGACACGCTGGGAAACCAGGTTGTCGGGGTCGGTGGTGTTCTCCACCGACGCCAGACCTTGTGCACGTGCCAGCGGCAGCACCAGGCCCAGCGCGCGCGTGGCGTGGCCCAGCCCGCTCTTCCAGGGCACCACCGCGTAGCCGATGTGGCCCAGCACGTGCGGTGGCAGCGCGGCGCCGTCTGCGGCCCAGCGCAGGCCGATGCTGCCGCAGAAGCCGGCGCCGCTGTCGTCAGCGTCCCAGATCCAGCGCTGCAGGCCGGGGATGCGGGCGCGTTCGCTGCCATCGGGCAGCTTCACGGGCGGGCCCTTGGCTTCGGGGTCGTCGGTGGTCTGGAAATAGACCTCGGGTTCGCTGTCCAGGCGGGCCAGCGTCTCTTGCGCGGCCGCTGCGCCACGCACGTTGTCGGCCGACCAGCCGCGTTCCAGCGCCGCGCGAAAACCCGGCAGCAGCGCGGGGGTGGGGCGCAGCAGGCGGGTCGGGATCAAGGCCAATTCAGGGCCAATTCAGGGTCGGTCGGCGGACGCCTGCAGCCGGAGCAGCGGTGTGCCGTTGTCCGACAGCAGCAGCAACTGACCACCTTCCAGCCGCCAGGCGCGCACCTCGGACATGGCTTTCAGAAAACGCGATTCGCTGCCATCGTCCGGAAAGCAGGCGCGGCGGGTGGACACCACGCTGCCGAAGCTGAGCTTGTTGCCATCCAGCGTGTAGCTGCCATTGATGCGGTTGCAGCCGGCATAACCGCTGACACGTGCGGCCTGCGGGTCCAGCTTCAGGCTGGGCACCGCCGGCGCGTCGGGGCCGGTGCCGACCGGGCCTTGTGACCAGGTGGTGCCGCGCAGCGGCGGGTCGGCGGCCGTGGCGCAGCCGGTAGACAAGCCCAGCGCCATGGCCAGTACCCCTGTGATGAGCACGCGCCGGTTCGTGGCGCCGATGTGCTGTTGGCTGTCTGTGATCTGTGGCAAGCGCCTTCTCCGGCCAACTTCGGGAGCCACGACCCTAGCGCACTTCAGGCGCCGCCGCAGCATGGGATCATGCCGGGGCCAGCACCGTCAGCAACCAGCGCTGCAGGTCCTGCACCTCTTCCATACAGACCGAGTGTTCCATCGGGTAGTCGTGCCACGCCAGCGGCTGACCCAGCTGCTGCAGCAGGTCTCGGCCCGCGGTGCCGCGGCTCAGGCTCACCACGCCGTCGCTGCGGCCGTGGCCCAGGAAGACCGGTGCAAGCGCGTTGGCGTCCTTGCGCTCGGCGGCGGTGGTGTCGGCCAGCGGCACGTAGCCCGACAGGCCCACCAGGCCTGCCAGGCGCTGCGGGTAGCGCAGGCCCGCACCCAGCGTGACGGCGCAGCCTTGCGAAAAGCCGCCCAGCACGATGCGGTGGGCAGGCACGCCGCGCTGCACTTCGCGGTCCAGCAGCGCATGCACCTGGGCAAACGACTCGCGCAGCCCGGCGGCGTCTTCGCGACGCACCAGGTCAGCGCCCAGGATGTCGTACCAGGCCCGCATCTGGTGGCCCCCATTGATGGTCACCGACCGCACGGGCGCACGCGGGAAGACCCAGCGCACAGGGCCGATCGCGCCCAGCTTCATCTCGTCGGCGAAGGAAAGAAAGTCGGTGCCGTCGGCGCCCAGGCCGTGCAGGATGACGATGGTCGCCTTGGGTTCGGCCCCGGGGTGCAGTTCGATGGTTTGCAGGTTCATGTCTTTGATGATTCTTCAGTACGACAAACCCATGGCCGAGCGCACGTCCTTCATCGTCTGGCGTGCCACCGTACGCGCGCGCTCGGTGCCCATCTCGACGATCCAGTGCACCTGCTTGGGGTTGGACAAGTAGCCTTCGGCACGTTCGCGCCAGGGCTGCTGTTCCTGAATCACGGCGTCGATCACCGGCTGTTTGCAATCCAGGCAGCCGATGCCGGCGGTGGTACAGCCCTTCACCACCCAGTCCTTCGTGGCCTCGTCGCTGTACAGCTTGTGGAACTGCCAGACGGGGCACTTCTCGGGGTTGCCAGGGTCGGTGCGGCGCACGCGTGCGGGGTCGGTGACCATGCCGCGGATCTTCTTCGTCACCTCGGCCGGTTCGTCGCGCATCAGCACCGCGTTGCCGTAGCTCTTGCTCATCTTGGTGCCGTCCAGGCCCGGCAGGCGCAGCACCTCGGTGTGCAGGGCCTGCGGTTCGGTCAGGATGCTCTTGCCCGCGCCCTTCAGGTGGCCCAGCAGCAGTTCGCTGTCTTCTTCGGTCCATCCAGCCACGCTGGCCGCAGCCTTCCTGACCATGCCTTCGCCCTTGGCCAGGGCTTCGGCGCTACCGGTTTCACCGAAGGCCTTGCGCTGCTTGTCGTAGTAGCGCGCGTCGTCCTTGGCCAGCTTGGCGATCTTGGCGATCGCAGCGGCGATCTTGGTTTCGAAGTCGGCCGAGCGGCCGTACAGGTTGTTGAAGCGGCGTGCCACCTCGCGCGTCAACTCGACATGCGAGGACTGGTCTTCGCCTACGGGCACGTGGTTGGCTTTGTAGATCAGGATGTCGGCCGCCTGCAGCAGCGGGTAGCCCAGAAAGCCGTAGGTCGCCAGGTCGCGATCCTTCAGCTTTTCAATCTGGTCCTTGTAGGTGGGCACCCGTTCCAGCCAGCCCAGCGGCGTGCCCATGGCCAGCAGCGTGAACAGCTCGGCGTGTTCGGGCAGGCGGCTCTGGATGAAGATGGTGCAGCGGTCGGGGTCCAGGCCCGCAGCCAGCCAGTCGATCACCATGTCGTAGACGTAGCGCTCCATCACCTCGCGCTCTTCGTAGTGCGTGGTCAGCGCGTGCCAGTCGGCCACGAAGTAAAAACACTCGTGGGTGTCTTGAAGCTGCACCCAGTTCTTCAATGCGCCGTGGTAGTGGCCGAGGTGCAGCGCGCCGGTGGGGCGCATGCCGGAGAGGACTCGCGATCGCATGAGGTGGAGGTGCAGGTGGACGACGGCGCTGATTGTCTCAGGCTGTCTCAGGCGGCACGCCTAAACTTCCTGCCCAGCATGCACAAGCGCATCGTCATCCTCGTCTCCGGTCGCGGCTCCAACATGGAAGCCATCGTGCGCTGCTGCGCCGAACAGCGCTGGCCGGCGCAGGTGGCCGCGGTCATCGCCAACAGGCCGGCAGCCGGGGGTCTGGTCTTTGCGGCCAGGCAGGGCATTGCCACGGCGGTGCTGGACCACAAGGCCCACGCCACACGCGAGGCCTTCGATGCGGAACTGGCCCGTGTGATCGACGGCTTCGCGCCCGACCTGGTGGTGCTGGCCGGCTTCATGCGCATCCTGGGCACGGCTTTCGTGCAGCACTACGCCGGCCGCCTGCTCAACATCCACCCCTCGCTGTTGCCCGCCTTCCCAGGGCTGCACACGCACCGACGGGCATTGGCAGCGGGCTGCAAGGCCGTGGGCGCCACGGTGCACCTGGTGACGTCCGAGCTGGACCACGGTCCGATCGTCATGCAAAGCGTGGTTCCCGTGCGGCCGGGTGACGACGAAGAGGCGCTGGCAGCGCGGGTGCTGGCCACCGAACACGTGATCTACCCCCTGAGCGTGCGCTGGTTTGTCGAAGGCCAGCTGGTGGTCGAAGGTGGCCTGGTGCGACACACAGGCGGTGCCTCGCAGGTGCTAATCTGAACCAGTGTCAGTCGCCCACGCGCACAAAGCGCGGTTGCTTCACGCCGGCGATCACCACGTCCTCGAAGAACATCCCATAGGGGCGCACCCAGTCGCCGCTGGCGCGGTACAGCGGCCGGTACAGCACCAGCGGCTCCAGCGTCTCGCTATGGCGCACGACGCCCAGCAACTGGTAGTCCAGGCCTTTGTAGTGGCGATAGCGGCCGGGCGTTGCCAGGGGCAGGGGAGCAAGGTCGTCCATGGGTGGGCAGGATAATCGGGCCCATGCACCCGAACGCTCTTCTTGACCTGACCACCGAACTGCTGCGCTCCGTGCTCAAGCTCGACGCTCCGGCCGATGGCCTGGTGTCGCAGTTTTTCCGCAAGCACCGCGACCTGGGCACCCGCGAGCGCCACACGCTGGCCGAGACCACCTACACCGTGCTGCGCCAGCGCCAGCTGTTCCTGCACTTGGCGGCGCAAGGCAAGTTCGGCGGCCAGACCAGCCCGCTGGAGCGCCGCCTGGCCATCCTGGCCTGGCAGGGCAACGAGGCCTTCCTTCGCGGCGCGCTGAGCCCGCTGGAGCAGACCTGGCTGGCTGAGGTCAGCCAGATCGACCGCAGCGCATTGCCCGACAAGCTGCGCCACAACCTGCCCGACTGGCTGGCCAACCCGCTGCGCGAACAGCTGGGTGATGAGTTCTGGCCTCTGGTGGAAGAGTTGTCGCGCCCGGCGCCGCTGGACCTGCGCGTGAATGCCTTGAAGGGCAAGCGCGAAGAGATGCAACGCACGCTGGCCGAAGCCGGCATCGAGGCGCTGCCCACGCCCCATTCCCCCTGGGGCCTGCGCATCCAGGGCAAACCGGCGCTGAGCAAGCTGCCGGTGTTCACGGGCGGCGGTATCGAAGTGCAGGATGAAGGCAGCCAGTTGCTGGCGCTGATCACCGACGCCAAGCGCGGCGAGATGGTGGTGGACTTCTGCGCCGGCGCCGGCGGCAAGACACTGGCGCTGGGCGCATCCATGCGCAACACCGGGCGGCTGTACGCCTTCGACACCTCGGGCCACCGCTTGGAGGCGTTGAAGCCCCGGTTGGCGCGCAGCGGCTTGTCCAACGTGCATCCGGCGCAGATCGCCCACGAGCGCGATGACCGGGTCAAGCGGCTGGCCGGCAAGATCGACCGTGTGCTGGTCGACGCACCCTGTTCAGGCCTGGGCACCCTGCGCCGCAACCCGGATCTGAAGTGGCGGCAGAGCCCGAAGGCGCTTGAAGAGCTGCAGGCCAAGCAGACGGCCATCCTGGCCAGCGCGGCGCGGCTGCTCAAGCCCGGCGGCCGGCTGGTGTACGCCACCTGCAGCCTGCTGCAAGTGGAAAACGAACGTGTGGCCGATGCCTTCACCGAAGCCCATGCAGCCGACTTCGAACCACTGCCAGCGCTGGCCGCTCTGGAAGCGGCCCGGGTCGACGACCCGGCCCGGCTGGTCTCCGGCACCTACCTGCGGCTATGGCCGCACCGACACCATACCGACGGTTTCTTTGCTGCGATCTGGCAAAAGCGTTGAAATCGGGTCTCGGCGCCGCCATCTGAGTTGATCTGACGCAAAGCCGTGGGCCGATCACCCTATCTGGGCAGGTCCCACTAGGCAATTGCCACAACGCCTGCGGCACGCCCGCCCGTACAATCGGGTTGTAACTTTTTTCTTGGGCAAGGATCTATTGATGGACCAACTCTGGCTGACGCACGACACTCTTGTGACCTGGCTGTCGCACGGGCTGCTGGAGGCGTCTTGGTGGCAGATCGTGCTGTACACGCTGGTGACGACGCACATCACCATCTCGGCGGTCACGATCTTTCTGCACCGCGCGCAGGCGCACCGTGCGCTGGACCTGCACCCCAGCGTGTCGCACTTCTTTCGCGCCTGGCTGTGGATCGGCACCGGCATGCTCACGAAGGAATTCGTGGCCGTGCACCGCAAGCACCACGCCAAGTGCGAAACCGTTGAAGACCCGCACAGCCCGCAGCAAAAGGGCCTGAAGGCGCTGTTGCTGACCGGTGTGGAGCTCTACAAGGTCGAAGCCGCGAACAAGGAAACGCTGGTCAAGTACGGCCACAACACGCCGGACGACTGGGTTGAGCGCAACGTCTACAGCCGCTTCACGTGGCAGGGCGTGGGCCTGATGCTGATCTTGAACCTCACCCTCTTCGGTGCCATCGGCGCCGTCGTGTGGGCCGTGCAGATGGTGTGGATTCCCTGGTGGGCCACCGGCATCATCAATGGCGTGGGTCACTACTGGGGCTATCGCAACTTTGAAGCGCCAGACGCATCGACCAATGTCTCGCCCTGGGGCATCCTGATCGGCGGCGAAGAACTGCACAACAACCACCACACCTACCCCACGTCGGCCAAGTTCTCGGTCAAGCCCTATGAGTTTGACGTGGGCTGGATGTACATCCGCGGCATGGAAATGCTGGGTCTGGCGCATGTGAAGAAGGTGCCGCCCAAGCTGGCGCTGGGTGGTGTGCGCCCGGTGGCCGACGGCAAGACGCTGGAAGCTGTCATCAACAACCGCTACGAGGTGATGGCCCACTACGCCACCGAACTCAAGCGTGCGGTGAGTGCCGAAGTGGTGCGCCTGAAGGCGCAAGGCCCGACCGACGGCGCGTTGCTGCGCCAGATGCGCCTGGCGCAAGCCTGGCTGCACCGCGATGACGACAGGATCCCGCAGGGCGTCAAGCCCAGCCTGCAGGCGGCGCTGGGCGAAAGCCCGGTGCTGGCCAAGCTGGTGGCCATGCGGGAAGAACTGCGTGCGCTGTGGACCCGCACCGGTGTGTCGGCCGAACAGTTGGTGGTGGACTTGCAAGCCTGGTGCCGCAAGGCAGAAGAAAGTGGCATCGCCGCGCTGCAGGAGTTTTCGATGAAGCTACGCGCGGCCCACGCCTGACGCTGCAAGGCTTCCGTGCCACAAAGCCCGCCACCTGGCGGGCTTTGTGCTTTTCAGGCGATGTCCATGGCATGCACGCCAAAACTGCCGCGCCTGCGGTCCTGGAAGAACAACTCCAGCGTCTGCCGCACGGTGCGAAAGGCCAGCAGGTCCCAGGGAATTTCGTCTTCGCGGAACAGCCGCGCTTCCAGGCTCTCGGGGCCGGGGTCCAGTGAGGTGTCCAGCATGCGCGCCCGGTAGAACAGGTGCACCTGCCCCACACGCACGACATTCATCACGCTGAACAGGCCCTGCATTTCGACCTTGGCGCCGGCTTCTTCGATGGTCTCGCGCAGCGCGCCATCCGCGGTGCTCTCGCCCAGCTCCATGAAGCCCGCAGGCAACGTCCACAAGCCATGGCGCGGTTCGATGGCGCGACGGCACAGCAGCACCTGGTCGCCCCATACCGGTACCGTGCCCACCACATTGAGCGGGTTTTCGTAGTGGACTTCGCCGCAGACCGTGCAGATGGCGCGCTCTCGGTTGTCGTCGGGCGGCACACGGTACTGCGTGGCATTGCCGCACACGCGGCAGTGCTGGATGCGGCGGGGCAATAGCATGTGCGGCAGTGTAGCGGCGACCTTTGGGCCGCAGGGTCCAGGTCCGGCGTGCATGGCATGATCGGCGAAGGTCTTTGTCCTTCACTGGCCGCGAGCCACCTTAATTTTTCATGAAGCGCTGATGGCCATGGAACTCTTCAACTACTACCGCTCGTCGGCATCGTTTCGCGTTCGCATTGCACTGGCACTGAAGGGCCTGGACTACGACTACAAGTCCGTGCACCTGGCCAAGAACGAACAGTTCAACGAGTCCTACGCTGCCGTCTCTGCGGCCCGACTGGTGCCACTGCTGCGTGATGGCGAACACACGCTGACGCAGTCCATGGCCATCATCGAGTACCTGGACGAAACCCACCCACAGCCGCCACTGCTGCCGGGCACGCCGGCCGAACGTGCTCGCGTGCGCGCGCTGGCGCAGGACATCGCCTGCGAAATTCACCCGCTGAACAACTTGCGCGTGCTGCGCTACCTGGTGAAGGACATCAAGGTCAGCGAAGACGACAAAAACCGCTGGTACCGGCACTGGGTGGAAACCGGTCTGGAAGTGGTCGAAAGCCGCCTGGCCGAGCGACCTGGCACCTACTGCCACGGCGACACGCCCACGCTGGCCGACTGCGTGCTGGTGCCGCAGATCTTCAACGCGCGCCGCTTCGATTGCCGCACCGAGCACGTGCCGAACGTGATGCGTGTTTTCGATGCGTGCATGCAGTTGCCGGCCTTCGAGCAGACGCGGCCCGAAAACTGCCCAGACGCCGAGTAGTCCGCGCCCGCGCGTCTTCATTGCCCCGGTGTCGATGAGCCCGCCTCTGCTGCGCCCCGATTGGCAGGCCCCCAGCGGTGTGCAGGCGGCGATGAGCACACGTGCCGGGGGTGTCAGCGGTGCGCCATGGAACAGCCTGAACCTGGGCGTGGCCGTGGGCGACGCGCCCGCCGCCGTGGTTGACAACCGGGCGCGGTTTGCTGGTGCATTGGGGGCGCGGCCGGTCTGGTTGCGCCAGGTGCACGGCGTGAACGTGCTGCGGCTGGACGAAACGTCTGCCGATGCGCCCGACGAACCTGCGGATGCCGCCTGGACCTCTGCCCGCGGTGTCGCCTGCACCGTGCAGGCAGCCGACTGCCTGCCGGTGCTGTTTGCCGCCCGCGACGGCAGCGCGGTGGCGGCCGCTCACGCTGGCTGGCGCGGCCTGGCGGCGGGCGTGCTGGAGTCGACCCTGCAAGCGCTGCAGCAGGGCGCCGGCGTGCACACGATCGATGTCCAGGTGTGGCTGGGCCCGTGCATCGGCCCCAGGCAATTCGAGGTCGGCGCTGATGTGCTGCACGGTTTTGGCGTGCAGCCTCCGATCCCCGCGGACCGCCAGGATCACCCGCTGTTCAAGCCCTGCACGCGCCGCGACGGTTCTCCGGGCTGGCTGGCCAACCTGCAAGGGCTGGCCGAGTTGCGCCTGCGCGCCGCCGGCGTGCAACATCTCAGCCGCCTGGCGCTCTGCACCGTGGAAGACCCCTCAGCGTTCTTTTCCTTCCGGCGTGATGGCGTCACCGGCCGCCTGGCCGCCGCCGTCTGGCTCAGCTGAAGCGGCGGCCTCTTCGGCGCGCCGCTGACGCCTGCGCAATGGCGTGCCCATGATGTAGAGCAGCACGCTCAGGGGCAGCACCCCGTACAACACGAAGGTGATCACCGCACCCATAACCGTGCCTTGGGTGGACAGCGCTTCGGCCACCGCCATCATCAGCACTACGTAGATCCACGCTATGGCAACTAAATACATACCGTAATATGATCCTGTCTTCCGCAATATGAAAAGTCATCAGACTGTCAGCAGTGCGGCGTACAACGTGAAGCCCGTCACGGTCTGGCTGCCATCGGCGGCAGCAGGCCCAGGCGGCAGAAGGAGACAAGCCAATGAAGTCCAAGCCTAGCCCGAATCCCGCATCGGCGTTGCCCGGTGCCGATGCCTTCGGCACTGCCGTGGGGGAATCGCTGAAGGCCTTCACTGGCCTGAACGTGCCGCTGGAGCAGCTCACGCGCATCCAGGCCGACTATCTGAAAAGCGCCACGGACATGTGGAACCAGTCGCTGCAGCGGCTGCAGGCCACGCCCGAAGCCGCGGCCAAGCAGCCGCCCTTGGCCGACCGCCGTTTTGCCGGCAGCGAATGGCTCAGCAACCCGGCGGCGGCGATGACCGCGCAGATGTACCTGCTGAACGCCCGCGCATTGATGCAGATGGCTGACAGCGTGCAGGGCGACGCCAAGACCAAGGCGCGCATCCGCTTTGCGGTTCAGCAGTGGGTGGATGCAGCCAGCCCCAGCAACTTCCTGGCGCTGAACCCCGAGGCGCTGCAGAAGGCGCTGGACACCAAGGGCGAAAGCATCGCCGCCGGCATGCAGCACCTGGTGGAAGACCTGAAGAAGGGCCATGTTTCGCAGACCGACGAGAGCGTGTTTGAAGTGGGCCGCAACGTAGCCACCACCGCTGGAGCCGTGGTGTTCGAAAACGAACTCTTCCAGCTGATCGAATACAAGCCGCTGACGGCCAAGGTGCACGAGCGGCCGATGCTCTTTGTGCCGCCGTGCATCAACAAGTACTACATCCTGGACCTGCAGCCCGAGAACAGCGTCATCCGCTACACCGTGGACCAGGGTCACCGCACCTTTGTCGTCAGCTGGCGCAACCCCGACGAGTCGCTGAAGGCCAAGACCTGGGACGACTACATCGAAGGCGGCCCCATCGCCGCCATCCGCACGGTGCAGGCCATCACCGGAGCCGACACCATCAACATGCTGGGCTTCTGCGTCGGCGGCACCATCCTGGCCACGGCCCTGGCCGTGCTGGCCGCGCGTGACGAGCAGCCCGCGCACAGCGTGACGCTGCTGACCACGCTGCTGGACTTCGAAAGCACCGGCATCCTGGACATCTTCATCGACGAGCAGATGGTGCGGATGCGCGAGATGACGCTCGGCGATCAGGCTCCATCAGGCCCCGGCCTGCTGAAGGGCCAGGAACTGGCCACCACCTTCAGCTTCCTGCGCCCCAACGACCTGGTCTGGAACTACGTCGTGGGCAACTACCTGAAGGGCGAAACGCCGCCGCCCTTCGACCTGCTGTACTGGAACGGCGACAGCACCAACCTGCCCGGCCCGTTTTACTGCTGGTACCTGCGCCACATGTACCTGCAGAACGAACTGAAGCAGCCGGGTGCGCTGACGGTATGCGGCGAGAAGATCGACCTGGGCAGCATCGAAGCGCCGTTTTTCGTCTACGGGTCGCGTGAAGACCACATCGTGCCGTGGACAGCGGCTTATGCCTCGATGCCGCTGCTCGGTGGCCCGAGCAAAACGCGAGCGAACAGTCGCACCTTCGTGCTGGGCGCCAGCGGTCACATCGCAGGTGTCATCAACCCGCCGTCCAAGGGCAAGCGCAGCTACTGGACCCACAGCAGCACCGGCAGCAAGCTGCCAGCCAAGGCCGAAGACTGGCTGGCTGGCGCCAGCGAACACCCGGGCAGCTGGTGGACCGCCTGGTCCGACTGGCTCAAGCCGCAAGCCGGCAAGCTGGTCAACGCGCCCAAGACCCCCGGCAGCGCCAGGTTCAAGGCCATCGAGCCTGCGCCCGGCCGCTACGTCAAGGCCAAGGCATGAGATGGAGCCCCCAAGCTCGCTGGCGCTCGCTACCCCCCGAGGGGGCGTTCCCCGCGCGGACCGGCGGAGCCGGATCCGCCGGGGGAAGCTTGATCGCGCGCGTGCGCTGGTTTTGACCAGACTCACACCCAGGAGACCTGAAACATGAGCCAACAAGACATCGTCATCGTCGCCGCCGCCCGCACCGGCGTGGGCAAGTTCGGCGGCAGCCTGGCCAAGGTGGCCGCACCGGAGCTGGGCGCCACGGTGCTGAAGGCGCTGCTGGAACGCAGTGGGCTCAGCAGCGAGCAGATCGGCGAGGTCATCCTCGGCCAGGTGCTCACTGCCGGCAGCGGCCAGAACCCGGCGCGCCAGGCTGTCATCAAGGCCGGCTTCAACGCAAGCGTGCCGGCCATGACCATCAACAAGGTCTGCGGCAGCGGCCTGAAGGCGGTGATGCTGGCGACGCAGGCCATACGCGACGGCGATAGCGAAATCATCATTGCCGGTGGGCAAGAGAACATGAGCGCGGCGCCGCACGTGCTGCTGGGCAGCCGCGACGGCCAGCGCATGGGCGACTGGAAGATGGTCGATTCGATGATCGTCGACGGCCTGTGGGACGTCTACAACCAGTACCACATGGGCATCACGGCAGAGAACGTGGCCAAGAAGTACGGCATTAGCCGCGAGGCGCAGGACGCAATGGCCCTGGCCAGCCAGCGCAAGGCCGCCGCAGCGCAGGAAGGCGGGCGTTTCAAGGACGAGATCGTGCCGGTGAGCATTGCGCAGAAAAAGGGCGACCCCATCGTCTTTGCTTCCGACGAGTTCATCAACACGAAGACCAGCGCCGAAGCCCTGGCCGGCCTGCGCCCTGCGTTCGACAAGGCCGGCAGCGTGACCGCCGGCAATGCCTCTGGCCTGAACGACGGCGCAGCGGGCGTGGTGGTGATGTCGGCTGCCAAAGCTGCCGCACTGGGGCTGAAGCCGCTGGCGCGCATTGCCAGTTACGCATCCGCAGGCCTGGACCCGGCCTTCATGGGCATGGGCCCGGTTTCGGCGGCGTAGAAGGCACTGGCGCGTGCTGGCTGGAAGCCGCAGGACCTGGATCTGCTGGAGATCAATGAAGCCTTTGCCGCGCAGGCCTGCGCCGTGCACCAGGAAATGGGCTGGGACACCAGCAAGGTCAATGTCAACGGTGGCGCCATCGCCATCGGCCACCCCATCGGTGCCAGCGGTTGCCGCATCCTGGTGACACTGCTCCACGAGATGATCAAGCGCGACGCAAAAAAGGGCATCGCCAGCTTGTGCATAGGTGGTGGCATGGGTGTCGCGCTCACCGTCGAACGGTAAGAATCCCCTAAATCAACCAGGAGAGAAACATGGCTCAAAAAGTAGCGTACGTGACCGGTGGCATGGGTGGCATCGGCACCGCCATTTGCCAGCGCCTGCACAAAGAAGGCCACAAGGTGATTGCCGGCTGTGGCCCCAGCCGCGACCACGTGAAGTGGATCGACGAGCAAAAGGCACTGGGCTACACCTTCTACGCCAGCGTGGGCAACGTGGCCGACTGGCAGAGCACGGTGGACGCCTTCACCAAGGCCGTGGCCGAAAACGGCAGCATCGACATACTGGTCAACAACGCCGGCATCACCAAGGACCGCATGTTCCTGAAGATGACGCCCGAGGACTGGAAGGCCGTCATCGACACCAATCTGAACAGCATGTTCAACGTCACCAAGCAGGTGGTGCCGGGCATGGTGGAAAAGGGCTGGGGCCGCATCATCCAGATCAGCAGCGTGAATGGCGAAAAGGGCCAGGCCGGCCAGACCAACTACTCGGCCGCCAAGGCCGGCATGCATGGCTTCACGATGGCGCTGGCGCAAGAGATGGCGGCCAAGGGCGTGACGGTCAACACCGTGAGCCCGGGTTACATCGGCACCGACATGGTCCGGGCCATCAAGCCTGAGGTGCTGGAGAAGATCGTCGCCACCATCCCCGTCAAGCGCCTGGGCACGCCCGAAGAGATCGGCTCGGTGGTGGCTTGGCTGGCGGGTGAGGACAGCGGCTTCACCACGGGTGCTGACTTCAGCTGCAACGGGGGTTTGCACATGGGGTGAGGTGGCTTGCCACCTGCTCACCGGGCGCCCCGCGGGGCGCCTTTTTCACGTCCCGGCGATGAAAAACTTGATCACCGACTTGGCCGCAAAACCCACCAGCCCCACGCCCAGGCCCAGGAACAGCACGAAGGTGCCGAACTTGCCGGCCTTGCGCGCGAGCTGGAAAATGATGAACACCATGTACAGCATGAAGGCGCCGACGCCGAAGGTCAGCCCGAACTCGGCGATCTGCTCTTCGCTGTAGCCCCACATCAGTTGCCGCCTTCGGCTTCCACCACCACCAGGTCGCGGTAGGCATGCCAACTGGCGTGCGCAAGCCAGGGCACGGCCACGATCAGACCCAGCAGCAGTGTGGCCATGCCCAGCAAGGTGATGGTCAGGATCAGCGTCGCCCACAGGGCCATCGGGCCGGGGTTGAGCAGGGCGGCACGCACGCTCACCAGCAC
>Ga0163154_10005548_pt1 | contig 15945 bp, 11 predicted proteins | sample OliLakLV19MP9P1_FD_148649 | JGI IMG/M metagenome (GOLD analysis project Ga0163154, IMG submission 148649) | Freshwater microbial mat bacterial communities from Lake Vanda, McMurdo Dry Valleys, Antarctica - Oligotrophic Lake LV.19.MP9.P1 | ecosystem: Environmental > Aquatic > Freshwater > Lake >... | reverse complement strand
TGACGATGGGGATGGGCTCATGGGCTGGGATCCTATCAGGCGTTTTTCGCCTATCTGGGACTCCATCAATGCGGGAGGGTATCAAAGCACCGCTCCGCATGCCAGGCTCACGGCAAGCCATCGGTCTCTTACTGACACGGATCCTGGCACCGTGCTCGCCAGTGCTCCGGAATGACTCGGTAGAGTAGGCGAGCGTCCCCGCCTGTGAGTGGGTGCCATGGAGTCAGACGCTCGCAGGGGATGGTGCACGCCTCGATGGTCAAGATGGTCCGCACCTCCTCACCTAGTCTGACCTCATCCCCCCACCGGGGGGCGCTCTCCAGGGTCAGGTAGCTAACGTCATCCAGCGGTCCGTCATGCTCTGCGGTGCTGAATGCGGAATCGAGCAGGATGCTTGGGAACAGCTTGCCGGCAGGCTGCCGTGGCGGATGTGAGCCTTCCCACATCTGAATGGCGACCGAGGCCAACTCGCCTTTGGTGCTCAATGGTGCGATGTAGGCGCGGCCGTTCCCCATCACTTTGAGCACGAGTACCGGATGAGGCGCCACGCTTCCGCCTCGCTCGGCAAAAACCGGCCACGGCTTAAGCCAGGCAAGCTGCCAAGCCTTCAGCATCCGTGGCCCCGAGAGCTGCGATGCTTATGCGCTGTGCTGGAGCCACCGACGTAGACGATCCGCCAGATCCTGCATGGCCCGTTCGGGATCCGGCCCACGCCCGAACATCTCTCGTTCACCGGAGGGCGAAGGAGTCCTCGCCGTGAACGGCTTCCCTGGCTCTGCATGGAGCAGAACGGGGACGGTCCACCCGTCGACACGCATGTCGAAGGCGATCTCAATGCTGACCATTCGAATGGTTCCGACCTGGGCTTTACTGTCGCCAGCCCGGTGCACGCCTTCATTCGCCACCTCTGCCCGGAGCTCCGGGAGGGGGTGCGAGAGGGTCGCTTGCGGATCCAGTAACAGTTCCATCGACGGCTCCGGTAAGGTTTATAATCAGGGGTGCAACTGAAACAACACGGCCATTGAGAAGCAGCTCGAACAGATACACCGTCTGGACTATAGTGCCCGTAGGCAGGCTGCTGGCTGCGATCCCAGGCGAGAACTCGGTGAGCGGCAGGGCGAACGGGAATTCATACACCGAAACCTTGAGGTCCGGGTGTTGATCGTACGGAACCTGGATCTCCATGGCGATCTTCGCGAGTGCCTTGTCGTCTCTGTGGTTCCGGGCCCGGACGATTAGGTCGATCTTCCCGCAGCCGAACGCAACTACTCGTAGGAAAGCCATAAGGCCGCCCGGTAAGACCAACTTGTCTCCCGGTGCATCGATTCGCATGAACGTCGACGCAATAACAGTGCTACACGGTACGTTGGCGACCGGGAACACGCCATGGGCAAGTAGGATCGTCCCGCTGAGGTTTGAAAAATCGCTGCCTGAATCCATAGTGGATCGCTCCCAATGGAAGGCTGCCAAGGTCGAGGGACAGTGCTAGCCACGGGTCGTCGACGATGCTGCGACACATAGCGCGACACACGGATGGCTTGGATGGGGCGCTGCTGCTGTCCGAGAAACGCGAAACCCTCGGCTTTTACCGAGGGTTCCTGCTTGGAGGCGCCGCCCGGAATCGAACCGGGGTACACGGATTTGCAATGTTTGTACCCGGGGGTAGGTGCAGACACTCGTTGCTTAATATAGCTTGATATAGCATAGGCTTATGGATTCTTGGGCCTACCGAACCTTTCTTGAGCATGCCCTAGTTTGCCCTTTCCGGTAGGCCCAGGGTAGGCCCAGGGTAGGCCCGGGCCTACCGCATGGCGCCCTCCAATGCCCACGACCGATCTGCCAGCCAACCGCTTCCGCTTCACCGAAGCACGCGTGCGCGACCTAACCCCACCCTCGGCCGGGAAGCGGGAGCGATACCACGACACCGGCCAAGCCGGGCTCTGCCTGCGGGTGACCGCCTCGGGGGTGAAATCGTTCACGGTCTACAAGAAGGTCGCCGGCAAGCCCGTGGACGTGACGTTGGGGCGCTGGCCGGGTTGCACGGTGGAAGCCGCGCGCAAGGCCGCCGCCAAGGAGTTGCCTGTCATGGCAGCGGGGATCGACCCCAACGCCGCCAAGCAGGCGATGCGCGCTGAGGCCACCCTGGGTGAACTGCTGGCCGACTTCATCACCATGCACGCCAAGCCGCGCAAGCGCACGTGGGCCGAGGATGAATCCTTGTTCCGGCGTTACCTCACGCCGTGGCGTGGGCGCCGCTTGTCCGCCATCACTCGCCAGGACGTGATCGCCTGGCACGGCAAAATCGGTCGCGATCACGGGCAGGGATGCGCCAACCGCGCCCACAGCCTTCTGCGCAAGATGTTCAACTTCGCCCGCCAGCGTGGCTTTGCTGCCGAGAACCCGGCGCAGGGCATCGAACGCTTCCGCGAGCACTCGCGCGACCGCTTCCTGGATGGGGAGGAGTTGCAGCGCCTGTTCACCGCCATGGCGAAGGAGCCATCCCGTACCATGCGCGACCTCTTCCTCGCAGCGCTCCTCACCGGTGCCCGCCGCGCCAACGTCTGCGGCATGCGCTGGGATGATTTCGACCTGGCTCGTGGTCTGTGGCGCATTCCAGGCGAGGCATCGAAGAACGGCGATCCTTTGGTGGTCATCCTCGTGCCGCAGGTGGTGGCTTTGCTGAGAGAGCGCCGTGGGCTGGTGGCCAACTGCGTGCCGTGGGTCTTCCCATCCGAGGCATCGAAGGCTGGCCACGTCACCGCCCTGCACTCTGCCTGGAAGCGACTGCTGGAACGTGCCGGGCTGACGAATGTCCGCATCCATGACCTGCGCCGCACCCTGGCGAGCTGGCAGGTGGCTGGGGGCGCCTCGCTCCCGGTCATCGGCCGCAGCCTTGGGCATCGTTCCGTTACCGCGACCGCGATCTACGCCCGGTTGAGCCTCGACCCCGTGCGCGCGTCCGTGGAGCGCGCGACTACGGCGATGCTCGCCGTGCGTGACGTGTCGGCAGCCCCTTCCACTTCGCACGAAACCCACGAAACCAACGCGAGTGACCTGTCCCAACCAGCCGGAGGTTGACCGAACATGATCAGTGTGCATCCGCAGTACGTGACCACGCTGGCCGGTGAATACACCCCCAGCCTGGTCCATGCCGGCTTTCCGTGACCCTCTCCGACTGGAGGCGGGAGGCCGCGCATCTCGCTGCGCTCATCCATGGGCAGCTGAACGAATGGCATCGCGTTTCGCAGCGGTATCCATTACCGCCACGGGATCCGCTGCCTGATCCAGGAGGGTGGCGAACGCTGCTGCTGGAACGGCTGAAATGTGATGCGGATTTTTACGACTGGACCCTCGCCCATGTCTTCACGCCGCTGGACGCGGTGGATGTCGCAACTGCGGATGCGCCGCAGTCGGTGGCGACCATCCGCAACCGGCTGCAGGCGCTCCACGACCGGCTAACGGATGGCGGACCCGCATCGGCGCTGGTGTGGGAAGCCGATCGCCAGCCCAAGTCTGCCAGCCGCCAAGACAAAAACGCCTCGAAGCCGCAAGAAGGGTTCGCGTCACAAGGCCTGATTACGCAAGATAGTCACGACCTTCAGTTCGGACCCAATCCACCATGGGAATCGGTGCAATGGCCCCGGCCAACTGCCGCCGGTGACACCGTTTTTATGCCGGCGATGGCGGCAGGTTTGGAGCAGGCTGCGGAGTGGGTGACGGCGGACACACATGGACCGCGCTGGCTGACCATGCTGCGTGATCTTGCCCGGCACCTTGACCGAGGCTGCAACCTGCCAGCGCATGCTCGTGTCTTGGGCATTTTTTCAGAGCAATGGAAGGGTCTCCATATCGGCGATCGAACCGTTGAGGAGGCCCAGCGCGAACAGGCCATACTGCGGGCATCTTTCGTTGATCGCCTGCACGCACTGGCGGGGGGTATGCGGTTCTACGTAGAGCGAAGACAGCCGCGGCCTGCTCGAGCGTGGAACGCTCCCACATCCTGGGGCAAGGAAGCTCAGGATGCAGCACATGCGATCGGAGAGGAGATTGAACGGGTGAGCCGCTTCTGTGCTGCGTGGGCCCATTTCGGGGTCCCGGCCGGTCATCCCTGCCAGGAACTGGACTGTGCTCCCGAACTTTGGTCCCGGGATTGGTTGCGGCCGGACCAAAATTCGTGGTTGAGGGCGAATTGCCGGGTGTCGGAGTGGAAACGTCACTGGGACGTGCTCGGCGCCCTGTTCCAGTATCACGTCAAAGATCGGCTTCCGGTATTCGAGCAAATACAGCAGGCCACCAACGATCACAACGCGCAGGTAGAGGCGCAGTGCCCGGCACGGACGATCGGTGATTCTGATGAATCCCCGCCGTTCCATTCATGGTCGCTGGCGTTGGACCAAATGGCCACGCACTGGCGAATCGGGGTCGTTGGAGAGGTCACTGGGACTGGTGTGGTAGGCCAATCCAATATAACCTCGACCTCTGTCCCTGCGCCTTCACTGCGAGGAATGATAGACTTGCAAGGCAGCCACCCCGTTGCGCACAAACGAGGGCCAGCGGCTGTCCTGCGCGTCCTGTTAAAGGACCCTATAAGGCCATGGAGCGCGCGTGGTTTGGCCATGAGCGATGATATGGCGGACGCTGGAGGGAGCGGCAATAAGCCCGCGGAGAAGTCCGTACGCCGTTGGTTGGCACTGCTTAAGAATCAAGCACTAGCGCAGGTCCATGCTGAGGAGAAAACCTGGACCGCTGGGCCCGCATGCTGGCGATGACCGCATTATGCCGCGCTTTGTCCGCATGATGCCCAGGGGGTAGGTCATCAGATTTCACCAGGCTTTCCGAAGCGCGCGGCACCCAACCCCGCCGCGCCGGAGGCCACCATGGCTGTCTCGTCCCCCGTCCATCCACCCACAGGTTCCGACCTGCTTTCCCCTGCCGACGCTGCCGCCTACCTCGGCGTCACGGTCGGCACCCTGGAGGTCTGGCGCTGCACGCGCCGCTATCCGCTGTCGTTCGTGAAGGTCGGCCGCCTGGTCCGCTACCGCCGGGCAGCCCTGGAGGCGTTCATTGTTTCGCGCACGGTCGGCAGGGAGGGCTGACCCATGTTCGCCGACCGCCATCACGAATCAGCCCCCGGCGTTACGAGCGCCGAGGGCCACACGCCGACCGCCGGCGCCGGGCCGACTCTGCCTACGGCCGTGCCGGTCGCCAGCGCCGAGCCGATGCACGCGTCCCCGCCATCCGTAACTCGCCGGGCCCGCGCACGCGGCATGGCCGCCGCCATGTGTTCTGCCCCAGCCGCCGACTGCGCCGCGGTGTTCGCGGCTCTGATGAAAGGCTTCCAGATCATCCGCTGCGGGCGCGCCGAGGATGCACTTCGGGCCGCCGGGTTCATCTGGCCTGCTAGCGCGCCTGCGCGCTGTCTCGGCCCGATCACGCGCTCGGTGGCGCGGCTTGGGCTGATCCAAGCCGAGGACATCACCAAGGGGCTCACCACGCGCAGCCACGCAGGCCGCGTGACCTGGTGGCGATGGGTTGGAGGGGCGCCATGAGGTCGACCCTTGAGCCATCCTGGGCCAATTCACGTGTAACACTGTTTGACACCTGCCGCAGTGATGAGCCGAGCGCGCATCCCACGGTGGCCGAGGTGTTGGAGATGATCCGCCAGCCATCGGCTGCCGTCGCCGACGTGGTCCATCGCATCCGAACATCCGCGATCAAAACGGTGCGCGATGCTGGCAAACGCACCCTTCCCGCCGTGGTGTTTGCCGCCGATTTGAGCACCCGCGACCGGGATATCCCCCTGGCGGGCAAGGTGCTCAGCAGGTCTGGGCTTTGCTGCCTGGACTTCGACCACCTGGGCGAGGCCGTCGCCGAGCACAAGGAGGCAATCGCTGCTGACGCGTACACGGCTGCGGTGTTCCTCTCGCCGGGTGGCGCCGGGCTCAAGGTGTTGGTGTGCTTTGCTGACCCGGAACGGTTCCTGGAATGCTGGCGCGCAGCGGTGGACCATTACCAAAATAGACACGGATTGGTTGCCGACCCCGCGCGCAAAGACGTGGCCGGGTTGTGCTACCTGTCCGTCGACCCAGAAATGGTCGCCGCCGCAGGTGAGGTGCTGACTTTCGCCCCGCTGAATCCCCCGGCGGATTCAGCTCGGGAATGGGCGAGTAGGCCCTTGGCGACCGTCCCTGCCAACGCCATCCCGAATGGCCAACGCAACGCCACCTTGGCAAGTCTGGCCGGCACCATGCGCAATCGCGGCATGAGCGCCGACGCCATCCAGGCGGCACTGAAGGCGGAAAACCTGACCCGGTGTTCGCCGCCGCTGGACGATGGCGAGGTGGCCGGCATCGCCAACAGCGTGGCGCGCTACGCTCCGGCGGAACCTGCCACGCCCGCGCCGTGGCCAGTCATCACGCCGTTGCATGCGGGGCCCGTGCTAATGGATCTCGACCTGACCCAGGCGATCCCGAAAGGCCTTCCTCAGCTCGCGGCCTTCATGCGGCAAACCTCGACTGCTTTACAGGTGCCAGTGGAGATGGTGGCCCCGCTGGTGCTGTCGGTGGCCAGCCTGGGCACAGCGCGAGCGTTGGAGGTGGAGTGCTGGCCGGGCTGGGTCGAGCCTGCCCCGGTTTGGGTGGCTGTGCTGGCTGATCCAGGCGAGCGGAAGTCGGCGTTGCTGGCAAGCATTGCCCATCCGGTCTACCGCTGGCAGCGGGAAGAGCGGGAGCGCCTGGCCGATGACTTGGCATGCTACGCCGAGAAGCGCCGTCAGGTGGAAGCGAGACTGGCCGGGCTGCGCGCCGCCATGAGCAAGCCACCTTCGATCACAACGCGGCGTTCACAGCACGCGACTGCGGACCTGACAAGCATGGAACGGGACGCTGGCGACTTGGCCAAGTCCCTGGGCTCCATGCCCGACCTGCGCGCGCCCGAGCTGGTCACGGCCGACACCACGCCCGAGGCCGCGCGCGACCTGCTCGCACGCAATGGAGAGAAGCTGGCCATCATAGCGGCCGAAGGCGACCAGCTTGACGTCCTGCTGGGCCGCTACGGGGACGGCAAGGCGAACCTCGGCCTCTTCCTCGGGATGCACGCCGGTGACTACTGCCCGGCACACCGCGTCGGCCGTGATGTGGCGCTTGAGCGTCCCGCCGGTGTGCTCTGCTTATGCGTCCAGCCGCAGGCGGTGGACGCGATACTGGCCAGTCCGGAGGCGGTCGGGCGCGGGTTGGTGGCGCGCTTCTTGTTCGTCAGACCCTGCACCTGGATGGGTCGGCGCGAATTGGAGCCTCCGCCGGTCGACCGATGTACCGCCGCCTGGTGGGAGGCGGCGATGCAGCGATTGCTGGCGCTGCCCTGGCCTGGGCGGGTCGTGGTCGGGCCGGATGGTCCAATGCGTTGCGCGTTGTCTGTGCGTGTGCTGAGGCTGACGTCTGAGGCACGCGCCATCCTGCTGGATCTGCGCACTGCCCTGGAGCCGCGCCTGTCCCCAGACGGTGGCGACCTTCACCGGTTGGCCGCCTTCGCCTCGAAGCTACCGGGCGCCGTGGCGCGCATAGCCCTGGCCTTCCAGGCCCTGGAGGATGCCCAGGCGGAGGTGGTAGGGGCTGACTGCATGCGCGCGGCCTGTGCGTGGGCGCCGTTCCTGCTGGCGCATGCCGAGTCCGTGATGGGCGAGGCAGGGGACCCGGCGGTGGCCAGTGCGCGCAAGGTGTGGCGTTGGATTGATGTCGGTCTGCGGCAGACCTTCACCGCTGGCGAGTGCTACCGCGACAATCGAAGCACACGCCTGGCATCGCCCGAGGCCTTGATGCCGGCCCTCGATCTGCTCGAAGCACATGGTTTGGTGCGGCGTTTGCCGTCAGCGCCGTCGCCCAAGGGCGGGAGGCCGAGCCTGCGCTACGAGGTGAACCCAGCGGCATACGCCACGGTCACGTGAGGGTTGCGGTTGCGTGTAGCGTGGTGCGTTCGCTTCTCTCACCGGGGTGTTGGTGAGGGGTCACCGTTCTGTTGATTTCGGATGTCTAGAAAGGGACTGAGCATGTGGACCTGGATCAATCACCCCGGCGGATTTGGTCGCCGTTGGCGCTACCACGACACCAACTTACTGCGTCTCCCTTGCTGGTTTTTCAAGGCTGCGCGGCGGAGTACCGCCCAGCCTTGCCACGCCAGTGGGACGTTGCGTTGGACCGCCAAGGCCGGGAAGGAGGAACGCGGCACTATCACCTGGCGCTTGGAGCCCGCTGTCGACGGCTGGGTCGTGACGCTCGACTATGTCGCGAATGGACGGCCGGTGTTGATGGGCCTCGCAATGACGGCCGACACGGTGGCTGGTTCCGCCCGCCAGCGGTGGTGGTGGCGATGCCCAGACTGCGATCGGCGGTGTGGGGTGTTGTTCCTTATTCCTGCTTCGCTGCGCTTCACCTGCCGGCTTTGCGGATCGGTCACTTACTCATCACGCCAGCGCGAGCATCCCGCCCGGCTGAATGCCAACCTGATCAGCGCCTACAACCGCATGATCGGCTCTGGTGGCCGGTGATGGCAATACCTGGATAAGGCCACCGATGGCCGCGCGTGGGAAACGTGCGTTTGGTCAGACAGCCTTCCCCCGCAGTGCCTCCCACAGACCAGCATGGTTCAGAAGGATGTCTTTCATCCCGCTCTGTATCGTCGGTGAGTTCAACGCCTGCGTGCTCATCAGCGTGTGCGCATCCAAGGCGCTCATGATCGCGTTCATCATCTCTCTCCTGAGATCGGGTGAGTTGGCGAATTGCTCCTTGGAGTTGTTCGCGGCCTGCTGGCGCAACGTTTCCGATTCCAGTAGCTTACCCTTGATGACGTTGTTGACGTAGACCAGCTTGTCGTCGTCGGTCAGTTCGCCTTCGAAGAGGCTGTTCACCTTCTCGATCAGTTCGGCCAGGTAGGCCTTTTCTTTCTCCTGCACCCGGCCGCTGCCGCTGTCGGTCAGCGGGTTGAGTTTGGGCGTGTCGCCACCGCTGAGGGCCAGGGCGCGCTTGCCCTGATCCTTCAGGTTGTGATGGGTCAGCACCACCTTGGATAGGTCGATGCCGTCGCGCTCGCGGCCGAACTCCAAGAGGGGCAGTAGCCGCTTGAAGAACAAGCTGCGCTTTTCGATCGCGGTGTTGCCGTAGTCGAAGATCTGCGACAGGAAGGTGTAGGCCCGCACGAACGTGCCGAGATCGGCTTTGAAGAGGCGCAGCGCTTCGAGTGCCTCATTGGCGGCCGTGGTGCCGGACTTGTCATTCGTGGCCTTGGCGATCGTCAACGCCTCTTGCCCAGCCTTGTAGCGGCGGATCAGGCGATCAGCGACCGGCTCGAGGGCGGCGACCAGTTCGCCCTGGGTGGCCTTTGGGTTCAGTTCGACCGTCACCACCCGCTCCACCTCGTGGTCGTCATAGTGGCCCGCGGCGTCCAGCTTGGCGCGCAGGTTCAGAACCAGATTGGGGTCGGTGGCGGCGGACAGTTCGGCGGTGGTGTGGTAGGTCTTGAAGGCGGCCAGGATCTCGGCGGGATCGTTGACGAAATCTAGGACATAGGTGGTGTCCTTGCCCGGGTGGCTGCGGTTGAGGCGCGACAGGGTCTGCACCGCCTGGATGCCGGCCAGACGCTTGTCGACGTACATGCCGCACAGCATGGGCTGATCGAAGCCGGTCTGGAATTTGTTGGCGACCAGCAAGATGCGGTAGTCGTCGCCGGCGAAGGCTTCGCGGATGTCGCTTCTCAAACCAGGATTCAGGCTGGCGCTGCGCTCGGTGAACCCCTCGGGGCCGCTGTCCTTGTCGTTCACCTCGCCCGAGAACGCCACCAGGGTGCCGATCGGGTAGCCGTGCTCGGTGATGTAGGCGCGGATCGCCAGCTGCCAGCGCACCGCCTCGACCCGGCTGCCGACCACCACCATCGCCTTGGCCCGGCCTTTCAGCAGGGGGGCGATGTAGGCGCGGAAATGCTCGACGACGATCTGCACCTTCTGGCTGATGTTGTAGGGATGCAGGCGCACCCAGCCCATGATGCGTTTGAGCGCCGCACTGCGTTCGACCGTGGTCTGGTCGTAGTCCTTGCCGCCATGGGCCAGCTTGAAGGCCAACTTGTAGGGCGTGTAGTTCTGCAGCACATCGAGGATGAAGCCCTCCTCGATGGCTTGGTGCATGGAATAGACGTGGAAGGGCGCGGGCAGATTGGTTGGTCCGGCGGGCTGGCTGGGATCGGGCCGGGTGCCGAATAATTCCAAGGTCTTGGCCTTGGGTGTAGCGGTGAAGGCGATGAAGGTGATGCCAGAAGTTTGGCCTGCCCGCGCGGCCATTTGCGCCGCCAGGATGTCTTCGGTGCTGACCTCGCCGCCATCCTCCAGCTCGGCCAATTCCTCGGGTGACAACACGCTTTTGAGCATGCTTGCGGTCTGGCCGGTCTGCGAGCTGTGCGCCTCGTCGGCGATCACCGCGAAGCGTTTGCCCTGGGTGGCGGCCAGTTCCCGCACCGCCGCCAGGGCGAAGGGGAAGGTCTGGATGGTGCAGACGACGATCTTCTTGTCGCCCGACAGGGCCTCGGCCAGGGCGGCGCTCTTGCTGCTGGTCTCATTCGTGATGGTGGCCACCACGCCGGTTTGACGCTGAAAGCTGAACAGCGCCTCCTGCAACTGGTCATCGATCACGGTGCGATCCGAGATCACCAGCACGCTGTCGAAAACTTTCTTGTGATCGGCCCCGTGCAGTTCAGCCAGGAAGTGCGCGGTCCAGGCGATGGAGTTGGTCTTGCCCGAGCCAGCCGAGTGCTGGACCAGGTAGGCGCCGGCCTTGCTCTGCGCCAGCACCGCCGCCTGGAGTTTGCGCGTGACATCCAACTGGTGGAAGCGGGGGAAGATGACCTCGCTGAGCTGCTTCTTGCTGTCGCGTTTAGCGATCAGGTAGCGGCCCAGGATCTCCAGCCAGCTGTCGCGGGCCCAGACCTGTTCCCACAGGTAGGCGGTGCGATGGCCGCTGGGGTTCACCGGATTGCCGGCCCCGCCGTGGTCGCCCAGGTTGAAGGGCAGGAAGCGGGTCGCCGGCCCGGCCAGTTTGGTGACCATGGCCACGGCGCTGTTGCTGACCGCGAAGTGGACCAGGGCCCCACGCGGGAAAGACAGCAGCGGCTCGGCGGCCTGCCCCTTGGGCTGGGGCAGGCGGTCGAAGCGGTATTGATCGATGGCGTCGGTCAGGCTCTGGGTGAAGTCGGTCTTCAGCTCGACCGTCGCCACCGGAATGCCGTTGAGGAACAACACCAGGTCGATGCAGTTCTCGTTGGCCAATGAATAGCGCACCTGGCGCACCACGCGCAGGCGGTTGGTGGCATGGCGGGCCAGGATCTCGGGATTGATCGCCAGGGCCGGCTTGAACTCGGCCAGCTTCAGCGACTGCTTGAGGCCGAGCAGGTCGATGCCTTGGCGCAGCACCTCCAGCGTGCCGCGCTGGTCGAGCTGGTCGCGCAAGCGGGTCAGCAGCGCGTCGGCGGCCTTGGCGCCGTGGTTCTTGGTCAGCACCTCCCACGCCTGCGGCTGGGTCGCCTGCACCCAGGCCAGGACATCGGCCGGGAACAAAGCCTTGGCGCGGTCGTAGCCGGCGGCGTCGCCTTCGGCATAGAGCCAGCCGTTGGCCGCCAGGTGCTGGCAGATCTCGACCTCGAAGCTGATTTCTGTGTGGACACTCATGCGGCGTTTGCCTCGGCGAGATGGCGGACATCGATCTGGCCAGTGACGGCGGCGGAGATCAGGGCGGTGCGGCGTTCGGTGAGGAGGGCGATGGCGTGTTCGGCCTCGACAGTGAGAGACTTCACTTTGCCAGTCTCCGTTGCAATTAGGGAAACAATGGCGTTTTGCTCGACCAATGGCGGCACAGGAATATCGAAGGTGTTGATCTGTTCTGGGCTGATGTGGGGGACGCTAACGCCTGTCGTTTCGGGCGCGAAGTGCGCAACAAACATATCAGATGCCAATAACGCCATCAGGTAGTCTGAATGCAACTCGCCTCTAGATTTCAACGAAGCCACTCGTTGAAGCAGGAGGCAAGGCAGATCGGATTCCTCTACCTTGGCAACGCGCATGCCCTCTGAGATCAGGGGGCGATCCATACCGATAACGACATCGCCAGTTCGCATTTCATACACGTCTAGTCCATCTCCAGGCTTGCGGTTCCAATATACGACTTCATCCCATTTCAACTGCGCAACACCGACATTGATGCCGCGTAGAAGTTTGGTGGCGTTCTCGTTCATCGTGAAATCGGAAGAAGGAAACGCAAATCCAGATAGAATATTTATGTAAAAACCACATTTCCCGACTCGCCAATGCGCCGGCACATCCCCCAGCAACTCGATGCCTGAGGGCTTCATGGGGGCCTGGGGATTCAAGCCCTTGGTGACGGCGTGGGAGATGACGGCCTGCCGCTTCTCTTTCAGCAGGTCGATCAGGCCCTGCTGCTCGGCAATCAGGCCGTCAATCTTGGTGGTTTCTCGGTCGAGGAAGGCGGCGATGCGGGTTTGCTCGGCGAGAGGCGGAAGAATAGTTAGGCAGGCTCCTATGTCACCAAAAGTTATTGTCTGCCTCACGCCTGCGCCAAGTGTTTTCATGTGAAAAACATCAAATAGGTGAAGCTGATATTTTAGGTAATTTTTGTTTGCCGCCAACTTGGATTGGAGAACAATATACGCTGGACTGACGCAGGTATCAATCTCCGAAAGCCCGGTGCGAAGACTTTTTAGGTCGTAATTTAAGTTGATCGGGTTGATTAAGAACTCACCGGCAAGTACCTCTTGGTAAGTGGCCTTGGTTGATTCATTCACAATGCTGTCTGTCTTAAAAACGACCATTCCAAACGAGATGGAACCCGAAGGTAGGTAGTCACCAGACACGCAGTCTTTTTCTCTGAATACATTCTTGTATCGAATAGGCATCCAGTGACCCGGTACATCACCGAGCCACTTTAGGCCGCATTCCTTGTACTGTGGATACCGTGGAAAGCTCATGCCTCGCCCTCCGGCTTCCCGTCGCGCTTCGGCCGCTTCTTGGCCCGACCTTCCAGTTCCCGCAGCAAGTCAGCCTCGCCCTCCGCCTCCACCTGGGCGCGACGGCGGGCGCTGAACGCGTCATAGGCTTCGCTGGCGGCGCGGTCGGCGGCTTCGCGGCTGACCTTGCCCGCATGGGGCGGCACGGCGCGATCATTGAAGGTCAGGAAATCATCGAGCTTGGCCGGCCAGTCGTTCAGGAAGACCTGTTTGCGGCGTCGGGCCTGGTCTTCGGCGTAGTCCAGGAACATGACCACGATGCGGTTGAGTTCGTTGATCTCGGGTTCGCTCAGGTAGTTCTTGGCCACCGTCACATCGCCCTTGCGGACGATGCGGCCCTTCCAGGCGGTGAGACCCATGTTGGGCTTGTCCGGGTCGGCGCGCTGGGCGATGAGTTCCGGAGCGGTGTGGCCGGTGGCGGCGAAGTGCAGTTTGTTCTGGACGGTCTGGAAGACGATCTGGGTCTGGTCCTCGGTCGGGGCGTAGTCCGCTGCCAGGGCCAGGATGTCGCGCAGGCACAGGTACACCCGCCGCTCGCTGGCGCGGATGTCGCGGATGCGCTCCAGCATCTCATCGAAGTAATCCGGCACGCCGGGGCCGGGCGGGTTCTTCAGGCGCTCGTCGTCCATGACGAAGCCCTTGAGCAGGTAGTCACCCAAGCGGGCGGTGGCCCACTGGCGGAACTGCGTGCCGCGCTGACTGCGCACGCGGAAGCCGACCGCCAGGATGGCGGGCAGGCTGTAGTGCTCGACCTCGCGGGTGACCTGACGGGCGCCTTCGGTCTGAACTATTCGGAATTGCCGAATGGTTGCCGGACGCTCCAGCTCGCCCTCGGCGTAGATGCCTGCCAGATGCTCATTTACGGTGGGAACCGTGACCTGGAACAGGGCCCCGATCAGGCGTTGGGTCAACCAGATGCTGCCATCCTGAAAGCGGCACTGGATGCGGGTCTGGCCGTCCTCGGTCTGGTAGAGGATAATGTCGGACGACGGGGCGGGATCGGGGTCGGTCATTGCGTCAGCCCGGCGATCATGGTCAGAATGCGATCGGTGACGCCCTTCAACTCGGCGTCGATCTCGGCCAGCGGACGCGGCGGCTTGAAGACGTAGAAGTGGCGGTTGAAGGGTATTTCGTCGCCGACCTTGGTCTTGTCGTGGTCGATCCAGGCATCGGGGGCGTGTGGCATGACCTCGCGCGTGAAGTAGCCTTCGACATCCTGGCTGAGCGGCACGTTCTCGGTGTCGCGCAGATCCGCATTCGCCACTGGCTTGCCCTTGCCGGCGCCCTTGGTGCCCAGCACGACCTTGCCGGCGGCGTCACGCTCGGGCCGCTCGACGGTGATGGTGCGGTAGCCGAAGTCCTGGTTCTTGAAGATCCGGCTGATCGGCACCGGCTGCCCGCTGGCATCCGGGCGGCTGACCTCCGCGAAGTTGCCGAACAGCGTGGTGATGTCCTCGATGTGCGCCGGGCTCAGCTCCTTGCGTTTGCTGCCCAAACTCTTGCGCATCTTCTGCCAGAACGCGCTGGCGTCGATGAGCTGGACCGTGCCTTTGCGGTTGGCGGGCTTGCGGTTGCTGACGATCCAGACGTAGGTGCTGATGCCGGTGTTGTAGAACATGTCGGTGGGCAGGCCGACGATCGCCTCCACCAGGTCGTTCTCCAAGACATGGCGGCGGATCTCGCTTTCACCCGAGCCGGCCCCGCCGGTGAACAGCGGCGAGCCATTAAGGACGATGCCGAAGCGGCTGCCGCCCTCAGCGATGGGCCGCATCTTGCTGATCAGGTGCAACAGGAAGAGCAGCGAGCCGTCGCTGACCCGGGGCAGGCCGGGACCGAAGCGGCCGTTGAAGCCCAGCTTGTCGGCCTCGGCGCGGATCTCCTTCTCAACCTGCTTCCAATCGACGCCGAAGGGCGGATTGGACAGCATGTAGTCGAAGTGCTTGCCGGGCAGGCCGTCCGCCGACAGCGTGTCGCCGAAGCAGATGTTGCCGATGTCCTGCCCCTTGATGAGCATGTCCGCCTTGCAGATGGCGTAGGACTCGGGGTTCAGCTCCTGGCCGTACATGACCAGGCGAGCGTCGGGATTGTGGCTGGCGAGGTGTTCGCCGGCGACCGACAGCATGCCGCCAGTGCCGGCGGTGGGATCGTAGAGCGAACGCACCACGCCGGGCTTGGTCAGGGCCTGATCGTCCTCGATGAACAGCAGGTTGACCATCAGGCGGATGACTTCACGCGGAGTGAAGTGCTCGCCGGCCGTCTCGTTGGACAGTTCGGCGAACTTGCGGATCAGCTCTTCGAACACCGTGCCCATCTGGGCATTGCTGACCACCTCAGGGTGGAGGTCGATGTTGGCGAACTTCTCGGTCACCAGGTAGAGCAGGTTGCCCTTGGCCAGGCGGTCGATCTGGGTGTGGATTTCGAAGCTCTCGAAGATGACGCGCACCGCCGGGGAGAACGCCTGGATGTACGAACGCAGGTTCTCGCCGATGTGGTCCTGGTCGCCCATCAGCCGCTTGAGATCCAGCGGCGAGGTGTTGTAGAACAGCATGCCCGACACCTTGAGCAGGAAGGGCTCGGGATTCAGCCCGGCCTTGCTGCGTTTGTCCAGCTCGGCCAGCACCGCTGTCTTGGTCGGTTCCAGCACGCAGTCGAGGCGGCGCAGGACGGTGAAGGGCAGGATGACCTTGGCGTATTCGTGTGGCTTGTATCGACCGCGCAGGAGGTCGGCCACTGACCAGATGAAAGCCGACAGGCTCTGGTCAGCCGGCTTGGGCTTGGCGGCTGCCGGCTGGACGGCTACGGCCGGACCGGCGGTTGCGCGGGGGGCGGCGCTCACGGGCTGGGGACGCGCCCCGGCTGGGGCTGGGGGCATCGGTGTTGCCGGCGCGG